>Ga0134125_10005026_pt1 | contig 15053 bp, 17 predicted proteins | sample KB31751_FD_96464 | JGI IMG/M metagenome (GOLD analysis project Ga0134125, IMG submission 96464) | Terrestrial soil microbial communities with excess Nitrogen fertilizer from Kellogg Biological Station, Michigan, USA - KB3-175-1 | ecosystem: Environmental > Terrestrial > Soil > Unclassified ... | reverse complement strand
TGTAATGGTAACAGAAAACAATAAATAAAAAACATATAAAACAAAACGAGTATAACTAACAAAGATCTGTTCGCTTTAGCCTTAATTCCTTATTGTGATAGTCAACAAACAGTTTCGGCCAATTCCTTACTTGCTTTAACTCGCACTTCTTTTTTCTACACGGAAAAAAGTCATCAAATTATGGATTCCATCTTTGATATATTGCATTGTCCTCTTGATGATACTTTTTTCATGAGGAATGTAACTGATGGTTTAATTTTAAGAATCTATACACTAGAGGACACGATGTTCCACCATCTCTGTTGCAATTGGAGGTTTACCATGATTTTTAATTAAATTTGCAACAAATCGTTCTGCAACAAACATGTTTCTTTCTTTGGATATGCTCAATCTTAAAATCCTCTTAGTTTTATTATCCATTACAACCCATAACCAGATAACTTCCGAACAAATTTTAATTACTGTTTCGTCTATAAACATATTCCAAAACCTTTGATTTCTTTAATGATATCTTTTTTGGATTGTACCTTTGAATCCAATTCCATATAGAAACATGATTTCGTTGGATAAAACTGGGTGATAATCCGTCAGATGATTTTCTTAACAATAAACCCGAAAAATAAATACATAGCATAACCAATATACAGTGAAGGTGTTCTGTTTCTGCTAATCATAAAAGAAATAGAGCATTTTCAAGCCATAGATTTTTTTTAAATGAACAGAGCCGCTAATACCCTTTTAACTAATTTTATGCTTTCACAAAATTTTTAACTAGCATAAAAGGCATTTTGTTTATGAAAATAACTGTTTCAGCAATAAAAGCAGATATAGGAGGCATAGGAGGACATACTCGTCCCAGCGACGAGATAATCCAAACAGTAAAGGATTATATATTAAAAAATGGAAAAGGATTTCTCATAGATAAATACATTGGATATACTGGTGACGATATCCATATTATAATGAGCCATACTTTAGGCACAGATAATAGGGAGATCCATAAACTTGCATGGGACGCTTTCACTGAAGGAACTAAAGTTGCAAAAGAACAAGGGCTATATGGAGCTGGACAGGATTTATTAAAAGATTCTTTTTCTGGAAACGTAAAAGGAATGGGGCCAGGAATTGCAGAAGTAGAAATGGATGAAAGACCAAGTGAAGTGTTTTGCATATTTGCAGCAGACAAAACAGAACCAGGAGCATTCAATTTTCCATTTTGGAGAATGTTTGTAGATACAAGAAGTAATACGGGATTAATAATAAATGAAGAATTATCAAAAGGCGTAATATTTAGGATAATGGATGTAATAACTGGAAAAACTGCAGACCTAAAATTATGGAACGATAAACCCGAGCTTGAAGCAGCTTTAATGTACCCTGGAAGATATGTAGTCCAATCGGTATTTACTCATAGCGGAGAACAAATGGTTTCTTCTTCGACTGACAGATTACACAATATTGCGGGTACTTATGTAGGAAAAGATGATCCAATTGCAATTGTTAGGACACAAAAAAATTTTCCTGCAACTGAAGAAGCTGGAAGTGCATTTAATGATCCTCATATTGTTGCAGGAAATACAAGAGGAAGTCACCATATGCCTTTAATGCCAATTAAGATTAATTCTGCAGCAAGTTTGAACTACTCGATTCCTATAGTTTCTTGCTTACTTTTTAGTATGCACAATGGCAAATTTACTGGTCCCCATGATGGTTTTAGCACATCTGATTGGGAATATCAAAGAATGATGGCAGTTGAAAGATCTATTGTGATGAGAGTTCAAGGATTCATTCACCCGGCCACATTAGTTCCAGATGAATTAGAATATAATAAAGGATATGAGGCAAAAATTTCAAAGCTAAATGAAAAATTCAAGTAACAAAATGAATGATCTGACATCATCCACAAAAAAAGGTCCATTTGTCATTAACCTAAAAAATTATTTGGAAATTGCCGGGGCCAATACAATAAAAATTGTAAAAGATGCAGAAAAGGTTAGTCAAATTTTAAATGTAGAAATAATAATATCACCTCCTCAGCCATATCTAGCTTTAATAAGTAAACAAACAAATCTCAAAGTCATTTCTCAACACATAGATATAAAAAAGCCAGGATCTACCACGGGTTATTATATTGCTGAAATAATAGAAAAAATAGGTGCACATGGTTCATTATTAAATCATAGCGAGCATGAATTAAAAATAGATGAAATTAAACAATCCATAGTAAAATTAAAAGAACTAAACATGGTATCCTTTGTATGTGTAAAAACAATTGAAGAGTTAAAAGAAATCTTGCCATTTGAACCAGATTATATCGCAATAGAGCCTCCAGAATTGATAGGAACAAAAAAGTCAATTTCAACTGAAAAACCCGCTTTAATTAAAGAATGTCAGGATATAATAAAAGATTATCAAAAATCACAATTAATTTGTGGTGCAGGAATAAATAAAAAAGAAGATATAAAAATAGCATTAGAAAACGGAGCATCCGGAATACTTGTTTCAAGTAGCATCACCAAATCAAATAATTGGTATAGTAAAATTTTTGAATTAGCATCGGCATTCTAATAGGTAATGGTTATCTATACCAATTTAATAAATTAACATCTTTTTTATACATCTTATTTTTTCAATTATATATTAAAAAATTGTATAAAAGATATAATTTATCAGACATTCAAAAAGCAGTAATAGAACTATTGCAAGATAACAACCCAATGTCAAGTACAGAAATTTCAAAAAAAATAGGAACAAACAGAATTACTATTTCTAAATATCTAGATATTTTATATTTTCAAAAGATAATCAATAAAAAAAAAATAGGGTCAGTAAATTTTTGGTTTCTAGAGCCCGGAATAATAAATGTCAATTCAAAAGATGTGAATTATAATAATCTGCAACAAAAATTACTTGTTTCTTTGACAAACGGTGAAAAAGAAATAACTGAAAATCTTATATTAAGTATAACCAATAAAAGGACAAATTTAAACAGAATGATGATAGAGATTTTCTTTCCGGTTTTAAAAACCCTTTTTGAGATTCATAATAGAGGAAGAATAGGAAAAACTGAAAAGATCCAAATCATAACAAATCTAACAGAGTCCATAAATTTAACCAATAATAGCATAATACTTGATGAAAATAGTAATAAAAGAAATTCGATTTTAATCATTGTAGCAGGGGACGATGATTCTATACCAGTCTGTCATATGATAAAAATTATTGCTAAAAAAAATAGAATTAATTCTATATTTATAGGAAATGTAGAAAAATATATTGATCCTTTTTTTGATATAGATTTTCAAAGATACATTAAAAAGATATTTAATAGAACCAATGATAAAATTTATGTTTGCTTATGTTCTTATAACGAGATATCAATCAAATTCTTATCTATGGCCTTAAAAGAAAATGAATTTATAGAAAGAATTAATATGATAATTTTTTCTAATACAATAACAAAAGAAAAAATACAAGATTCATTCAAAGATAAGATTTTAACCGATTTTGCAAATCTTATTGAAATAATAGAAAATATATGAGTAAGAGTTATGCATATTGTGCTTTTATTTTATCAATCACTCTTTCGTGTTCTGGGCTTTTTTTTCGAGCATATTTCTCCATTGCACTTAAAGGAACCCCTCCCAATGTCCTGGCCAAAGAAGCAAAGAAGAATTTTTTAATTGGATCATTTTGACCAACTTTGTGCATAAATTTATGTATAGCATACTTAAAGTTATGCTGCCATGTTTTATACATAACTCCTAATTTTGCAGGATCCACAGTATTCCCAATATCAAAAAACTCAGATTTTTCAAGCAAGCCAATTGGAACAAAGGTTAATGGAGTAACAGTGAATTTTGATTCTGGTTGTTCTTTTTCCAATTGATGAATCAATTGAATGGTCTCCCAACTATCATCTGCTGTTTCATCATTATCTAATCCCATTATAAGAGTAAATGCAGGTACCCAATAATGCTCATTAAGAGTTTTTACTCCTTCTTTAACTACCCAGTGCCATTCAGATGGTTTGAATGGAGCAAGTTTTCTATCTGCATATTTCCCAATCAATCTTATGCTACCAGTTTCAAAACCGCACTGTATACCTATATGATTTCTTGGACCAGATTTTATTATTTTAGAAATATTTGGAATAAGTTTTTCATCTGCGATAGCACCTGCAAGAGTACCATGAGTTGGATTTGTATGTTCAACTCCCGTTTCCATAATACCCTTAAAAAGATCTTCAAGAGCTTCTCTATTTGGTTGCATGTTTTTGGTTGTTCGAGGATTTAAGCCATAAACAAAAATATCATCACTTTGAATCCAAGCATTTTTTAGTCCACCATATTTCATATTAATTTCTATTTCTTTTTGAACTTTTTCAACAGGATAATATCTTAAAGGTCTCAAAGTTACATCACAAAATTTGCAACCTCTTCCACATCCTCTCATAACTTCAATCATTCCATGCATACTAGGATTTACAATATTGGGAATTTCATCAATCACAGGCTCATCTGAATAATGGATAAATCGGCCATGATATTTCCTACCATTTCTATTGAATTCCTTAACTTCAACCTTGAATTTTGATTTTTTAAAAGGGTTTGCAGTATCTAATTCATTATTTATAACAGCATCAAAAAAACTTCTACCAGCACCATCAATTTCAGGCCCAATTCCGCCAAGGTCACCTTCCAATATAGCATATAAACCATATTCTTCAATTTTTGAAGGGTCATAGTTATATTGCCACGTTCCTGATGCTCCTACTACCACTTTGGCTTTGCTATTATTCTTTTCTTTTGCGGCATTTATTTTATAATGTAAATCTCTATTATAATATTCATCATATGACATTTGTTTTCGTCCATAGGTAAATGTCATGGTTACAGGCCCCATTCCTAATGGATCCATTTCATAAGTTCCTACAAACTCGGTTTCAGGACCAATAAATTTATCGACATAATCAGGATGGGAAACAACTACATCTTCTTTAGAATAACCATCCCGTAATAAAGAAGCCTCAACCTTTCTTAAACCATAAGGAGCATAACTTGCTCTTCCATTTACATGACCAATGGGATTACATATAAAATCAAATAGCAATTTAGGAGTTACCTGTTTACCTAAGATCTTATACCAAAAGGAATCATGACTACGGTTTTCATCTAGTGCTGGTGCACAACCAAAAAATGATGCTAACGAGATTCCTCTATAAGGCGACATTAATGTTCTATCAGCAGTCAAAACAACTTTTGGATATTTCATGTTAATTGTAATCTTAGATAAGAGGAATCAAAAAAGATAATTAAAGGTTTCTTATTTTATAAAAAAATTTATTAAATGCAAATAAAACAATTAGTATGACAAATAAATTACTTTTTAGCACCCAAAGTTCTATTTTTTAAACGCATTTGACTCCCATGACACTTTCTACATCTTTCTGCTCCAATAGGATTTTTTGCTCTACATTTAAAGCAAATCTTAAAAAAAAGTCGACGCTTTTGAGCTATTTGTTTTTTTATTACATCAGTTATAGGCATAAGTTTTATTAAGACCATACACATTTTTATCTTTCTATCTATAAAAGATACAAAATAAATAATAATTCTTAATAGAAAATTTTTTAAACATTAAAAGATTAATTTAATAAAATTATGGCAGATTTCTTCGAAATTGACAGGCTAATAGAAGATTTAGCAAAAATATATTCGACAGCATTTGCCGTTTCATTGTTAAAGGTAAATAATAATAAAAAACCAACAAAAGAAGAGTTTAGGTATTTAGTAACAAGTTTTATGCTCGATATTGAGAAAAGTTTAACAAGGTTCCCCGAAACTAAAGAGGGGTTGAATTTTAAAAACTATTCTAAAGATCTCCTAGAAAAACAAATTCAATTTGTATTGGATGGAAAAAATAAAGAAGTAGAAAAGCGTTATAAATACTATGTCGAATACAATTAATAAATTATTTTAATTCTAAAACAAAAGAAAGATTTTAAATATTATGTTTTTAATAATATCTATGAGAGACAGTGATAGATAATAATAAGCAATTTTTATCACAACAATTATTATGGATAGGAATTTCATTAGGGATAAGTTTGACAATATCTTTCTTAATACCTTTCCCATTCTCATTACCAATAATTATAATTGTATTTATAATGCTCAGTTATTATATAAGAAATAGAGCCATGAAAAAAATGGGAATGACTGGATCAGTATTTGGTAGCTCTGGAAGTTCTATTAATTATTATTGTATGAGCTGTGGTACTAAGCATGACCAATCATCCTGTCCACGATGCGGTTCTAAAATGAAGAGAGTTGGATCTTAAGCTTTAAATACTTTAATGAATGCAGAAAAAAAACAAATAACCATTAAAGATATAGATGATTTTATCCTTACTTTAAACGATGAATCAAATAAAAAGTCATTAGTGATTGTAGAAGGAAAGAAAGATGTTGAAGCATTATGTTATATAGGTTTTAAAGGAAATATTAAAGCATACCATCATTTTAGAGGTGCCACAAATTTTGTTGATCATTGTACAATGAATTATAAAAAAATAATATTACTTTTGGATTCAGATAGAAAAGGAAAAATAATAACAAAAAAGATTATCTCGCAATTAAATGGAAAGGATATAGATCTAACCTATAATAAAAAATTACAACGAATAACTAATGGAAGGATAAAAAAAATTGAAGAAATTAAAACTTATTATAAAGATATTTTAGAGCACAAATATTTATATTTTTAAAATAATTTAAATTAATATTCCTTATTTATAAAATAAAAAGATTAATGAGGGTTAATTACCCATTATATAATAACTATCTAAATATGATAAACAAAAGTAATAATGAGGTAATTAAGATACCGAATACAGGTATTGTTAAGTATCATGTAAAGCTAAAATTTGATGTTGATGGTTTAGTTGAAAAAGCAGATATTATTGGTGCAATATTTGGTCAAACGGAAGGTTTACTCGGACCCGAAATGAATTTGAACGAATTACAGAAAGTATCAAAGGTTGGAAGAATAGAAGTAAATGTAGATTCAAAATCAAATTCTGCGAGAGGGGATGCACTAATCCCTATGAGCACAGATATTTCAACTGCAGCTTTAATAGCAGCAGCAATTGAAAGTATTGATAAAGTTGGACCATTTCAAGCTAAATTTTCATTAATTGGTATAGATGACATACGTGCAATAAAGAAGAAAATAATAGTAGATAGGGCAAAAAAAATAGTCCAAGAATGGGCAACTAAAACTATCAGTGAAGGAGAGGAGATGTTAAAGGATGTCTATGATGCAAGCAAACCAGGAAAACTAACAACTTTTGGAAAAGCTCAATTAGCTTGTGGGGTAGGAGTATATGATTCAGATTGGATAATTTTGGTAGAAGGAAGAGCAGATGTTATCAATTTATTAAGAGCAGGTTATGATAATGCAATAGCAATTGAAGGTGCTAAAATAGACGAAACAATATTAAAACTTACACAAGGCAAAAGAATCATTGCCTTTATTGATGGAGATAGAGCTGGTGATTTAATACTAAAAGAATTACAAGGATTAGTTAAGATTGATAAAATCTATAGGGCTCCCTCTGGAAGGGAGGTAGAAGAATGTACTCCTTTAGAAATTTCTGACATATTAAAAGATGTTGAAGAATATATCAAAAACATTCATTCAATAAAGTTTAATCCGGATAATCAAATTAAAATAAACAATAATATAAATAATTCAGTAAATCAAAACCAAATAAATCATGTAGATACAAAATATTTGACAAATAATCAGCAAGATAAAGTAAATATGGAAATATCTAACACTAAAAAAACAGCAACAATAAACGAAGAAGATGAAGTAATATCAACGATAAAACAAGTTTTTCCGGAAATAAATGAAACATTAGAAGCAATGATTTTTGATAAATCTTTAAAAACAATTTTAAAAGTTCCAGTTTCAGATATTGTAAAAAAAGTATTTGACATAAAAGGAGGAAAATTATTAGTAATGGACGGAATAATTACTCAAAGATTAGTAGAAGCTGCAAACAAAGCAGGAATCCAATTCATTATAGGTCATAGAACAAGCTCTTTAAAAAAGCCCATCAATAATATACACATACAAACTTTTTCTGACATCGGAATAATAAAAAATAATGGATAAAAAAATTAATTATTTTCATTTGTTAATTCTTATATATCTACTTACTCTAGGAGCAATAGAATTTCATGTAGAGATTACAAGTGGTCAACTGAGCAAAATAATAAACAAATCACAACAAACTACATCTAAGATTTTAATAGAATTAGAAAAAGAAAGCTTAATAGAAAGGGTTAAAAATAATAAAAAATTCAAAATAAAGGTAACAAACCAAGGATATGAAATAATTAAAGATTTAAAAAATATGATCGAATCAGCATTGGACAACTCAAAAAAAAGAATTACCTTTAAAGGAAAGATAGTAAATGGCATGGGCGAAGGTGCGTATTATATGTCATTAGACGAGTATAAAAAGCAATTCAAAGAAAAGTTAGGTTATGAGCCTTTTCCAGGAACTTTAAATTTAAAACTAGAGGATAAAATTTACATGGACAAAAAAAAAGAAATGATAAACTATCCTAATGTGTATATTAGCGGATTTAAAGACAAAACAAGATCATTTGGATGGGTAAAATGTTATCCGGCAACTTTAAATTCAGATATAAAAACAAATGACAAAAAAACCTGTCAAATTGATTCTGCAGTATTATTATTAGAAAGGACTCATCACGATAATAGTCTGATGGAAGTAATTTCACCTGTTTGTATAAAAGAAACAGCAAATATAAAAAATGGAGATACCGTGACAATTGAATTGAAGGAATTTCCTCAAATATCATAAAAAGTATTTCCAAGACTTTCCTTTATAACAGAGCTCTTAATTTTCGGATTTGGGGAAGACAATCTTACAACACTTATTTTCAATCCGAGATCGAAACAATTCTTCTGAATTTCTTTTTCATTATGGGATTGATCGTATCCAAGCGCAATTATATTAGGTTTTACGATAGATACAGTATCATATAAAGTACCTTCTTTTCCAATGAGTGAAAGATCGACAAACGATAACGAGGAAACTAATTCTTGTCTCTGTTTTTCATCATGATAGATACTTCTGTTTTTCTTGAGTTTAAGTGCTGTAGAAGTAGTCGCCACAATTACAACAAGAATATCTCCATAGGATTTTGCAGCCTTTAATGTATATATATGACCAGGATGCAAGATATCAAATACTCCACCTACAAATACTACCTTTATTTTTGAACGACCTAAATTACTAAGATAACATAAGACTTGCTTTGATCCCTGTTTATCAAATTCATCTTTAATTATAATGTAACCATGTCTTTCTAAATCATTAATTCTTTTAGTATAGAACTGTGTATCCAAGTCTATCTTATTTTTAAGATAAGAAATTACCGAATTTAATGTTGAAGAGTTCGTTAAATTATTACAATAAATAGAACCAAGAATAAATTTTTGTAACGTATTCATAAAATTTTATATTATAAAGAAAATAATGCGTTATATAATTTTATTAAAATTCGATTCTTTTTCCATCTCAAATAAAAATAATTTTTATTTTTGACAAGTCAATTAAAATTATACAACACAATAATTAAACGCATGTAATATTAAGTTAAATTAAGTATGTCTCAGCACTCATAATCTTCTTCATAGATTTAAATAAATCTCAGACGGCTCTTCGTTGTCATCATCGACAGCATAAATACAAGACAATGAAAATATATATCTTTTAATTATTCATATATAATAAAAGTTTGAATTATAAAGTAATGGTTTAGTTGTGTATCCCGCGAGCAGGATTTGCTCCAAAAAATATAAAATATTTTTTGATTGAGCCTGCGACGCTTCGGTTACTGCTAATGTAAGCCTGATAGGCTGATATATTGGTTAGCATTAATTGCCAACAGCTACAGCCGAAAGCTCTACCAGGCTGAGCTACCGCGGGACATTCTAATATAAAATTAATTATATATATATTCTAATCGTAGACAATGTAATATGCTATTAATGAGAGCATATCTAGAAATTTGTAATTTTTATTTTAATAATTTAAGCAAATCAAACTGATAACTAAAAAATTTAAACTAATAATATTTTTTATTTGCAGGTATAGAAATAAAATATACGTACATAACAATTTTGCATTGAAATTATTTTATAATTCTAATAATTTTCTTAATAGTTTAAGAATAAAATAAGAAATAATTTTGTCTGCTCCTGCTCTTTTAATAGACAATAAAGATAAGGTAATCCATTCAATTTCATCAAACCATTTCTTTTTAGACATAGCTTCCAAAAGAGCGTATTCTCCGGAAACGTTTTGTACAACTAATGGCTTATCAATATATCTCTTCACCATTTGAACAATATCCATATACCATAATGAAGGTTTTATCATTACCCAATCGGCACCCTCATTAATATCTAGTATTATTTCCCTAATAGACTCGTGTAAATTATTATAACTATTCTGATATGATGATTTATCAATACAAACAGATTTAAAAAAATTATTACTTCTAAATGGAGAATATAAACAAGAATTATGTTTTGAAGAATAGCTCATAATTTTAACCTTATTAAAATTATTTTTCTCTAATATTTTTTTTAGATAAGTTACTTGGCCATCCATCATAGAAGAGGGAGCAATAAAATCGGTTCCAGATTCAGATAAGCTGAGCGCTATTTTTCCTAAAGTTTTTAGTGTTTTATCATTATCAATTTCAATACTAGTTTTTTTACCTGTAATATATTTATTTTGAATATCCCTTTTATTGAAGAGTCCACAGTGACCAGAAATATTATATTGACATATACATACGTCAGAAATTACATTAATTTTATTGCCAAAGTTTTCTTTAATTCTTCTGATAGAAGTTTGTACAACTCCATTTTTAAGGTAAGAAGTAGTTCCCATCGGATTTCTTCTTTTAGGTACTCCAAAAATAAGTATATTGGTAATATTTAAATCAACTAATTTTTGCATATAATGAGAAATATGTCCTATAAATACTTTGGAATCATTAAGATAAGGTAATTTCAAATTCTTTTCATAAGTTAATTCATTTTCATAGATAAAAATAGGAAAGATAAAATTCTCAATACTATCAAAAATTCTCAACAGATTAAATAAATATACAGTGTATTGCTATTAAATTTAACGATTAAGTTGATATATATTATTGGTATAGATTTTTGTAAATCCCTTTTTTTCATAAAAAGAAACTAGGTGATCGCTTTGTAATGTTTGCAATCCAAAAATTTGACACCCTTTTCTTTGGGCAAACCTAATAGCAAAATCAATAATATTTCTAGCCACATTTCTATTTCTATATTTTTTTAATGTACCTAAACAATACATTGCCATACAACTTTTATATGAAAATAAAATACAACATCCAGCAATATTAGCAAAAGGCATATTTTTGCAATATATCGTAGATAATACAAAATAAAAGATATCAAACTTTTCCTTTAAAATTTTATAAATTATTTGTCGTTTATCAAAACGAATTTCAAATGAGGAACAATATGTATTTACCCATTTATTTAATTGGTCAATATTATCAAGGATAAAAATCCTCTGAAAAATTTTTTTTGAAAATTCTGTTTTAAAATATTTAAAATCAAGTAAATTTGAGGAGGAAAAAAAGGAATAGTGTAATCCTATTACTTCATCAATTTTTGGATATTTTCGTTTTATTAGATACTTTTCTAAATTAGTTTGATTAGAAGGTAAATGCAAAAATATTTTTTTATTTTTATAAGTTTTAATCAATAAATCTACTTTTTTTTCAAGTTCATCCTCGTTTTTAAATTCAAAGTTTTCATTAATAACAGTTCTACTTATAAAATAATCATCAGAAAATTCATCACTATATATTGTAAAAAATTTATTCTCTATATTTGAGTTTAAATAATTCCAATGTCTACAGAAATTAAATTCATTTTCTTTTAATAATTTATTAATATTTGAGTCCAAGGATTTCAAGCATCTCTTTAATTAGTGTTGTTGGATTGTCATATTTATTCAATATTCCAAAAATGAATTTTATAGCAGATCCAGTATCATAATCATTATCCAATAAATTTAAAAAATTCATCAATAATTGTTTTTTTAAATTATCATCATAGTGAAAAGAATCCTTTTTCTCTAGAAATTTAACAATAATAACTTCATTCATTTTTTCGCATCTCTCAAGATCTTGAATTGTAAATTCTATTTCATGTTTGTAATTCTTTGATAAAAAGAAAATTTTTAAGGCATTAGAACTATATCTTTTTGCAATATCAGAAATAAAAATAGTATTGCCTTTAGAATTAGACATCTTTTCAGATTTAATATTGACTAAACCGATATGTATCCATGCTTTTTTAGAAAATATATTATTTTTATTACTAATTTCTTGTAATATTTCATCTATAAATTCATGATGAGGATACAATAATTCTATTGCTCCCCCATGAATATCGTAATATCCATTTAATACATATTTTATAATTTCGCAATCCTGAAAATGCCATCCTGGAATACCCTTTGTTAAAATTATTTTATGATGACTTTCATAATTTTCGCTTTCATCCAAATAATCCATATAAAAATTGTCGGCATTCCAAATTATGATATCCCTTTGATCATTTTTTCCACAAGAGATATCAATAGGCATATTTTTTATTTCATTCGATGAAATATTAAATGGGCTAGTAATATTGTCAGATATATTTACATATACATTTCCTGCATACGAGTACCCTTTTTTCATAGTTAAAATATTAATGACATCTTTTTTAATCAATAATAGAAAATCGGACACGCGACTATAAACAAAATTGCCTTGAACTCCTATTTTGTTTAAGTCTTCAACAAGGTATGAAAAATATCTGTTAGATATATCTTTGATTTTTGCCGTTTTGTAATAATCTTTTTGATAAATTTTAGGATCAATATCCGTTAATTGTAATACTGCTTTAGGCGAATTGCCCAATTGTTTATGAAGATTAATCAAAAAATTAAAGAAAATAAAAATCCTTGCATGACCAAGGTGACACCGTTCATATAATGTAGGACCACATATAAAAATTTTCAAATTTATCTTCGTTATTATGTTATTTTAAACTTAATATTATTTATTTTTTTAAACCATTAGGATTTTTGTAATATTTCCATATTATTATAATTTTTAAAATGAATTAATCATCTAAATCATTATCATTTTTCTTATATTGTTTTAACGTATTTGTAATTAAATTAATATCTACAATATCTTTTGAAAGTCTTCCAATTTTAATACAATCTCGTATATCCCTAGATTTTAATTCATTCCAAACTTTGTATGCAATTAACTCTGAACAATTTTGTTCAAGATTGCATTCTTTTAAAAGAATATATTTTGTTATATTTAAAAAGGTTTTATAATCATATTTTTTGAAATGTAAAACAATAAACCTTGATAATAGAGGAGTCAACAATTTTTTTTCATTATTACATGATGCAAATACCCATGTTTTCATAACAGACCTTCTTGTCTTTTCGAATTTTGTTTCAGACAATATGCCAGTCTCCATTAAACTCAAAAGCATTGCTTGATCCTTAATAGCCATATATTCAATTTCATCTATAATTAAATATCGAGGTCTATTTACAAATAAGTAATCCACCATACCAGCTTTTGTACTATGACTACCTAAGGTAAAATACGAACGTTGAAGATTCATACATTCCATTAAAAATAATGTTTTTGCAGATCCGGGAGGACCAACTAATAAAACATGTACCGGCAAATGAGATCTAATAGCAAAATAGAATATTTTTTTTATATTATCATAACCTACAATATTATTAAAAAGAGAATTAGTTTTAAAATCAGAACTAGTATTAAAATCATTTGTTAATTTTTTATCATTCATATGCTTATTTTTTATTTTAAATGGTTTTTTTCTTTTATTGCTATCCTCATCAGTAACATAATCAGCCATGTCAAATGAACTTTAATTTAGTTAATTAATGTTTTACTTGAAAAATTTTTATTATATAGAGAATGTTTCATCTCTCTTCTTTGTAATAACTGTTTTAATAGATATGGATTCTTGTTTTGATAAAACACTTATCCACTGTATTAATACAGTGCAATAAAATAATAATGAAAATTAAGTCCAAAATTATTTGTTATAGATATAACAATATTTACTAACCCATGTTTCAAAATAAAACAATAACAACATTTAATTTATTCTACTTGTTAATCATTATAGCCTTTTTAATTTAATTTCATCTATATCTTCCTGATTGCCAATAACGCAATTAGTATAAACCTTTTTAATAGGTATAAATAGTATTTTTCCCTGTGGAATGAATTTTTTACTTTGTAAAATTAAAAATTTTTCTTCTAATTTTTTTTTATGTTCAAAGCAAGACAAGCCAATCATAAATTTATTGTTTTTATCATCATTTATTTCTAGTATATATTCAGGCGGTAGAATACATTTTTTTTTATTAATTACAAACGAACAATGTTCTGGAAACAACTATAATATCGTCACATTATGTAATTAAAGTTTTTCATCTAAATAAAAAAAAGACAATATAAAATAAGTATATTTATTTTATATGCATTAATTGTATTAAGTCACCTGGAGAGGCCATAGTTGCGAAATTGAGTATTGGTCCATACCAGATCCCAAATATTACCATAAAGCCTATGGCAAATATCAATACAGCTACAATAGACTTTGGCTCTCTTTGTCTGATTCTATTTTCTCCTTCTTCAAGGTACATTTTTCTTATTATCCAAGCATAATATCCTAAAGAAAGGCCGCTATTTAGTACACCCGCTATTGCAAGATATGGTCCCCACCATACTTGGTGACCGCTGTCTATAGCAGCTCCAAATAATAAAAGTTTACTCCAAAAGCCATTTAAAGGGGGAATTCCTGCCAATGCCAATAATGCTATAGCCATGGCAATA
>Ga0134125_10005022_pt1 | contig 15061 bp, 9 predicted proteins | sample KB31751_FD_96464 | JGI IMG/M metagenome (GOLD analysis project Ga0134125, IMG submission 96464) | Terrestrial soil microbial communities with excess Nitrogen fertilizer from Kellogg Biological Station, Michigan, USA - KB3-175-1 | ecosystem: Environmental > Terrestrial > Soil > Unclassified ... | reverse complement strand
CGGAGGACAACGAGCGCGCCGTGTTGTTCGAGATGGCGATGCGCGAGCTCGCCCGGCGGTTGTGGGACGAACTGATCCCGCCCGGCGACTCCGCGCCCGCCGTGCGACCGCCGGAGAGCGTGATCGCCGCGCTGCTGCAGCAGCCGAGCAGCGTCTGGTGGGACGACCGGCGCACGCCGGGCACCGTCGAACGACGCGACGACATTCTGGCGGCGAGCCTGCGCGCTGCGTTAGGCGACGCGAAGCGCCGCTACGGCGAGCCGGGCAACGACAACTGGCGCTGGAGCAAGGTGCAGCACGCGAACATCTATCACCTGTTGGAGCTGCCGTCGCTGTCGCGCTTGAACATCGAGGTGCAAGGCGGACCCGGCACGCTCAGTCCGTCGAGCGGATCGGGGCGCGCCGGTCCGAGCTGGCGCATGGTGGTGCAGATGGGTCCCGATGTGCACGGATGGGGCACGCTTCCGGGCGGCGAATCGGGGAATCCCGCCAGCGGGCGATACGACAACATGCTGCGCAGCTGGCGCACCGGTACGCTCGACGCGTTGTACTTCCCGCTCGACTCGCAGGTGTTGGCCGGGCCGCCGAGGAGTCCGTCGCTCACGCTGTCGCCACCGGGGAGACGTTGATGCGCGACGTGAAGCCGTTCCTGTTGGCCACGTGCATTTTCGCGCTCGCGACGTGGGCGGCGCCGTGGCCGGTGATTCCGGTGGTGTCGGCCGTGATGCTGCTCGTGGCACCGCGGGCATTCTCGCCGTTGATGCTGGCGTGCGCAGCCGGCGCGGCATGGGGCGGGATCCTCGCGTGGACGACGCTCTCTGCACCGTTAGGCAGACTGGCCGCCGAGCTGGGCGGCATCGTGCACCTGCCCGGCGCGGCGCTCGTCGCGCTCAGCGTGGCGGTCGCGGCTGCACTCGCGTGGGGCGGTGCGGAATTGGCACTCGCGGTCCGCGCGAGGGCGAGTCCCTCTGTAGTTGTTCACAAGGATAACTAGAGGGATGCGAGGGATTGAAAAGCTTGCCTCGACCCGAGGGGAAGTATGCTGCCTAACTCGCCGAGGCTGACATCTACGCGCATTTTGAAACTGACACGACCGGACACTACGGACACTGCCGGACCGTTCTGCTACAGGGCGAAGTCCATCGCAAGCGGCCACGTCCCGTTTTGTTTGTTGAAACAACAAGTCTTTGCTTTGTCAGCGGGAAGCACTCTTCCCCGCAGCCGAGCGATCCGTGCTTTGTCCGGCATGTCCGTGTTTTGTCGTTTCAACAGAGCGAAGACGCCGCCACGCGCCGCCTGACTATGAATGAAAGGCTTCCTCGTCCTCGGGAACCGGCTCCGCCTGGGTGGGGAAGTACGCGTTGCGCACGTACTGCTGCACCATGCGCTGCGTGTTGAAGAACGATCCGTTGAGCGCGATCGCGTGGCGCATCACCTGGACGTAGCCTAACGGGAGGCCGTAGAAGAGCGGGAGGATCACCTGCTCGAGCTTCACATAGAGATCGTTCGACTCGCGCGATTCATCGGGCTCGGGCTCGGCCGATCCTCCGATCGACCATCCCGTTACGCCTTCGATGTGTCCCTCGAACCACCAGCCATCGAGTACGCTGAGCGATGGGACGCCGTTCAGCGCGGCCTTCATGCCGCTCGTGCCCGATGCTTCGAGTGGTTTGCGCGGATTGTTGAGCCAGAGGTCGACGCCCGACGTGAGCTTGCACGCGAGGTCGATGTCGTAGTTCTCGAGGTACAGGACGCGAATGCTGCCCTCGAGTTTGTGCGCCGCGTCGAAGATGTGTCGGATGAGCGCCTTGCCGCCTTCGTCGCGCGGGTGTGCCTTGCCGGCGTACACGATTTGGAGCGGACCCGTCGCCGCGACGATGGCGCGCAGGCGATCGAGGTCCGAGAAGATGAGATCGGCGCGCTTGTACGGCGTGGCTCGGCGCGCGAAGCCGATCGTCATCGTCGCTGCGTCGAGGCGCACGCCGCTGCGGCGTTCGACCTCTTCGATCATCGCCTCCTTGGCGGCGGCATGTGCGTCGCGGATGTCCTCGAGCGGGATCGCGACGGCGTAGCGCAGATAGAGATTGTCGCGGCGCCACTCGGGGATGCGGCGGTCGAACAATGCGCGGAACGGTTCCGACGTCCACGTGACGGCGTGCACGCCGTTGGTAATCGCGTCGATGGGGTGTGCGGGGAACATCTCGCGCGACACCTCGCGGTGGCGCATCGCGACGCCGTTGATGTAGCGCGACAGGCGCAGCGCGAGGTACGTCATGTTGAGCGAGCCGTCCTCGTCGCAGCACTTGGTGGCGCTCAAGAGCGCCGCGTAGTGCTCGCCTAACGATTTGAGGACCGCATCCTCTGGGAACTTGTCGTGGCCGGCCGGGACCGGCGTGTGCGTGGTGAAGATGCAGCGCTGGCGCACGGCCTCGAAATCGGCCTCGCCGGCTTCCCACGGTGCGCGTCCGCCGAGCTGCCGGTCGAGCAGCACGAGCGTCAACAGTGCCGCGTGGCCCTCGTTGATGTGGTAGTGCACGCCGTCGTCGTAGCCTAACGCTTGCAGCATCGCCACGCCGCCCATGCCGAGCACCATCTCCTGCGCGAGGCGGTAGCGCTGGTCGCCTCCGTAGAGAACGTCGGTGAGCGTGCGGTCCCAGGCGTCGTTCTCATCGAGGTTCGTGTCGAGCAACACGACGGGAATCGTGTGGCCGGTAATTCCCTGCACCGAGTACCGCCAGGCGCGAACGTGTACGGTGCGGCCCTCGATCTCGACCGATACGCGCGGCTCATAGGCGTCGAGGATGTCCTCGGGGTGCCATTGCTCGGGGGTCTCGGTCTGCTGTCCCTCCGCGTCGAGGGTCTGATGGAAGTAGCCCTTCCGATGCGCGAGCGAGACGGCAACGAGAGGCAGCTCGAGATCGGCGGCGGAGCGGAGTGTGTCGCCGGCGAGTACGCCGAGTCCGCCGCTGTAGGTGGGGATCCGCTGCTCGAGGCAGATCTCCATGGAGAAGTACGCGATAATTCCGTTACCGGGCTCGGCCATGCGGGGTGCGGATCCAGAGGGTCAGAGGGCACGAACGCACGGCCGTGTCCGGCTCGCACGTAACAACCTTGAAGAAATATCGCCGGTCACTGTTTGGCGCCACGATCGCACTGCAGCGATTCGCGGACCGTAGGACTCGAATCGAGCGACTCGAGGGGCATCCGCATGCGGCGGGTCCAACTCGGGTATCGATCGTGTGCGAGTCCGGGCATGTTGACGGGTTCGGTTTCGCCGGCGAGGTCGTCGAGCGAGAGGCCGACGAGGGCAGCCGGTGCCGAGCAGAGAAACCGATGCACAGCGGCGGTCAGGGCAGGACCGGGCAGTCCATCAGACCCGGGCGGCAGGATGCCATCCGTCGTCAGGCGGTCGACGAGCGCGGCGCGGTCGCGAACGCGGGCAGCGCGTGCCGGACCGAGAGCGGGGTCGTCGCGGCGGGTGAGTCCGAGCTCGAGGTCGCGGCCGTGCCAGTAGCCGTCGAGCGGCGGCATGTCGTGCGTGTCGGCGGTGACCAACGACAGCGGCTCGTACGAGGCGGCGGGGCGGAAGGCACCGTCCGTTTCGCGCTCGAACAGCATCACGCGGGAGCCGAGTACGCCCCACGAGCGGAGGGCGGGCGGGACCTCGGGGGGAATGGTGCCGAGGTCTTCGCCGACGATGATGGCGCGGTGGCGTGCGCTCTCGAGCGCGAGGATGCCGAGGAGATCGTTGGTTGGAAATCGGACGTACGCGCCATCGCGTCCGGGCCGGCCGGCGGGAATCCAGAACTGCCGGAACATGCCTAACGCATGGTCGATGCGGAGCGCGCCGGCGTGGCGGAGCGATGCGCGGAGGAGCGCGATCCAGTACGCGTACGCGTCGGCGTGCAACTGGTGGGGCGAGATGGGCGGCAGGCCCCAATTCTGTCCCTCGGTGGCGTAGGCATCGGGCGGCGCGCCGACATCGGCGCCGGAGAGAAAGAGGTGCTGGTAGGCCCACGCGTCGCTGCCGTCGCCGGATGATCCCACGGCAAGGTCCTGATACAATCCGATGGCGAGTCCGGCGACGCGTCCGCGCTGGGCAGCGCGCTCGAGTTGGCGGTCGAGCTCGAACTGGATCCAGCGATGCAAGTCGACCTGGTCGCGGTGCTCGGCGCGGAACTGCGCAACCTCGGGCGACGCCGGGACGCCGAACGGGCGTGGCCATGCGCGCCAGCCGCCGGTCACGCCTAACGCAGTGAAGTGCTCGTCGAGGGCGCAGAAGGTGGCGTGCGCGCCGAGCGTGTCGCCTTCGCGCGTGACATAGCGGTCGTAGGCGGCGCGGCGCGGATCATCGGGCGACGTGTGCGCGGCAACGAACGTCCGGTGGAGCGCCTCGAGAACCGGCCGCGCGAGACCGGTGGCGCGCTCGTACTCGACGCGATCGCCGGCGCGGAGTTGGGCGAGCTCGGTGCGGAGCGAATCGCTCGCCAGGAGTGCGCGCGCTTCATCGCTGTGCGCGAGCTCGGGAATGGACTCGATGTGCAGATAGGCAGCACTGCGATAGAGCCGGCTGACCGGGCTGTAGGGCGAGATGGCTGCGTCGCGATTGCGCAGGGCGTGGAGCGGGTTGAGCCCCAGGAAGACCGCGCCGTGCGCAGCGCTCCATTCGGCGAGCGTGGCGAGATCGTCGAGGTTGCCGACGCTCCAGTTCGTGGCGCTGCGAATGGAATAGAGATTGGCTTCGATGCCGAATCGTTTGCCGGTCGGGGTGACGCAGGTGCGGGGGGCGACGACGAGGGTTTGGCGGGCTTCGGCGTGCGCTCCGCGCCCGCGGAGCGCGAGGTGAAGCCGATAGTAGCCGGCGCCGACGAGCGGCGCGAGGCCGACGTCGACGACGTCGGCCGCGTGGCGATCGACGGCGCCGGCGAAGGTCGTACACTGGCCACGTTCGTCTTCGAGCGTGCACGCGTACTCGATGCGCGTGTCGGCGTTAGGCGGGGCCACGGTGTCCGGGATGCGGAAGCGGAGCGTGCGGTCCCACGCTTCCGACTCGCGCACGACGCGCACGGGAGCGAGGATTTCGCGCTGCTCGCGCTCGTCGAGCGCGAGCAGCGCCTGTCGGATGTGCGACTCGCTCGAGGCGTCGACGCCCATCGCGGCGAGGAGCGCGACGCGGGTGGCGTCCGACGTATGGCGTGTCTCGCGGCCGGTCTGATCGACGTACTCATCGAGGATCCCGAGCCGCGCGGCAAGCGCGTGGAGCAACGACACCGCGGTCAGCCGCGCACCGGACGCAGGACCAGCGCGCCTAACGGGGGCAGCACGAGCGCCATCGACTGCTCGAAGCCGTGCAGCGGCAGCGGGTCGGTCTCGACGCGTGCGAGCGTGCGCACGGCGCTCCCGCCGTAGTGCTCGGCGTCGCTCGAGAACAACTCCACGTACTCGCCGGCCGCGGGCGCGCCGATCCGATACTGCTCGCGCGGCAGCGGTGTCATGTTGAGCACGACCACGAGGTGCTCGCCGCCATCGCGCCGCACGTACGACACCACGGAGTTCGCCGCGTCGGCGACGTCGATCCATTGGAAACCGTGCGGGTCGTAGTCGTCCCGCCACAGCGCGGATTGCTCCCGGTACAACCGGCCGAGGTCTTCGACGAAGGCACCGAACGATGCGCGTAATGGATCAGCGGTGAGGTGCCACGGCAGGCTTTCGTCGTGGTTCCATTCGCCGGGCAGCGCGAGCTCCGATCCCATGAACAGCAGCTTCTTGCCCGGCCGCGTGTACATGTAGGCGAGCAGGAGCCGGAGGTTGGCGAACTGCCGCCACGGATCGTCAGCGTTAGGCATCTTGCCCAGCAGCGACCGCTTGAGGTGCACCACCTCGTCGTGCGACAGCGGCATGATGAAGTGCTCGCTGTACTCGTAGATCATCGCGAACGTGAGGTCGTTCTGGTGCCACGAGCGGTACATGGGGTCGCGCGCGAAGTAGCCGAGCGTGTCGTGCATCCATCCCATGTTCCACTTGAACGAGAAGCCGAGGCCGCCCTGGTCAACGGGTTTGGTGACGCCCGGCCACGCCGTGGATTCCTCTGCGACCGTGATGCATCCGGGATGGCGCTCGCGCACCACGCGATTCATCGTTTGCAGGAACGCGATCGCGTCCAGGTTCTCGCGTCCGCCGTACTTGTTGCGGAGCCATTCGCCGGGCCGGCGGCTGTAGTCCAGGTAGAGCATCGACGCCACCGCGTCCACTCGCAGGCCGTCGACGTGAAATTCCTCCAGCCAATAGAGCGCGTTGGCGACGAGGAAATTGCGGACTTCGTTGCGCGCGTAATTGAAGATGAGCGTGCCCCAATCGGGGTGCTCGCCTAACCGAGGATCGTCGTGCTCGTAGAGCGCGGTGCCGTCGAACCGGCGCAGCGCGAAGTCGTCGCGCGGAAAGTGCGCGGGCACCCAATCGACCAGCACGCCGACGCCGGCGTCGTGCATCGTGTCGACGAACGCACGGAAGTCATCGGGCGATCCGTAGCGCGCGGTTGGCGCGAAGTATCCCGTCACCTGATAGCCCCAACTGCCGGTGAACGGATGCTCGGCGATGGGCAGGAGCTCGACGTGCGTGAAGCCCAATCGCTTCACGTGCTCGGCGAGCCGGGGCGCGATCTCGCGATAGGTGAGCACGCGGTTGTCTTCCGGCGCGCGCATCCACGACCCGAGGTGCACTTCGTAGATGGCCATTGGGCTACGGGCCACATCTGCCGACTCGCGCGATGCGACCCATGCATCGTCCGCCCAACGGTGACGTCCGGCCTCGACGACGCGCGACGCGGTGCCCGGGGGCATCTCCATCGCGAAAGCGAACGGATCGGTCTTCACGCGCAGTTGGCCCTGCGCGGTGAGGATCTCGAACTTGTACAGCGCGCCGGCATCGGCGTCCGGCACGAACAGCTCGAAGACACCTGAGCTGCCGAGTGAGCGCATGGGGAGCAGGCGGCCATCCCACCCGTCGAAGTCGCCGACGACGCTCACGCGCTTGGCCGTCGGCGCCCACACCGCGAATGATGTGCCGCGCTCCCCGTCGATGTCGCGCACGTGCGCACCGAGCACGTCCCACAGCCGCAGATGCGTGCCTTCGTTGAACAGGTGCAGGTCGACCTCGCCTAACGTTGGCAAAAACCGGTACGGGTCGCCGCGCTCCCAGGTGCCGCCGCCGGCGAACGTGAAACGGAGCCGGTACTGGAGCGGCAGCGTTGCGCCGGCAACGAAGCCTTCGAACACACCCTGCCCAACGGGATCGAGCGCTACGGTGCGACCGCCGGCGAGCAGCGCATCGGCGCCGCTCGCGTCCGGGTGGAACGCGCGGATGACGACGCCGCGCTCGTCGCCGCGCGCGGCCGCGTGCGCGCCGAGAACGCGATGGGGATCGGCGTGCTCGCCCGCGGCGAGCCGCGCCATGTCGCCGCGCGACACCGCCGGTTCGGACTCGATCGCCGGCGCGCGCGCTCCACCTGGCTGACGGCCGGCGCCGGCGCGCGGTAATTCGCGGCTCATGGCCTAACGCTCACCCGGTCCCGTTGGCGCGTATCGCAGCAGCACCAGCGAGAACGGGGCCATCGTGGTTTCGTGATCGCCGGGCGTCACGCCCTGCCGAACAGCCGTGTGGATCATCTCGGCCCACGTGCCCGGCATCGGCATCGTCGGCAACACGAATCGGCGAATCTCCTCCTGGTTGTTCACAATGAGCAGCAAACTGTCGCCCTTGATCGGTCGCCCGTGATCGTCGATGTCGTCGGAGGCGTCGCCGTTGATCAGCATGCCGAGGACGTGCGAGTTGGAGTCGTGCCAGTCGGCGTCCGTCATCTCGCGGCCATCGGGGTGGATCCACGAGAGGTCCTTCGCTCCTGAGGCATCGAGCGCCTGGCCGCGCAGGAATCCGCGGCGCCGCAACACCGGATTCTCGCGACGGATCTCGAACACGCGCCGCGTGAAGTCGAGCATCGCGCGCTGGCGCGCCTCGAGCGACCAATCGACCCACGTCGTCTCGTTGTCCTGCGCGTAGGCGTTGTTGTTGCCGAGCTGCGTGCGGCCCATCTCGTCGCCGTGCGACACCATCGGCACGCCCTCCGAGAACGCGAGCGTGGCCATGAAGTTGCGCATGATGCGCTCGCGGCGCGCGAGGGTGCGCGGATCGTGCGTCGGCCCCTCGACGCCCCAGTTGCGGCTGTAGTTGGCGTCGGTACCGTCGCGGTTGGACTCTCCGTTAGGCAGGTTGTGCTTGTGCTCGTAGCTCGCCAGGTCGCGCAGCGTGAAGCCATCGTGCGCCGTCACGAAGTTGATGCTCGCGTAGGTTGGGCGGTCGCTCCACTGGTAGATGTCGCTGCTCCCGGAGAGGCGCGACGCGAGGTCGTTCACGATACCGGCGTCGCCGCGCCAGAAGCGGCGCACGTCGTCGCGATACTTGCCGTTCCACTCCGCCCAACCGATGGGGAAGTTGCCCACCTGGTAGCCGCCCGGCCCGACGTCCCATGGTTCGGCGATGAGCTTGACGCGCGACAACACCGGATCCTGGTGGATGATGTCGAAGAACGTGGCTAGCCGATTGACTTCGTACAGCTCGCGCGCCAGCACCGGCGCCAGGTCGAAGCGGAATCCGTCGACGTGCATCTCGGTGACCCAGTAGCGGAGCGAGTCCATGATGAGCTGGACGGTCCGCGGGTGCCGCATGTTGAGCGAGTTGCCGGTTCCCGTGAAGTCGACGTAGAAGCGCGGATTCTTCGGATCGAGCCGGTAGTACGCGGCGTTGTCGATGCCGCGCAGCGACAGCGTTGGGCCGAGGTGGTTTCCCTCGGCCGTGTGGTTATAGACGACGTCGAGGATGACTTCGATGCCGGCCGAGTGGAGCGTCTTCACCATCGACTTGAACTCGCCCACCTGCCGGCCCATCGCGCCGCCCGCGTAGCGCACGTCGGGCGCGAAGAATCCGATCGAGTTGTAACCCCAGTAATTCGTGAGCCGGCGCTCGGCGAGCGCGCGATCGATGGCGAAATGGTGCACCGGCAGGAGCTCGACGGCCGTCACGCCTAACGAGAGGAGGTGGTCGATGATCGCGTCCGACGCCAGGCCGAGGTACGTGCCGCGCACGTGCTCCGGTACCTGCGGGTGCCGCTTGGTGAGACCTTTCACGTGGCATTCGTAGATCACCGTGCGGTGCCACGGGACGCGCGGCGGACGGTCGCCGCTCCACGTGAACGCCGAGTCGCACACTACGCACTTGGGCATGTGGCCGGCGCTGTTGGAGTGGTTCATCTCGAGGTCCTGCAGCGGACTGCCCACTTGATAGCCGAACAGCGCATCGCTCCACTGGATCGAACCGCCGATTGCTTTGGCGTACGGGTCGATGAGCAGACACGATGGATTGAAGCGATGCCCTTCCTCCGGCCGATACGGTCCGTGCACACGGTAGCCGTACAGTTGCCCGGGACGCACGTCGGGAAGATAGCAGTGCCAGATCTGGTCGTTTCGCTCCCGCAGCGCGATGCGCGTGCTCTCGACGGCATCGTCGGGTCCGCTGAACAGACACAGCTCGACGCCGCTCGCATTCTCGGAGAAGATCGCGAAGTTGACGCCTTCGCCGTCCCAGCTTGCGCCGAGCGGATACGGCTGGCCGGGCCAGACGCGCACGTCAGCGGCCCTCGAGGCGGTAGAGCACGGCGCTCTCGGGGAGCACGCGGACGCGCGAGACGCCGCCCTTCTGCTTCGTTAGGCGGGGCGTGTCGCTCGGTCCGCCGTAGCGCGCGTTGCGGGTGGAGAACCGGAGCCGCCACAGCCGACCAGGCGGCGGTGCCGGCACGGGTACGTGGTACTCGAGGGCCGAAAAGTTGTACGCGGCGAACAGCATGTGCGCGTGCGCGTCCGTTGGGCGGAGCTCGACCGAGAGCCACGCGCCATCCGGATCGACGGCTGTCGAGAGTGCCGCGCGACCGGGTTGGAGCGCGCGCTCTTCGCGTCGCAGCGCGAGGAGGTCCCGGAAGAGCGCGAGCGCCGCACGCGACGAAGGCCCCGCGGCCGCCCGATCGAGACGCGAGCGGTCGAACGTGGCGGGATCGGCGGGATCGGGCGGCGGCGGGTCGACGGAATGGCCGCGCTCGATGATCTCTCGCACGCGACCGTCGCGCACCAACGCACAGAGCGCGTCGCTCTCGTGGCTCACGAAGTACAGGAACGGGTGCGTCTCGCCGTATTCCTCGCCCATGAAGACTAACGGAACGTACGGCGACAGCAGCAGCAGCGCGGTCGCCAGCGCCCGCTTTCCGGGCGACACGAGCGCGGCGAGACGCTCGCCGCACGCGCGATTGCCCACCTGATCGTGGTTCTGCACGTAGAACACGAACCGGTCGGGCGGCACGTCGGTGGCCGGCGCGCTGGGCACGCCGCGCAGCGAGCGCAGCATGGACGTACGCTCGAGCGCAGCGGCGACGTCGGCTGCGCCGCGCACGCCGGCGTACGACTGCACGTTCTCGCGCGTGAGGGCGACGTGCGCGCCGCGCTGGAAATCATCACTCCACTGCGCGTCGAGACCGAGTCCGCCGGACGCCACCGGCCGCACGAGCACGGGATCCATCACATCGCTCTCGGCGATCACGTGCACGCGGCGGCCGAGGATGGCGGACTGGGCGTGGATGGCAGCGGCGATATCGTGCACGATGTGCGGTGTGCTGTCGTCGTGAATCATCGGCACCGCGTCGAGGCGCAAGGCATCGATGTGGTACTCGACAATCCAGTAGAGCGCGTTGTCGATCACGTATCGCCGAACTTCGGCGTGCGACGGCTGCGGCCCATCGAGGTCGAACGACGCGCCCCACGGCGATCGATGCGTGGTGGAGAGATACGGCGCGAACGCGTGGAGCGACGATCCCTCGGGGCCAATGTGGTTGTAGACGACATCGAGCACGACAGCGACGCCGGCGGCGTGCGCCGCATCGACGAATCGGCGCACGCCTTCAGGTCCGCCGTAGCTGTTCTGCGGCGCGTAGAGATGCGCGCCGTCGTACCCCCAGTTGCGCGTTCCGGGGAACTGGGCGACCGGCATGAGCTCGATGGCGGTAATGCCTAACTCAGCGAGCGGCGCCAGGTGCTCGATGGCTGCCTCGAAGGTACCGGCGTGCGTGAATGTGCCGACGTGCATCTCGTAGATCACGTAGTCGGCCATGTCGATGCCGCGCCAGGCAGCATCGCGCCACGGGAAGGGGCGCGGGTCGACGATGCGCGACGCGCCGCGGACACCGTATGGCTGAAACCGGCTGACGGGATCGGGGAGCGGCGGCCCGCCGTCGAGCGAGTACGCGTAGTCGTCGCCCGCGGCCGCTTTGGAGACGAGGCCGCCGAATATCCCCGCGCCGATCGGTTCCAGCCTCTCCCTGCGGCCGCGTATGATGACCTCGACACGTGCGGCGTTGGGCGCCCAGACGCGGAATTGTGTACCGGTGGACGGGCGGACGTCTGCGCCGCGATCGAGCACCCAGCCGGGCGCGGTCATCGGTCGGACATCGAGCGTCAGCGCGCCCGGGCTATATTGACGTGTATGCATGTTTGATACATCATCATATTATGAAAACGACACTCAACATCGATGATGCTCTGCTCGCCGAGGCCGAGCGCCTGACGTCGATCGCGGAAAAGACGGCGCTCGTCCGCGCGGGGCTGGAAGCGCTGATCGCGCGGGAGCGCGCGCGCCGATTGGCGCAGCTCGGCGGAACTGAACGCGATCTGCGTTTGCCACACCGGCGCCGTACGACGCCCAGAAAGCGTGCTGCTGGCTGACACCTCCGTCTGGGTCGACCATTTTCGCCACAGCAACGGGACGCTCGTCTCGCTGCTCAACGATGGCCAGGTTGCGACACATCCATTTGTCATTGGCGAGTTGGCGTGCGGCAATCTACATGCACGGCGCACGATTCTCGCACTGATGGCCGGGCTCCCCTCGGTGACAATAGCCACGCACGATGAGGCCATGGTGTTTGCCGAAGCGCATCATCTCTATGGCCGCGGTCTCGGGTGGATCGACATCCATCTTCTTACGTCGGCTGTGATCTCGAATGTCCAGCTGTGGACGCTCGACCGCCGACTGGCCGCGGCGCACCTCCATACGCCGCGACGGTGACGCGGCGCGGCACCCGCAATGTCGAGGTCGAGGTGACGGGGTGGGTAACGTCGGAGAAAGCCCCGGCGTAACGGACATCCGCGAGTTTGCGCGTCGTGCGAAGCGCCACCGCCACCAGGAGATCATCATGTCGCGCTCGATAACACGATTCGCCGCCATCGTCTGGGCCATGTGCGCAACGAGCGCTTGCTCGAAGTCTCGCGCCAATACTGCGTCCGCGGCAACCAGGGACCCGGCCGGCGCGTCGGCATCCGCCGGCGGGGATACGTCCGCCGTCGTGCTCGACTGCAGCACGGTGTTCTCGCCCAACGACGCGGTGGGTCTGATCAAGGGGCCGGTGACGATCAGCCAGGGTCCCAGTAGCAACCGCTGGTGCGCTTTCGACAACGAGGGCTCGGCTGAGATCATGGTGCGCAGCGGCAGCAGCGGGAATGACGAACAGATGTGGAATGAGGCCACGATGAGCACGCGGTCAGAACAGGCGCGCGACGCCGCGCAGCGGGATCCACACCCATTCGGGCCGATTGTTCAGCTCATAGCGCAATTCGTAGAAGAGCTTCTCCATTTCGAACAGCGCGACCAACGGGTCGTCGGCGCTCGCGTCGTAGCCCGAGAGAAACGCCGCGCGCACATCGCGCTCCCAGTGCGCGGCGGCGATCTCCGTCTTCGCGTCCACGCCTAACCCACCGCGCTCGGCGGCGGCGGTCGCGGCCGCGTAGGCGAACGACCGCAGCATGCCGGCGACGTCGCGCAGCGGGCTGCTCAGCGCGCGCCGTTCGGACAACGGCCGCGAGGGCTCGCCCTCGAAATCGACGATGAACCACACGCCCCTTTCGCCGCGCAACAACTGGCCCAGGTGATAGTCACCGTGGTGCCGTGTTTTGCGCAGCGCACCGGCGCCGGCCGACTGGAGCGCCGAGCGGACGCGCACGGCGACGTCGTCGAGGCGCTCGAGCGCGGCGGCGCGGCGGCCGGCGATGGCACGCGCCATCGCCTGGTGGGGCTCGGGCAGCGTGCCGGCGCGCTCGCCTAACAGCGTGAGCGCCTCCTCCACCGCGCCCCGCGCCGCACGCTCCCAGTGCTCGGCGTCGCCTAACGTGACGGGATCGGTGCGGAAGCCCGGCGTGTCCGGCGAGGAGGCGAGGGCTGCGTGCAGGTCGCGCGTCATGCGGCCAATGCGCACCGCCTCGCTCGCGAACGCCGTGGTGCCATCGCCGGGTGCGGCGCGCACCGCGGCGCGTGCCTCGTCGAGGGCGATCGCCCACCCGTCGCGCGCGCCGCTCACGAAGCGTGACAGCATGCCGGTCACGTAGGTGGCGCCGGCGGCGTCGCTGTAATGGATCACGCCCAACACAGCAGGCGTGTGCTGGAACGTCGTGTGCGTCGTGAGGAACGTGCCGATCTCGACATCCGGATTCTCGCCGTGCTCGAGCCGGCGGAAGAGCTTGAGCATCGCGCGGTCGCCGAAGCGGACGGACGTGTTGCTCTGTTCGGCGCGGCTCACGTCGGACGGGAGTGCGTCGAGCCCGCGTGTGGGCGGACCGACGGGATCGATGGTCCAGCGTGCGCCGTCGCCTTCGAAGGCGGCGCCTTCGCCTAACGCAGCGCCCAGGCGCGCGCGGAAGCCGGAATCTTCGAGGGCGTCGATCAGAACGCCCCGCTCGTGGCCCGCCGAGATGCGCGCCAGCACGGCACCCGCACCGGGCTCGTCGTGCGGCTCGCCGGCACGCGCAACGAGCGGCAGCTGGTAACTCTGCTCGGCGCCGGCCGCGTCTGTCGTGAGGATGCGCGTCACCACCGCGCGGTCATCGCCCCAGTGCAGCGGGATCACCTCGGTGATGTGCGCTTCGGCCGGCGGCCGTCCCTTGGCGCCGAACCAGCGACGCGTCACGAGCCATCGCGCCAGGTCGCTGGGCGCGAGCTCGCGCACCACTGCCGGGTCGAGCGCGTCGGCCACCGACCCACCGTGCACGCGCAGTAGCGGCGCCGGCGCGGCCGTCACGACGATGCGCCGTCGGACTGAGGCGGGACGAGGTGAAACCAGTAGAACGTGTGCGGGCCTAACGACAGGAAATACGGCTGATCGCCGATGGCCGGAAAGCGCACGTTCCCGATGATCTCGAGCGGCGTCCAGCCCTTCCAGCGCTGCAGGTTGATCTCCACCGGTTGGACGAACCGCGACAGATTGTTCACGCACAGGATCACCTGGTCTTCGTGACGCCGGAGAAACGTGAGCACCTTCCGGTTCTCGGGGAGCAGCATCTCGAATTTGCCGCGGCCGAATGCGTGAAACTGTTTCCGCACTTTGACGATCCGCCGCATCCAGCGCAGCAGCGATGTCTGCGTGCGCTCTTCCGATGCGACGTTGATCGCCTGATATCCGTAGGGCGGGTCGACGATCAGCGGATAGTAGAGCGCTTGTTGATCGCCCTCGGAAAATCCCGCGTTCCAACCGGGCGTCCACTGCATGGGCGTGCGCACGCCGTTGCGGTCGCCCAGGTAGATGTTGTCGCCCATGCCGATCTCGTCGCCGTAGTAGATGATCGGCGTGCCGGGCATGGTCATGAGCAGCGCGTTCATCAACTCGATCTGACGACGGCCGTTGTCGAGCAGCGGCGCGAGCCGGCGGCGGATCCCGATGTTGATCCGCATCCGCGGATCGCGCGCGTACTCCCGATACATGTAGTCGCGCTCGTGGTCGGTGACCATCTCGAGCGTGAGCTCATCGTGGTTGCGTAGAAAGATCGCCCACTGGCAATCGTTGGGCAGCGCCGGCGTCTGCGCGAGAATTTCGACGATCGGACTGCGGTCTTCCTGGCGCAGCGCCATGTACATCCGCGGCATGAGCGGAAAGTGGAAGGCCATGTGGCATTCGTCGCTCTCGCCGAAGTACGGCATCACATCG
>Ga0134125_10005019_pt1 | contig 15064 bp, 18 predicted proteins | sample KB31751_FD_96464 | JGI IMG/M metagenome (GOLD analysis project Ga0134125, IMG submission 96464) | Terrestrial soil microbial communities with excess Nitrogen fertilizer from Kellogg Biological Station, Michigan, USA - KB3-175-1 | ecosystem: Environmental > Terrestrial > Soil > Unclassified ... | reverse complement strand
TCTGCTTTCAGGAGCAAAGCAGGCATGGCGTTTTGCGGAGGTACGCTTTCGCGGTCGCTGTAGGGGGCAAAGCGGACATGCCTTTTTGCAGCGCAATGTCCGCTTCTGACCCAAAGCGGACATCGGCGGGGCCTTCCCCGGTGCATATTTGAGCCGCTACGATAGCCGTTCGGGGCCTTGGCGGTATGGCAATGAGACGGCGAGATTTCGTCAGGTTAGTCGGCGCAACTCTAGCTTGCCCAGCCGTCGCTATTGCGCAGCCGCGCGAAAGGGTACGTCTTATCGGTGTCTTGATGGCACATCGAGAGGGCGACCCCGAATTTCAGGACTATTTAAGTGCGTTCCGAGAAGGCCTTGAGAAATCTGGTTGGATTGACGGCCGCAATATCCGCATCGAAACACGCTGGGGTGCGCTCGACGATGCAGGGGTGCGGCAACGGTCTGCGCATGAAATTCTTGCACTGAACCCTGACGTGATTCTTACCCAGAATACGCCACCTACAGCGTCCATGCTGCAAGAGACACGCAGTGTTCCGGTTGTTTTTGTAATTGTCACAGATCCGGTTGGTAGTGGCTTCGTGAAAAGTCTTTCGCGGCCAGGAGGCAACGCAACGGGTTTCACGATTATGGAGCCAACAACCAGCGGCAAATGGTTGGAGTTGCTCAGGGACATCGCGCCCCAGATCAGGCGAGCCGGCTTTTTATTCAATCCGAGAACAGCACCATTTGCCAATTATTATCTAGATCCATTCAAGGCGGCAGCTACTGCCCTTGGGATCGAGGCAGTCGCCGTGACGGTCGATAGCAAGGCCGACCTCGAAACTGTCTTTTCCGCTCAAGCGCAAAGCTCCAATACCGGCCTTGTGGTGATGCCTGATGGCTTTTTGAATGTTTATCGCACCGAGATAGTGTTGCTGGCCGCACGCTACCACGTGCCCACCGTTTATCCCTGGCGATTTTTTACAGAACTCGGCGGCCTGTTGTCTTACGGTTTTGATCAGCGCGATTCGTTTCGTACCGCGGCGGCTTATATCAATCGCATTCTAAAGGGTGAGAAGCCCGGCGACCTGCCGGTACAGGCACCCACCAAGTATGAGCTTGTTATTAACCGCGCGGCCGCAAAAACTCTTGGACTGAGCTTGCCGAAATCGTTGGTCGCGCGTGCAGATGATTTAATCGAGTAGATCGGCCATGTCCGCTATTGGCCCAAAGCAGATATCCCAGTTGCACATGTCCGCTTTCGGGGGTAAAGCCGACAAACACCGTTGGCCCGCAATAGTAAGTGGTCACGGCTTCACGATATCTAAGGCTATTTTGATTTCCCGATTGATCTCCATCTGCAATCCGGGGTCGGCCAATGCTCGCTGCAAAACGGCAAGGCCGATGCGCTTTTGTTCGGATGGTTTCGCGCTTCTCACGCCGTAGAAGGCTTTGCGTACACTTGTCCGTGGACTGGCAGTCCGCCAGTGACGCGTCCAAAATCATCACTCTTTCTCAGGTCTGAGTTCGCACTCCACTGGGAGTTCAGCGAACTCCGTCAGGCTGTCGTCAACACCGGCAGCGAGCCGATTGAAAAGCGAAAGCAACTCAGGGTGCAGACCATCGCCACGTGCGGCTGCGATCCTGTGAAGGGAAAGGAATGGCGGCAAATTCGTGTTCTTAGTCAGCATCTGAATTCCTCGTAGCGGACCTGTCCGTTGGCGTCTCGGTCTTACGGCCGGTGTCCGACGCAAAAACTCCACTTCGTACTTTTGAATTGAAAAAATTCGTCCGCGCACCCGCACTTAGACCAATGAGAAGATTTGATATTCCGGCAAGAAGCGGAGTTTGCACGCTATGTCTTCAACTATTCGTTTCGTGGTCACCGACTGAGGTCAGTGACTTTCTGACACCACAGTAAAGGACACCGAAATGAGCAAGGAAGAAGACAACAAGGCCGTCGTTGGCCGCTGGTTCACGGACTTTTGGGGCAAGACGTGCAATCTCGCCATCGTGGACGAACTGGCCGCACCTAAAATGCTGTTGAAGTATTCGCTTCACGAACCGCGCCGTGGCCGCGAAGACATCAAGGCATTCCAGAGGGACTTCCGCATGGCGTTCCCGGACCTCAACTTCTGGGGCACGGCCGACCTGATTGCGGAGGGCGACTATGTCGTTGGTCAGTGGGAAGGTGGCGGCACGCATACCGGTCCAGCATTCAGTGATTTTCTTGCCGGGTCTCTGCCCGCAGCCAGCGGCAGAAAGATGCACTTCTCAGGCACAACGGTCCTGCGGGTTCAAGACGGCAAGATCGTCGAGGAGATTGGCCTCGATGACGGCGTAGCAGCGCTCACCCAACTTGGTCTCTTAAAGACCGCCTGACAACATACAAGGCCCGCGCGGCGCCGCGCGGGCCTTTGATCAGAAATCGGGTCGCCGCATCGCATCTATCCGGCGATAACTGACCCACTCCGAAGCCGCAACCGTGAAAGATACATCTCCAATTTGAAAGCAAGGGCCGGAGCGTCACGGACACATGATCACCGTATCTCGGTGACACATGCCGACAGGGACTACAACGATGAGAAAACTCAATTTGAAGCCGGTCGAAACGACAATTGCTGATGATCCTCGTTGGGCACGCGTCGTCGCGCGCGATCGATCAGCAGACGGGGAATTCTGGTATTCGGTGGTAACGACCGGGGTGTATTGCCGCCCGTCATGTCCGTCCCGCACCGCCAATCCAAAAAACGTGCAGTTGCATGACACACTCGAAAGGGCGCGAGCGACGGGGTTCCGTCCCTGCAGACGGTGCAATCCTGATGGCCTCTCGATCGACGCGGAAAACGTAGACCTCGTTGCGAAGGCATGTCGTCTGATCGAAACGAGTGAAGAAATGCCGTTACTAGATGAGTTGGCATCTTCGGTCGGCAGAAGCCCAAGCCATTTTCATCGCCTGTTCAAAGCAACCACAGGCCTCACTCCAAAGGAATACGCGGATGAACACCGCGCGACACGGATCAGAGAGGGTCTCATGACGAGCCACAGTGTAACTCAGGCAATTTACGATGCAGGCTTCAATTCGAGCGGCCGCTTTTACGAAAAGTCCAACAAGATGCTAGGCATGACACCGACGCAATATCGCGCTGGCGGAGCCAATGAGGAAATCCGTTTTGCGGTTGGCCAGTGCACATTGGGCACGATCCTGGTTGCATCGAGCAAAAAGGGCATTGCCGCCATCCTTCTGGGGAACGATCCCGACAAACTCGTTCGCGACCTCCAAGACCGTTTCCCAAAGGCAAAACTCATTGGCGCAGACGAGGAATATGAGGTGCTTGTCGCCCGCGTTGTTGGGTTCGTCGAAGCGCCTGGCCACAACCTCGAACTGCCACTAGACGTCAGAGGAACGGCCTTTCAACGCAAGGTGTGGCGCGCTCTGCGGGAAATACCCGTCGGCAAGACGGTTTCGTACGCCGAACTCGCACGCAAGATCGGTGCACCGAAGGCAGTTCGCGCCGTTGCAGGAGCATGCGCAGCCAACAATATTGCGGTGGCGATCCCCTGCCATCGGGTCGTTCGGAAGGACGGGTCTTTGTCCGGATATGCTTGGGGCGTTGACCGGAAACGCGGCCTGATTGAACGGGAAAAGCGAAGCACAACTGGTTAACTGGAGCGCGATGGCCGATCTGTTCGAAAATATCGAGCCGCCGCGTCTGTCGCGAGAGAGTGTGGCGGCGGGCGCGGTGTTGCTGCGCGGAAATGCACTCGCGTTCGAAGATGCATTGCTGGAGGCGCTGGGTAAGGTCGCCGCGCAGGCGCCGTTTCGCCATATGGTGACGCCGGGGGGTTTTTCGATGTCGGTCGCTATGACCAACTGTGGCGCGGTCGGTTGGGTCACTGATCGGACCGGCTATCGCTACGACCGGGTCGATCCGGAGAGTGGCCGTCCCTGGCCGGCCTTGCCGGAGGTGTTTTGCATGGTCGCAACCACCGCCGGGGCGGAGGCTGGTTACCCGGGTTTCGTGCCCGATGCTTGCCTGATCAATTGCTACGAACCAGGTGCCCGGATGTCGTTGCATCAGGACAAAAATGAGCAGGAATTGGCGCATCCCATTGTCTCATTGTCACTCGGCTTGCCGGCAAGATTTCAGTTCGGAGGCCTCAAACGGACTGATCCCGTCCGCCGCTATGTCTTGCAACACGGCGATGTCGTGGTGTGGGGCGGACCGTCGCGGCTCTGCTACCACGGCGTGTTGCCCCTCAAAGACGGCGTGCACGAAAAATTGGGGCGGAGGCGAATTAATCTCACATTCCGCGTCGCGATCTAGGAGACGCTCGACGATGCCGCGCAGGAGTGCAACTCAAGCCGTGCCACGCCGCAAGAAAGCGCCGACGTTAGTACCGGAGCGCATCACGACGCTCGCCTATACCAATCCGGTCAAGATCGCCGTCATGTCGCTTTTTAGTCAGCTCGCCGAACGGGGCCTCGCGCGATCCACTGCGCCAGGCAACGGGATTGTTGAATTTATGCTGTTTTCCGGCGAAGTCTTTCATCTCGACGAAACGTCCGTCACGCGTGTCGGCTAGCTCCAACCGATCGCGCGTTAACGCAATTCGAAAGCAAGTAGCGGAGCGAATAATGCCTTGCTCCGCAATAGAAACGCCTCATCCAAAGGAGGCGTAGCCATGAATTCTGCGGCAGTTGTTCGAACAATGACCACCGCTCGTTCTGCGGAGCCGCGTGTGGCCGTGTATGATTGGGACGCATTGTCGCAAGAACTCACTAACTATGGTTGCGCCGTGATGGACCGGCTTCTTTCACAAGAAGAATGTCGTACAATCGCCCGGCTTTACGATGACGAAGTTCATTTTCGAAGCCACGTCCACATGGGGCGACATGGCTTTGGCAAAGGCGAATATCGTTATTTCAAATATCCACTGCCCGATTTGATTGGCGGTTTTCGCACAGCGCTTTATCCCCGGCTCGCTGGCATCGCAGATGACTGGAACGAGCGCATGGGAATTGATCAGCGCTACCCAGAGCGTCACGCTGATTTCCTAAAGGAGTGCCACGATCAAGGCCAGACCCGCCCGACCCCGTTACTGCTGCGATACGTCGCCGGCGACTTCAACTGCCTGCATCAGGATCTCTACGGCGATCTCGCCTTCCCGCTGCAAGTTGCAATCCTGCTTTCCCAACCAGAGGACGATTTCACTGGCGGCGAGTTCGTCCTAACGGAGCAACGTCCGCGCATGCAGAGCCGAGCCGAGGTGGTCCCACTGCGCCAGGGTGATGCGGTGGCCTTCGCAGTACACAATAGGCCCGTTCAAGGTACGAAGGGCACATATCGCGTCAATCTGCGGCATGGCGTGAGCCGCATTCGAAGCGGGATGCGTCACACACTCGGCATCATATTTCACGACGCTAAGTAGTCTTGCTAGGATTTTTTGACCGTCTCGCGTCAGTGAAGGAATGCGTATCCGACGTGCAACCGCGGCGTACTTGCCCGCTTTGGATCATAAGCGGACATTTCGGACTGTAATCGCCATGCGGTCTCTACGCCCAAAAACGGACATTGCAGTCCCCGTTTGACAATTCGGCCAAAAACTTTTGGAAATTCAAAGTACGTTTGGCGGTCCCGAGAGGTGTGCCACTAACAAGAAAATTCAATGATTTACAGTGTCAAACTTTTCTAACGGCGCTCCTGGGCGCTAAAGGCATTTTTCTGAATTGTAAAACCGAGAAGTTCACAACACCAAACGCTGATGTTTACGAACCCCAAGCAATGCCCACTAGTGACCCAAAGGGGACACGCGGCCTGAGTGGCCCCTCAGTGGCCTAGTTTGTCTTACGCGGTGCGAACAGTCCGGTGGCGTTAAGACCCGCGACCGTCATGATCGCCCCAACGGCCATAACCAGCGCTGCCGACAGATAAGGCAAGCGTTGTGCATACCGCTCGAAGCCAGGAAATGACTTGGCAAGCTTGCCGGAACCCCAGACCACGGCCAGCCCTATTGCAATGAGGGTAAGGGCCAAGCCGACACTGAATGCCGCAACCATCGCGACCCCGAGAGCAAATGCTTTTAATTGAATACAGACAAGCAGAACGGCAATCGCCGCAGGACACGGAAGCAGCCCTCCGGTAAAGCCGAACCAGACAATCTGGCCAGTGCCAACGTGGCCGCTAATCACTGGCGGCTCATGCGAATGACCGTGATCGTGGTGTCCGTGGCCATGATCGTGGCCGTGATGATGGTGCGAATTACGATTGCGCCGCCTCAGCATCCAAAACATGCGGATCGCCAGAAGTACAATCAAAACACCGGAAAGCGCAGTTAGCCATGGCTCGGCTTCATCTACGATATAACGTTCACCCAACGTGAGCGCGGCAATCGCCAAAATCCAAACGATGATCGTGTGACCGGTTGCTGCTGACACGGCGAGTACAACCGCTTGGCGCGGCGTCCCTCTTATCGCGACGATGTAAGCGGCCATCAGCGATTTTGCGTGTCCTGGCTCTAATGCATGTAATGCACCGAGGACGACAGCGATTGGCAGGTAAAGCCAAGCATGCGCTGCGTTCCCTTGGATGATTGTGGTCAAGTCGGGCATGTTGGGTCCTAGGCCGCCTTGGTTAGCTGTATAGTTGTTGGTTGCGGCGTTACACAATCACGTCAATGCCGCCTGAATACGATTGACCCAAAATCCGGATAACCGGATAGTCGCGTATGTCTTTCGCTCGCACGATCTTGGCCACTTTGATTGCCATTTCGGTTGCCATGGTCCCGGCAACCGGAGGGGCCGCTATTTCGACAAAGCCGGTTGAAATGTCGATGGCCGATCAAGCGGACATGCCGTGCTGCCCTCCCGATGACTGCAAAGGGTCCATTGCTTGCGCCTTAAAGTGCTTCAATTTTGTCGCTACAATTTTCCCGGCAACAACTCTACTGCCACATGGTGCTGATGGGCCTCCGCAATCTTTTGCGGGCGGCACATTGCACGGCTATGTAAGCCCGCCGACACATCCACCGCCTATCTGACGGTTTTCCGAAAAGTTGACAGTGCGACACACGCACAATGCGCGTGGGGTCGTGCGCTCATTCACGTCGCTATCGGAGAACGACCATGAAAGGCACTTTCGTTATTGCTCTTGCGACTTTGCTTACGCTTGAGGCACAAACTTTGGCTGCGGACGGCAACGCGGGGCGTGGCCAGCGAGTATTCGGCGCTTGCGCGGCCTGCCATTCCTTACAACCCGACCAGAATATGACCGGCCCAAGTCTATCGGAAGTATGGGACCGAAAAGCAGGAAGCGTGGCGAGTTTCAGCCGCTATTCGTCCGCCCTTAAATCCGCAGACATTAAGTGGAACGACAAGACACTCGATGAATGGACTAAGGACCCGCAGCATCTCGTGCCCGGAAATGAGATGACGTTTCCCGGCATCAAGGATGCCCAGCAACGCGCCGACCTGCTCGCCTTCCTGAAAGAAGCGACGAAAAAGGGAGCCTCGCAAACCGCTCAACAGAGCGGACCAATGGGAGGCATGATGGGTGGAATGGGCGGGATGATGGGTGGTGGACAAGTCCCCAACCTCAAAAAGCTTTATTCGGCGCAGCGTGTACAAGCAATCACGCATTGCAAAGACACCTACACAGTCACAACTGCCAATGGCCAGTCGCGCAAGTTTTGGGAGCGCAACCTCCGTCTAAAGACCGATGCGAGCAACGATGGTCCTGAGAAGAACGCGCCTGCACTTGTTGATGCTGGAATGATGGGTGACCGTGCGGACGTAATCTTCGCTGACCCGGGTGAAATCAGTCCATTCATCGCCGCGAAGTGTTGAAACTGACCGTTCGGACAGAAGACACAACAATGCCGTATATTGCGGTCCCACACGCCGCGAACGAAACCAATGGGAGGTGACTATGAGGCTCGTGATTACGACTGTGGCCATTGTTTTCCTCACCGTTTCGGCGATGGCGCAACAGCCCTATGCAGGATTGCAAAGCCGCTCGATCAAGACCCTTTCTGAGCAGCAAATATCAGACCTAAATGCCGGACGCGGCATGGGCCTTGCGCTTGCCGCCGAGTTGAACGGCTATCCCGGGCCAATTCACACTATCGAACTCGCAGGCGAACTGCATTTATCGCCTGAGCAAGTAGCAAAATTGAAGGCGTTATTTGAAGCAATGAAGGCTGAGACAATCCCACTTGGAAGTTCGCTAATTTCGCAGGAACGCGATCTGAATAACGATTTTGCAAACCGCACAGTCACACTCGCGAACCTAGAAACAACCACACAGAGGATTGGCGCTACGCAAGCCGCGCTGCGAGCCGCCCATTTGAAATATCACCTTTCCACTGTCGCGATACTCACACCTGAGCAAGTCGCCCGGTATAACGAATTGCGCGGGTACAAAGCCGAAGAAGGCGCAACGCAGCGACACCATCAAATGCATCAGTAACGGTTGATCGCTGGCAGAGTGTTATGACTGACTATCCGGCGGAATTTTTTCAAGGCACCGAAATGCCGACTGCCGGATGGTGGGAGGCACTCTGGCCTGATCCTGCGGAAGTACTTGCGGCGGTGGGTCTGCGGTCCGGCATAGACGTGATCGACTTATGCTCAGGCGACGGTTGGTTTACCGTTCAAATAGCAAAGGTCGCACGACGCGTTACAGCGATTGATATTGACACCAAATTGTTGGAAGTCGCACGGCACCGGCTAATGGAAAATGGAGTAACAAATTGCGATTTCATTGCTGGTAACGCATACGACATTGCCAAATTGGCTGGACCAGCGGACTTTGTTTTTTTGGCAAATGCATTTCATGGCGTCCCTGATCGCCCACGATTGGGACAGGCTGTACAAGCAGCACTGAAAGCAGATGGCTATTTTGCAATCATCAATTGGCACAAGCGCCCGCGCGAGCAAACGCCCATCCTTGGAGAGGCGCGAGGCCCAAAAACAGAATTGAGAATGTCGCCAGAAGACACGATTAAGTCTGTGGTGGGACGCGGCTTGAAACTCATAAAAGTTGTCGAAGTTCCACCCTATCACTATGGCGTTGTGTTTCAGCGTTCCAGCGCATGAGGTTTCAGTAATGCCGCCGTTGCTCAAAAATAAAAATCCGGCGGCTAAGTCGGTTTTCGCACCTTCCGCACTCTTGCGTGAAGCGCGGCGCCAAAAAGGACTGGGGGCTACAAATGTGCCGCCAGTCTGCGTCCTGGACCCGGACGGCGACATTGTCCGCCGTCTTAAGGCTACCGGTCAGGCACACCCAGCGGACGACTGGCCTTGTTATCACACCGAACTCTATACATTCGCAGTTGGCACACAGGTTGTCGGTATTGTTGGTTGCGCGGTAGGTGCACCGTTCGCTGTACTCATTGCGGAGGAACTTTTCGCCAGCGGTTGCAACCTGCTGATCAGCATCACTTCCGCAGGTCAAATCACGCCTGCCGGGAAGCCTCCATATTTCGTTGTGATTGACCGCGCCTTGCGTGATGAGGGAACGAGTTATCACTACGCCGTACCCTCAGAATACAGCGAAGCAGACCCCCATCTAATTGCAACGGCTGCGCAGGGGATGAAGCGCAAGGGCGTAAATGGCATCACCGGGTCTAGTTGGACTACAGATGCGCCGTTCCGCGAAACGGTGGAAGCAATTACTGCTGCACGATCCGAGGGCATACTGGCCGTCGAAATGGAAGCTGCGGCTCTCTATGCGTTTGCCCGTGCCACGAACAAAAACGTTTTGTGCTTGGCACATGTCACGAATACGATGGCAGTCGCAGAACAGGACTTTGAAAAAGGCGAAGCTGACGGCACAGTTGATGCTTTGCGTGTGCTAGAGGCAATCATTAGCGAGCTTGTTGGTGCGTCCGCCGTAAATCCTGGGCAGACATGAGAAAGTTCTTGGCGCTCAGGCCCGCCAAAAATCCTTAAACCGCATTGGTGATAGCTCGGTGTTGATGACAAATCCATGTGGTCGAAGAAAATTCGTGCCCTTCTCGGCCCGAGCGTGGAAGGTAAGAGGCAGACAAATGGCCAAAAAAGATTGCAAAATCAAAGCGCGATTTGAAAGGTGGCGGTCCCGAGAGGAGTCGAACCTCCGACCTTCGGTTTAGGAAACCGCTGCTCTATCCTGCTGAGCTACGGGACCATCGATTTGAACGATAACGGATTTTGTATTTTTGCGCGACGTTGAAAATTCTTTTGCTACCAAGTTTGGCAGCGAAATTCGTCATTTTTTACGCGTTCGATGCGCAAATGTCCGCTCTACCGCCGAAAGCTCACTCCATGATTTCCGGCACCGGCGAGCTTGTTGACGAGGTCCGTATCCTTTGCGAGATCGGCGGCACCGCCAGAATAGACGATCTTGCCGTCATCGAGCACGTACGCGCGATCGGCGATCGAAAGCGACAATGGCACATTTTGCTCGACAAGAAGAACCGACAACCCTTCATCACGCATACGGCGCACGACTAACATCACCTCTTTAACAATGAGCGGCGCCAGGCCTTGTGACGGCTCATCAAGAAGCATGAGGCCCGGATTGAGCAATAGCGGCCTGGCAATCGCGAGCATCTCCTGTTCGCCACCCGACAGCTGCCGGCCGAGTTGGGATTTACGCTCTTCCAGCCGGGGAAATAGTTTGAAGACCCGGTCGATATTCCAAGGTCCCGGACGAGCCTGAGGCACCTTCAGGTTTTCCAGAACGGTCAGGCCACCAAAAATTTTCCGTCCCTCCGGCACGTAGCCGACACCAAGCTCAGCGATTCTGTGCGCCGGCCAACGCGTCGTCTTCTTGCCAAAAATCTCGGTTTCGCCATGCCGCGGAGGGGTGAGCCCAATCACACTGCGAATTGTTGTTGTTTTGCCAGCACCATTGCGTCCTAACATCGCGACGATTTCGCCTTCATTCACCTCCAGCGATACGCCATGCAGGATGTGGCTCTTGCCGTAGTAGGCATGGATCCCGTGTGTGCGTAAGACGGATGTCATTCGGCTGATCCAAGGTAAGCGGCACGCACTGCCGGATTTTTTGATATCGCCTCTGGATCACCGTCCGCCAGCACGCGGCCCTGATCGAGGACCGTGATCCGCTGAGCGATCCCGAACACGATATTCATGTCGTGTTCAATGAACAGAATGCTGATGCCTTGTTCCGCATGCAGCCGTCTCACCAGGTCGACCATATGCTCAGTTTCGTTGTCACCCATTCCAGCGGTAGGCTCGTCAAGCAGAAGCAGCCGGGGATTCAGACTGAGCGCCATCGCGACCTCGACGACTCGCTGGTCGCCATGTGCCAACTCACCGACAACGCGCCCTTCTTTCCCTTCTAAGCCGACAATCTCAACGAGCTCATTGACGCGATCATTGACGGCCGTGCGAGTAGCGCGCCCTGCCCAGGGATTGCTGTTCACCCCGAGAGACGTCTCAACGCCAATGCGAATATTCTCGAATGCACTGAGGTCAGGCAGAATTTCAGTAATCTGAAAGGTGCGGACGATCCCCTGCGCGACGCGGCCAACGATCGACTGCCCGGTAATGTTGTTTCCGGCAAACCAGACTTGACCTGTTGTCGGCCCGAGCAGGCCGCTTATGAGATTGAAGAATGTTGTCTTGCCTGCACCGTTCGGACCGATTACGGCGCGCAGCTCGCCGGCGCCCATTTCGAATGAAACGTCATCCACCGCTTTAAGTGTTCCGAAGTGACGGGACACTTTCTCCAGGCGGAGAATTTCGCCGCGCTTTACGACTGCGCGCGGCGCCTCCGCTTGCACAGCGACATTCATGTTGTCACCGCGCGCCGGTTGAAGACACCCAGAATCCCTTTGGGGAACAGCAGGACAATCGAGACGAAAATCATCCCGATAAAGGTCATCCAGTTACCGGTGACGCTTGAGAGATAGTCCTGCGCGACGACGAATATGACCACGCCAACCAGGGGTCCAAAGAAACTGCGCATGCCGCCAAGCACGATCATGATCACGAAATTTCCGGATAGAATCCAATGCAGGTCCTGCGGTGACGTAAAGTTGAACAGCAATGCGTTAAGGGCGCCGGCAAACGCCGTGATGGTTCCGGCAACGGCGAATGCCGCCCAGACATAGCGCTCAACGCGGATACCGAGAAATTCGATGCGGCGTCGGTTCTCGCGGATCGCAACCCAGGTATGGCCAAGCGGCGATTGCAGGATAGTCCACATGATGACGACTGCGATTGTGAAGCAGAGCAGGACAAGATAGTAGAAGTTGTTCTCTGTAAGACGATAAACCCACGAGCCAAAATGAATATCCTGCCGACTGAAGCCGGCGAGCCCGTCTTCGCCGCCAGTCACCTCATTCCAGCGCACCGCAACGAAATAAAACAGTTGTCCGATCGCGATAGTGATCATCGCAAAATAAATTCCACGCCGGCGCATCACCAACGGGCCAAGTAATGTTGCGGCGAGGCCTCCGGCCAGCGTGCCGACGAGAATGGCGAGCGGCGTGCTCGGTGCCAGATATTTCAGAGTCATTCCTGCGCCGTACGCGCCTAGGCCAAAGTACGCCGCCTGGCCAAATGACAGGCCTCCAGTGAACCCAAGAACCAGATTCAGGCCCATCGTAGCGATGGCGTAGATCAGCACCTTGGACCCGAGCGCTGTGTACCCGCCAATCCACGGTAACCAGAAGGGTAACGCGACCAGCGCGATCCACATTACGATGACCCCGCCAACCCGCGTCATTCGAACAGCCCCTCTTCACCGAACAATCCGCGTGGACGCACCACCAGTACGATCAGCATCATCAGGTAGATGACGGCTTCGCTGGCTGCGGGGTAATAGGTCGTAGCAATGCCAGCTGCGAGGCCGATAATGAGGCCTCCTACGACGGCGCCGAACAAGCTTCCGACGCCGCCGATGATGATGGCAACAAAGCTCGGCATGAGCAGACTGTTACCCATCGGAGGCGTTAGTCCTAAGACCCCTGCGGCCAGCACACCGGCCAGCCCCGCGAACAAACAGCCAAAACCGAAATTGAACGCGCGAAGCTTGTAAATATTCACGCCCAGCGCCGAGGTCGTTTCCAGGTCTCGCGTGCCTGCACGTATTCGGATGCCAAGAAGCGTGTAGCGCAGTAACAGAAAGAGTCCGATCGCGGCAGCGGCCGTAATTCCAACGACGAAGAGACGATAGCCGGTGACAAAGAAATAATCTTCGCTGACAGGCGAATTGATGATGTCAGGAACCTCGAGCGGCAGGCCTTGCGGTCCCCAGATCGTACGCGTCATGTCTTCTATGATGAGTGCGAGTCCAAAGGTCAGCAAAAGGCTGTAGATCGGGTCCGGTCGTTTGTAGATCGGCCTGATAAGGACTCGCTCGACAATGAGGCCAATGCCCCCCGCGAGAACCGGCCCGGCCACCAACGCGCCCCAAAAACCAAGATAAGGGTTGAGCGTGTAAGCGAGATAGGCGCCTATGACGAGGAAACCGCCATGCGCCATATTGATCACGGAATTCAGACTCAGGATCAACGCGAGGCCCAGCGCCATCAGCGCGTAAAACACGCCTTGAATGAGTCCATTGAAAGCGTTGAAGAGTAGAAGCTGCATCGTGGACCTGGTCGGCCGCTTTTCGTGTACCTAGAGGCCCGCCGCGCCATCTCTTTGCGGAGACAGCGCAGCGTTTGGCCCCAAGCGGAACTGGGTCGTCACGACTGGTAGTCGAGCTTGCAGCCGGTATCTTTGACTGACAACGCGATCTTGTCGCCTGCCACAATGTCAGCAACCTTGAACAGGTTGGGGTAAGTACCGTCCTGGATAATTTCGCCAGGGAACTCGCTCGACATCAATTGATGATCGCCGGATCGGAAGTACACCTTGTTTGGTTGCAGCTTGATCTCGGGCGGCAGTTCGAGGCCTTCCAGGGCCTTCGCGACCTTTACCGGCTCAAGTGCTTTCGCCTTGGCTACGCCCATTGCCAGTGAATGCAGGCCGGCATACCCGAACCAGGTACGCGCGCTTGGGTACGTGCCATCAGTGTGAACCTTTTGATATGCCGCGACCCACTCCTTGACGTGAGGCGTATTCGGCTGATCCCACCACCACTCGAGAGTCCACCAGCCTTGCTTGGCTTCCTTCGGCAGCGCGCGGAGTACTTCGAGTTCGCTGAGCCCGCCACCGATCGGGAACTTCTTCATAAGGCCGAATTGCGCGGCCTGCTTCATAGAATTTACGAGGTCCTGGCCATCGCACAAATTGATGAGCACGTCAGGCTTCGCTTGTTGCGCCTTGATCAGGTAAGACGAGAAGTCTGTGGTGCCAAGCGGTGACAGCGAATTGCCAAGTACAGTCCCGCCGAAACCCTTCAGCAGTTTTGCATAGGCTTCCTGCAATGTATGACCGAACGCATAGTCCGGGGTTATAAAATACCATTTCCCGCCGAATTTTTTGTACAGCGTGTCCGCCAGGCCTGCTGCCAACATGTAGGTCGTTGTGCAGATTCGAAATGTAGTCCAGTGGCACTGCGCGCCAGTTACAGGATCAGTATGACCACCCGTGACCATATAGATCATGCCTTTTTCGTGTGCGACCTGATTGACTGAGAGCGCGGTCGCAGACGACACGGCGCCCATGAGCAATGATACTTTGTCTTGCTCAATCAGCTTGTGCGCCTTCTGGGCGGCTAAGCCAGCATTCGCTGCATCATCCTCAATCACCAGTTCAACTTTGCGCCCGAGAATGCCGCCTTTGGAATTGATTTCAGAGAGAGCCATGTTTGCGCCGCGTACCTCGCTCTCGCCTTCAGCCGCGTAAGTCCCTGTGAGCGGGTCGTGCATCCCGACCTTAATCGCTGTCTCGCCCTGCGCGAACGTCAGTACTGGCGGCGAAAAAATCGTCGACGCGCCGAGTGCTGCGCCCGCCTTCAGGATACGGCGACGAGTGACTCTGCCTTTCATCGAATCCTCCCGTTTTCTTGTGCTTGATCCTACTGCGAGAAGAACCTTCAGTGGCAGGCACTATCAACGCATTACAAAAATTTAATTCAGAACGTATTGAGCAATTACAATTCGCAATGACGGACGAGTTTGG
>Ga0134125_10005016_pt1 | contig 15069 bp, 15 predicted proteins | sample KB31751_FD_96464 | JGI IMG/M metagenome (GOLD analysis project Ga0134125, IMG submission 96464) | Terrestrial soil microbial communities with excess Nitrogen fertilizer from Kellogg Biological Station, Michigan, USA - KB3-175-1 | ecosystem: Environmental > Terrestrial > Soil > Unclassified ... | reverse complement strand
GCAAGGCGATGCTCGAAGACATCGCGATCCTGACCGGCGGCAAGTCGATCATGGAAGAGACCGGCATCAAGCTGGAAGGCGTGAAGCTGGAAGACCTGGGCCGCGCCAAGCGCATCACGATCGACAAGGACAACACGACGATCGTGGATGGCGGCGGCAGCCAGAAGTCGATTGAAGGCCGCATCAAGCAGCTCCGGACGCAGATCGACGAGACCACTTCGGACTATGACCGCGAGAAGCTGCAGGAACGCCTCGCGAAGCTGGCCGGCGGCGTGGCAATCATCAAGGTCGGCGCGGCGACGGAAACCGAAATGAAGGAAAAGAAGGCCCGTGTCGAAGACGCGCTGCACGCAACCCGCGCGGCCGTCGAAGAAGGCATCGTCCCCGGCGGCGGTGTGGCTCTGCTCCGCGCTTCGAAGAAGCTGGCTGGCCTGAAAGCGGCCGGCGACGAGCAGATCGGCATCGACATCATCAGGCGCGCCTGCGAAGAGCCGATCCGTCAGATCGTCAACAACGCGGGTGTGGAAGGCGCCATCATCATCGGTAAAATCCGCGAGAACGACAGCGCGCACTTTGGCTACAACGCTCAGACGGACACCTATGAAGATCTGGTGAAGTCGGGCGTGATCGATCCGGCAAAGGTGACGCGCTCGGCTCTGCAGAACGCGGCGTCGATCGCCGGTCTGATGCTGACGACCGAAGCGATGGTCTGCGAGATTCCGGAAAAGAAGCCCGCTCAGGGTCCCGGCGGCCACGGCCACGGTCCGGAAGGCATGGACTACTAAACCAGTCCTTCAGTTGGAAAGTGAAAGCCGCGGCTCCGAAAAGGGGCCGCGGCTTTTTTACGCTCGTTAGTGATTCAGGGGCCCAGCTCTGACAGTAACGTCCGTCGAGTTTCCAAATGGTATATGACTGCCGAAACTCGTCTTTCATAACTCTGGTCTGGCTCCAGCTACTTCCTGGATTATTAAGACAGAAAGGCCGAGTTCACTCGGGATTGCTGGCCATTCGGAAATTGTGGACACCTTACTTAACCACCATTCGATCCGTCCAATCCCACCGGGCGAGGACGGGGTGGCGTTCGCCGATAGCACGACCTCTCTCGGATTCTGACCTCGATAGTGAGAGATCTGGCGTCGGTGAAGGCCATGGATGCCACTGAGGGAGTTCGCTATCTTGAAAAATCCAGGGACGCGCAGCTTGATGCTGCGCGCCAGGCCCGGTCTGCAGCTTCTGACCGATTAATTAAGCTCAATTCTCCGGGGATCTTTGGCCGTTTGTACGATGCGGGCGCTCCCGCCGAATTTAAATTGGCACGGGTTCAGTTTCAGGCCGCGAACTGGTGGGGAGGGAGCATTACGCATCTCTATATGAGAGGCGAGCAGGCGTTTCAGGAAACCTCGACAGAGACGAGCGTCTTCGTAATTTTCGTGGGAGCCTTCGAGAAGGCAATCGCGCCTGGACTGATCGTGTATATCCGAGAATCCGATTCGGCAGGGCCGGTGATACTGCAACGAACGTTCGCGCTCCGCCACTCTTGTCGTTCTGCCGCGCATAGCGCCGCAAATAGTCATTCAGCGCGGCCATCCCGCAATCGAATCCATCGCGATCATGATGCCGGGAGAGCGCCTCCTCGCGCAGGACGAAACTGGTGAGGTCGAGGTGCTCATATGAGGCCGCGGCCACGAGAATCTGCTTCTCTTCGGGGGAGGCGCGTGATTCAATTCGATCCCCACGTGGCGGAGTTGTCCCGGACACAGTGTACCCTCAAGGTCATCATAACGTTCGTACATTGTACGGAACCGATTCGGACCTCCAATCCTGATATACTGCAATTGCGCCGACTGAAAAGCGGCGACATTGGATTCTGCTGCCCTTCCGGGCCGCATGTAAGTCCAGGACTTGATCAGGCTCTGACAGGTACCGAGGCGATGCTGACGAACTTCACTCCCGCTCCCATTCACTCGCCCCTGTCATCCCTTTCGCCCGAGGTGTGCCATGGCCGCGCCGGATTTCCTTCGCGCTAAGAACGAGCACCGCCGACTCTCGATGGTGACGTGCTACGACTACACATTCGCGCGGCTGCTCGCGCGCACTGAAGTCGATGGCATTCTTGTCGGCGACAGTGCGGGGATGGTGATGCATGGCTATCCCACCACCCTCTCCGTCACGCTCGACCTGATGCGCATCCACACCGAAGCCGTCTCGCGCGGGGCTCCTGAAAAATTCATTGTTGCGGACATGCCGTTTCTCTCCTTCCGCAAGGGGCTCGAAGCGGCCATGGATGCGGCGTCCGTCCTCATACGAGCCGGCGCGCACGCCCTGAAGCTCGAAGGCGTGTTCGGGCACGAAAATGTCATCGCCCACATGGTGCAGAGCGGAATCCCGCTCATGGGACATATCGGGATGCAGCCGCAGTCGGTGCGTTCTTATGGAGGGTTTCACGTGCAGGGCCGGGCGGACGGCGCCGCGGCGGAGATCCTGCGCGAGGCGAAGGCGCTCGAAAGCCTCGGGGTTTTTTCGATCGTGCTCGAATGCATCCCGTCCGATCTCGCTGCCGAGATTACGAATTCGCTCCAGGTGCCCACGATAGGCATCGGCGCGGGCGCCGGGTGCGACGGCCAGATTTTGGTATTGCATGATCTGCTCGGCCTCAATCCCGATTTCCGTCCGAAGTTCGCGCGGCATTTCCTGGCGGGCGCGGACGGCGTCCTCGGCGCTATCGCCGGATTTGACCGGGCCGTGAAAGCGGGAACATTCCCCTCGCCGCAGGAGAGCTATTCATAATGCACGTTTCCAACACCATCGCCGAATGGCAGGATCGCCGCCGCGGGCTTGAGGGCCGCTCGATCGGCTTCGTCCCCACCATGGGCGCGCTGCACGAAGGCCACGCTTCGCTGGTCCGCCGCTGCCGTGCGGAGAACGAATGCGTGGTGGTCAGCCTCTTCGTGAATCCCACGCAGTTCAACGATCCGGGCGATCTGGCGAAATATCCGCGCACCCTCGAAAGTGATCTCGCAATCCTGCGCGATGTCGGCACGGACGAAGTCCTGGTTCCCACCATGGACGCCATCTATCCAAACGGCTACGAATTCAAAGTCACCGCGCCTGGGTTGACGAATCTCATGGAAGGCGCTTTCCGTCCCGGATTTTTCGAAGGCGTGATGACGGTCGTCCTGAAGCTCTTCAATCTGGTCCGCGCCGGCCGCGCGTACTTCGGCGAAAAGGATTACCAGCAGATGAAGATCGTCAACGCCATGGCGGCCGACTTTTTCATCCCGACAGAAATCATTCCGTGCCCCACTGTCCGCGAATCTTCCGGTCTCGCGATGAGCTCACGCAACGTGCGGCTCTCGCCTGCAGGCCGCGGAAAAGCCGCGTTGATCTCGAAAGCTCTGCGCGGCGCCGATGCCCGCCGCGTTCTCGAACAGGCCGGCTTCACGGTCGATTACGTGGAAGAACACTGGGGCCGCCGCCTCGCCGCGGTGTTCCTCGAAGGTGTACGGCTGATCGACAACGTTCCGATCGAAGGAGAAGGTCATGCTCCTCTGTCTTGACATCGGCAACAGCCAGATCTTTGGCGGCGTGTATGACGGCGGGTCTGCGCTGAAAACGAGCTTTCGCCGCACTTCCGCCGTGCGTGCGTCGTCTGACGAATACGGAACATTTTTTCGGACTGTCCTGAGAGAGAACGATATCGATCCCGCCGGGGTCCACATGGCGGCGATTTGTTCCGTAGTCCCGGACGTTCTCCATTCGCTGCGCGGCAGCTTCACGAAATATTTCGGCTTCGAGCCGTTCGTGCTGCAACCCGGCGCCAAGACCGGCCTCAAAATCCGCTACCGCAATCCGTCTGAAGTGGGCGCGGATAAAATCGCGAACGCCGTGGGCGCGGTGGCGCGCTATCCCAATCGCAATCTCCTGATCGTCGATTTCGGCACCGCCACCACGGTCTGCGCCGTCACGAAAGACAAAGATTATCTGGGCGGAGTCATCACGCCCGGCATGCACATTTCCATGACCGCGCTCGAATCGAAAACAGCGCGGCTACCGGCTGTCGAGATCGTGCGGCCGGATGAGGTCCTCGGCCGTTCGACGGTCGAAAGCATCCAGTCCGGCCTCTATTACGGAACGCTCGCGACAGTTCGCCTTCTCGCAGAGCGCGTGACCGCCGAACACTTCGCGTCCAATAAGCCGGTCATTCTCGGCACCGGCGGCTTCGGGCGTCTCTTCGAAGCGGAAAAGCTGTTTGACGAATTCATCCCCGAACTGCCGCTCATGGGACTGCGGCGGGTAGTGGAACTATCGCAATGAACCTGAAAATGCTGAAGTGCAAAATCCATCGCGCCACTGTGACGCGCGCCGATATCAACTACGAAGGCAGCATCTCGATCGATCCCGTGCTGATGCGCGCGGCGGGCATTCTGTCGCATGAAGCGATCCAGATCTGGAACGTGACGAACGGTCATCGTCTTGAAACCTACGTGATCCCGGGCGAGGAGAACTCCGGCGAAATCGGCGTGAACGGATCGGCTGCCCGGCATGTGCAGGTGGGCGACATTCTGATCCTTGCCGTCTTTTGCCACATGGATGCGGCAGAAGCGGCACAGCATCATCCCAAGGTTGTGTTTGTTGACGAACGCAATCGCGTCAGGGCGTAGATGCCGCCGCAGCCTGCGCTTCGGTAATGTCTTCCGCGCGGCGCGGTTCAAAGCGATAATCGGAATAGTCGATCACGAGGTCGGCCTTCCCAAGCCATAGTTTGTCGATATAGGAATGTCGGCGGGCCGCCCACCAATAGTCGCCGAGCTTCGTGAAGTCCTGGATGATCATCGGCTTCCCCACCCAAAACGAGAGGCTTTCGCTGGGTTTTCCTTCGACATGGATAATCCCGAAATCTTCCTTGTTCAGCCAGAGCTTGCCTTTGAGCAGCCACTTTTCGTGCTCTTTCGGTTGGGTTTCGAGAAGGTAGCAGCGGTGGCCGTTAAAGGTTGCTTCGCCTGTCAGCCGGAACGAATAGTATTCACGCGTCAGCAGTTCCTGAGCATGGTGGCTCGTCTCGACCTCTGCTTCGAGGAGGGGATCGAACACGTGGCTCTGGATCACCTGGGACCCGCTGCGGCTGATGATTTCATACGTCTTACCCTGCTGCCGGTCGCGATGAACCCGCGCCAGCAGGTCGGCTTTCAGCCCGAAACGATCGGTGGTTACGGAATAGCGCTGCAGGCGGCTGAAGGACCCGATGCGGTCGAAGCGGGCTTCCTGCTGGCGGATCATTTGATCGACGACGCGATCGGTTTCCGGACTGACGGCGGGCACACCAAGCGCTGCGTCGTACGCGCCCCAAAGCAGCAGCGCCGCCGGCATCACCGTCGCGATTATCGGATAGCCGTTCCGCATACCTGCGGAAACCCCCGGTGCAATTGTATCTCCAATCCCGGATTACGACCTCGAATAAGACCGGTTTCAGAGATAATGGCCTCATGATGCCCAGCCGAATGGCTTTGCTTCCGGTGATCGTGCTTGTGCAGATCCTGGTGTGGGCGCAACCGGCGGTAGCGGCGGCGGCTTCCGTTCCGGCGGGGGCTAACCTGGTCCAGGTGGACGCGGCCGCCAGCGCGAACGGCCGCGCGGTACCTGACCTGGCTGCCGGGGATTTCGAGGTCTATGAAGACGGGAAGCCGCTGCAGGTGGACGTAGCCAGATTGCAACCCAACCGCTCCATCGTATTTCTGGTGGATGCCTGCGCCAATATCAATGTTTGGCGTGAGGACGGAGTGCCTGTTCACGACGCGAACGGCTCGTCGCCCGTTTGGGGCGTACCGTATCTGCGAACGGAACGAGCAGTCGCTGGCTTTCTCGGTGATTGGATTGCATCGGCCGATCTGCGGGACGACAGAATCGCGATTGTCTCAACCAATGAGGGTTCCGGGACACTGGAAGAACCGGGTCGCGACCGGGATGCGATCCGGAAGAGTCTCGCCGGAGTTTCGCTGCCAGGACGCCTGCAGGGATTCTGCATCGCCACCAATGGGCCGGAGCGTGCGATTCAGACGGCACTCTCGCACAAATTCCCCAGGTCGCCCGATCTGCCTTCGCCGGGAGGGGGCGCCGGGTATTATCCCCGTGGATTCCGTATCGATGATTATTCATCCTATGTTTACAACTCGATTGCACAGGCCCTCGATTCCCTCAGCGAGCTACCTGGGCACAAAGACCTGCTTGTGTTCTGGAGCGTACCTATGCTTCAACACGGTTCGGACAGTGGGAATCCGATTATTCAGGAGCTCATATCGAGGGCGAATCGAGGCGGCATCTCAATCCATATTCTGGATCTCAATCCGGCGCCCCACCAATACGATTTTCCTGCCTATGCAATCGGCCGTCTGCAGCCGCCGACGGGCATGTCCGACTACTCGCTGGATACAAAGAACACTGAGAGCTATCGCAAAGAGACCGCCATGCTCCGGGGACTGGCGCGCCTGGTGGCTGATACCGGCGGGATTTTCTCTCAGTTGCCCGATCCGGAGGCCGGCCGGCGCGACCTTGAAGTCAATGGGGACCGCATGTTGGGAACGCCGTATGCCCATTTCGGAGTGCTCCGCGAATATGAGGAGGACTTCGTGCGGCGCGTTCGGAACTCCAGTGTTTACCTGATTTCCTGCCGGCCCGAAACGTCTTCGGGCGTATCTCACAAGATTACGGTGAAGATCCGGCGCCCGGGCGTAACGGCGCAATTGCGCAGCGAGTACTACGATATGCCGGTGGAGAGTACGCCCGTATCCGCGGCCCCCACAGCAGAACTCGCCGCGGCGCAGGAGAAGCCTCTGCGGGGCACGGCGATTCGCCTGCGGGCGATGCCTTTCGATCGCGCGGATCAAGGTGCGAAGGGTCTGCGCCCAGTCATTGACCTTGTCCTATCGATGGATGCGCGCGACCTGACCTGGACGATGCAGCCGGACGGGAAGCGCGAGGCGACAGTGGAGGCGAAGGCGGCCTGGTACGGAGACAGTTTACGCCCGCAGGGCATGGCGACCCGCCATTGTACGGTTGTCGCCGGCGTCGCGGGCGTGCCGGCAGAATGCGTTATCGAGTTGCACCCGAGCGCCGCCGGCGGGTTTTTTGTGCGGGCGGCCGTTCGCGATGCCGCCAGCGGGCGGATGGGCACGGCTTACACATTCGCACCGGTCCCCGAATTCAATCGGGACGGGTATGTGACGATGTCGATGCCGATTCTGCGGAGCGCTTCGGGGAGCAGCGGCTTGAACATCGATCCTGAGTTCGCTCCTGGCGAAGAAGTGACGTACGATATGACGGCATACAGCGTAAGAGTGGATAAGAAGACGCTCGATCCGAAGCTGACCCTGAGGATCAGCCTGGCCAATGGGACAACTTTCGAGCCTGTATTTCTCGGGGACGCAGTGCCCCTGAACGTGAAGGCGTCCGGGTCGGTTGCGGAGTTGAAAGGCAGACTCCGGTTGCCTCCCGGCATTCCCCCAGGCGACTACATTGTTCAGTTCCTGGCGGCGGACACATTGGCGCGGCACGAAAAGAAGAACGTGTTCCTTTCCAATTCACGTGTGGCGGGGTTTCATGTGGTTCCCCCCAATCACCCCGGTTCCCCGAACTGACCGGCCGCGACAGCCATTGACCATCGGCGCTCGTGAGCGGGGCATCTGGCGATGACGGAAAATATTCAGGGAAGGAACCTGCGGCCCCCGCGTCTTTAGAGGTGGCACAAGCCGAAACCATGGTGCTCGAAGAAACGGATAGAGAACTGGTCGAAGCCTGCCAGAGGGGAGAATCCGACGCCTTCCGCGCGTTGTTCGAGCGCTACAAGGATAAGGTCTATTCGATTGCGCTGCGCTACAGCGGCGATGCCGCATCGGCCGAAGATATCGCACAGGAATCCTTTCTGAAGCTGTTTGTAGGCATCGGGGGTTTTCGCGGCGAATCGAGCTTCAGCGCGTGGCTGTACCGGCTGGTGGTGAACAGTTGTCTCGATCAAAAGCGCCGCGCGTGGCGGCTCACTCCGCTGCTCGATGACGCGCTCGACCTGTTGCGCTCTCCCGGCCAGAACGCGCTCGACGGCATGATGCACGAAGAAATCAGCGCTCATCTGCGGTCGGTCCTGGCGGGGCTTTCGGACGAGCAGAGGATGCTGGTGGTGCTGCGCTATACGCAGTCGCTGAGTTATGACGAGATTGCCGAGATTCTGGGGACTTCGACCGGCACCATCGCTTCGCGGCTGAACCGGATTCATCGGACGCTGGAACGGAGGCTCTCGCGATTCGCGGGGAAGGGAGGCAGACGTGGCTGACGCAAGGCTGGAAGCCGAACTGGCCCGGCAGTTGGGCGCGGTGCGCGCGCCGGATTCGCTGTGGCTGCGGATTCATGAGCAGCGCCGCCCGCTGCGGGTGCGCCCGAATCCATGGAAGACGTGGTCGATCGCCGGGGCATCGCTGCTGGTGCTGCTGGCGGGATTAGCCTGGCGGCTCGGGGCAACGTCGCTGTTGATCGGGACTCCACGCCAGGATCTTTCGCTGGTCGCCCGGCAGGAATTGCGCGACATGATCAGTGGCACACAGAAACTGGATCTGCGCTCTGCCGACCGCGGTGAGATCCAGCGCTGGGTGGAAGAGCGCACGGGCGTCGATCTGAAGCTGGCGGGCCTCGGCGGCGCTGGTTTGACCGAGGGAGCAGAGCTCTGCGGTGCCCGGATTTTCCGCTCCGGCGGTTTTTCCGGCGCCGTGATCGCCTATCGGGTGGACGGGCGCTCGGCGGCCATGGTGGTGACGACGCGGTCTGGAACGGCGGGACCACGACATACGTCGTTGGAAGAGAAGGTCGCCGGGGATATACTGCTCGATTCGTGGCAGCAGGCGGGCAGCGAGTATGCAATCGCGGCGGCGGGCACTGATCAGCATCACCATCCCTGCCTGTTGTGCCATGCCGCGCTGCTGCTGCCGAGGTAAACTACGCTGGACAGGCGTATAATTATAGGGTTAAGGGATCTATGCATAAATACTGGAAGTTCGGCGCCTTGATGGCAGTTATCGTGGGGTCTCTCGTCTGGCTCGCGACGGCGGGGATCTCCAGTTCGCAGAGCTATTACAAGACCATTTCCGAGCTCAACCAGATGGGCACCGCCGCCCAGACCCATCATCTGCGGGTCAGCGGCGATATCAAACCGAAATCCATCGTCAAGCAGGACGGCATCGTGAAGTTCACGCTGGTTCAGGACAAGCTGGCCCTGAATGTGGCTTATGAAGGCCGTGATCCGCTGCCGGACACGTTCAAGGACGGTTCGCAGGCACTGGCCGATGGCCGCATGGGTCCGGACGGCATTTTCCACGCTCAGGAGATTCAGGCAAAATGTGCGTCCAAGTACGCTCCAAAGCCGGGCATGGCGCCCGATAGTATTCAGAAGCAGGTTCAGGGCAGCAAAGCGGCCTACGGGTCGTAAACGGCCCCCGGCGGGCCGCTCGAAACCAATCAGGCAGGAAGACCGAACGACATGGAAAATATAGGCGCGCTGGCCCTGTTGCTGGCGTTTTGCATTTCGCTGTACGCCATCGTTTCGAGCGTAGTCGGAAAGCTTAAGAACAAACCCTTTCTCGCGCTGAGCGGCGAACGCGCCGTGCTTGCGGTGTGGCTGCTCGTGACCACCGCCGCCGGAATCCTGGTCTATTCACTGATGACCGGCAATTTCCAGATGGCCTATGTCGCGTCGCACACCAACCGCGATATGACGCTGTTTTACAAGTTCGCAGCCTGGTGGGGCGGCATGGAAGGCTCGCTGCTGTTCTGGAGCTGGCTGCTTGCCACGTATGCCGGCGTCGCGGTCCTGACCACGCGAAAGAACTACCGGAATCTGCTGCCCTGGGTGATCGCGATCATCTCCTGCGTTCAGATTTTCTTCCTCATCCTGAATAACTTTGTGGCCAGCCCGTTTCAGGTGCTGGCTCAGGATCAGGTCATCGTTTCCGCGGCTGACGGCCAGGGCCTGAATCCTCTGTTGCAGTACTGGGCGATGGTCATCCACCCGCCGTTCCTCTATCTGGGCTACGTTGGCTTCACGGTGCCGTTCGCGTTCGCCATGTCCGCGCTGATTTCGAAAGCGCCGGGCGAAAGCTGGATCCACACCACGCGCCGCTGGACTCTGGTCACCTGGCTCTTCCAGAGCACCGGCGTGATGCTGGGTTCCGCATGGGCGTATCACGTACTTGGCTGGGGCGGCTACTGGATGTGGGACCCGGTTGAAAATGCTTCGCTGCTGCCGTGGCTTGCCGGTACGGCCTTCCTGCACTCCGTGATGATGCAGGAGAAAAAAGGAATGATGAAGGTGTGGAACATGGTCCTGATTTCCGCGACCTTCTTCCTCTGTATCTTCGGAACGTTCCTGACGCGATCAGGCATCGTGCAGTCGGTGCACGCGTTCGCCGATTCGCCCACTGGCCCGTACTTCGTTGCGTTCCTCGCGCTGGGCATTGCGGGAGTGATCTGGCTGATTCTGGACCGCCTGAAGTTCCTGCGCAGTGAAAATGAGCTGGAGAGCCTGGTATCCCGCGAATCGAGCTTTCTGTTCAACAATCTCATTCTGCTGGCGAGTTGCTTCGCGGTGCTGTGGGGCACGTTGTTCCCGGTGATTTCCGAAAAATTTTCGACCGAGAAGATCAGTCTGGACGCCGCGTGGTTTAACCGCCTGATGGTGCCGATCGGATTGTTCCTGCTGCTGCTGACGGGCCTCGGTCCGCTCTTTGCGTGGCGCCGTACTTCGATTGCCAGCATCCGCAAGAATTTTCAGATCCCGGGTATCGGAAGCCTGATTGTTGCCGCCGCGCTGATCATCGGCGGGATGCGCTATCCATACTCCATCATTTCGCTGAGCTTCTGCTTCTTTGTCGCCGCGACGATTGTTCTGGAATTTTTCCGGGGCGCGAATGCGATCCGTGAAAAATCGGGCGCCGGTTTCCTGCCGTCCGTGATTGAGCTGACCCACCGCAATACGCGCCGGTACGGCGGTTATCTCGTCCACATGGGCATCGTGATCATGTTCATCGGATACAGCGGCCATCCGTTCAATCTGACTGAAAAGTTTGACGTCAACAAGGGCGATACGGTGAAGATCGGCCATTACACGCTGCGGGTGAACGGCCTCACCGAAGGCGATACGGCGAACTACGCCTGGGAAGCCGCGCAGCTTGAAGTTTCGAAGGACGGCGAGCCGCTTGGCATGCTGGAGCCCTCGCACCGCTTCTACAAAGCCAGCCAGCAATCGACCTCGGAAGTCGCGCTGCGCTCGCGTCTGAATGAAGATCTCTATCTGAATTACGCCGGCCATGAAGGCGATAAGGCAACGATTGACGCCTATGTATTTCCGCTGGTGAGCTGGATCTGGATCGGCGCGCTCGTGCTGATCGGCGGCACGCTGGTCGCGCTGATTCCGAGCAAAGTAGCGCGCTCGTACGCGCGGACGGAAGTCATTGGCACTGTGAGGAAGGATGTTTCGGTTGAAGCGTAGTCTGCTGTTCCTGCTGGTTGCGGTTGGCGCTATCGCGCAGACTTCCTCCCAGATTGAAAGTCCCGCCGTGCAGCGTATCGGCGAGCATCTGCAGTGCACCTGTGGCTGCAACATGAACCTGAACTGCACCATGTCGAGCGGGCAGTGCCACATCTGCAAGCCCGCCCGAACGAAGATTTTCGAAATGCAGCAGCAGGGGATGAACGATGCGTCGATCATTTCCTTCTTCGTGCAGGGCGGCCAGTTCACGCGGCTGAGCGATCCCAATTCGTATTTTTGGGTGGTACCGTATTTTTCGCTGGCGCTCGGCGGCGTGATTGTCTGGTTCGTGCTGAAGCGGCTGCGCGGCAACAGCCGGCTGCATCCGGCGGCGGCGAGCGGCCCGGCGATCGATAACGATCCCGATTTTGCGCGCTACCGCGATGTCATTGAGAAAGATACTGAGAAGTTAGACTGATAAATTCGTGGACCCAAGCCTTATAGTTGGAGCTCTGCTGGGAGCCGGTGTGGTTGGCTTCCTGCTTTTCATCCGTGCGCAGGACCTGCCCAAACCCCAGCCCGTTTCGCCCTTCAAGCATCTGGACGAGCGCAAGGCGGCGATCTATGAAAATCTGCGCGATCTGCAGTTCGAATATCGCGTGAACAAGCTTTCGGATGAGGATTATCAGACCACCAAAATCGAGCTGCAGAAGGAACTCGCGCGAGTGCTGGCGGAAGTGGATCGCATCAAGGCCGAGTTGGGTGTCGTCGCACCCGTAGCTGCGCCAGCCGCGCCGGCGGCGCCAGTGAAGCATGCCTGCCCGAGTTGCGGCGCCACCTTCGAAAAGGCGCTGAAGTTCTGCGGTGAATGCGGTAAGCCGATGGGGGTGGCATCTTGAGAATCGCCGGGTACGCCGCAATCATCGGTCTGCTGGCCTTCGGCTCAATGGCGCACGCGGCGGTCGATGGCACGGTCACCAACGGCACCTCCGGCAAGCCGCAGGCGGGCGCCACGGTCACGCTGTTCCAGCCGACCAGCCAGGGGCCGCAATTCATCGACAGCGTAAAGACGGACCCCGAGGGCAAATTCTCCATCACGAAGGAAATCCCGGCGGCTGGCGGAGGGCCGCTGCTGCTGCAGGCCACGTACGCGGGCGTCCAGTACAACAAAATGCTGCCGCCCGGCACGCCGACCACGGGCGTTGATATCCCCGTTTACGAATCCTCGAAACAGCAGGGAGATGCGAAGATCAAGCTGCACGCCATGCTGATCGAGCCCAATAATGGCACGATGGCCGTCGCGGAATCCTATCAGTTCGAGAACGACGGTAAAACGGCGTGGAACAATCCGGATACCGGCACGCTGCAGTTCGCGTTGCCCGCCGCCGCACAGGGCAAAGTGACAGTGAATGTTCTTGCGCCCGGCGGTCTTCCCATCCGCCGCGCCGCCGATCCTGCCGGCAAGCCGAATACGTTCAAAGTCGATTTCCCCATTAAACCAGGCACGTCCGAAATTCGTCTCGAATGGTCGATGCCGTTCACCAGTCCCGGCGTCTTCGATGGCGAGAACCTGGCGAAGGGTGCGCCATCCATGAAGATCGTGGCACCCGCCGGGGTCACGCTCAAAGGCGATGGCGTCACCGCCCTTGGCCCCGAGCCCGAAATGCCCGGCACGATGATCTATGACGTGGCAGACGCGGCGTACCACATCAGCGTGGAAGGCACGGGTTCGCTCAACACAAATTCGGGCGGAGCCGGAGGCGACGGCCAGGATGACGGCACTCCGCGCGTTACGGAAAACATGCCGAAGCTGTACGGGCTGGTCATTGCGAAAGGCGAGCTGCTCTCCACTCTCCTTTCGGTGAAATGGGTTCTGCTGTCCGTGCTGGGGATGCTGGCGGTCGGCTTCGCCATGCTCTACCGCAAGAGCAATCCCGCCGCGCCCACCGCCGCCTCCGGAGCGAAGCATGAACGCGATCGCGGCTGATCGCGTCTGGAAGTACTTCGGCGATTATCCCGCGCTGCGCGGCGCAACATTCGAAGCCGCCCCGGGCGCCTGCGTGGCGCTGCTAGGCCGCAATGGAGCGGGCAAGACCACGCTGCTCCGTATCATCGCCAACCTCTCGAAACCCACCAGGGGCGAAGTCACGATTTTCGGCGAGCCCGCCGGCGGCAAGACGCGCGAGCGCATCGGCTATCTGGGCCACGGCATCGGCGTCTATGACGATCTTTCCGCGATTGAAAACCTGACGCTGTTCGGACAACTGATGCACGTGGCAAATCCGGCCGCTGCAGCCGGCGCCGCGCTCGAACGCGTGGGCCTCGGCCGCGTGCGCGAAGGCTTCGCCCGCGAATTCTCCCGCGGCATGCGGCAGCGCCTGGCCATCGCCCGCGCGTTCCTGCACAATCCGGAAGTTCTGCTGCTCGATGAGCCGTTTACCTCGCTCGACGATCGCGCCATCGGCGTGCTCCACGATCTTCTGCGCGACGCCCTGAAGAACGGCGCCACGATCGTCATGTCGACCCACCAGATCCGGGAAGCCATGGAACTCGCGACGCAGGTAGCGCTGCTCGAACGCGGCCGCATCGTCCACTCCGGCCCGCGCACGGTAGAGATGCTCGCCGATCCCGGCTGGCTCTACCGCAAGTACGAGGAGAAGCCGCAGTGAAACGCGACCTGCTCGCCGCCCTTTTCATCGCGCGCAAAGATCTGCGGACGGAATTCCGCACCAAGGAAGCGCTGAACGCGGCCGTCTCGTTCGCGCTCGTGGTGCTGGTGCTGTTCAGCTTCGCGTTCGATCTGGAGCGCAGCGAGCTTTACGATATCTCCGGTGGTTTGCTCTGGATTATTTATCTGTTCGCCGGCTCGCTGATTGTCAACCGCAGCTTCACGCGCGAAGTCCCGAACGATTGCCTGGATGTTCTGGTCGCCTCGCCAGTACCCGCGTGGGCGCTCTTTCTCGGCAAAGCGATTTCCAGCTTCACGCTCCTGATGGTGGTCGAGCTGGTTTCGCTGCCGTTCTACGGCCTGTTCAACAACATCATCTGGATGAAAACCTTCTGGCCGCATTTCGGCCTGATGCTGCTGGCGACCTGGGGCATCACGGTGACTGGGGTCGCATTCAGCGCCGTGACCGTGAACGTCCGGCTGCGCGAGCTGATGCTGCCGGTGCTGCACTATCCGCTGCTGATCCCGCTGCTGATCGGCGCGATGGAAATGTCCACCGCTTTGCTGCGCGGCGACGCGGTCGATAACGGCCCGAACCTGCGTCTGATCGTTGTTTTCGATGCCATTTTCACATCGTTATCGCTTTACCTGATAGAGTTTATTCTGGTCACATAACAGGGCTTTTATGCGCGAAAAAAAGATCTACATCCTGGCAATTCTCGGCACCATCCTCATGGTCGCGACGATGTACGACATCCTGGTTGTCATGCCCGATGAAGCCCAGCAGGGACCCATCGGCAAGATGTTGCTGGTGCACGCCCCGGTAGCGATGGCTGCGTTCACGTTCTACGGTGTTGCCGTCTGGCACAGCATCAAATTCCTGGTCAAAAAGGATTTT
>Ga0134125_10005015_pt1 | contig 15070 bp, 13 predicted proteins | sample KB31751_FD_96464 | JGI IMG/M metagenome (GOLD analysis project Ga0134125, IMG submission 96464) | Terrestrial soil microbial communities with excess Nitrogen fertilizer from Kellogg Biological Station, Michigan, USA - KB3-175-1 | ecosystem: Environmental > Terrestrial > Soil > Unclassified ... | reverse complement strand
GCGAGAACTCTAGGATCGTGGCCTGCTGCATGCCATCACGCGCCTGTGCGCGCAGTGCTACCCGGCACGGCTGTGTGACCTCCGCCGGCCGGCACATGGATGCCGGCGGCTCGGCGATGCCCCGGATGACGAAGACATCGAGGAAGTCCGCGGCGAAGGCGAGCCCGAGCGACAAGTACACCGGCGTTGCACCGAAGTTGGTGACGGCGATGATCTCGTGGATGGCGCCCTCATCCACTATCCGGTCGCGGCGGATCGCAATCGTATGAGGCGCAATGCGTCCACCGCCCGTGGTCTCGAGCGGCGGATTGCCGAGCACGTGAAAGGCCCACGCGCCGCCGCCTTCATGGCTCGACAGCGGCACGAGCGGTACGCCGTTGAGAGTCAGCTCGTAAGCGCTGAGAAAGCGTGTGTCGCGGTAGAAGAGCCCGAGACCTCCACTTTGCGCGCGACATGCGGGAACGTCGCCGCGCGCATCGCTCAGCAGGACCAGCCCGGAGTCGGCGAGCACGATCGAGTCGGCGTCGTGATGCACCTGCGAGGCATGGTGGGTGGTCAGCAGCCGCTCACGGCAGCGGTGCTGCAACTCCGTCAGAGTGCCGGAAAGGGTCTCGCTCGAGCTCATAGGCGCGGCCGACTGCTCCGCGCGCGCAGACCTGACAGGCTCGGGGCGACGGCGTCAGTTCCCGCTGCAACCCCCGTTCCCGCGGCGGCACCGGGTCTGCAACAGATTGCGCGCGACGGAACCTTGACCGCGCGCGCGCGTTCGCGAATTGAGGCTCATACGCAAATGCTCCAGAGACGTAGCAACAAAGTAGTGGTGGTCACAGGCGCCAGCGCCGGAGTCGGCAGAGCAGCAGCCCGCGAGTTCGCGCGCGGTGGTGCGAACGTAGCCTTGCTGGCCCGCAACGGCGACGCATTGGACAACGCACGTGCGGAGGTGGAAAGCTACGGTAGGCGAGCGCTGCCTATTCCGCTCGATGTGTCGGATGCGGATGCAGTCGAGAGGGCGACGCTCGCCATCGAGTCGGAGCTTGGCCCGATAGACGTCTGGGTCAACAATGCAATGGTGACGGTATTTTCTCCCGTTGCATTGCTACAGGCTGACGAGGTCCGTCGCGTCACGGAAGTCACCTATCTCGGCACGGTCAACGGCACCTTGTCGGCTCTGCGCCGGATGCTCCCTCGGAACCGAGGGACCATAGTGCAGGTCGGGTCGGCGCTCGCCTATCGATCGATTCCGCTGCAGGCGCCTTACTGTGGCGCTAAAGCGGCCATTCGCGGCTTCACCGACTCGCTGCGCACCGAGCTGCTGCACTCCGGCAGCCGTGTCAGGATCACGATGGTACAGATGCCGGCGCTCAACACGCCCCAGTTCGACTGGTGCCGGACCCGTCTGCCCCGCAAGCCACAGCCGGTACCGCCCATCTTCGAGCCGGAGGTCGCCGCGCGCGCCATCGTATGGGCATCCCGGAACAGGCGACGCGAGGTCTTCGTAGGCGGCAGCACCGTCGCCGCCATCTGGGGCAATCGGCTGCTGGCCCCGCTCCTCGATCGTTATCTGGCGCGCACCGCGTACCACTCGCAACTCGCCGAAGAGCCGGTCGAGCCGGATCGCCCCGACAACCTGTGGCGGACGGTGCCGGGAGATCACGGCGCACACGGCAGATTCGGCGACAAGGCCAGCAGGACGAGCCGCGAGCTGTGGCTCACGACGCACAGCCGCCTCCTTCTATCAGCCTGCGCGGTAGGCGCGGGGGTCGTCTGGCTGGCCGCCTCCCGGATTGGAGCCGGCGCGCGACATAGGTGATCCGGGCAGCCGCTTCGAGGAAGCGCTCGCGCCAGGGTACGCCAGGGTACGCAAGTTGCCGATCCGAAGCCGCCCATGCTGTCGTCACTCGAGCCGCTCCTGCCCTGGCAGTTCTCACCGACCGTTCTGACTGCGGTGCTCGTGGCGGTCATCGTCTATCGGCGCGGCGCGAGTCGTATGGGGCCTCCCCTCGCAACCAGGCACCGGGCCGCCTTCCATCTCGGCTTGCTGCTCATCTATGCGGCGCTGCAGACGAGCTGGGAGTACTACGCGAGCCACATGTTCTTCGTCCTGCGGCTGCAGCATTTCGTGCTGCATGGTCTTGCGCCGGCGCTGCTCACCGGAGCGATGCCGGGCGCGGCACTCGCACGGGGGCTGCCGCGGCGGCTGCAGACACCACCCATAGGCGCCATCAGGCGGGCGCTTCGCGGGCCGCTTCATCTCTTGCAGAATCCCGCCATCGCGGTGGCGCTCTACCTGCTCGGCCTTCTCATCTGGCTCTGGCCGCCGCTCAGCACCTACGTCATGGTGAGCAACTGGCTGTTCAGGGCGATGAGCTGGAGCGTGCTGGCGACGGCGCTGCCTTTCTGGTCGCTCGTTCTGGATGCCCGGGCACATCCGCTCGCACGCGCCCGGCCCGGCTGTCGTCTCGTGATGTTGTATCTCGCCATGCTGGCCATGGTGCTCACCAGCGCTTCCCTGACGCTCGCCCAGCGCGACTGGTATCCGGTGTACGCGGTCTGCGGCCGTTTCCTTCCCGTCCCGCCGGTGGCTGATCAACAGCTCGGCGGTGTCGTCATGTGGATCTTCGGCAGCGCGCTTTTCGGCACCGTGTTTTTCACGGTCCTCGGGCGCAACCTGGAGCAGGAGGAGGCCGCGACAGCGCCGGCGGCAGCGGCAGCGGCGCAACACGGAACGTAAGTTGCAGGCGGCAATGGCGCGATGCCGCGAAGCTCAACAATAACTTCCGAAGCTTCACCGGCGGCTGGAGGCGCACGCGCAGCGACTGCGGCTGCCGTCGGCTGAGCGCATGCAGGTATTCTCGCCGGGCACAGTTCTCGCCCTGAAGCTTGGCGCGCTCGGCGCGCTCGCGGTCATCGTGGCGAGTCTCTTCCTCTGGCGCCGCTACATCGAGCTGCAACCGGCCATCGGTGATCCGGTGGCGCAGGTCGTGCCCTTCAGCCACAAGCATCACGCGGGTGACGATGGGATCGCGTGCCGGTACTGCCACAGCTCCGTCGGGCGCGCCGCTTTCGCAGGTATTCCGCCGCTCTCGACCTGCATGACCTGCCACTCGCAGCTGTTCAAGACCGCCCCTGTCCTCGCCCCCTTACGTACGGCATTCGCAGGCGGGCGGCCCCTCCGGTGGAGCCGCGTGAATGAGCTGCCGGACTTCGTCTACTTCGATCATTCCATTCACATCGCCAAGGGAATCGGCTGCAGCAGTTGTCATGGTGAAGTCGACCGGATGCCGCTCACTGAGCGGCAGGCGCCCCTGAGCATGCAGTGGTGTCTCGCGTGCCACCGGAATCCTGAGAGCCAGCTGCGCCCACAGTCACAGATATTCAACATGCGCTGGAAGCCGCCGGCCAACCAGCGCGAGCTCGGGCAGCGCCTGCGGCTGCTCTATCACCTCCATTCCACCGACGTACTCACTGCATGCTCGACCTGCCACCATTGATGGACCGACGCGAGTTCATGAAGCTCATGAGCGCAGCGCTCGCGCTCGCGGCGGGCGGCTGCGCGCATCCGCCGCTCGAGCCGATCGTGCCGTACGTTGACGGTCGGGATGAAGGGGCGACCCAGGGCGACCCGCTCTACTTCGCCACGGCGCTCACGCAGGGAGGCTACGCGCAGGGTGTCCTGGCAAGAAGCGACAGGGGCCGCCCCACCAAAATCGAGGGTAACCCGCAACATCCGGCGAGCCTCGGGGCGAGCTCGCCCGTCGAGCAGGGCAGGATCCTCGAGCTCTGGGATCCAAAACGCTCCCACGCGGTGCTGCACGACGGTGAGATCGCCTCCTGGGACGAGCTCATGACCATGTTGAGCTTGCGCCTGGAGCGGCTTCGGCCCAGCGGCGGCGCCGGTCTGAGGCTGCTGACGCTCTCGTCGAGCTCTCTCACGGAAGGGTCCGTGATGGACGCGGCGCTCGCGCGCTACCCGCAGGCGCGCCGGCATCGTTACGAGCCGATCAACCAGGACAACGTGCACGAAGGGGCCCGACTCGCTTTCGGACGATGGCTCGAGCCGGTGTATCACTTCGACCGGGCGCTCACGATACTTTCGCTCGAGGCTGACTTCCTCGGCTGCATGCCGGGAAGGGTGCGTTACGCGCGGGACTACATCCAACTGCGGCGTCCGGACGCCAAGTCACCGATGAGTCGCCTCTATGTAGTCGAATGCATGCCCAGTCTCACGGGAGCTGCTGCCGACTATCGTCTGGCGTCGCCATCGAGCCGGATCGGAGATCTCGCGGCCGAGCTCGCCGAGCGGCTGGCCAGTGGCGGCAAGGCGAGCTCCGCGTGGCTCGAAACCGCGGCGACCGATCTGCAGTCGCACCGGGGTCGCTCCCTGGTGCTCGCCGGTGAAGGCCAGCCTCCCGAGGTGCACGCCCTCGCGCATCGCATGAACGACATGCTGGGCAACATCGGCAGGACCGTCGATTTCATTCAACCGCCCATCGAGGTGCGGGAGCTTGCCGGCGATTCGCTTGCCGCCCTCGTCGCCGACATGCACGCCGGACGCGTCGACACGCTTCTGATCCTGGGAGGCAATCCGGTTTACGATGCACCAGCGGACCTCGAATTCGACCGTGCGCTCGAGCGCGTGCCCGCCAGCATCCACTTCGGGTTGCTGGTGGATGAGACGGCCGGGCGCTGTGCATGGCACGTCCCGGCCGCCCACGAGCTCGAGACGTGGGGTGATGCGAGAGCCTTCGACGGCACGCTCACGATCCGACAGCCTCTAATCGCGCCGCTCTACGGCGGCAAATCGGCGGTGGAGCTGCTCGGGCTGCTCACCGGCCAGCTCGGCTTCACGAGCCACGATCTCGTACACGCGACATGGCTCGCGCGCTTCGGTCAGGAGCGGTTCGACGAGCGCTGGCGCGAGGCGCTGCGCGGTGGTGTGGTTCCGCACACCGCCACACCCTTCGAAGCCGCCGAGCACCTCGGCAAAGCCGGTGCGCCCGCGGCTCAGCCTCCAACACCCGGCACGCCACCAATAGGGGCCGGCGAAACTCTGGAAATCGTCTTTCGGCCGGACCCCTATCTCTGGGACGGCCGCTATGCCCAGGTGGCCTGGCTTCAGGAGCTGCCGCGACCGCTGACGGATCTGACCTGGGACAACGCCGCCCTGATGAGCCCGACGCTGGCCGCGCGACTCGGAGTGCGCAACGAGCAGATCGTCGAGCTGGAGTTGGGTGGACGCACGGTCGAAGCCCCTGTGTGGATCGTCGCCGGACATGCGGATGGTGCCGTGACGCTTCCCTTGGGATGGGGCCGGACCGCCGCGGGTGAGGTGGGCTCCGCTCACGGAGCGAACGCATACGCGTTGCGCACCTCCAAGGCGCCCTGGTTCGCGAGGGGACTGCGAGTCACCCCAACTGCTCGCGAGCGTAAGCTCGCGAGCGTCCACGACCATCACAGGATGCTCGGCCGCGACATCGTCCGCAGCGCCACGGTCGCGGCATACCGGGCAAAGCCCGATTTCGCCAGGAAGGAGGCCGACCTCGCTCCGCCGCCGACGCTCTACCCCGACTACTCGTATCCGGGACACGCATGGGGCATGAGCATCGACCTCACCTCCTGCATCGGCTGCAGCGCCTGCACGATCGCCTGCCAGGCGGAGAACAACATTCCGACGGTCGGCAAGGAGCAGGTGCTCATGGGACGGGAGATGCATTGGATCCGGGTCGATCGCTACGACGAGGGGCCGGTAACCGCGCCGCGCAGCGCATTCCAGCCGGTGCCCTGCATGCAGTGCGAGCACGCCCCTTGCGAGACGGTCTGTCCGGTGGAGGCCTCCGTGCACGACACCGAAGGGATCAACGTGCAGGTGTACAACCGCTGCGTCGGCACGCGCTTCTGCGCGAACAACTGCCCCTACAAAGTGCGGCGCTTCAATTTCCTGCGCTACGCCGAAGACACGCCGAGCCTCGATGCGATGAGAAATCCCGACGTCACGGTGCGCATGCGCGGCGTGATGGAGAAATGCAACTACTGCCTGCAGCGCATCGTGCGCGCGAGAATCGTCGCCGACCGCGAGAACCGTGACCTGCATGATGGCGACGTGCTGACTGCCTGCCAGGCGGTCTGCCCCACCCGGGCCATCGCCTTCGGCGATCTCAACGATCCGCACAGCCAGGTGCGCATCGCCAAGTCCTCACCCCGCAACTACGCGCTCCTCGGCGACCTGGACACCCGCCCGCGCACCACCTACCTCGCCCGTATCGTCAACACTACAGAGGAAGAACCCGGTTGAGCGACGCACCGGAAGTTCTACGGGAGTACGAGCAGCCGGGCGCAGCTCCGGTCATTCAGGGGCGGCACACCTATGGCTCGATCACCGACAAGATCGCCGACCTCGTGCTCGAGCGGCGTAGCGGCCGCAGCTTCTGGCTCGCGCTCGGCATGACGAGCGTGCTTGCAGTGGTCTTCGCGGTCTCGCTCATTTATCTGCTCGTCGTCGGCACCGGCATCTGGGGCCTCAACAATGCGGTCGACTGGGGCTTCATGATCACGAGCTACGTGTGGTGGATCGCGATCGGCAACTCGGGGACCTTCATTTCCGCCTTCCTCGTGCTGCTGCGGCAACGCTGGCGCAGCTCCATCAACCGGTTCGCCGAGGCCATGACCATTTTCGCGGTTGCCATGGCCGGCCTCCTCCCCATCATGCATCTCGGGCGCCCCTGGTTCGCGTACTGGCTCGCGCCCTACCCCGGCAAGATGAACCTGTGGCCGCAATGGCGCAGCCCGCTCGAATGGGATTTCTTCGCCAACACGGTCTATCTCATCCTGTCGATCCTCTTCTGGTACCTGGGACTCCTGCCCGACCTGGCGACGCTGCGCGATCGGGCACGCCACCGCTGGCAGCAGCTGACCTACGGCCTGCTTGCTCTCGGCTGGCGCGGCGACGCCCGCCACTGGCACCACTACGAGAGCGCCTATCGTCTGCTTGCCGGGCTCGGTGCGCCGCTCGTAATCTCGGTTCACAGCGTCGTGTCGATCGACTTCGCCTTTTCCAACCTGCCCGGCTGGCACTCGACGATCTTCCCGCCCTACTTCATCGGCGGCGCGCTCTATTCGGGCCTCGCCATGGCGCTCACCATCACGATCCCGAGCCGCGCCATCTTCAAGCTGCAGGATTTCATCACGCCCCGCCACCTCGCCAATCTCGCGAAACTCATGCTGGCCTGCAGCTTCGTCCTCACCTACACCTACATGACGGAGATGTTCACGGCCTTCTACAGTGCGGACAAGTTCGAGATCGCCACGGCAATCGATCGGCTCACAGGTCCCTACGCCTGGACCTACTGGCTCACGATCTTCTGCAACGTCGTCCTGCCGCAATCGATCTGGTTCCGCCGGGTAAGGGCAAGCCCGGCGGCGCTCCTGATCATCACTGTGATCATCAACGTCGGCATGTGGACGGAGCGCTTCATGCTGATCGTGACGACTCTGCACCGGACATTCCTGCCCTCGAGCTGGCATTCCTTCGTCCCGACCTTCTGGGACTGGTCCACGCTCATCGGCTCGCTCGGCTCGTTCGTGCTGCTCTTTCTCCTCTTTGCGCGCTTCTTTCCGGTGATCTCCATGGCGGAGATGCGCCGCCTCAACGTGCGGGTGAGCGGAGTCGATCGATGAGCGACGGCGGCCGGCAGCCGGGCTGTTACGGGCTGATGGCGGAATTCGGCGGCTCGCAGGAAATTCTGGAGGCGGTGCGTGCGAGCCGCGGCGCCGGCTACCGGCGGATCGAGGCCTACACGCCCTTCCCGGTCGACGGCCTCGCCGAAGCGCTGGAGCTGCGCAAGAGCCCGATTCCGCTCCTCACTCTCATCGGCGGCATCCTCGGTGTCGCGGTTGGCTGGTTCATCCAGTGGTATTCCGCCGTCATCGATTACCCGATCAACTCCGGCGGGCGTCCGCTCAACAGCTGGCCGGCTTTCGTTCCAACCATCATCGAGCTCGGCATTCTCGGCGCGTGCCTCTGCGCGTTCGGCGGGGCGTTGCTCCTGAGCGGACTGCCGCGCCTGCGACATCCCGTGTTCGATACGCCGGGCTTCGAGCGCGTTTCGTGCGACCGGTTCTTTCTCTGTATCCGCAGTGACGACCCTCTGTTCGACCGCGAACGCACGCACGCCTGGCTCGCTGCGCTCTCGCCCCTGCGTGTGGCGAGCACGCCGATGCACCCCGGGGAGCCCGCGTGAGACTCGGATTGCTCAAAATGACTCTGGTGCTCGCCGCGGCGGCTCTGCTGGCCGGCTGCGAGAACGGTGTAAGGAACATGTACCACCAGGCGAAGGACGACCCTCTCGCCTACAGCGCACTCTGGCCCGATGGCCGGTCTTCGCGGCCACTCGAAGCCGACACGGTCGCCTTCAGTGCCGGCCCACTGGCGGAGACCTCGAGCGGGCGGCTGGGAGTCATCCCCACGCCCGCCAGCGGACCGGTGTACACGGCAGCGGCCCTGGAGCGTGGCCGCCAGGAATTCCAGATCTATTGTGCGCCTTGCCACGGACCAGCCGGAGACGGCGACGGGTACATCACCCGTCGGGGCTTCCCCCATCCGCCGAGTTATTACTCCGACAGCCTTCGTGGCGCGCCGGACAGTCTCTTCTACGACGTCATCACCAACGGTTACGGAATCATGTACCCCTACGGCGATCGGGTCGCACCCGACGATCGGTGGGATATCGTCGCCTACATCCGCGCACTGCAGCTCGCGGCACACGCACCGCTCTCGGATGTCCCTGCAGCGCAGCGGCAGCGACTCGAGCATGAGTCAGCCGTCAAAGCCGTACGCGCCGGTTCCGGGGACCGGCTGCCATGAGCTCACCACGACCTCTGCACGAGAACCCGCCTCTTCTGACACGTGTGGGCAGACGTCGCTGGATCGCGCTGGCGGTGGGCGTTGCCGGCCTCCTCGCCTGCGGCTTGGATGCGTCCTCGCACCCGTCGGAAGTGATCCAATCGTACTTCATCGCCTGGCTCTACTTTCTCGGTCTCACGATCGGCTCCCTCACCACCCTCATGATCCATCACCTGACCGGCGGTGATTGGGGGCTGCCCGTGCGCCGCTGGCTCGAGGCCGCGCTCGCCCCGCTGCTGCTGCTCGCGGTGCTCTTCGTGCCGGTCGGCATCGCCCTGCCTCACCTCTTCACGTGGGCGATCGGCCGCACGGGACTCACGCGACTCGACGGGCACTCGCAGGAGTGGTTCCTCAATCCGACGTTCTTCCTGCTGCGCGCGGGCCTCTACCTCGCGATCTGGCTGGTGCTGAGCCGACTCGTCGTGCGCGGCATGCGCAACACACGGCCGCTCACGACTGTCTGCGCCGTAGGCCTCCTGACATATGCGCTGACTGCCATGTTCGCCAGCGTCGACTGGGTCGACTCGCTCATGCCGCTCTGGTACTCGACAGTCGTCGGGCTGATCTTCATGACGAGTCAGAATCTCGGCGCGTTTGCGCTAGCCATCGTCTGCACAACTGCGCTGCACGTAGCGCTGGCTCGTAATCCGGGCGGGCTCGCCCCAGAGGGTCCGCAGGTGCCACCGGATCTCACTCCAGAACGTTGCACCGACCTCGGCACTTTGCTCTTCGTCTATGTGCTCACCTGGGCCTATGTAGCCTTCTCGCAGTGGATCATCGTCTGGGCAGGCGACCTCCCTCACGAGACCGCATGGTACCTGCCGCGCTGGCACTCGAGCTGGCGATGGGTGACCTACACCATCGAAACGGCGCAGTTCGGCATCCCCTTCGTCCTCCTGTTATTCCGAGCATTGAAACGGGACGCCCGTGCGATGCTCGCGATCGCAGCGTTCGTACTCAGCGTCCACTGGCTGTACGTCGCGTGGCTCGTGAAGCCCTCGGTCGCCACCGCAGGTGTCTCGCTCGGATGGACGGATTGCGCAGCCACCGTCGGAGTCGGCGGACTGTGGATCTGGCTCTTCCTGAGAGATCTCGCCGTGTATCCCTCGTTTGCGCACGGCGGCGCCGAGGTATCGGCTTCGGCCCAACCTGAGGAGAATCCCGGCCGTGCCTGAAGAGCGGCACGAATCGCAGGAGCCGAGCCTGCGCGGCCTGTCGGTCGCAGGTTTCGTCCTGATCGCAGCCATCATCGTTGCGGTCGCGGTGTGCCTCGGCCTCGTGCATCTCTTCGGCGGCTTCTCGCGACCGCTTGCCCGTGCAGAGCACAGCGTCATGCCCGAGCCGCACCTGCAGCCGCATCCACTGGCCGACCGTGCGACCTACGAGGCGCGTCAGCGCGCGACGCTCACTCAGTACGCATGGGTGGACCGCGGCGCCGGAATCGTGCGTATTCCGATCGGCAGAGCCATGCAGATCCTCGCCGAGCGCGGCGGACCCGCTGACACCACTACCGGCTCGAAGCCGACGCCGACACCGGCGCACAAGGAGCGGAGACCGCCGTGAGCTATCCGCTCGTCTCCTTACCCGTTGCCGCTACCCCTTACGCGGAAAAAGTGGAGGGTCTCTTCTGGGCCGTGACGGGTGTCTGCACCCTCGTGACGCTCGGCATTGCAGTCGCGATGACCTACTTCTGCTTTCGCTATCGCAGCGGGGCCGAGGTCGATCGCACCCTCCCGGACCTGGCCGCGGGCAAGAGCCGCAGCCGCAGGATCGAGGCGACCTGGATCGCCGTGCCTTTCGCCTTCTTCCTCATCTTCTTCGCGTGGGGCGCGAAGCTCTACTACGTGTATGACGATCCGCCGGACAATGCGCTCCAGATCTTCGTGACGGCGAAGCAATGGATGTGGAAGGTCGAGCATGCCGACGGGCGGCGGGAGATCAACGAGCTGCACGTCCCGGTCGATCAGCCCGTGAAGCTCGTGATGACCTCGCAGGACGTCATCCATGATTTCTATGTGCCGGCCTTTCGCGAGAAGCGCGATATCCTGCCGGGCCGATACACGGTGCTGTGGTTCGAGCCCACTCTCGCCGGCGTCTATCCCCTGCGCTGCGATGAGTTTTGCGGCACCGGCCACTCGATGATGACGGGGCGGGTGTATGTCATGAGCCGCGAGGCCTACAGTCGCTGGCTCGCGAGCGGCAGCCAGGCGCCGAGCCTCGCGCGACTCGGGTTCGACCGGTTTCGCGAGCTCGGATGCAGCGGCTGCCACGGACCGAGCTCCAGAATCCATGCACCGAGCCTCGCCGGCGTGTACGGGCAGATGGTGCCGCTCTCCGACGGCAGCTTCGTCCGCTTCGATGACGGCTATATCCGCGACTCCATCCTCCAACCCGCGAGGCAGATCGCCGCCGGGTATTCCAACGACATGCCCCCCTTCGCGGGACGCGTGAGCGAGCAGGACCTGCTGGAGCTCACCGCCTACATTCGCTCCCTTGCCAACACCTCGCCGGACGTGCCCCAGGGGAATCACCTGCAATGAGCACCGCGATCGTCGAGCCCGCCCTGCCCGAGCCGGAAGGCAACTATCTGGAGAACGGGTACAGCCTCCGGTCGTGGCTCACGACCACCGACCACAAGCGTATAGCGATCCTCTACGCCGTGACGATCACGGCCTTCTTCTTCATGGGCGGCACCGCGGCGACGCTCATGCGTCTCGAGCTGATCTCCCCCACTCCGCTCATCATGGGCGCCGAAACCTACAACAAGCTGTTCACGGCGCACGGCGTGATCATGGTGTGGTTCTTCCTCATACCCTCCATTCCCGCGACGCTCGGCAACTTCCTGATCCCGATGATGGTCGGCGCCAAGGACGTGGCGCTGCCGCGGGTGAACCTGCTGAGCTGGTACATCTTCGTGCTGGGCGGCATGTTCGTCATCGTGACCCTCATCGCGGGGGGCATCGATACCGGCTGGACGTTCTACGTCCCCCTGTCCACCCGCTACTCCGACACGCAAGTGGTGTACGGGGTGGTCGGAATATTCATCGCCGGGTTCTCTTCCATTCTGACGGGCCTCAACTTCATCGTCACCGTGCACCGGCTGCGCGCCCCCGGACTCACGTGGTTCAAGCTGCCACTCTTTGTCTGGGCGATTTACGCGACCAGCATCATCCTCGTGCTCGCAACGCCGGTGCTCGCAATGACCCTGGTGCTGCTCGCCATGCAGCGGGTGTTCGGGCTCGGCATCTTCGATGCGCTGCTCGGCGGCGATCCGATTCTCTTCCAGCACATGTTCTGGTTCTACTCGCACCCCGCGGTCTACATCATGGTCCTGCCGGCGATGGGTGTGGCGAGCGAGGTCATCTCCTGCTTCGCGCGCAAGCCCGTGTTCGGCTACCGCACCATGGCCTATGCCATCGCCGCCATCGCCGCTTTCGGCTTCATGGTCTGGGGCCATCATCTGTTCGTCGCGGGGCAATCGCTCTACGCGAGCCTCGTCTTCTCGTTCCTCAGCTACGTCGTCGCGATCCCGTCGGCAATCAAGGTGTTCAACTGGACGGCGACGCTCTACAAGGGATCGATCACGTTCGAGGCGCCGATGCTGTATGCGCTCGGTTTCGTGGGTCTGTTCCTGATCGGCGGGCTGACCGGGCTATACCTCGCCTCGCTGGCGCTCGATGCCAACCTGTCGGACACCTACTTCGTAGTCGCGCACTTCCACTACATCATGGTCGGCGGCTCGGTGATGGCCTACTTCGCCGGTATCCATTTCTGGTGGCCGAAGATCACCGGCCGGATGTACCCGGAAAGCTGGTCACGTCTCGCGGCCATCGTGATCTTCATCGGCTTCAACCTCACGTTCTTCCCGCAGTTCATCCTCGGCCTCGAAGGCATGCCGCGGCGCTACTTCGAATACGCACCGCAATTTCAGTTCCTCAATATTCTGTCCTCCGCCGGCGCCTCCATCCTGGCAGCAGGCTACGCGCTGCCGGTGCTCTATCTCACCTGGTCCATACGGCACGGTCCCCACGTCGGCCGCAATCCCTGGGGTGCCAAGGGCCTCGAGTGGCAGACCCGATCGCCACCACCGGTCGAGAACTTCGACGTACCGCTCCGGATCCCCGAGCGCCCCTACGACTACGACCCCGAAGCGGAGGAGGCCAAACGGAAATGAGCGTGAATGCGGACCTGGCCGGCCGCCGGGCAAATGACAGCGAGTCCGAAGTCGGGCTGTGGGTGTTTCTCGCATCCGAGGTCATGTTCTTTGGTTTGCTCTTCTACGGTTACACCATCACCCGGATGGCTCATCCGCAGGCGTTCGCGATTGCGAGCGCGCACACCGACGTCCTTCTCGGGAGCCTCAACGCGCTCGTGATCTTCACGAGCAGCCTCACTGTGGCGCTCGCCGCGCGCAGCCTGCGGCTCGGCGCCCAGCGCGCGAGCTTTTGGCTGCTGGCGGTGACCCTGACGCTTGGAGTCCTGTTTCTGGCGATCAAGTGCTACGAATACTACGGGGACATCGACAAGCATCTCGTGCCGTGGGGGGACTTCGCGCTCCACGGACCCCTCGCCGGCGGCGAGCGCATGTTCTTCTTCATGTACTTCGTCATGACGGGCGCTCATGCCATCCACCTGACCGTTGGTCTCGGACTCCTCGCGTTCATGCTGGCGGGCGTTGGGCGCGGCGCTTATACGCAGAAAAACACCGAGGCCGTGGAGCTCACGGCACTTTACTGGGCAGTGGTCGATACAGTGTGGATCTTTCTCTATCCGATTCTCTACCTGGTGCATCGATCATGACCTCCGGCGCACTGAGGCTGATCGGTGTGTGGCTGGCGGTCATCGTGCTGCTCGGCGTATCCGTCGGCACCTCGTACATTCCGATGGGGCAATTCAACTCGGTCGTCTCGGTGACCATCGCCTTCATCCAGGCCTTCCTTGTTTGGACGTTTTTCATGCGTCTGCGCTGGAGCGGGGTCCTGGTACGCCTCATCGCTGCGGTCGGGCTCATCTGGTTCCTGCTCCTCCTGGGCCTCAGCCTGACCGATTACCTTACCCGTCACACCGTAGGATCCTGACCATGCAAGACTCCGAAGCACCGATCGAGCGCGTCTGGGCCCGCGCCTACCGGATCCCGACCGAGCAGCCCGAGTCGGACGGGACGATCGAGTGGGATTCAACTACCCTGGTAGTGGCGTATGCGAGGGCTGCCGGCCGAAACGGCATGGGCTTCACCTACTCGGACACCGCTGCCGCGCGTCTCATCGACGAAAAACTCGCGCCCCACCTGGCCGGGCGAGACGCATTCGCCACTACTGCCTGTTGGGACGAGATGGTGCACGTCGTGCGCAATCTCGGCGCGCCGGGCCTGTGCTCCATGGCGATTTCCGCGGTCGACAGCGCCCTGTGGGACCTCAAGGCGAAGCTGTTGGATGCTCCACTGGTGAGTCTCCTCGGGCAGGCGCGCCGCCGCGTCCCGGTATATGGCAGCGGAGGCTTTACGTCCTATTCGGTTGCGCAGCTCGAGAAGCAGCTCGGCGACTGGGTCGCTGCTGGCTTGCGTTGCGTCAAGATGAAGATAGGCCGTCAACCGAAGGAGGATGTGCCGCGGGTGCGCGCCGTACGGGCTGCCATCGGCAAGGAGCCGGAGATTTTCGTCGATGCCAACGGGGCGTACTCACGCAAGCTCGCCCTGCGCCAGGCCGAGGCATTCGCGGAGCTCGGAGTGACGTGGTACGAGGAGCCGGTGTCGAGCGACGATCTGAGAGGCCTCGCCCTGTTGCGCGATCGTGCACCCCCGGGAATGGACCTGACCGCAGGTGAGTACGGTTACGACAGCGTGTATTTTCGCAGGATGTGCGCCGCCGGAGCCGTGGACGTACTGCAGGCGGACGCCACCCGATGCAAGGGCGTCACAGGCTTCCTGCGTGCAGCTTCGGTCTGCGACTGCTTCCTGCTGCCGCTCTCGAGTCATTGCGCGCCGGCGCTGCACCTGCACCCGTGTTGCGCGGCGCCTCGCGTGCGGCACATGGAATATTTCCACGACCACGTGCGCATCGAGCAGATGCTGTTCGATGGCGCACCCTCTCCGGTCAATGGCGAGATCGAGCCGGATCTCACCCGTCCCGGCTTCGGGCTCGAGCTCAAGGAAGCGGACGCGCAGCGATTCGC
>Ga0134125_10005014_pt1 | contig 15072 bp, 15 predicted proteins | sample KB31751_FD_96464 | JGI IMG/M metagenome (GOLD analysis project Ga0134125, IMG submission 96464) | Terrestrial soil microbial communities with excess Nitrogen fertilizer from Kellogg Biological Station, Michigan, USA - KB3-175-1 | ecosystem: Environmental > Terrestrial > Soil > Unclassified ... | reverse complement strand
CATCACAAGCAGTTACTGACTCCGTCGGTGCACTTCACCGTCGATTTTCCGCGACCCACGAAATATGGCGACCGGCTGACCTTCAAGCTGTGGACCACGAAGGTCGGGCGCACCTCCTGCGAAATTCGCATCGAGGCGTCGTTCCACGGCGAGGTGCGCATGCAGGTGCGACAGGTGCTTGTTTTTATCACGGCGACCAGCGGCCGTCCGACGTTGATTCCGCCGGAAGTGGCGAGCCGGATGCGCCGCTTTGTGCTGGAACCGACCGAGTTGCCACCGATGCGCGCACCCGCAAAAGGAAAAAGCGCGACCAGAGCTCGCGCCGTAAATGCAAAACCGGATGACGACGCGTAAGCCTATGCAGATACAGACCGCCTTTACTGCGCGGCTGTCGTCGGGGGTGAGGCGATTTGTGCTGTCTTGGCACTCAATCCTGTCACCCCGACCAGTCCAGGTCCAGGAAAGGCTGCGGACTTCCAGGGTGTTCTGATGCGCATCAGAACACCGGTTCGTGCTTTGACAGCGGCGGAGAAGAAAACTCTCCGCAAGCTCAATGAGAAATGGTGATGTCGCGTACTCAGCCGCCTAGTAGCTGAGCAAGAGGTCATAGGTGAACAAGAAGCTTTCTGCTGAGCTCGTCGAGAGCATGGAGCAGATGAACGAGATTGCGCGCGGTGAGCGCGCACCATCACGCGAGTTTCACGTCGAGCCGCTCGCCATCAAGGAGCTACGCTCGAAGCTTGGCTTGAGCCAGCCGAAATTCGCGAAGCTGCTGCATGTCGACGTGGGGACGCTGCGCAACGGAGCAGGGCCGGCGTGAACCTACCGGGCCAGCCAGGGCGCTCCTCACCGCGATCCGTCGCGATCCGACGCACGTTCTCCGGGCGCTCGCAGCGGGGTAGCCGTCGGAGAGCACGGGGTGGCGGCGTGCCCAATATGGCCGCGTAGCTAGGCGCTGGATCCGACGATGGTGGCGAGCGCGTCTACACCCGTATCGGCACCGCACAGCTCAACGGCTCGACCCGGAGGCGTACCTGGGCTACGTCCTCGAGCACATCGCCGACCATCCCATGGACCGGATCGAAGGCTTCGGAGTGATACCGGTTCCCGTCACCGGGAGGATTTCTTGGTCTCGACCCCGAGAACGCGTAGATCGCGCAGGGCCGAGAAATCACGGTCGTGCGTCACCAGCGCGTCGGCGCCAACTGCCAGTGCGCTCGCCGCTTGAACCGCATCCGCCAGCTTCAACTTGCAAGCGGCGCGAAGCCGAGCCGCACTTTCTGCAATCTCCGCATCCAAGTCGACGACGAACCACGATTTGAGCGTGGCCCGGTAGCGCTCGGCGAGGACTTCGTCGCGAGCGCTCAAGGGTCCAGTAAGCACCTCGGCGAGCGTCACGGTGGTAATTGCAAGACGCACGAGTCCTTCATCGTGCGCCTCGAAAACCGGCCTGAACACTGCGGCGAGCCCGGGATGACCCTCGAGCACGTAGATGATCGGGGCGGAGTCGATCAGAAGAAGAGGGTTCTCCGGCAGCCCCTTGAGACTTACCGGCTCCATTCGTCTCGCAACCGGCGTAAGGTCGCTTGGCTATCACCGCCGTACAATCCACGACCGCTGCCGGCAAGCGGTAACAGGGAGCGCTGTGCGTGGGTTTCTCCAGATGCGGAGACCGGCGCCAACACAGCAACCGGGCGTCCATGACGCGTGATGATCGTCTGCCTGCCTTGCTGCGCCGCGGTCAGCAACTCAGGTAATTGACTGCGCGCCTCTTCGGCACCTTTTCGAATCGGCTTCGCCATGCTCTGCTCCAGATTGCTAAAGTGTACAGACTGTACGGTGCCGCGTCAACGGGCGTGACCCTGGCGATCGAAGGTATCCGCGTTTACCGTGTTGAGGGCCTCACCCAACTGGCCTTCCTCTGTTCTGGTCGTCTGCTGCGCGCCATCACCTATGGCGTCGTCCGTGGCTGGGACGATATCGCGGTGGCTCCCCGGGGTTGGACTCGAACCAATGACCAACGGATTAACAGGCCCAGGGAACACCATTTAACCCTGCGGGCGCGATACCACGGATTTCACCACAGCAGGTCGTCTGGCACGCCATCAGGGGGAGCTGCGTCGTGGGCGACGCCGCATCCGATAACCGCCCGCTCATCACGCTCGCGAATCCGAGCTGCAATTTCTGCTGGCACGAGCTCATAGCCTCCGTTGCGGCGCACGATCGCGATTTCGCCATGGCTGAGCCGCACACGCACAAAGTGATCTGCGGGGATGCTACGTATCTTATTGCCATCGACAAAATTGTATCGTTCGTCAGTCTGAGGTCGCGGTAGGCAGTGCTGTTGGATCAGTTGTTCGATCTGCGCGTGGTGGGCTCTTTTGTCCGCCTGTTCTTTTTGTTGACGGCTCAGCTCCTGATCGCGAGTCGTCTTGGCAAGCAGCGCCTGCTGCGAAGCGAGTTTCGCGTCCGAGGGCGTCGCGCGCTTTTCCTTCGGGAGTTGCTGTCGACTCCGTTGTTGTTGCCGCAGTTGCCGTTCGGTTTCCTTGGCCTGCCTTTCATTGACCAAGCCCGCCTGCAGCAACTGATCGCGCAATGACATGCTCATGACGAATCACTCAGCGTTACGGGGCCGTACTCCAACCGCATCTATGCGGCCGCAGCTTTCCGCAGCTGATTATGCCGTATTTTCTCAGAACCGATTGTGCTAAGTGCTTGCGTTTGGATGGCGGTCAGGATTCGGACCTGTCACCCCTGCCGAGTGAGGCCATCACCACAAGATGACGCGGGCCGCGCCGGGGCGGTGCCGGCGATGGGGAGCAGAACGAAAGTAGCGACGGACTATCGGCGTGGTGGTCCGAGGTAACACCGGACAATGTAGAAGATGGTATCGAGAGCATTCAAAGGGACCGAGAAAACGGCATCAGCGACGAGCAGCGTCGCGCAAGACCGCAATTTCAAGATCGCTTCGTCTTGCTCTGCTGGTGATTTGTATTCTCTCTCTCGACTGGTCTCCCTGGCGGTGTTCTAATGAGATTTACGTACCATACGCCGCTCCGACGCATGCGGCTGAAGCCATCGCGGCGCGTCAAATTGGCAAGCAGCAACACCAGGAGCGCTCTGAGCACTGCTTTCGAGCGAGGCTGGAACTGGAAATGGGTGATGGAGATGTACTGATGACCACCGTCCAATGTATCCGGTGGTATCAAGTCTTCAGCCCGCGTCGCTTTCTAGCCCCCAAGTTGAATCGCGCTTCGACGGGGCGGGCGTACTGCTTAGCTCGTGCGTTATATCCACGGCTGTTCGCACGCATCTAGTCATGGCGACCCACGCCCATCGGTGATAACTGGAACCAATGCTGGAACCAGCGGTGCGTCGGATGGTGGAACCAATGACTTTCTGGTTGAGAAAAACTAAGCAAATCAATGGTCGGGGTGACAGGATTTGAACCTGCGACACCTACGTCCCGAACGTAGTGCTCTACCAGGCTGAGCTACACCCCGAGATGCGAGATCCGCGGACCCTGGGTGGCTCGAGGCGGCAGGGAGTGCGGGCGGCGCAGTTTACTGAAGCGACTCGCAGGCTTCAACGGCCATTTCGAGCCGGGCACATCCGCTCGAAGTCTGAGGCGCCGAGCCGTTCGCCGCTTTAGGTCGTATGCTCCACCGCAAAACGTGCGAGCGACGCCAGCCCTTCCTTGTAGACGCTCTCCGGCAGCGGCTTCAATGACAGCAGCGCCTGCTCGGCCGACTCCTTCGCCAGCCGGGCGGAGTACTCGAGACCACCCGTGGAGTCGATCGCCGCGATGATCGGCTCGAGCTGGGCGAGGCCGCCTTTCTCGATGGCCATGCGGATTGCGGCGCGCTGGGAATCCGTGCCGTTGCGCAGCGCATAGATGAGGGGCAGGGTGGGCTTGCCCTCTGCCAGGTCATCGCCCAGGTTCTTGCCCCGCTCGATGGGGTTCGAGCGGTAATCGAGCACATCGTCCACGAGCTGATAGGCCGTGCCGAGGTGCCGGCCGTAGGCCGCGAGCGCTCGGCGCACCGGCTCGGGACTTCCCGCGAGCACCGCGGCGACCTCGGCGCCGGCCTCGAAGAGCTTCGCGGTCTTGCGGTAGATGACCTCCAGGTAGCGCTGCTCGGTCGTGTCCGGGTCGTGCGCGTTCATGAGCTGCATGACCTCGCCCTCGGCGATCACGTTGGTCGCGTCGGCCATGATTTCCATGACGGGTTGGGAGTTCAGCGAGGCCATCATCTGAAAGGCCCGCGAATAGACGAAATCGCCCACCAGGACACTGGCCTGATTGCCGAAGACCTGATTGGCGGTGTCGCGGCCCCGGCGAAGGGAGGAGCCATCCACCACGTCGTCGTGCAGGAGCGTAGCGGTATGGATGAACTCGATGAATGCCGCGGCCTCTATATGCACGTGCGGCCTGTGTCCGCAGGCGCGCCCGGCCAGCACGACGAGCAGCGGGCGTAGCCGCTTGCCACCCCCGGAAATGATGTGCTCGGCGATCTGATCCACGAGCGGGACGACGCTCTTCAGGCGCGCGCGAATCACCTGGTCCACCGAACCGAGGTCCGACTGGACGAGCGCGCGGATTTCTTCCAATGTCATTAGCAAACGGACCTCGAGTACGGCCACGCATCGTATCCGACGCGGGGGCCGCGAGCGAGCCGGGGGCCCAACCGCCGTCATGGATGGCCTGTGGCATGGCCCCGCTATCGGCCTGTTTGGGGACTCTCACTCTCTCGACGCAGCCGTTTGACCCGCCGGGAGGGCGCCAGTAGAATGCGCGGCCTTTCTCAAGACCCCCGCTCGCCTTCAAGCCTATGTATGCAGTAATCGCCACCGGCGGAAAGCAGTATCGCGTCACCAAAGACGGCGTGCTGCGCATCGAGAAACTCGACGCCGAGGCCGGCGCCACGGTCGAGTTCGGCCAGGTACTGCTCGTCGGCGAGGGTGCCGACGTGAAGCTCGGCAATCCGCTGCTTGCGGGGGGCAAAGTGGTCGCCACCGTGGTTCGCCACGGCAAGGGCGCCAAGGTATCGATCGTGAAGTTCCGGCGCCGGAAGCACTATCTGCGCCAGAAGAACCACCGCCAGCCGTTCACCGAGATCAAGGTGACGGACATCAGCGCGGGCTGAGGCACACACATGGCACACAAAAAGGCAGGCGGCAGTACCAAAAACGGCCGCGAATCCCACTCCAAGCGACTCGGCGTGAAGCGCTTCGGCGGCGAGCAGGTGCTCGCCGGCAACATCATCATCCGTCAGCGCGGCACACCGGTGCGGGCTGGCTCCAACGTCGGCGTGGGCACGGACCACACGCTCTTCGCCAAGGTGGCGGGCAAGGTGCAGTTCCAGCGCCGTGGCGCGGAGCAGCGGCTTTATGTCAACGTCCTGCCGGAGATCGGCGTGACGGAGACTCCGGCCGAGGCGGCCGAAGCCTAGGCACTTCGTGTAGCGCCTGCGGCTTTGAGAGCCCCGGCTGTTGTCGATTGGCTAAAAGTCGCCTAGCGGCGCTTTTAGCGGTCACACATCGACTCGCTCGATCGCGCGGCAAAGGGCGGCCTTTGCCGCGAGTCACTGTTCAGCCCTTATGAAATTCGTCGACGAGGCCAGGTTGAAGGTGCAGGCCGGCAGCGGCGGCCGTGGCAGCACGAGCTTCCGCCGCGAGAAGTTCGTGCCCTTCGGCGGGCCGGATGGCGGCGATGGCGGCAACGGCGGCAGCGTTTTTCTGCGTGCTGCGCCCGGAATCAACACGCTGGCCGACTTTCGTATCGAGCGCACCTGGCGCGCTCAGCACGGGGAGCCCGGGAGCGCCAACGATTGCACCGGCCGCAGCGGGGACGACCTCTACATTCCGGTGCCGGTGGGTACGACCGTCCGTGATGCGGAAACCAGCGAGCAGCTCGGCGATCTAACGCGCGAGGGCGAGGTGCTGGCAGTGGCCCGCGGCGGCAAGGGAGGCTGGGGAAACCAGCGGTTCAAGTCGAGCACGAACCGCGCGCCCCGGCAGTTCGGTCCGGGCTTGCCGGGAGAGAAGCGCTCGCTCGAGCTCGAGCTCAAGGTCATCGCCGACGTGGGTCTCCTCGGTCTACCCAATGCCGGCAAGTCCACCCTCATCCGTGCGGTATCGGCGGCGCGTCCCAAGGTCGCGGATTATCCCTTCACCACGCTGCATCCCAATCTGGGAGTCGTCGACGTCGGGCAGCACCGCAGCTTCGTGATGGCCGATATCCCGGGACTGATCGAGGGGGCGGCGGAGGGGGCGGGCCTCGGACTCCGCTTCCTGAAGCACCTGCAGCGCACGCGGGTGCTGCTACACCTGGTAGATATGGCTCCCCTCGATCCGGAAGCCGACCCGGTGAAGGACGCCCGGGCCATCGTCGCGGAGCTCAAGAAGTTCAGCAAGGAGCTCGCGGCGAAGCCCCGCTGGCTGGTCATCAACAAGAGCGATCTTCTGCCGGAGGCGGAGGCGCAGAAGCGCGCGCGCGCCATCGTCCGCAGCCTGCGACATCGCGGGCCGCACTTTCTCGTGTCCGGGGCCACGGGCCGCGGAACGCGAGAGCTCTGCGAGGCTGTTATGGTGTTTTTGGAGCAGGAGCAGCAGGCTCGCGCGGCACGCGACCCCGCATCACCTGCAGAAGAAATTGTCGGCGAGCGGCCGGCTTCAGCTTGAGCGGAATCGGAGCTGGAATCGGCGGGGCAGCCCAGCGAACCTTCTCTTGACCACTCATCGCGTTTGCCTCACGGCATTGCGCGAATCCGAGCCGCCAACCGGCTCTTGTGTCGCGCCGCCTTGTTACGGTGGATGATCTGCTTGTTCACCAGCGTATCGATGACCGGGACGGCATCCCGGTAAGTGGCCTGGGCTGCCTGCTTGTTTCCTCCGGCAATCGCCGATGTCACGTCGCGTACGGCGCTACGCATTCGCGAGCGCAAAGCGATATTGCGGGCGCGATGCTTCTCGGCTTGACGGGCCGCCTTCTCAGCGGACTTTGTGTTGGCCACGTGATCTCCGTAAAGAACCTTCCCCCCGAACGCGGGGGGCGGTAGTCTGCTCAGGTCCCTAGACGTTGTCAACGCTGGCCGAGAACGTAGCCGGGTCAGGACGGTCTCTTTCACATAAGGTGGCGGCGTCCCGATGACCGTCGGCAGGTGCCAACCGGAATGTGGCGCCAAGCGCTGGCACGAATCCTGTATCCTTTAACCTTTTGACATCAGCGGCTTAGCGGCCCCATGGAGCTCATTCGCGGACTCAAAGGCTTGAACGACCGCCACCGGGGCTCCGTCGTCACCATAGGTACCTTCGACGGCATGCACTTGGGCCACCAGGCGCTCCTGACGAGGCTCAAGGAGCACGGCGCGCGTCTGGGGCGGCCGGTCATGGTGATGACCTTCGAGCCGATGCCGCGGGAGTTCCTGCTGGCAGAGGGCCAGGCGCCGGCGCGCCTGAGCTCCTGCCGCGAGAGGTGGCGCATCCTGGAGCACCTCGGGTGCGATTTCCTGTGGCTGCTGCGCTTTGGGCCGCCGCTGCGCAATCTCTCCGGCGCGGCCTTCGCGGAGCTGTTGGCGCAGCAGCTGCGGACGCCGCTCGTCGTCGTGGGCCACGACTTTCGCTTCGGGCGCAATGGTGAGGCCACGGCGGCCATGCTCTCGGCGGCGGGGCAGCGACTCGGGTTCGAGGTCGATGTGGTGCCGCCGGTGACCGTCGATGGCGGTCGTGTGAGTAGCAGCGGCGTGCGCGAAGCGCTGGCGAGGGCAGATTTCGAGCAGGTGCGCCGCTGGCTCGGCCGGCCGTACTCAATGACGGGCAGGGTGGTGCAGGGGAATCGCCTCGGGCGCAGTCTGGGTTTCCCGACGGCGAACCTCCAGATAGAGCGGCGGCGTCCTCCGGTGCAGGGCATCTTTGCGGTCCGGGTGCATGGTGCCGCGGACGAGCCTCTGCCAGGGGTGGCGAGCCTCGGGACGCGTCCGACGGTTGACGGCGCGCACACGCTCCTCGAGGCGCATGTGTTCGACTTCTCGGGCGATCTCTACGGGCGTGAGATCGAGGTGGAATTCGTGGCCAAGCTGCGTGAGGAGGAGCATTTCCCTTCCCTCGACGCCCTGGTGGCACAGATGCACAGGGACGCGGCCCAAGCCAGACAGATATTGCGCGACAGATTTTGAACGGCTGACAACTTCGAATGACTGACTACAAGAGCACGATCAATTTGCCGGAGACTGCCTTCCCGATGAAGGCGGACCTCGCCCGGCGCGAGCCCGGGATGGTCGCCGCGTGGGGGGAGCGTGGCATCTACGCAAAACAACGCCAGCTCGCGCGCGGGCGGCCGCGGTTCGTGCTGCACGATGGGCCGCCTTACGCCAACGGCGCGATCCACATCGGCCACGCCTTCAACAAGATCCTGAAGGACATCATCGTCAAGTCGCGCTCTCTCGATGGGTTCGATGCGCCCTATATCCCCGGCTGGGACTGTCATGGGCTGCCGATCGAGCTGCAGGTGGAGAAGAAGCATGGCCGCCCAGGGCAGAAGCTCGATGCCGCGGCGTTCCGGGCTGCTTGCCGGGCCTTCGCGCAGGAGCAGGTGAACCTGCAGCGCGCGGACTTCAAGCGCCTGGGAGTGCTCGGGGATTGGGACCACCCCTATCTCACGATGGCACCCCCGTATGAGGCGCAGCAGCTGCGCGCCTTCGGCCGCATCATCGAGAATGGGCACCTCTACAAGGGTGTGAAACCGGTGCACTGGTGTCTCGACTGCCGCTCCGCGCTCGCGGAGGCGGAAGTCGAGTACGAGGAGAAAACCTCTCCCGCGATCGACGTGGCGTTCCGCGTCACCGACACGAGAGACCTCGAGCGCCGAATGGGGCTCGGCTCCGGGAGACTCGGCAGCGAGCCCGCCGACGTCGTCATCTGGACCACGACTCCTTGGACACTGCCGGCGAACCAGGCAGTCGCGCTACGTGACGACTTCCGCTACGTGTTGGTGGAGGCAGAGCGCGCGGGGGAGCGGTCGCGGTTAATTCTGGCGGCGGAGCTGCTCGATTCATGCCTGAAACGCTTCGGGATGTCACGTCTTTCCGTGTTGGCGGAGGCCGCCGGCCGCGATCTCGAGGGACTGAAGCTGCAGCACCCGTACCAGGACCGGCAGGTGCCGGTCATCCTCGCGGAGCACGTGACGCTCGATGCCGGCACCGGCGCGGTCCATACCGCCCCGGGACACGGTCACGAGGACTTCGCAGTCGGGCAACGCTACGGCCTGCCCGTCGTCAACCCGGTCGGCAACGACGGCCGCTTCCTTCCCGACACTCCGCTCGTTGCGGGATTGAGGGTAGATGACGCCAACGGCGTCCTCCTCGATGCGTTGCGGGAGCGCGGCCGGCTGGTGCATCACGAGCCCTTCGTGCACAGCTATCCGCATTGCTGGCGCCACAAGACACCGGTCATCTTCCGTGCGACGCCCCAGTGGTTCATCAGCATGGAGCGCGGAGAGCTGCGTCAGCATGCGCTGCGCGACATCAAAAAGGTGCAGTGGACGCCGGAGTGGGGCGAGCAGCGCATCACCGGCATGATCGAGAACCGGCCCGACTGGTGTATCTCGCGCCAGCGCACGTGGGGTGTGCCGATTCCGCTTTTCGTTCATGCGCAGACGGGGGAGCTGCATCCCCGCACCCAACAGCTGATCGAGCAAGTGGCCGCGCGTGTGCAGCAGGCAGGCATCGAGGCCTGGTTCTCGCTGGATCCGGTCGAGCTGCTCGGCGAGGAGGCCGGCTCGTATGAGAAGGTCAAGGACGTCATGGACGTCTGGGCCGACTCCGGCCTGTCCTTCGAGTGTGTCGGCGCCGAGCGGCCGGAGGTCGCCGCGCCCGTTGATCTTTACCTCGAAGGTTCCGACCAGCACCGCGGCTGGTTCCACAGCGCGCTTCTCATGTCGGAGGCGTTGTACGAGCGCGCCCCCTATCGCGGCGTCCTGACGCACGGATTCACGGTCGATGAGAAGGGCCGCAAGCAATCGAAGTCGCTCGGCAACGTAGTTGCGCCGCAGAAGGTGATGAGCACGCTCGGGGCGGACGTGCTGCGCCTCTGGGTGTCCGCCACCGACTACGCCAACGACATGAGCGTGTCGGATGAGATTCTCAAGCGCATGGCGGACTCCTATCGCCGCATGCGCAACACGGTGCGCTATCTTCTCGGCAATCTGCATGGCTTCGATCCCCAGCGCGACCGGGTGGCGCCTGCCGATCTCCTCGCGCTCGATCGCTGGGCGCTTGCGCGCACCGCTGCCTTGCAGGCGGAGATCATCGAGGCATACCGGCGTTACGCCTTCCACCTCATCTATCAGAAGGTGCACAACTTCTGCAGCGTGGACCTCGGCGGCTTCTACCTCGATGTGCTGAAGGACCGCATGTACACCACGCCGACGGATGGCCTCGCGCGCCGTTCCGCGCAGACCGTGATGCATCACATCGCGGAGTGCATGGTACGTTGGCTCGCGCCGGTGCTGTCGTTCACCGCCGAGGAGATCTGGAGTTTTCTGCCGGGCGAACGCTCGGAGTCGGTGTTCCTCGAAACCTGGCATCCGGTTCCGGAGGTCTCCGCGCGCGACGTCGAGTGGCCGGCCCTGCTGCAGCTGCGCACCGATGTCACCCGCGAGCTGGAGAGGCTGCGCGATGCCGGCTCGATCGGCGCGCCGCTCGATGCCGAGGTCGACATCTACTGCGCCCCGGACGAGTACGCGCGCTTCAATGTCCTGGGAGAGGAGCTGCGATTCTTCTTCATCACTTCCCACGCCCGCGTGCAGCGGATCGAGGGAGAGCCCCCAGCGGATGCGGTTCCAGCCACCAATACCGGGCGCAACGGCGTCTGGATTGCGGTGAAGCCCACGTCGGACCCGAAGTGCGTCCGCTGCTGGCAACGCCGCCCGGACGTCGGATCGAATCCGAAACATCCGGAGATTTGCGGCCGTTGCATCAGCAACATCGAAGGTCCCGGCGAGGTGCGGCGCTTCATATGAACGCCGCCAACGAACGACACACCGGCATGGCCGGTCGGCGGGTGCGGGGCGATATCGTGGCCCGGGAGCCCAGCGGCTGGCGCTGGCTGCCCGTCACGGTGGCGGTGATCGGTCTCGACCAGCTCGTCAAGCTGTGGATCGTCGAGCACCTGGTCCTCTACCGCACGGTGCGCCTGCTGCCGGTGCTGGACATCACCTTGACGTACAATAGGGGCGCGGCCTTCAGCTTCCTCGCCGAAGCTTCGGGCTGGCAGAAATGGCTGTTCGCGGGCCTTGCCGTGGCGGTGGCTGCGGGGATCACACTCTGGCTCAGGCGTCTCAACGGACGCACTAAGTGGATGCTGTGTCTCAGCCTGACACTGATCATGGGCGGCGCGCTCGGGAATCTCATCGACCGGCTGCGCATCGGGCACGTGGTCGATTTCATCCTGGCCCACTGGCATCGGGTCTACTTTCCCTGGGCGTTCAACGTCGCGGATTCGGCCATCACCGTGGGCGCGGCGCTGCTGCTCATCGATGCCTGGGTAGAGAGCCGCGGCTCGAAGAAGGAGAGCGTTTGATGCAGGTGCTTCTCGCCAACCCTCGCGGCTTCTGTGCCGGCGTGGACCGTGCCATCGATATCGTGGAGCGGGCCATCGCGCTCTTCGGCGCCCCGATCTACGTCCGTCACGAGGTCGTTCACAACCGCCATGTCGTCGAGCGGCTCCGCGACCTCGGCGCCGTTTTCGTCGAGGAGCTGAAGGAAGTGCCGTCCGGCGCCACCGTGATTTTTTCCGCTCACGGCGTATCCCATGCCGTGGAGGATGAGGCGAAGGAGCGCGGCCTCACGGTGTTCGATGCCACCTGCCCGCTCGTCACCAAGGTGCACATGGAGGTGCAGCGATACGCGCGGGAGGGGCGCGAGGTGATTCTGATCGGCCACGCCGGCCACCCCGAAGTCGAAGGCACGATGGGGCGGTTCGACACCTCTTTCGGCGGCCGCATGTATCTGGTCGGCAGCGATGCGGATGTCCGCACGCTCGAGGTTCGCGACCCGGCCAACCTTGCGTTCGTGACCCAGACGACACTCTCCGTCGATGACACCGCGGAGATCGTCGCGGCGTTGCGCAGAAGGTTTCCGCTGCTTGCAACACCGCGCAAGGAAGACATCTGCTACGCCACGCAGAATCGGCAGGATGCCGTGAAGAAGCTGCTGGCCGAGTGCGACCTGCTGGTCGTGGTCGGCTCGCGCTCGAGCTCCAACTCCAACCGGCTGCGGGAGCTCGCGGACCGGGCCGGCATTCCAGGCTACCTGGTCGACGGACCGGAGGACCTGAGGCCTGAGTGGTTCGAGGGCAAACAATCCATCGGCGTCACCGCCGGCGCGTCGGCACCGGAAATCCTCGTGCAGCGGGTTCTCGAGCAACTTCGCGCCTGGGGTGCGCAGCTGCCGCGCGAGATTGCCGGACGCGAAGAGCGGGTGACCTTCGGGCTGCCGCGGGAGCTGCGACGCGCGGATCCGGCGGGAGCGGCCTAGCCAGGTCGATCAGCGGGCGTACAGCGATTTCTTGAGCTTCCAGCGCTTGTGCGACCAGGGCCAATCGGGTGGCGCCGCGCGGATCTGCCGCTCGACGAGGCGCACGTAGCGCTCCGTCAGCTCACCTGACCGCAACGACTCCCCGGGCGTGGAGAGCGGCTCGAAACGCAGCTCGTAGAAGCCGCGCGCCGTCCGCTTCATCCCGAGGAAGAACACCGGGAAGCGCGTGACGCGCGCAATCTCCTCCGGCCCCATGTAAAAGGCGGTGTCGCGGTTGAGGAACCGTGTCCAGTGTTTGTGCTCACTGGTCGTCGGCTCCTGGTCGGCGACCATGGCCACGGCCCGAACCGTCTTGCCGCGCTTGATGATGTCGGCGAGCAGCTCCTTGGCCGGCACCAGGCGGCTGCCGAAGCGGCTGCGCACCTTTTTCATCTCGCGCTCGGCCCAACTGTCGACCAGCGGCTTGTAAGCGGCATCGAGGGGATGGCCCAGCTCGAGCGACAGGGCAAGGAGCATCCACTCCCAGTTGCACTGATGCGCGGCGGCGAGCAGCACCGATTGGCCGGCCGCTAGCAGCGCCTGGGGCTGCTCCAGACCCACGATGCGCACACGCCTGCGGATCTCGTCGGCAGAAATCGTGGCGGACTTGATGACCTCGACCAGGACGTCGGCGAACCCGGCATAGTAACGGCGCCGGATGTCGCGCATCGCTGCCTCGTCGAGCTCCGGGAAACACTGCGAAAGGTTTGCGCGCACCACATCCTCGCGGTGCGGAAACACGCGGAACGCGAGCCAGCCCAGGAGGTCGGCGAGCCGGTAGAGCACCGACCATGGCAGGCGCGACAGTAGCCGCACCCACCACGCGGAGTGGGGGAGGGATGTGGCCGCGCTGGACGCTGCCGGCCCGGTGGCGGGGGGCGTGGGGTTCGAGACTTGCCGCAACATGGTGCGCGCAGGGTACCTATGGCACGATGCCGCCGCCAGCCCGGTCTGGCGATGGAGGCCACCCATGTCCGTTTCCGACTACTTCAGCGCCGACTACGCATCCGCGCGCGAGCGCTTTCGCACGGCGGCGGCGCGCGCCGGGGCGGGAATGACGAGCTATCTGTTGCCCGATCACCGCGGTCCCAGTGGTGAGGCGCTGACGCTGGACGTGGCGCGTCTCGGCGGGACGGAGGCGCAGAGCGCGCTCATCGTCATCGCGGGGACTCACGGCGTTGAAGGTCTCGCCGGCTCGGGTTGCCTCGTTGGGCTCCTCGAGGACCGCTTGCAAGATGAGCTGCAGGCGTCCGGCTGCCTCGTGCTGCTCCATGCCATCAACCCTTACGGATTTGCATGGCTGCGCCGCGTCACCGAAGACGGTGTCGACCTCAACCGCAACTTCGTCGATTTCGCGCGGCCGTTGCCCTCCTCGGAAGCGTACGAGCGGTTGCACGATTGGCTCGTGCCCGCGGAATGGCGGGGTGAGATCCGACGCGCGGCCGACGCTGCGTTGATGGCGTACGCCCAACAACACGGCATGCCGGCGCTGCAGGCGGCAGTCTCGGGCGGGCAATACACGCGGCCAGGGGGCCTGTTTTATGGAGGAACACGCGAAACCTGGTCGGCACGGATGCTGTTGCGGGTCCTGCGCGAGGTTTTGCCCGCCAGCGTGCACCGGCTCGCCGTGCTCGACCTGCACACGGGGCTCGGGCCGCCGGCGTACGGTGAGCCGATACTCGACGCCGGCGATGGGAAAGTGCGTGAGCGGGCGCTGCGCTGGTTCGGAAGCGACGTGCGGGATCTGTCGGCCGGGGAGTCGGTCTCCGCGCTCCTCACGGGGACCATGGCGCGCGGCATCGAGCGCGCGCGGCCGGAGTCGGAGCTCACCTTGATCGGACTGGAGTTCGGCACGCGGCCCGTGATGGAGGTGTTGACGGCGTTGCGCGCCGATCACTGGCTGCACAGCCACGGCGGCGGCGACACGGTGGCGGGGGAGCAGATCCGCCGCCAGATGCGGGATGCATTTTATTGCGACAAACCCGCCTGGCAGGCGGCGGTGTACGGGCGTACCGCCGACCTCGCCTACAGGGCTCTGCGCGGGCTCGGCGGATAGGTTGTTCGAAGGGCGGGTCGGGCCGACTCTCCTGCCCCGGAGCGCGCGGCTCGGGGCAGGAGGCGTCGGGTGCTACCTGGACGCCACGCGCGAGGCGAGCGCATTGCGCAGCGTGTCGGCGCTCGGACTGCTGACGTTACCGGCCAGGATCTCCTCGGAGTTCACCGGCCGCTGGTAATAGACCTGGTCCATCTTCGTGTCAGGTGAGATGTCCGTGATGCTTGCGGTGACGCCCCCGTAGAGGCCGCTCGTATTCGACCACAGGATCACATCACCCCTGTTGGTGGTGGCTTGGGTCTTGCCCGACCAGTTGACCACAGTGAGGCCCGCGTTGCCGTTCAGCGACCAGCCGGTGGTGGAGTCGGCGAACCGGTCGACGGCCTTCTGCGTCATGAGGATCATGGCGATCGCTCCGCCTTCGCCGCCTGCCTGGGCGCCGAT
>Ga0134125_10005013_pt1 | contig 15073 bp, 11 predicted proteins | sample KB31751_FD_96464 | JGI IMG/M metagenome (GOLD analysis project Ga0134125, IMG submission 96464) | Terrestrial soil microbial communities with excess Nitrogen fertilizer from Kellogg Biological Station, Michigan, USA - KB3-175-1 | ecosystem: Environmental > Terrestrial > Soil > Unclassified ... | reverse complement strand
TAAAGCAGCATCGATCCATGTCCGGCCGACAATACGAACCGGTCGCGGTTAAACCAGGCCGGATTCGCGGGATTGTATTGAAGAAATCGCGTCCACAATGTGTAAGCCATCGCAGCCGCGCCCATGGGCATGCCCGGATGTCCGGAATTCGCCGTTTGCACCGCATCCGCCGACAGGATGCGAATCGTATCGATGCACAGATTTTCGAGCTCGATCGCCGAAGAGCTTTCCGACGTTTCAGTGGACAAAGTGATTTCCTTTCATGATTCAAGCGCCAACAGAAGCGTGGACCGGGTAAGAAAAACAAACAGCGCAGCGCGCTGTGCACCAGTTTTACACACACAATTCCCGAGCGATGTTACAAACTTCCCCCTGGACCGCTCCATGCGATACACCAGTCGTGCCTACCTTGAAACTCTCTCTCGTTTCCGTGCTGTTTCTCTCCGGCACGTCGCTGTTCGCCCAGTCGCAAGGCCCCGTAAACCATTTCGACGAAGTCCAGAAAGCGCTTGGGCTGTTCCGTGGGCACCATGATGAAGAAGCCGCCAGCACGCTCGAACGAAGTCTCGCGGCCACGGAGCGTGAGAACAATCCCGAGTGGCAGGCGAGCATTCTGTCCGTCATAGGGCCCGTCTATCAGCGTTTGCGGCGCTTCACCGACGCGGAGAATGCGCTCAATCGTTCCGTCGCGCTGTGGAGCGGCATCGATGGCGACGGCGCCCGCGTGCTGATCGGCCCGCTTGGCAATCTCGGCTGTCTCTACTTCGATGCGGCCCAGTATTCACGCGCGGAAAAGGCGATCTCGCGCGCCCTCGATATTGCGAACACGACCACCGGGCCGGCACGCACGAAAGCCGTGCTCCTGACCAATCTCGGGAGCATCTACGTTTCGGAACATAAAGACGACCTCGCGCGCCAAAAGGGCGAGGAAGCACTTCGCGCCTTTTCGACTTCCGACCCGTCCAGAGCATGGGCCTGGTCAATTCTCGGCGCCGTTAACATGCATGCCAGCCGCTTTCCCGAAGCTGAGCAGGATATGAATCAGGCCCTCACAATCTGGAAAGCGCAGCTCGATCCAACCAATCCGGTGATCGCAAATGGCGTGGCAAATCTGGCGACCCTCTACGCCTTGAGCGACCGCCCCGACAAGGCGGAGCCGCTGTTCCAGCAGGCCGCTGCCGTGTTCGAGAAGGGCGAGAACGATGAGGCATTTGTGCGCCAGTCGCTCGCCGAATACGCCAGGGTCGAAAAACGCCTGGGGCACAAGAAGGAAGCGAAGCGCCTCGAAAAGAAGGTGGCAGCGATGGACTCGGTGAGCGCGGCCACGGTTTTGTCGCGCCAGGTCATCGATGTGTCCGCGTTCCTTGACCGCTGACTATGGTGGTCATAATCCGCAGTGGGAAGACAACAACCGAGCATTAACATTGACGATGGGCCACAATCATCGCCGCTTTAATCGACTTCTTTCATATCCGTAGTCGACGGGCCACGGAGTACCTTGCCATAAGCATCGAAGCGAGAGCCATGGCATGGGCAATCCCAGGTTTCCTCCGCCTGGTTCCAGCCCACGACACAGCCGAGATGCGGACAAACAGCGGAGAGCTGAACGAAACTCCCGTATCGGTCACGATACACGGCGCGTTTCTCGAAGCCCTTTCGTACGATTGCGCCGCAGCCCGGCGCGATGTCATCCTCGCTTGCCACCCCACCGGGTGTGACCCAGTCCGCGAGGCTGGAGAGAACCTCGGCATTGTCGCTGAGGTAGTCAAGTGTTGCGCGGGCAGTAACGCGGCACGGATCGTAAAGCTTTTCCCACACGTTTGGCCGGCCCTGGACTAAGTCCGTCAACAGCAGCCCGGCGATGGTCCCGTGGGTCATGCCGTGACCGGAATCGCCGGTCGCGATAAATACATTCCGTTCAGCGTTGTCCCGGCCAATAAAAGCGAGGCTGTCGGCGGGTTCGCAAACCATGCCCGACCAGTGATATTCGATATCGTTCACGGGAAAGTGGTCGCGGGTCCATTGTTCCAGCCATTCGAAGTGGCTGCGCTCATCGTCGGCAAAGCCTTGCCTGTGGTCCTCTCCGCCGACGATCAAGATGTCGTTTTCCTGCCGGGATGCCGGGGTTGAAGCGCTCTTCAGCCGGACATAGTGATATGGATCCAGGGTGTCCCAGTACAGGCCCCTGGGGATCGCGTCCCACGGTATCGGAGCGCCGATCGCGTAAGTCCGATAAGGCGCCTGCCGGGCATGAATTGTCAGGTTGTCGTCGATCGGTGTATTGGTGGCAAGAACCACGGCGCGCGCCCGAACCCGATTGCGGCGCCGCGTCTCCACCTCGGGGGTATCGCCGCCCGTGACCTCTTCCACATGCGTATGAGTGAAAATCTTTCCCCCCATGCCCACGAACTTCCGCGCGAGACCGGACAGATAGAGAAGCGGATTGAACTGCCCCTGATTGGGAAAACGGAGACACGGCCCTGTGTCCCAGGTGGAGATTGGGGAAGCGTCCAGTTGGTCGACAGTTAGTCCGGCGCGCACCGCGGCGTTGTATTCGCGGGACAACACGTCTTTCTTTTCGTTCGGCGGCGCAAGGAGAAATCCGTCGAGACGCGTGAACTCGCAGCGGATCCGCTCACGTTCGACGATCTGTTCAATCAGATCTACTGCGCGAGCGTGGCTCTCGTACGCCTGCCGGGCGCCGCTCTGGCCGAAAAGATCTTCCAGTTCGTAATACCGGTCGTCCAGGGCAAACGAGAGATGCGCCGTCGTCCGGGAACTCTCTCCAGCCACGAGAACACCGGCTTCCAGTACGGTCACCGCCACTCCTTCGCGGGCCAGCAGGTATGCGGTGGTGAGTCCGGCAATCCCGGCTCCGACGATGCACACGTCCGTCTGCAAATCTTCCTGGAGCGGCTCGAAGCGCGGCACGTCCTCGTGCCGCATCCACAACGATTGGGTTTTGCCGTAATGCGCTTGCAAGTTTGATTACCGAGCCGGAATTACCGGCCGCGGCCTCCCGAGCGCATGGATTCCAGCGTCGTTATTGAGTGAGGCTGATGGCCGGCCTCGCGCTCGGATGGCATCTCCGCTGTTCTGGAATGTTGTCCGGATGAACTTCGGGACATGCGGGCGCCGTGATCGCGCCGGCCTGTTTCGCCGCGGCGCTGGCGCGGGAACGGCCACATCATGCTCGTGGCCATTAAAATCATGCCGCGCTGCACGTTGTCCAGCGCGGAAAAGGTCGCATGCAGGGTTCCCCCGAACTGGCCAACAACCGTGTTCGTGATTACGTCCAGGGTTTTGATGCTCTTGTTGCGGGTCTCGCCGGGTTCAGAAGGGGTAAGGGCGTTTTCGATCTGTTTGATCGGGAGAAGCGCCAGAGACAGTGACAAACTGGAGAAGGACTGGAGAAATTCGCGCATGTGGATTGCTTCGGATTGAGCAGTCCCGCGGCCATTGGTGTAGCGAACCAATCCCCGCCGCGGAGGCTGCGTTTGAAGCGCCCTTCGGTCCGTCGTGCGCCGCCTGTACAGGATGGCGCCGCCTGACGTTACGCGGAGTCACATTGCGTCCGCAGAGGGCACAAAAAAGTGTCCGCGCCACAGTTCGAACAGATCACAGCGGCTGCTCGAAGCCTTCTTCGCTCAGGACCTGGTTGCCATCACGGCTGACCGTGAAGTACCCATCCTCCGATTTACCCGAGAACCGGTCCGCGCTGCTCACCGTTACTTCCACCGACTTCCACTTGCCGCGGAGCACCCGCTGGTATGCCTCGAAGTACCGCGTCGCAGCATCCGGGTCGCTCCATTCTGATTTGTAGACGAGCATCATACGATGCTCCGCCTTCGCCTCGTCGACCCGATAGTCCGCACCTTTCAGCCTGGGGCCAAGCGCGCGCGCCGTCTCCGCCCCGACATACTGCTGCAGCAGGATCGATGTCTCGAGCTCACCCATAGCTCCCGCCACGAACGGCTTCGCGTGCCGGATTGGCTTGGGCAAAGCCGGATTCGCGAGCGGCGCGTGGGCGAAATAAAGGTCCGGGTGAATGATCTGCGCGGTGGATATTGGCGGGTCTCGGAACACCTGGGCGAACGCGGCCTTGCCTTCGTGAAGGAAGACAGCCTGCTGAAAGTTTTGCCCGTCATCGTATGGAAAAGTCAGAGTCCTCCGCAAATACAGCGGGGCCTTGTTAAACACGGGGTACTCGCCGGTCTGGGAATCGCTTGCTGGCGCGCCGGACGGCTGCGACAGGTCCGCCGTATTCAACAACTGCCGCGCGGTGTCGGGATCCGCCAGCGTTCTGCCGTTGCGCCGGGCGCCCACTTCGATCATGAGCCACGAGGCCTGACCTTCGACGACGGCCTCGCGGGCCAGCGACGCTTCACTGTTCTCAGGCCCTTTCGTGGTGAACTTTTCGATAGCGAAATTCTGGTCCGCCAGAGCGTGCGCCAGTTCGTGTACGAGGGCCACATCCCGCATATTGACGGTCGCCCAGTCGGAAATAAAGAGCTTCTTGCGCCGGAAGTCGTAAAATGCCGCCGCCTGTTCGGTCAGCAGATCGATTGTGGTTTGCTTCAGGTCGAAATCCGGCGGCACGAATCCGAATTTCTTCAAGGTTGTCTCTTCCGCGCGAATTTCATCCGGTTTGACCGACCGGCGGATCTGTTCTTTCAGATACGTGTTCACCTGCTCGCGCGTGATCGACTCGAACGGCAACTGTTTGCGAATCCGAAAACCGGTGATATCGGAGAGTTCTTTCAAAATCGAGTCGATTTCCGCCGCGGTGGGAAGCTTCGACTGGGCGGTTGAAGGAGCTTGCCACCCGCCGAGCAGAGTGACAAGCAGGGCCAGAACAAGGACATGGCGGACCAGAGGAGTGATCGACAGGGGAACACCGCCGCCACGATTGCCGGCGCGGCGGGCGACAACGCCCGCGCCACGAATGGTCATCTATTGAGATGTTCCCACGCCCTCCAGTGCGGGACCGCAGGGTACACTGGGAGTTCGGATATTTCAGAAGGAGCTCAGCACTTTGGCAGAATCGACAAACGGCGCATCGGAGAAGTTGTACAAAGCGGAGTACGTCGGCAGCGGCACGTTTCTTATCAGCAAACCGAAGCGGAAAAAGGCCAAACAGCGCCAGACGAATCTCAAGAACATCCGGCGCGGTTCGCGTAAATAACGCCGGGCTTAAGGCCTGGACTGCATTGTCTTCAACACATCGGCCCATGCCTCGACGTTCCCATGAACCGGGACGTCTTTCTCGACGCTGAGCTTGCGCATCTCCACGTTCTTCTTCAGGTTGTCCGCCCAGGGAAACCGGAGCCACCCGGAGTCGTAGAGATCGGCCTGCACGAGGATATGCTCGCGCGGAACCCAGCCCATCAGGAGCGTGTCCGCATGCGAATTGTCTTTCACGTGATAGAGGTCGAGCTCCATTGACGCGTCTTTCAGGACCATTTCATCGTCAACCGTCTTGATGCGAATCGGCCGCGCTGTAGGATTTTTCGCCAGCCCGTCCGGTTCGAGGGTGCGTTTGCGAGAGGCGAGATCTTTGAAAAACGCGGCATTCCCGCGGTGGGTGATAATCGTCAACCCCTCGGCGACCGCCACACGCAGTCCGGCGGAATGATCGAAATGGTGGTGGGAAATGATGACTTCCGTGAGCGGCTTTCCGAACGCGAGCGAATGCGTCTTTTCTATCACCGCGCGCGCCCGCGCGTCACTCTCGGGAAGCTCAAAGAGCGTCAGGTGATCCGCAAACTCGAACGCCACACTGTGGTGGTTACCGATACCTCCCAACAGCCATATTCCCGGCGCCACCTTTTCCGTCGTAACCTCGACCGGCGGTTCGGCCGGCGCAGGCAACTGGGCCTTCAGGGCAGCGGGCGCCCCCAGCCCCTCGCCGGGCCCGTTGACCGTATACTTCGAAACCTGAATGTCGGATTGCGGCCACTTATCGATCTTCGTCGTCAGGCGATTGGGCAATTTCAGCCCGTCGGCATCCTCGAAATCGCCGAACGTCGTCTCGACGGCGGCATCGCCGAGATTGGGGTGAGCGATGGTCGTGCTCACGCTGACCGGTAATTTCGTTTGCGAATCCATCGTGAGGGTCAGCATGTCTCCGGCCGGGGTGATGACGTCGATCGCCTGGCGGCTCCCGGTTTCCCGGAAATGACTGAGCTGCGCTTTGGGATCGAGCGCTTCACGCAGCGCGCTCACGGGATTGCGCAGGGATTCCAGCCGCCTTTGTTGCGCCGCTTTGGCCGTCAAACGCCCCGAGGGGCCGCTGGCGTCCACATTCCACGCCACGTCCCCGTCGACGCTCATGCTCTGCTTTTCAACGTTTTCACCCGCGAAAGGAAACTGTGCCGTGCGGACCTCTTCAATCCGCATCCGCCCATTCGCCGGATCCAGGGTTTCTTTGAAATCGCTGACGTTCCAGGTGGTGAGCGGTGCCTCGGGCGTAAGGTTCTGGCCGAGATTTGCGTTGTCACCCTGCCCCTCGATCGTAAGCGTATGGACCGACTGAATCTTGTCTTTCCCGCCCATGGCGGCAGCGGCGTCAAGCACGGCCCGCATCCCGGGACTCTTGCGGCATCCGCAAAGCAGCGCCGCCGCCAACACCGCGATCGAAGCCCTTTTCATCGGATGCAGTATAGCAATGCTTTCTTTATGGGCTTCCTTTATTTGGGGCTTTCTTTATCCGGCGTTGCGTCAAACGTAATGCTGCTATCTGCGGCGAACTTGCGGTAGTTCCGAAAGTCGATCACGTTCCGGCTGCAGATGGACGTACCGCGCTCGCAACTGAGCGATTCCGAGTGAACAGGCAGCAGGAATTTCCCATCGCCGATCCGCACAAAATCGTAATCCACAGCCGATTCGACGGTGTCGAGGGGAAAGACTTTCGGCATGCTGTGCGCGGAAAGCTCAATCCGGAGCACACGCGACGTCTCTTTGTCGATCCAGATCGAGCCCGTATACTCCGGCCTGAACGATTCCGCTGCCGCATATACGTGCCAGTGCGAATTTTCCTGCGCGACCGAAAAGTCATACCGGAACGCGCTGCGATTCACGATGGTCGACGACCGGCGGTTATGGAAGTTCGCATCCGTCGACGGATCGAGGATGTCGAGCAATTGGCTGGAAAACTCACCCGTCGACCAGGCCCCCGTTTTTTCGATCGCTTCCTTCGGCGCTTTGCCGTTGATCAGTACGTTCTTGTAGGTTTCCTTGCCACCGTCGGAGACGACATCGGCGCTGACATTATCGATCGCCCGCCACGAGGTTTGGCCGCCGCGCGCCGCCTCGGTTTGGTAGCGGGTCGTAAACTGCTTCACCTCGTAATTCGGCAAGGTTTCGGTGAACGTGAATGCGGCTTGTCTCGCATTATCGATCACGCTGTCGCCGGTCTTGGCCACTGCATTGGGCGCCCGGGCCGGCGTCGCGCTCGGATTGGGTTTTGTCTCATCGATTTTCGGCGGTTCCGCAGGATGCGTAATCCCGTTCACTTCTGCCGCGTGGATGCTGGGACGCGGCGCATTCTCCGCGATCACCGGCGGCGCATCTGCCGTCGAGGAGGGCCGCGCCGCGCCACGCCGCAAACGCGGCGGGCCGGGATCGGCAGGGTCAGGAGGGGCCGGCGCGTCGGGTTCTTGCCGCACGGCGGCTCCCGGCGTCGTGGACTCGGCACGTGCGACCTGCGGCGCGCGAGCGGGGCTGGGAGACCCAACCGGATCTGAATTCGATGCCCGCTTCAGGCGCGGACGATCGTCGTCCGAGTCCGTATTCCCGGCATCGCCAACCGGTGACACATCGACCGGCTGAGAGGCGGCCGCCCGTTCTTCCGCCGTGCCGCTCTTCACCTGGTTGACATTTTTCGCGTGGTAGTACCCGTTGTCATCTTTCGTAGCATCGATCGCGACGTGATCGCCCGGTTGCAGATCGGTCACTTTACCGCCGCCCCCGGCCGCTTTGTAATATTTCGTCGTGGCGGCGAGGGCAAGTGTGACGATCCGTTTGTCGTCGGCTTCGACGACAAGCTCCGAGTTCGACACCCGCCGCAAAGTGCCCGCGACGTTGACGGTGGGTACGGTGTTGTCCTGGTTCTGCGATGTCGTGCTGCCGCTGCGGCCGCGGCCCGGCAAAGGGCTCGAAGCGCCACCGTTGGGATACCTGCCCTGGCCGGGGTACTGACCCGGATATTGCCCGGGATACTGGCCGGGAAAGCCGATCTGGCCGAAAGCTCCGCTGGCAATCAGGAGCGCCGAAGCAGTATACAAGCCGGCACGATAAGCCATAGCTCTATTTGACGACATTTTCAGCGGGGACGTTTCGATGGCGGTGTTGCCACGGCAAATGCCTCCCCAACCGCGTCAACTCGCACAATCGGCATGAAGTAAAGACGCGTGCGTTATACGCCCGGAACGAACAGGTGGAAGACCAGGTATGTCAGCGCTGCGAGGATCGCCGCCGCCGGTATCGTCAGCACCCAGGCAGTGACGATGCCCCCCGCGAGACGCCATCGGACCGCGCGAGTCCGTTGAATCGAGCCGACGCCCGCGATCGCTCCGGCGATGGCATGGGTGCTGGAGACCGGGAGGCCGAGCCAGGTCGCGAAGAGGATCGAGATCGCGGCGCCGGTTTCCGCGCAAAATCCGCTGCGGGGCTGAAGCTTTGTGAGTCTCGTTCCCATAGTGCGGACAATGCGCCATCCGCCGCTCACCGTGCCGAGCCCGATGGCAACGCTCGAGGACACGATGACCCACGGTGGCACATGGAAGTTTTTCTGTATTCCGCCGGCAACCAGGACGGCGGTGATGATGCCCATCGTCTTCTGCGCATCATTGGTTCCATGCGCACAGCTCAGGAAGGCGGCGGAGACGAGCTGGTAACGGCGGAAATGGCGGTCCATCCAGACCGGGCTGCGTTTCCGGAACAGCCAGTAAACCGCGACCATCAGCAGATAGGCGACGACCAGCCCGATCAGGGGCGACAGCACGATGAACACGAGGGTGATGGTCCACTTGCCGGCAACCAGACCGGCTGGTCCCGCTTTGGCAAAAGCCGCACCGGCGTAGCCACCGATGAGAGCGTGCGAAGAACTGGTCGGCAGGGTTAGCAGCCACGTAAAGAGGTCCCACAGGATGGCGCCCGCCAGTCCCGCGAGCAGGACGCCGGGGGTGACCAGGTGAACATCCACGAAACCGGTCCCGATTGTGGCGGCGACACCTGTCCCCAGCAGATAAGCCGCGAGGAAATTGAAAACGGCTGCCCAGAACACGGCGACGCGCGGCGTCAGCACGCGCGTGCAAACGACGGTGGCGATCGAGTTCGCGGCATCGTGAAAGCCGTTGATGTAATCGAAAATCAGGGCGACGCCGATGATAAAGGCAACCAGATGGAAGGAGACCATGCGAACTCAGTTGTTCTTCACGGCCACGTTCTGAATCACATCGGCCACGTCTTCACAGCGATCGGTGGTGGCCTCGAGGAGTTCGAAGATTTCCTTTTTGCGGATCAGCTCAATGGGATCGCGCTCGTCGCGGAAGAGGTCGGCGATCAGGTTGCGCTCGAGCTTGTCCGCTTCGTTTTCGAGCTGATTAATTTCAATGCAGTAGTTGAGCACGGGGCGCTTGGCGTGAAGGGCGACGAGGGCGTCCATCAGGATCACGCAGCATTTTGAGACCATTTCGGCCAGAGAGATCACGGCTGAGGGAATGGGCTTAAGGCGGTAGGCGACGATCCGGAAGGTCACGTCCTCAATATGGTCCAGCACGTTATCGAGGGCGGTGGAGAGGTTTTGAATGTCCTCGGGATCGAATGGGGTGATGAACGTCGAGCGCATGTGCGCAAAGATGCTGTGGACGACTTTGTCGCCCTCGTCTTCGATATCGGCGATATCGCTTTGGATGCGGCAGACGCCATCGTAGCCATCGTGCAGACCACTGATCAGGAGCTTCGAGGCGCGGCAGAGAATCTGGGCGTGGCGCTCGAAGAGATGGAGAAATTTGTCGTCCTTCGGGAGCAGGTTCATCGAATTAATCAGCTTATCCGATGAGCCCTGGGATGGACCGCGATCTCCGTTCAAAGACCCGCTGGAGGGCAGAGGATGGCGCCATGCCGCCGGCAGAAGACGAAGAGCGGCGGCCGTCCGCGGCCCCACACGTGAGTGGGGAAGCTGTCTCCGCTAAGCCCCGTGGCACTTCTTGTATTTCTTGCCGCTGCCGCAGGGACAGGGATCGTTGCGCCCCACCTTCGGACCGCCATTGGCGACGGTCTGGCTGGCTGTCCCGCCGCCATTGGTGCCCGCAAACTGCAGATCCTTCAGCTCCCGCTCGTGCTGCTTCTGGATGTTGCGGGTCATGTCCTGCACGGCGCTTTGCGCGGCGCGGCGCTGCTCTTCTTCGAGGGCCTTGGATACGGCGATCTTCTGCTGCTCCTCCTCATCCTCGTCGATGTCGTCGACATTGGAGAACGGCAGCGCATTCGGATTCTGCTCAAAGCGCAGGAAGTAGAGATAACGGATCGTCTCGTCTTCGATCCGGTCCCTCATATCCTGGTAGAGATCGTAGGATTCTTTTTTGTACTCGACGAGGGGGTCTTTCTGACCGTACCCGCGCAGCCCGATGCCTTCCTTCAGATGGTCCATCGAGAGCAGGTGGTCTTTCCACTGGTCGTCGATGACGTGGAGCATGATGTTGCGCTCGGCTTCGCGCAGCAAGGAAGCGCCGACAAGATCTTCCTTTGCCTGGTAGGCGCCTTTCGCCTTCTCGAACAGTTCCTCGTCAATCTCATCGGCGTTCATGCCGGCAAGATCGGCAGGATTGATACGGACGCCGAACTGCGTAAGCATATCCGTCTGCAGCCCGGTCTTGTCGTACGTATCCAGGTGCGCGGAGGTGGGGCAGCGCTTGTCGACAATGCTGCCGACCGCGCCCTTTGTCATTTCGAGAACGCGCTCTTTCTGATCGACGCCTTCGAGCAGCTGCCGCCGCAGGGCATACACTGCCTGCCTCTGCTTGTTCATAACGTCGTCGTATTCGAGCAGATGTTTACGCGAGTCGAAGTTCTGCGCTTCAACCGCTTTTTGAGCCGCTGCGATTCGCTTGGTGATCAGTTTGGATTCGATCGGCACATCCTCTTCCATGCCGAGCCGCAGCATGAGGTTCTGCATGCGGTCGCCGCCGAAGATACGTAGCAGATCGTCCTGTAAAGAAAGAAAGAAGCGCGAGCTTCCGGGATCGCCCTGACGTCCGGCGCGCCCGCGAAGCTGGTTGTCGATGCGGCGGGAATCATGCCGCTCGGTGCCCACGATGTGGAGTCCCCCGAGCCCGACCACTTCGTCGTGCTCGACGGCGCAAGCCGCTTTGACTTCCGCCAGCGTGCGCTCCCAATCGGCGCGGAACTCTTCTCGATCCGCGTCCTTGCCCTGCTTGTGCATCAGATCGCGCGCCATGGCTTCCGCGTTGCCGCCCAACAGAATGTCAGTACCGCGGCCGGCCATGTTGGTCGAGACGGTCACCGAGCCCTTGCGGCCTGCTTGCGCGACGATCAGCGCTTCGCGCTCGTGGTTCTTTGCGTTCAAAACTTCGTGCCTGACGCCCTGCTTCTTGAGCATCGCCGACAAGCGTTCCGACTTCTCAACGGAAATCGTGCCAACGAGCACCGGCTGTCCACGCTTCTGGAATTCAACGATCTCTTTGGCCGCGTTGCGGAACTTCTCGTCCTCCGTTCGGTAGACGACGTCCTGATTCTCCTTGCGGATCAGCGGCCGGTTCGTGGGAATCACCGTAACTTCGAGCTTGTAGATCTTCTCGAATTCGGCCGCTTCCGTTTCCGCCGTACCGGTCATGCCCGAAAGCTTGTTGTACATGCGGAAGTAATTCTGGAAAGTGATGGTCGCGAGCGTCTGGTTCTCGCGCTCGATTTTGACGTTCTCCTTCGCTTCGACCGCCTGGTGAAGGCCATCGGACCAGCGGCGGCCCGGCATCAGACGTCCCGTAAATTCGTCGACGATGATGACTTCACCGTCCTTCACGACATAGTCCTTGTCCTTCTGGAAAATGACGTGGGCTTTGAGCGCCTGCTGGATGTGGTGGTTCCACTCTACGTTCTGCGGCTCGTACATGTTGCCGATGCCGAGCAGGTGTTCGACACGTAATACTCCGTCTTCGGTCAGCGCCGAGGAGCGATGCTTCTCATCGACCGTATAATCGCCGGTCGTGTACTTCTCTCCCGGTTCTTTGCCTTCGATGACTTCGCCTCGCTGCAGGTGTGGGATAACCTTGTTCGCCTTGTAGTACTTGTCGGTCGATTCCTCGCTCGGGCCCGAAATGATCAGCGGTGTCCGCGCTTCGTCGATCAGGATGGAATCAACTTCGTCGACGATGCAAAAATTGTGCCCGCGCTGCACGCAGTTCGCGATGTTGAATTTCATGTTGTCGCGCAGGTAATCGAAGCCGAATTCGTTGTTGGTCCCGTAGGTGATATCTGAACCGTAGCTGTCCTGGCGCTCGCGGTCATCGAGATCGTGGACGATGATTCCAACGGTCAGGCCCAGGAAGCGATGGATGCGGCCCATCCACTCCGAGTCGCGTTTCGCCAGGTAGTCGTTCACCGTGATAATGTGAACGCCCTTGCCCGTCAGGGCATTCAGATAGGATGGCGCGGTGGCGACGAGCGTTTTTCCTTCGCCGGTCTTCATTTCGGCGATGCGGCCTTTGTGCAGCACCATGCCGCCGATCAACTGGACGTCGAAGTGCCGCATATTGAGGACCCTGCGCCCCGTCTCTCGCACGACGGCGAAAGACTCGATCAGCAAATCGTCCAGTGAGGCCCCGCGGGCAAGTTTTTCCTTGAATTCGATTGTTTTGGCGGCCAGATCGATGTCGGACAACTGCTGCATCGAAGGCTCGAGATCGTTTATCGCGGCAATGACCGGACGCATCGCCTTGACCTCGCGCTCGTTTCTGGTGCCGAAGACTTTGGCTAAGACTACGTCGACCATAAATAGATTCGTCTCTATTTTAACGCGAGAGTGCTGGAAAGCCGCGGCGGCCGTCTTTCAAAGCCGCGGCGGCTGTCTCATAAAGCCGCGGAGGCTGTCTCATGAAGATACGGACCTGAAAAGGCGGAGGTTCCCTTCGCAGATCGTCCCCGTAGATCCCGATCATTTTTCCGGAGATGGCCACGCCGAACCACAGCCCAAGCGAGAGACCGGCGACCAATTTCTGCCGCCATGGACGAACAGGCGGGTCCGACTGCGCAACCCGCCGATGAATGGCGAAATGGAATGCGAGAGCGGCTGCAAGGAGGCACATCTTGATCCAGAAAAAGGACGCTTCGAAGCATTTCAGGCTTTCCGACGACAGAATGAGAGGTCCGCTGACGAGCATTACGATCAGCCCGGCAGTGGTCCAGGGCGCAAGTTCGCGGGCGACTCGCGATGCCGGATGGCGGCGAAATCCAATGCCCAGGAGCGTCATGTCGATCATCAGAAGGCTGCCCAGGAAAATCGTCAGCCCAAGCAAGTGAACGATTTGGGTGAGCGCGATGAGCGTGGCGGACTCGCGGATCGCCATGCCGATGTGCGATCCGCCCAATCCTGCAAAGATCGGGATGAAGATGTCTCTCACTGGTCGTAACCCGGACCATAGGCAATCGACCGCCCCGCGGCGATGATGCAAGTCCAGAGGACGAGAGAGATCCACCCGGCCATACGCGCTCGGGCCGGCACTCCCACCCACTCCGCAACGCGCCGGTAAACCGTGAGATGGAACAGCAGCGCGTTCAAGCCGGCCAGCGCCAGCAGCACGAGTTTGATGCGCAGACCCGGACTGCGATAAATTCTCGAGGCTTCCCCCGCAAACAGCCAGGTCCCGGTGAAGGCCATTACGCAAAAGCCCCAGAGCGTCCAGGGCACCAGCCGTTGCACGACATCCCGCACCGGCTCCAGCCTTAAGCCGAGTCCAAGCAGCCGCAAATCGACGAGGAAAATCGTCCCGGCGACGAACACGATACCCAGCGTGTGCACCGATTCCACGATCTCGAAGATTGTTGGCGATTCGCGGATGGCAACACCGGCGGGCGTGTTTTCAATCCAGTGGCAGAACGAGAGCAGGTCCACTCGTAGACGACTCTACACCCGGCCTCCAAATAAATAGCCGCGCGCCCACGGGGGACGCGCGGCTGCCCGGGCGAGAGGAATCAGTCTTCAGCGGCGGATGCGATATCCACCGCGATAACGCGGGCCATAAAAGTATCCGTAGCTCGGGCCCACATAGAGCGAGAAGCCGCTGCCGTAGTACGGATACGGATAACCGTAAGCATAGTAGCCGCGCCCCGGCCCATAGGCCGGAGGAGGCGGAGGCGCGCTCGCACCCGCGGAGTAACGCGGAGCGGCATTCGCCGGCGCACGCCCGTAGTCCTGCGGATTGACATCGCGGAACGCCTGTGCCGAACGGGTCGTGTCAATCGAAATGGGCTGATCGATCTGGAACGTCAGAACGCTCTCCGGGTAAATTACCGACGGCTTGCCGCGAGTCAGCAATACACCGAGAATTCCCGCGGCCGCGCCCGCGCCGGCGCCGATTGCCGCGCCACGGCCGTTATCCACACCGGCGCCGATGATGGCGCCCAGCGCCGTTGTGCCGCCGATCGCTGTCGCATCGCGTCCCTCGGACGTTGGCCCCGTGCGGCTGATCATTTGGGCCTGGATGGGAGCCTGCTGACCGTCGACGAGCACCAGGCTGGTCAGTTGTACGCCGAGCCGGGAGGTGCCCTCCACGCGGCCGGCCTTCCGGGCTTCGGAGACGCGTCCCTGCACGGTCTGCCCGCGCTGCGCGACGACAATCCCGTCGACAACGATCGGCTGATCGAGAGTGGCGGTGAAGGCATCGCCAGGCTGATTGCGGTCCGAAGAGAGCCACTGCGTGGTGCGTACCGTAATATACGTGCCGGGCCTGATCGTCAGCCGCGCCGGAACATCGGGCGGAGGCGGATAGTTACCCTGCGCATTGCTCTGCGGATACGGCGCCGGCGGAGATTGAACTTGCCGATTGGGATCTTG
>Ga0134125_10005010_pt1 | contig 15079 bp, 14 predicted proteins | sample KB31751_FD_96464 | JGI IMG/M metagenome (GOLD analysis project Ga0134125, IMG submission 96464) | Terrestrial soil microbial communities with excess Nitrogen fertilizer from Kellogg Biological Station, Michigan, USA - KB3-175-1 | ecosystem: Environmental > Terrestrial > Soil > Unclassified ... | reverse complement strand
CTATATCGACCGCACCAACATCGCCATCGCCACCCCCGCCATCCGCGCCGAGCTGGGCATCGATCCGGCGGTGATGGGACTGGTGCTCAGCGCCTTCTTCTGGACTTACGCTTTCGGGCAACTGCCGGCCGGCTGGTTCATCGACCGCGTCGGCGTGCGCATCGCGCTGACCCTGGCGGTGGGCTGGTGGTCGATGTTCACCGCCGCCACCAGTATCGCACGCAGTGTGGTCCAGTTCATCGCCATGCGGCTGATGCTGGGCCTGGGCGAAGCCGCATCCCAGCCATCCTTCGCCAAGGTGGCGTTCAACTGGTTTCCCCGTACCGAACGGGGCCTGGCCTGCTCCATCTTCAACAGCGGCTCGACCCTGGGCACGGCGCTGTCGATGCCCCTGGTCACCTGGCTGATTCTATTGGTGGGCTGGCGCGGCTCTTTCATCGCCACCGGCGCCCTGGGCCTGGCGTGGGCGCTGGCTTGGTGGTTCATCTACCGCGATCCGGAGCGCTGGCGCGAAGTTGCGCCGGAGCAGGTGGACCGCCTTCTGGCGCAGCGCGCGCCCCAGCCTGCTGCCGCGGAGGCCATCTCCTGGTTCGACCTGTTCCGCTATCGCTCGGTCTGGGGCCTGATGATCGGGCTGTTCTGCCTGAACTTCGCGATCTATTTCTTCATCACCTGGTTTCCCAGCTATCTGCAGGATGCGCGCGGCTTCTCGCTGAAGGCGCTGGGCATCTGGGGGGCTCTGCCGCCGCTAATGGGGTTACCTGGCAACTGGCTTGGCGGCTGGACCTCAGATCGGCTGATCCGTGCAGGCTGGAGCCCGACGCGTGCGCGCAAGACCTGTCTTGTCGGTGCCATGCTGATGTCATCCTCAATCGGCCTGTCCGCCTTTGTCGAAAGCACATGGCTGTGTCTGGCGCTGTTCATGCTGGCCTTTGCCAGCCTCAGTTTCGCGGGCGCCAACTGCTGGACGGTGGTCAGCGAGATCGCGCCCACGCCGCGCCATGTCGCATCCATCGGCGGCATCCAGAACTGCGCCGGCAACATGGCAGGCATCATCCTGACCACCTTCACCGGCGTGGTGCTGACCCTGACCAGCGGTTCGTTCCTGATCCCGCTGGCGGTCGCGGGCGCCATGTGCGTGGTAGGCGCCCTGTCCTACCTGTTCATCCTGGACAAGGTCGAACCGCTGCCGCCGCTCCCCCCGCGCTAGAGTTGCCGCATCCAGCCTAGCCCCGCCAGCGTACCATTGGCGGGGCGGTACTCACAGCCGACGAAACCATCATAGCCGAGCCGATCAATGGTCTTCAGCACCAGCCGATCGTCCAGCTCACCGCTCATCGGCTCGGCACGCTGGGGCACCGAGGCGATCTGGATGTGCCCGGTGATCGGCATCAACGTTTCCAGCCCGCGCACCACGTCGCCATGCAGTATCTGGCGATGATAAACGTCAAACTGCAACTTCAGGTTGGGCCGGTTCACATCGGCGATCACCTTCTGTGCCAAGCCGTAATCATTCAGCAGATAGCCGGGCACATCGCGCCCATTCAGCGGCTCGATAGTAATGGCGATGCCGTGCACGGCAGCGGCATCGCAGGCCAGCGCCAGTGAATCCCGGTAGGCCGCCAGTGCGACGGACCCGTTCGCGATGCCCGCCATCGCGTGCAGGCGTTTCGCGCCGGTGGCTACGGCATAACGGATCGCGGTATCCAGCGCGGCGCGAAATTCGCCCCGCCGCTCCGGCAACGCCGCAAGCCCGCGTTCGCCCGCCGACAGGTCGCCGGGCGGCAGGTTGATCAGCGCCATGGCGAGATTGTGCTGAGCCAGCGCCGCAGCGATCACATCGGCGTCGTGATCATAGGGAAACAGGCATTCAACCACGGAAAACCCGGCATCCGCCGCCGCGGCGAAGCGGTCGAGGAAAGTCCATTCCTGAAACAGCCAGGAAATATTGGCGGCGAATTTCGGCATCAGCGGTTCAGTATGGTAACGCGGCCCTCGCCTGGCTCGACGAGCAGGTCGTCGCCTGTCCGGATCAGCGCGGTCACGTCGCCGTCAAAGCGATCCAGCAGCGGAACGCCGGCAAACGCCGCGCCCTGGACCATGATGGGATTGACGCGATTGAACAGGAAGGCGGCAGGTATCAGCCCGCGCGCCGCCATGTCGCGCAGCATCCAGGCCGACGCAACGCCGCCCTTGACGGTGTTGAGCACCAGGATGCGCCCGACATAGCTTTGCCCATGCAGGGCGTGGCGGGGGCGCGAAAACACGCCCTGGATGCGGTCCAGGTCATAGCGGGCGCTGAAATTGTCGCGCGCCACCAGCGCGGTGCCGCGCGCCATTTCACCGATGCCGGGATGGGCGAACAGGACAGCCATCACATCCTCCCCGCCACGGCGGCGTCGATGCATTGCGCCGTGGTGCCCAGGCTGGGCAGATAGCCATAGCCGCCGATGATGTTAACCAGCTTGGCGGAATTGGACATCAGCCGCTTCCAGCCATTGGCCTCGGCCATCTCCCGCGCGTAGCTCTGGTAGAAACAGACACCTGATAACAGCAATGCGCCCGCGGCTTCGATCCGCGCCGTCAGGCCCATCCGGTCGGCGGCAGCCTTGATCTCTGGCGAAGTGGCGATAAGCAGCGAAGTGTCCGGGTGCACGCGGCGGCCATCGATCAGGGCCGCGACCTGCTCCAGCTCGAACAGCGACAATTGTGGCGCCGCGAACACCACCACATCTACCTTTTCGCCCGGCGCGGCATAGCGCGCCTTGAAAGCCTCGAAATCTGCGCGGCTGACCGTCACCGGCTCGGGCGGGACGCCATCGAACACCTCGCGCACGGCGCGGCATTCCGGCGTCACCCCCTCCATGTGAAACAGCGCCACCGATCCATAGCTGGCCAGCGCCGCACCGAAATGCTTGAGCTCGTCGGACGTCGGCGCGCTGCCGATTCCTTCCAGCACCGGCACTTCCCAGTAGCTGCCGGCGATTCCGCCGGTGATGCCGCCCAGCGCGCCCCAGTCGCTCCAGTCGCGGGGCCGGTCCTTGACCACAATGTGCGTGGTACCCCGCCGCCTTTCGTCCAGGTGATAACCATAGCGCGGCGTGCGTCCTGTCAACGCGGCGGCGATGGCGGACGGGCCGCCCTCGAAATTGCTGCGCGCACCCATGACGCTGTTGGAATAGATCACCACGCCAGTATCGCCCATCGCCAGATGCTCGCCCAGCACCGGCGGGAACACGGTCTGGTAATTGATGCAGGTATTGGTCATCAGCACGCCCAGCGCCTCCAGCGCATCGCTGGCGCGCTTTTCCAGCCTTGCCATGGCGTCCGTCTGTTTCAGCCTGGCATAAGTCGAAAAATCCAGGCCGCGCGGATCGGTGATGGTGGGAATGCGCACCCGTCGCTCCTGACGCGGGGCAGCCGCCAGACCTTCGAGAAATGCAACGCCCGCTTCGCCCAGCGATTCAGTGTCGCCCATGATGTGGGACTGGCTGACCGGCACCATGTCCTCGGCATCGAAGAAGCGGCCCACGGCGAGCTGGTGCGCGATAGCCCAGCGGCGCGGGGCGCCCGCCTCGCCCGCCAGCATGGCTTTTTCCTCGTCATTCAGGCGCAATTTGGGGCTCCACGAATTTCCGCTCCGGATGCATATAAAAGGCCGCCGCCATGCCCGCCAGCATCAGGATGGCCGACATCGCAAATGGCAGGTGCCAGCTTCCCGTCGTGTCAATGATCCAGCCGAATGCCCAGGGTGAAATGATACCCGCGACCGCCGAGCCGAAATTCATGAAGCCGCTGGCCGTGCCGGCATAGGCCGGCGCGATATCCATCGGCACCGCCCACAGGGGCGCAATCACCAGTTCCATCGAAAAAAAGGCCAGGGTCAGCGAAATCGACACCAGGGTCAGGTCCTGCAACGTCACCACCGGAATGAAGAACAGCATGGAGCCGGCCAGTCCCCCCACGATCAGGTTGCGCCGGGCCTTCACCACGCTGCCGGTACGCGCCAGGATGCGGTCGCTCATCACGCCGCCCAGCGTATCGCCGACGATTCCCGCCAGGAAGATGCCCGAGGTGAACAGCGCCGAGGATTGCAGCGACAGGCCGTAGCTGTGGCGGAAGAACAGCGGCAGCCAGTTGAGGCATACCCACAGCGACCAGCCATAGCAGAAATCAGTCACGATAACGGGCAGCATGCGGCGGAACAGGGCACGCACCGGGGCACGCAAGGTCTGCCTGGGGCGGTCAGCGGCCTTGCCGGGCGGATGGTCACGAAAGAAGGCGAACCAGATTGCCACCCAAACCAGCGACATCACGCCCACAATGATGAATGACCCGCGCCAGGACACCTGCAGGATCAGGGCGGCAACGAACACAGGCGTCACCGTATTGGCAACGCGCGAGAAAGTGTGGGCGATGCCCTGGGCAAAGCTCCAACGGTGGGGCTCAATCCAGTTGGTTATTACCCGCGTGGCTACCGCCAGGCTCGGCCCCTCGCCCACTCCCAGTAGAGCGCGCACCGCCAGAAGCGATCCCAATCCGCCGATAAAGCCCGTCAGCACCGTGGCCAGCGAGAAGATCAGGCCGAATATGGTGAAGACCAGGCGCGGGCCCAGCCCATCCGCAAGCCAGCCGCCGATGAGCTGGATGAAGGCGTACGGATAACCGTAGGCAGAAAACGCGTAGCCCAGTTCGGTGTTGGACAGATGGAATTCGCGCTGGATGTCGGCCGCCGCCGTGGCCAGGTTCACCCGATCCATATAGGTGATGAAATAGATGGCACAGACCATCATCAACACCCAGCCGCCGCGCGTGCGCAATGCCTTCACAGGTTCACCGCATGGCGGGCAGCAATCTTTTCATTGAGCGCGATACCAAGCCCCGGACGGCCGGACGGGACCGGCGCGCCCAAACCCTGCAGCACCGAAGGGTGCTTCATGCGATTTCCCCCTGCCCCGAGCCCGCTCAGCGAAATTCAGGCGGGCAGCATAGCGGCATGATTGCCGGCGGGGCAGCTACTTTTTTTCGCCCGGGTTTAGTGGCTCTGCCAGTTAAGTTGCAGCAGCGAGATGGCCTGGCGCGGCAGGTCGGCCGAGATGGTGACTGTGCCGGCCGATGCCACAAGCCAGCGCGGCGATTCCAGAAGCTGAAGCCCATCCTGTGCCTTCAGCCTCGTCACCTGTTCCTGCGTCGGGCTTTGCGGCGATCCCATCGCCTTCCACACCGTGTAGGCGTTGGAATGGGTGTCGTCCAACCGGTAATGGACCAGCCGCACGCGCCGCACCGCCTGGGGCAGGCCGCGGACGGTGACGGTCACGGACGAAGAAGGCGCGGGGCGGTCTGCATCGTGGTAATTCCACACCATTACCGCTGCCTCCCGCCCGTCGGCCGTGGCGAGGGCGTCGATATCGGGCGCGCCGCGCACACCCGCTGCGATGATCTGTCCGGCACGCATCGCACCATCGGCCGCGGCGGCTACGCGATCGCCATGCATCAATCCGGCCATGCGGAAAAAGTTCAGCACCGGCTTGTCGATGCCGTTGGTCGAAAGCGAACGAAAGCCCTCGAAATAGTCGCGGTTCTCGAATTCGAAGGACCAGCTCAGCATCGAGATCAGGTTGATGCCATACCGGTCAGCCAGCTCGAGCAGCCGCTTGTACGCGGCGGCCGTATAGGCGGGATATAGGGTGCCATTGCGATAGGCATTGGCGGGGTTGATCTTCATCGAACAGGCCGCGCAGCCTTCAGGATCGGCCTCCGACAGGATCACGGGCAGCTTCGCGAATTTCGGATGGCGCGCGATGATGGCAAAGCCCTTGTCCGCGTCGTTCAACGCCTTGGCCAGACCCATTGTGACCCCGCCACCCTGAATGGTGGGTTGGCCCTTCACGTGGAAGGAGATGAAATCCATAGGGGTTGCAGTCTCAGCGACGTGATCCAGGAAATCTTCCAGGAACTTCGCGGCCTTGGGGTTGCCGGGACCGGTGGTGGCCGGACCGCCGACCTTTGCCTCGGGCAAAGCGGCCCGCACCCCCGCCACGGTGCGGTCATAGAGCTCGAAATATTGCTGCGGCGTGCCGTGCCAATAGGAAATGTCCGGCTCGTTCCAGACCTCGAAATACCATTGCGCGACCGTGGCGCGGCCATAGCGCTGGACCATGTGGGCCACGACGGTGCGGATCATCTCCTGCCACTTGGCATAATCCCTGGGCGGGCTGTGCACCGACCCGCCGGTGGAGGACCCGGGATAGTGGTCCTCATATTCACCATCACCGCTGACCAGCGCCTTGGGCGTGAAGCCCAGCTCGAACATCGGGACCACGCCCGCAGCACGATATTCGTCGAAGATGGAATCCAGGATGCGGAAGTCATAGACCGGCCTTCCACGCGCATCCTCGGAATAGACGTTGGTGGAGCTCCATTTCAGCGCCGCCACACCGTCGCCCGAACTCAACAGATGGTGCGCGCGGATATGCACTGGCACCGGCGCCAGATCGTGCAATTCGCGCAACAGCGCTTTGCCGCCCGGCATGGTGGTGTAGTTTGCCTCGTCATAGCCGAACCAGGCATAGATCGGCTTGTAGGGGCCAAGCCTGTGGGAAACATCCACTGTGATGGCGACCGGCGCGGCCTGCTGCGCCATCACGGCACCGCCGCACAAAAAAGGCAGCAGAATTGCAAGACAAGAGAGAAGCGCTTTCATTTGTCACCCCCGCACCAGCCCGGGCTCCGCCCGAATGCTACGGGAAATTCGGGGAAATTGGCCGAAAAGGCCAGAATAATCGATCCGGATTCGAAAAGTTCTCAGCCTTCCAGCTCGCGCAAATCGCGGCCGCGGGTCTCCCGGCCATAGACAGCGACCAGGACAAACCCGGCCAGGGTTGGTATCGCGATGGCCAGGGCAGCAATGCCAATCCCAGGAACGGCCGCAAGCACGCTCAATGTCTGGCATATGAGGCCGCCGGTCTTGCTGCAGGCGGCAACCCAGCCCGTCGCCCGGCCGCGAACGCGCAGGGGATAATTTTCCGCGGTGTAGGGCAAAAGGACCGATATGACGCCGGTAGCCCCCGTGATCAGCAGCGCAATCGGAATCGTGGGATTGGAAAGAGCCGCAACCCCGGCACCGCGCAGCGCCAGCGCCAGCAAGCCCAATCCAGTCAAGGCGATCATGACCAGCAAGGCCCGTTTCGTGCTCCAGGCAGCATAAAGCCATGATGCAACCACGACCGCGGGCATGGCAATCAGGGATGACCTGGCGATAATGGCCGCGGCCACGCCCATGTCCTGTCCCTCTGATATCAACTCGCCGGGAAGCCACAGCAGCAGTCCGAAGTTGACGAACCCCCAGACTAGGCCGACAAGAGTCAAAGCGATGGTCGGGCCGAGATGGCGCTTATCCACCGGCGGCAAATGGGAGTGGTCGATCTTGACTTCGTCATCCCAGTCGGCGGTTTCGGTTATGACCACCGACCCGAATTGCGCAAGCGTGGCGCGTGCCTCATCAACCCGGCCGATATGCATCAGGAAGCGCGCCGATTCGGGGATAAAGGGGCTCAGCAGGACGAGGATCAGGCCGGAAGGCAGATTAAGGAACCACATGATGCGCCAACCGAACTCGGGCTGCAGCAAGGCCGACAGCCCCGACGCCGCAAGATAGCCGCCCACCGCACCAACGCCACCGACCGCCACCAGGCTCCAGCCCCTGTGGCGCGTCGGCATGATTTCCGCCAGGAGCGCATATGCCACCGGCAGCATGCCTCCCGCGGCAGCCCCCATCAGAAAGCACATGAAAAGATTCCAGCCGAAGGACGGCATGGCCCCGCATATGGAAGTACCAATGAACATGACGGCCGAGAGCAGGATGGTGGCGCGCCGCCCATAACGATCGGCGACCGCTCCCCAGATGAACGAACCCAGCACCGTTCCCAGAAGGGCCCAGAAAGGCAAAAGGGCAACTTCAGCCGGGCCGATCATGTATTCGACTTTCATGCCGGGCGTGACGAAGCCCAGCGCGGCCGGCTTCATGATATCGATGACCAAGGCGGCAGCAAGCGCGCCACCGGCCAGCCAATGCCGCTTGGTCAATGGAGCATCTTCTGGCGCGACGATCCGCTCATGCATAGCGGCAAGGTTATTTTCGCTGGGCGCCTTCGGCTGGAGTCCGTAGGCAGCAGCAACGCACCCGGCCATGATCAGGAACATCCCGGTCAGCATTTCCGGGTCCATTGGCATCCCGGCCAGCATGTAGTGCATCTGCCGCGCCATCAGGAACATTGGCAGATGCAACAGCGCGCCGATCACCACCAGCAGACAGCCCAACCAGAAAGCGGGCGTGCTGCGACGATCCGCGAACATGAATAGTTCGTACATTTGCCCCATCCACGCGCTAGGCGCAGTGCCCCGATAGATTTTTGAAGGGATGGCGGCGGCCCTCGAGCACGCGCACGCAGCTTACCTATAGCGTCATTGCAACCAAGAACGCAAATCAGGCGGCCGATTTGATGTCCGGCCGGGATCGCACGCGTCCGCCCTTGGACGGCATCACAAAGATGTATATATAATACTTCTTCATGGAGCCCAGAACCAGCGAGAGCACCATGCGTCTCACAATCCATACGGATTACACCCTGAGAGTTCTGATGCAGCCGGCCTTGCCGCGGGAACATCTGGCAACGACGGCGGATGTCGCCACCCATGCGCCCAACATCTTTCAGGCTATACTCGATAACTGTGCCGCCATTGCTCTCGCCCGGCCGCGCCACTGCCTGTCCGCACCGTTCCGCCCGAAGAAACCGAGGCTGACATGACCCAGGCCAGAGATCCCGGCTTTGTTAAAGAATCCACGCAAGCAAGGCGCGATCGAAACGAAGCCTTGCCGGCGGTGCTGCTCTATGCATTCCGACCGATGTTTCTGGCGGCCGGGGGCTGGGCGATCATCGCCCTCGCGCTATGGCTTTCGATGTTTTTCGGTTATGTCCAACTGCCCACGCGCTTCGATGCGATGTCGTGGCACATCCACGAGATGCTTTTCGGTTTTGTCATGGCGGCCGTCGCGGGCTTCTTGCTGACCGCCATTCCGAATTGGACGGGACGCTTGCCCGTGCGGGGCCATCGGCTCGCGACGCTCGCCGGACTGTGGGTCATGGGACGCCTCGCCTGCCTTATCTCGGCCGACCTGCCGGCGTGGCTCGCCGTCACGGCCGACCTGGCCTTTCCGGCGATGCTCCTGTTTGTCGCCGCGCGCGAAATCGTCGCCGGCCGCAACTGGCGTAACCTCACGACAACCGCGCCACTTGCCGTGTTCCTGATCGCCGATCTGCTGATGCACCTTGAGGCCCTCAATGAGCCCGTTCCAAGCGGTCTGGGGTGGCGGCTGGGCATCGCAGCACCCATCGTTCTCATCGGCGTCATTGGCGGCCGCATCATACCGAGCTTCACACGCAACTGGCTATCCAAGCGCCAGAGTCCGCGCCTTCCCGTGCCCGCCAATCGTTTCGACGCCATCTGTGTTGCCGTTCTCGCGCTGGCCTTCATTTTCTGGGCCTTCATGCCAGAGCATCGCATCACCGGCACGCTGCTGGTTGTGGCGGGACTGCTTAATGCTTTGCGCCTGAGCCGTTGGGCCGGATGGAGAACCCGGCCCGAGAAGTTGCTGCTCATTCTCCATATCGGCTATGGCTGGGTCGCTTTTGGTACGGCGCTGCTGGGGCTGTCGGTTTTTGGTGTTGGCGTGCCGGCGCCGTCCGCCATTCATGCGCTCACCGCGGGTGCCATCGCTGTCATGATTCTTGCGGTGATGCCGCGCGTCACGCTCGGCCACACCGGGCGCGATCTCATCGCCCGTCGCGCCACGGTTGTGATCTTCGTCCTGATCAATGCCGCCGCTATCGTCCGCGTCTGCGCCTCCTGGCATACCGAACTGATGACGATCATGCTCCTCGTAGCAGGCGCATGCTGGATAGCGGCGTTTGGCTTGTTCGAGCTCGTGTACGGCCCGATGCTGCTGACACGACGGGTCACCAGATGAACAAACAGCCACAACCGAAAGAAGCGGAATGGCCGGAAGGGGCCGTCTTCACGGTCGGGCATTCGACCCTGCCCATAGAAGAATTCATCGCGCTGCTGCATGGCTACGGCATCAAATGCCTCGCGGACATTCGCACCGTGCCGCGTTCCCGCCATAACCCGCAATTCAATCACGACGCTCTGTGTGGCGCGCTGACAGCGTCCGGGATAGCATATGTGAAGATGCCGGCGCTGGGCGGTCTTCGCCATACCCGCAAGGATTCTCCCAATACCGGCTGGCGGAACAAGAGTTTCCGCGGCTACGCCGATTACATGCAGACCGAAGAATTCGCCGAGGGGCTCGCAAAGCTCATCTCCCTGAGCAGGCAGGAGCGAACCGCCATCATGTGCGCCGAAGCGGTGCCATGGCGCTGCCACCGTTCACTGGTGGCGGATGCCCTGAATGTTCGCGGCATTCCCGTGGTCGAGATTTTGTCGCAGACCAGCCGCCGCCCGCACAAGCTGACGCCTTTTGCGCACGTGAACGGGATGAAACTCACCTATCCGGCGCAGCAAGGAGAATTGACGCTGCCAAAGCTGGAATGAGGAGATTCGCGTGTCGCATATCGAAGTGGCGCGCTACCTCCCGGCCGTGGCGCCGGTGTTCAGCGCGGCGCCTGGCGGCGCAAAGGCGCCCGCCCCCGGTTTCGATGCTTGCGGAGCACAATGAGATTGCGGCGGATTTAAAAAACGCACCGCAGGCTTGCGATCCCCTTGAACGCCGTCATAGGCTGAAAGTCATAAGCAGAATCACTTGGTCCGAAGCCTGGTCAAGGCCGAACCCTTATGCATGGCGATATGGTCCGTCTTGTCGCTTTTGATTTCGTATTGTGGCTCTTCCGGACTGGCGTGGTGCGTGTACCCCTTATAATCCGCATCCTTTGTATGAACCCGGATAATCCGGCCGCTGACCTGCCCGGCCTCTGAGTTCCATGTCACGTGATCGCCGATCTTGAATTGTTTCTTCATTCTATCTTCCAACGCGCGAGCGGGGCTGGGACGTGCCGTGGCAAGCTTGCCCCTTAGCACCAAAGACGGCCTTGGGGTGGGCCTCGCGCCTAGCGCACCTGTCTGACCCTGAAGACACCGGACGTCCCGTCCACGGAGAAATTATGGCTGCCAAACATCCCTGGTTTTATCGCCACCATATAGCTGGGCGCGGGCTTGTTCCAATGAGCGGTCGCGGTATCGCCATCAAGTTGGCGCCAAACTTGGCCGTTTGACAGTGTCACAGTGAAAAATTTCTGCCCGTCAAAGAGATAGCTGGCCATTCTGGCTCTGATCACACCATTGCCGGCCGGGGCAACGGATGCGACCACCAGGGAAGACCCCTGCCGTGGCACGGTGGGCGCTGATGGCAATTTGAGCGCCTGACGCAGCGGACTTGCCGCGGCGTAATAGCAGGCTAGCCAGGCGCGGTCGTTCGGGTCCGCATAGCAACGGCCCGCCTCCGCCACGGCTTGGCCGCGTGCCTGCGGGCTAAGTGACATGCCTCCAGCGGGCGGCCGTTGGACCAGCGCCAACTGAAATGACGGCACCGGCTTTAAAGCCAACTCTTCCCGAACTGGCTGCGCGGCACCGTAGAAACAGTCAAGCCATTGTCTATCGTCGCCGATCGCATTGCAGCGAAACAGGCTAGTCATAACCTCGTCCCGCGGCGCCGCCCGCGCTGTGGCCATCGGCCCAAGGACGAACATTGCAATCAGGCAGATCAGGATCTGACGCATTGCTCAACTATTAATTCATTGCCTCGGACAAAGAAACCGCCGGGTGCCCGAAGGCACCCGGCGGTGGACCCAGGGGGAATGGTCCAAGAGAGAGATCGGTACCGGCAACGGCGATCATTCAAAAAGTAGCCGCAATTCCGTGTTGTCACCTCGCGATAGGGGACGTCTTTTTTCGCCTCGGTGGCGCCGCGCCCCGATCGGGACTAATCGGAGCAGCCGATACCCCACCACCCGCCAGCGCCGAAACACCTAAGCCCGCGATGGGGTCCCGTTTCCTGACCGTCACATGATTCTCCGTTCAATCGTTGTCGGGCAGCGCGAAGACATAGAGCTGTTGGCCGCTGTCAGGGCGGTGCACTTCGGTCAGAAGAACATTGGGCATGTTCTCGGGGCTTCCGCCTCCCAGGCCCGTCGTCACGGCAACATATTGCTTGCCGTCGACACTGAAGGTGATGGGATAGCCTTGCACCGTAGTACCCAACTTCGTCTGCCACAGAACCTTGCCACTCTTGACGTCCACTGCCTTGAATACGCGATCGTAATCACCCACAAAAGCGATACCCCCTGCCGTGGAAATGACGCCGCTGAGGAAGGGCGAGCGCTGCTGAAAGGTCCAGGTGCGCCGCATCGTCTTGGTGTCGTAGGCTGACAGCCGCCCCATATTCCCGTGCGTGCCGGGCATCTGGTAGACGCGCACAGCTGCGGCAGCCCCACCCGATCCTTCCACCCGTTCCACATCGTGTCCGTTCATTTCATCGCAGCTCTGCGACAGGGGAATTATCAGAAGGTCATCAGGCTCGTCATAGCTTGTAGCCGGCCAGTCATGACCGCCTTCGGGACTGGGACAGGATTGCACCCACTGTCCTGTCTTTGCATTTAGTATATCCGGACGATAGGTCGGAACGCCCGTTTCAGGATCGATGTGGGCAAAGACGTTCTGAAGCACGGTTTCTTTATAATCCAGAAATTTGCCGTTGGTGCGGTCAAGCTTCCAAAGAATGCCCACCTTACCAATGGTCATTAGCGTTTTCTGGGGACCATGATCGACCAACACCCGCTCGAATACCTCATCCAGGTCCAGATTCTCGCCGGGCGCGTGACTGTAATACCATTTGAGTTTGCCGGTATCAGGATCCAGCGCCAGCGTCGTGCTGGTGAAAAGCGCTTCCCCGTTTGCGGTGCCGCGGCTGGCACGCATCCAGGGCTTGGCCTGGGCTACGCCCCAGTAGGTGAGATTGAGGGTCGGATCATAAGTACCCGCGATCCATGTATCGCCGCCCGCTCGAAACAGATCTTCTATGCCATTCCAGGAGTCTCCTCCTGGTTGGCCTTTTTCCGCCACGGTCTGGAATTTCCATAACAGTTTGCCGGTTTCGGCATCGTGGGCGGAAATGAAGCATTTTTCCTTTTGATAGGAGCTGCATCCGGTCAGACCACTAAGCACCTTGCCATGTACAACAATGACTCCGCCGGTCGTGGCGTGACGCTGCTTCGACAGAGGCACATTCCAGACCGTCTGGCCGGTCCTTGCGTCGAGGGCTACCAGGTGCGCATCGGTGGTGTTCAGGAAAACCTTGTCCTGAAACAGCGCAATGCCCCGATTGCCACCATAAAGTACCGGCGATTTTGGACCGATGCGGTTTTCCCAGAGGAGTTTTCCACTCTTCGCGTCGAGAGCCTGGACGATATTGTCGGTGTTGTAGAGAAACATCACGCCGTCGTGAACGACGGGCGATGTCTCGTTCGCCCCCCCTTCGTTCATCGCCCATGACCATTTGAGCTGAAGTGAACCGACATTGTGGCGATCAATTTGCTTGAGCGGACTGAAGCTCCAGCCCTGGTAATTCCGCCGCACCATCAGCCAGTCTTCGGCTGGCGGGTCGATCAGCATCGAATCGGTAACCGAAGCATAATTTTCGATGTGGCCGCGCAGGCTCAGACCTGGCCTTGCAATCGGCTGCGGACCGGGTCTGCCGCCGCTGGCCTGCAAAAGCGCTGGTGGGGCCTTGCCATTGGTGATGGTGCCGATCTGCACTTTCTCTGCGCCGGTAAAGGGCGTCCCACCCGGGGTGGCGCCATTGGCCTGAAGCAAGAAGGCGATGATGTTCTGATAGGTGGCATCGCTCAGGCTGCCGCCCTTGCCCAGGGGCATCGCTGAGCGAACATAATTGTATAGATCACTCGTGGAGCGATTTCCCCAGCTCCTCATGAAGTTGCCAGAGGCCAGCGAAGGTACCTCTCCACCGCCCATCAGATTGTCCAGATGGCATCCGGAACAGTTTTTGGTGTAGTCGCTGTGACCTTGAGAAGCCTGCCTGGCAGCAAAGGGGCCGGTGTCCTGCTGCGCCTGGACTCCATATGACGAAATACTGCATACGACGGCTGCGATTGCGGCTATGCGAAAATGCCTTAACATCCTGTCCATCTCCCCATACCGCTATTGCGGCATGATCCAGCCCCAAAGGTCGCCTTCCGGCGCCGCTCCGCTGTCGATCTCCACGTAAAGGCCGCCGTTGTGCAAAAGCGCCTGCTGGGCGGCGTTCAGCCTCACCTCTGCATGGAATGTTCCGGCATCGACGCCGGACAAAGTCAGGGCCAGATTGCCGATAACCGGGCCACGCACGCCGGGCGCCGGTCCGGCCAGTATGTGGGCTGCGGTGGGCTTTCCGCTCAGCCCATGGAAACTTCCGTCCAGAGTCAGCCGATCGCCGTTCACCGCGACTGTCCCACTGCCTCCTCCCGAACTGTCGGCCCGCGTGCCAACCAGCCGGGGTCCGGGTGACAGATCAAGATCGTATGGTGCGTCCGCGGCGGCAGCTGCCGTGGACACCATAACCAACAAGACAGCAAGCCAGCACGACGACTGCATTACCCTTGCCCCTAGAAATTCGCCCGGATGCCGGCGGATATGAGCCGCCCGATGGGATTGGACACGAAGGTGTTGATGCCGTTGGTGCTGTAAGTATTGCTTGGCACCGCGTAATTGTAGAAAGGCGGTTGCCGGTTGAAGACATTCTTGACGTCCAAATAGATCTGGTCGCCGGCCAACATCCCGTCGGGGAAATTGTAGGCACCATGGACGTCGAAGGTGATATTGGCTTCCACATGGTCGCCACCGACCACCAGCGCGCCGTTGGCGTCGGCGGTGGGCGTGTGCGCGGCCGTTGCACCGATGTTGCGATAGGCTGATGTCCAATTCATGAATGCATCGAACTGCCATGCATCCTGGGACCAGCCGACATTGACGCGGGTTTGCATCGCCACGCTGGGGAATGTCGAGTTGAAGG
>Ga0134125_10005009_pt1 | contig 15079 bp, 13 predicted proteins | sample KB31751_FD_96464 | JGI IMG/M metagenome (GOLD analysis project Ga0134125, IMG submission 96464) | Terrestrial soil microbial communities with excess Nitrogen fertilizer from Kellogg Biological Station, Michigan, USA - KB3-175-1 | ecosystem: Environmental > Terrestrial > Soil > Unclassified ... | reverse complement strand
CGAGCTGACCGATCCGAGCAGACCACGGGCCAGCAATCCCCGGCCGGAGCTGCCCATGACGATCATCTCAGCCGTATCGGACGCCTCGAGCAGTGCCGGGGCCGGGGCCGAGTAGACCAGTTTCTTGTCGATGCGCACCTTGCGATCCGCCGGTATCGCGTCTTCGGCGACTTTCATCGCGTGCAGAATCGCCTTCTTGCCTTCGTCTTCCAGATTCGTGACGAGGGATTCGGGGTACGGGACCGGCGGGAATGTCGTGGTGGGTGTCGTCACCGCGTATATGACGGTCAGCGGAATGTTTCTCATCGCCGCTTCCCCGGCCGCCCAGCGTGCGGCGGCCGTAGAGGCCGGCGAACCGTCGACCGCCACGACGATACCGAGTTGTTTGACGGGTGTGGACATTTCGTTCTCCCTCCATCGCGAACGATGCTATCGGAGATAGCTCCATCGGTCGTGAGGCTTTGGTCCTCAACCGTCGGGCCGCAGATCTCGCGCGACCGCTAGACGTGGCGCCGCCGCAGCCGCGCGGTAGATCAGCGCTCACCCGAACAGGCTTTGTCCGATGTAGTGGCCTTCGCCCGGCGGGGGCGGCACCGCGAAGATCGCTGATCCGATGTGGCGGATGTATTCGTTGAGCAGGTCGTGGGCGCCCAAGCGGTTCTGCAGACGGATGAAAGCGTGCGGATCATTTTGATACGAGATGAACAGCAGACCGGCATTGAGCTGGCCGTTGGCGTCGAGGCCGTCGGTGTAGTTGTAGGACCTCCGGCGGATCATGATGCCGTCGTTGTTTTCCCGGGCGGCCAGGCCCACGTGCGACATCGGGTCGATGAGCGGGCTGCCGTCGGCGCCTTTGGCGGCGAAGTCGGGCGTATCGAATTCAGTCTTGCCGCTCAGCGGCGCCCCTTCCTCCTTGGTGCGGCCGAAGATCCTCTGCTGATTGCCGATCCGGTCGACGTCCCATGTCTCCATCAGCATCCGGATCTTGCGGACGACCTGGTAGGTCCCGCCCTTCATCCAGGGCTGGTCGCTGTCGTCGACCCAGACGAACCGCTCGTACTCCGCATCGGTGGCGATGTTGCGGGTTCCGTCTTTGAATCCCAACAGGTTTCGCGGAGTGTGCTGGCCGGGTCCGGCCGAGGCGCGACCGAAACCCAACACCGCCCAGAACGGCGAGACGATGTTGCGGCCCAGCCGGGCCAAGTTGCGCACGGCGTGGTAGCAGACCTGGGGATCGTCGGCGCACGCCTGCACGGACAGGTCGCCGCCGCGCAGGCGGGGATCGAGGTTGTCCCCGTTGAGCGTTGGCAGGTCGGTGAACACGGCGGGCCGGCGCGCGGCCAGTCCGAAACGGTCACCGAACAGCGACGGACCCAGCCCGACGGTGACGGTGAGGCCGGCGGGACTCAGCCCGTAGGCCTCCCCCGTGTCGGCGGGGGGCTGCACCTCGACCTGCGGTTGGACGGTGCCGACCGGCTTTCCCTGCTGCAGGATTGCGGCCGCTGCCGACCATCGTGCCAATAGGGTCTGCAATTCTGTGCGGCCGGCACCCGCGGCCAACGAGAACGACATGAACATGGCGTAACGCTGTGGCGGCGTGTCGATTCCGCCCTGGTGCGCCTGGCCGTAGAAGGGGTAAGCGCGGCGCAGGTCGACGGTGTCGTCATCGTCGCCGCGTTGTCCGGCCGCCATCGCATGTCCGGCGAGGCCACCTCCGACGGCGCCGATGGCGGCACCACCGAGCCCGGCCAGCACGGCGCCACCGAGCGCGCGTCGGCGCGACACCGCCGTCGAGTCCGGCTGCGCACCAACGTCGTCCGGGCGATCGCCGACGTGTTCGGTCAGGTCGTCGGTCACGATCAGCCGCCCGAGACGACTTTTTGGGCGACGGTGGACAGGCTCTGGTGGAGTGGCTGGATGACCGCCGTCAGCTTTGGCGCGTCGCTGGCCTTCAACGCCGAGGTGTAGGTCCGGTAGCCGCCCAGCGCGGTCGGGTCGCGGTACCCGTCCAGCGCGGCGAGCACGGTGCGAAACTGCTGGTCGATCTGCTTGACCAGATTGCCGTCGATCCTCTCCAGGCCCGGCCGCAACGACGCGTACGCCTGCTGCGCGCCTTCGACGTTGCCCGAAAAGTCGACCAGGTCAATGTGACTGAAGGCCTCCTCCTCACCGGTGATCTTGGTGTTTTGAATCTCTTCGACCAGGTCGCTGGCGCCGTTGGCCAAGTCCTCGGGCTTGTATGCCAAGGTGGCGACAATGCCGCTCAATTTGGCGACGTTGCCGACCAATTCGGTGCTGAATGCTTTCGTTGCGGGGGTGATCGCGCCGCCCTGCCAGAGATCACGCTCGATGGCGTGGAAGCCCTTCCATCCGACCTTGTCGTCGACCGGTGTGGACTCGCGCATGTCGATCAGGTAGTCGAGGTTGCCGGCATTGTCACCGACCGCGAACCCCGGTAGCACAAAGCCCTCCACGGTGGATTCCGAACGCTCCCAGAACAGTCGGGCTTTGGCGTAGGACGTCTTCGCGACGTCGAGGTTGCCCGACTGCACGGCGGCATCGAGAGCTTTTACACCATCGTTGAGTTGGGCGATCTGGTTGACGATGTAGGCCGCATAGTCCTTGGTGCCTTGATTGAGGATGCCGGCCACGGTGCCCGTCTGCGCCGCCGGTGCGTTACCCGTCACCGTCAGGGTCTGATATTCCGTGCTCGCGCCGGGGCAGTAGAGCTGGTAGGAGCCGCCGTCCAGTGTGACGGTGAACGACACCGGGTCCAGGCCGGGTGCGAGGTTCTCCTTTTCCCCGACGATCCGTTGGTCCCTGAGCAATTCGACTTCGCTGATCCCGGGCGCGTTCGTGTTGGCCACCGTGAAGGTCACCGGGCCGGCGGGCACGTTGGTGATGTCCAGCGCGCAGCCGTCCTTGCCGGCGGTGTTGGTCATCGTGACCTTGACCGCGTTGGTGCCGCCCGGCTTCGGTGGCGTCGCGGGGTCCGAGTGGGTGCTCGAGTGGCTGCACCCGGTCGCCGTCAACACCGCCGCCGCGGTGAGAACTGTTGCTTTCAACAAGAATTCACGAGACCGGCACGTTGCGAGGGCGATGCGACTCACCATTGATTGATTTCCTCTCATCCTGCTGCCTGCGGTCCACGCGCACCGAGGCGATCGCTGACAGCGCGCAAGCCAACGCAAAACCCGCTATTACCAAGGGAAGCCAGACATACCAGAGCAGCCGCTCGCCCCGATTGCGGCCGCTCGCGACGATCTCAGCCGCGGTCGCGTGGTCTTCGGCGCGGGACGTGGACCAGTCCGTCGCCAGCCCGCCAAGGCTGACGGTCTTCGCCCCCGTCAACCCGCCGCCGGTCAAAATCGCCGTGCGGTTGCTCGTCGCTTGCGCGCTGATCACGGACTCACCTCGCGCGAGCACGCTATACACGGTGGTCGTTGACCATTGACCCTGAAACGGCCCTGGAGTGCGCCCAACCGCGAGACCGACCGGCAACCGGCCCCCCGTCATGCTCAGCAACTGATCCAGCGTGACTTGCGGTGCACCGTCGGCCCCGGCAGCCTCCGAAGCCCGCCATACCTGCACAGGCAAGCCGTCCACTGTTTGGTCGTCTGCCGGGACAAGCAGGATGTGGCGGACGGTCGAGGTGCCCTGGGGGACGACGACCAGCTCGCGTCCGTGCGGCCCGGTCGCGATCGACACCGCAGCGGAGTGGCCGGCCTGGTCGGTGGCGTTGCGTGTCCGGGCGCTGTCGGCGCCACCGCCGCCGGGCACCGCCAGCGCCAGCGCGGCCGCGACGATGAGCAGCAGCGCCGAGGCCGCCGCCAGCAGCCGGCTCCGGGCCCGCGGTGCGGCGGCGAGCCCAGCCGGCCACAGAAAGACGATGAGTACCGGAACGGCGTACAGCAGCCAGCCCAGCACCTCGACGAGGCGGGGGTCGGCGGGGATGCCGAACACACCCGCGGTCACCGCGCCCAGGACGGAATTGCTCGGTATCCACCGTGACAGATCGAGTACCTGTTGCTGGCCGATGTTCACCCAGCCCCCCTCGTGTGCGGTGCGCAGCGCACCCAGCACCAGCCCGGCGGCGATCAGCACCAGAAATATGCCCGTGACCCGGAAGAACCGGCCGAGGTTGAGTCGCAGGCCGCCGAAGTACAGGCCCACGCCGAGCCCGATCGCCGTCGCGATGCCCACCGCGCCGCCAAGCAGGGCGAACCACCGATTGCCATGCGACGTCTCGGCGGCGGCCAGCAAGAACACCGAGGTCTCGAAGCCCTCCTTGAGCACGGCGAGGAAGGCCATGGCGGCCAGGGCGAGCGCACCGCCGCGGTTGACCGCCTGCCGGGCTTCGCGTTCCAGTTCGCCCTTGAGCCGCGCGGCGTTGCCGTTCATCCAGATGATCATCGACGTCACGAACACCACAGCGATGGCGTTGATGACCGTTTCCATCATCTCTTGCTGGGCCTGCGGCAGGCTCGCGGCGAACAGATCGAGCCCCACGCCCACCGCGACGCTGAGCACCACGGCTGCGGCCACGCCGGCAAACATCGGCCGGATCGTCTGGCCGTTGCGCTTGAGGAAGGCGCCAACGATGCTCACGATGAGTGAAGCCTCGAGGCCTTCACGCAGGCCGATGAGGAACGTGCCTATGAATACGCCGAATACGCCCTGCATGCGCCCTATTTCTGTCCCGCCGATCGGGACTTTCGGCTTAGCGTAGCCGAACTAACAGCCGCCGATCGGCCCTGGTCTTGGGCTGCCGAGGTCAGCGCGCCGGCTGGGTCACGAAGTCGATGAGTTCTTCGACCCGGCTGATCAGCGCCGGCTCCAGATCGTTCCAGTCGCGTACCCGCGAGCGGATATGCCGCCAGGCCCTGGCGATGTCCGCCTGATCGGCGTGGGGCAACCGAAGCGCCTGGCACGCGCCGTGTTTCCACTCCACCTGCCGAGGCACGTGCGGCCAGGCGGCCAGCCCCAGCCGCTGCGGCTTCACGGCCTGCCAGATGTCGACGTAGGGGTGACCGACGACGAGTGTGTCGGTGCCGCCCGGACCCCGTCGCACCGCCTCGGCGATCCGCGCTTCCTTGGAACCCGTGACGAGGTGATCGACGAGCACGCCGAGGCGTCGTCCCGGGCCGGGCGCGAACTCGGCCACGATGTCCACCAAATCGTCGACGCCACCGAGTTGCTCGACGACGACACCTTCGATCCGCAGGTCCTCTCCCCACACCTGCGCGATCAGTTCGGCGTCATGGCGGCCCTCGACATAGATCCGGCTGGCGCGGGCGACGCGAGCGCGAACACCCGTCACCGCGACCGAGCCCGACGCCGTCCTGGTCGGGGCGGCCGGCGCCGCCCGCCGCGGCGCGGTGAGGATCACCGGGCGTCCCTCGAGCAAATACCCAGGGCCCAAAGGAAAGCCGCGCACATGACCGCGTCGGTCTTCCAGGTCCACCCGACCGTATTCGACGCGAACCACCGCGCCGACGTAGCCGGTTTCGACATCCTCGACGACCAGACCCAGTTCGGCGGGATGTTCGGTCGAGCGGGGCTTGCGTCGTCCCGCGGCCAGAACATCGGTTCCATAGCGATCCACCACGCGGCAATACTAGAAAGCCCTGCGGCCAACCAGCGTTACGGCGCGCCACGGTCTGCCGATGGTCGGCAAAATCACTCTCGGCGCACCAGAGTGGGCGCCCAGAAAAAAAGCGTTTAACTGTGTGGCGTTACCTGGCTGATGGCGTCGCTGATGATACGTTGCTAGCCAAGGTAAACACTGCCGAGTACGCGCAACCTGCGGCGGTTAGCGAGGTGGACGTATGGACTTGTCGCATTGGGTGACAAGCATTGTGGCGTTTGTGCGGGCCGGCTACCCCACCGGCATGCCGGCCGCCGGCCACGTGCCGCTGGTGGCGTTGACGCGCCGACGACTGTGCGGTCACGACATCACCGCCATCGCAACCGATCTCATCGCGCGTCGAGTCTGGCCGATCAGCCCCATTGACATCGGGGTGGAGATCACCCGGACCACCAACCAGTTACCGTCACCGGATGACGTCGAGCGAGTCCACCGACGCGTTCATGCGATTCGCTGCTCGCGCGGATAGGCGGCGCCACATGGTTCACCGCCGTCCGTCACGGTGATTTGCGCACCGGGCCGCCGCAGGCCGCCAGATAGTCCGCGTGATTCCAGGTCCGCAGGAACTGTTGGCCCGCTTGCAATCCTCGTTGGTAGAGCGCCTCGCGCTGCTGCGCGGTGATGTCGAAGTCGATCGGGCTGACCTCATCGGCGGGCACGAAGATGGTGCGTCGCACGGTGCAGGGATCGTCGATGTAGGCGTTGTCCTGGTTGCTCACCAGCGTCTCTATCGCCGCGAGCCCCAACGACACCGGCCCATGGACGGGGCGCGTCGGCGGGATGCCGGGACGTGCCGACAGACGAACGCCGAAGGTGGGCCATCGTGGCTGGGCATCCGGCCGGTCGAACAACTCGACTGGAAAGTCCGACAGCAAGCCACCGTCCACCCACGTGGCGCCGCCGACCCGAACGGGCTCGAACACATACGGAATGGCCGACGACGCGTGCACCGCGCGTGCCACCGGGAAGTCATCGGGGTCGATGCCGTAAGTGCTGAGGTCCCAGGGGATCCGCACCAGCCGGCGCCGTGATAGATCGCTGGCCGCCACCACGAGTGACCACGCGAACTGTTCGGGCTCTTCGCCGGTGCGCAGATCGCCGAACGTCCGCACGCCCAGATCCGCGAGCAGGCCGTCGAGGAGCTGTTCGAGGTAGGCCCCGCGGTACACGCCGTCCGACGTCAGCAAGGACAGCGCCCCGCCGATCAGCGGAACCCGTCCGATCAGATTGCGGTCAAGGAACTTCCGGTAGTCGATGGTGCGCATGATCTCGGCCAACCGGCTGACCGGTTCACCGGCCACCTGCAGAGCCGCCACCAGCGACGCGACGATCGCGCCCGCGCTGCTTCCCGCGACACGGGGAAATCGGTACCCGGCCTGGTCGAGCGCCTCCACCGCACCGACCAGTCCGATACCCCTGACACCGCCGCCTTCGCACACCAGGTCGGCACGCACCTCGCTCACTGCCGCCAGCCTAGCCGGAGGGGGCCGGGCTGCGCACGCATGGCACGCCGAAGGCTCGGGGCCGTGATCAACACAGTCGGCGGCCGTCCACGCCGAAGAAGTGTAGGTGTCCCGGCTCCGGATGCAGGCGCACCCTGCTGCCCCTCTCCGGTGGACGGCGCCCGTCGACGCGCGCGACGATGGGCGCATCGATTACCTTGCCGGAGCCGGTGATTCGCCCATACAGGTAGGCGTCGGCACCCAACTCTTCCACGATGTCGACCTCCATCTCGACACCGAGGCCGCCCAGCTCGAAATGTTCGGGCCGGACCCCGACGACGACCTCGCTCGCGGCACTGGCGATCTCCCGCGGCACTGTGATGGGCCAATCACCAAGCGACACGGTCGAATCCACAATGGGCAGGGTGAACAGGTTCATCGCCGGTGACCCGATGAAACCCGCCACGAAGACGTTGTCCGGGCTTCGGTAGAGCTCGCGAGGCGGGGCGAACTGCTGCAGCACACCGTCGCGCAGCACCGCGACACGGTCACCCATGGTCATCGCCTCGACCTGGTCGTGGGTGACGTAGACGGTGGTGGTGCCCAGCCGCCGTTGCAATGCGGCGATCTGGTTGCGGGTCTGCACCCGCAATTTGGCGTCGAGATTGGACAGCGGTTCGTCCATCAGGAACACGTGCGGTCGGCGCACGATCGCGCGACCCATCGCCACCCGCTGGCGCTGTCCGCCGGACAGGTCTTTCGGTTTGCGATCGAGATAGGGTTGCAGATCAAGTAATTTCGCCGCGTCCAACACCCGGTCACGGATCTGCGCCTTGGGTGTTTTGGCGATCTTCATCGCAAAGCCCATATTCTCGGCGACCGTCATGTGCGGGTAGAGCGCATAGTTCTGAAAGACCATCGCGACGTCTCGGTCCTTGGGATCGACATTGGTGACGTCTCGATCGCCGATCCGGATGCGTCCTGAGTCCACGGTTTCCAGTCCGGCCACCATCCGCAACGATGTGGTCTTGCCACATCCGGATGGCCCCACCAGAACGACGAACTCGCCGTCGCCGACAACGAGGTCCAGGTGGTCCAGGGCCGGGCGATCCGCTCCGGGATAGCGCCGGGTCGCCTGCTCGAAGCTCACCGTAGCCATTGATCACCCACCCATCCCGGTGACCGCGATGCCGCGGACGAACGAGCGTTGCGCGATCGCGTAGATGATGACCAGGGGCAGCATGATGAGCATCGAGGTTGCCATCAGGACCGGCCACCGGGCAACATATTCGCCCTTCATCCGGACCAGGCCCAGGGTCAGGGTTGCCAGGCTGTTGCGCTGAATCATCAACAGCGGCCAGAGAAAATCGTTCCAGACATTGACCCAGGTGAGGACCGCGAGCACCATCACCGCCGGCCTCGCGTGGGGCAGCAGGATGCGCCAATACACCTGCCACGGGGAACAGCCGTCGAGTATCGCCGCTTCCTCCAGGTCGGTGGGGAGGGTGCGGAAGAATTGCCGCATCAGGTATGTGCCGAACGCGCTACCGAAGAAGCCTGGCACGATCATCGCCCACGGAGTATCGACCCATCCCAGGGTCCGCATGACGAGAAACTGCGGGATCACCGTCACCGTCAGGGGCACCATCAACGTGCCCAAATACATAACGAACAGCGCATCGCGGCCGCGGAAGTCCAGTCGCGCGAAGGCGTATCCGGCCAGCGAGCAAAAGAAGACGTGCCCGGCGGTGACGCATCCCGCGTACACCACGGTGTTGAAGAACATACGCCCGAACGGCAGCAACGCAAACACGTCGGTGTAGTTGGACCACCGTGGGTGCGCCGGCAGGAGCGTGGGCTCGCTGACCTCGCCCTCGGTTTTCAGCGAGCCCGACACCGCCCACGCTATCGGGAACAGCGCGCACCAGGCGATGCCGAGCAGCGCGGCATAGACCATGCCGCCGCGCATCGCGGTGCGCGTGATGACACCCTCACTTAAGCCCACGCGAAGTCTCCAAAGAACGTCGATGGCTGACCTTCAACTGCACCACGGTCAGCACCAGCAGGACGGCGAACATCACCCACGCCAGCGCGGATGCATACCCGAACTCGAGGAACGAAAACGCATGCTGGAACAGCATGATGCCCAGGACGTAGGTCGCCGATTCCGGCCCGCCGCCGGGGCCGGTGAGGACATAGACCATGTCAAACGCCTGAAAGGCGTGGATGACCGAGATGATCACCACGAACGAGATCGACCCCCGGATCAACGGCATCGTGATGGAGACGAATTGCCTTATCTCGCTGGCTCCGTCGATTTTGGCCGCCTCGTACACCGTTTCCGGGACACCCTGCATCGCGGCCAGCAAGACGACCGCGGCAAACGGCACGCTGCGCCATACGCTGACGATGCACAGCGAGACCATGGCCCATCGGGGCTCGACCAGCCACGGGACCGGACCGAGCCCGACCCAGCCGAGCATGATGTTCAGCAAGCCGTTGTCGGTGTTGAACACGAACTGCCACACCACCGCCATCACGACCGATGAGATAGCCAATGGCAGGAAGACGACGGTGCGGAAAATGCCGATGCCCCTGACCTTTCGGTTCAGCACACCGGCGACGGCCAGACTGATGACGACCGTCGGCACCACCGTCCCCAGGGTGAAGATCACCGTGTTGCGGATCGCGATGACGAAGAGCGGATCCGCGGTGAACAGATCTCTGAAGTTCTTCAGGCCCACGAATTTCGGCGGTGTGAACACATCCCACCGCTGAAAGCTCATGTACAGGGAGAAGCCCAGCGGGAAGAGCATGAACACCGCGACCGCCACCAGGTTGGGGGCGACAAACAGCCGGCCGGCCCAGGCGTGCCGACGCCACGGGCTCGGGCTTTTCGGGGTGGTTTCGATCGCCTTCCCCACCGGGGCGGCCGGACCGCCTGAACGCATCGAGGTCATGGGCTGTGCAGCACTTCGTCGACGGAGCGGGACAGCCCGGCCAATGACGTCGCCGGTTGGCGACCGCGCAGGATGGGACCAAAGTTGCGGTCCATCAAGGCGTTGACCTTCTCCCAGGCCGGGGTGATCGGCAGGCCTTCGGAAAAGGCCGGCCCTTCGGTGAGCACGCCGAGATTGCCGATCCTGCGATGGGCGTTGGCGAACCCTTCCGAGTTGAGCGCGGAGCGCAGCACGGGAACGAACAGACAGGATTCGCCGATCAGCGCCTGCCCGACCGGTCCGGTCGCGAATTTCACGAACTCCCAGGCCTGCTCCTTGCGTGGGCTGGTCGACGAGATGCCCAGCCCGGTGGCGCCGACGTCGGAACACGCGGCACGTCCCTTTGCCAGCGCCGGGCCGACCGGCAACGGCGCGACATCGAAGTCAAGGTCCTCGGCGCGCAGGTAGGTCTGATAGCGCCAGTGCCCGCCGAGCGCGACCGCCGCCCGACCCACCGCAAAGAGGTTGGGGGTCGACATCGACTGCGTCTCCGACGCACTCGGCGCGACCCGGTGTTCGTTGGCCAGGTCGGCGTAGAACTGCACCGCTTGCTGGAAAGCGTCGTTGTCGAAATTGAGGTGGGTCGGATTCACCCGCGGGTTGGACCACGGGACACCGTTGTTCATCGCGAACAGGCCGGCCGAGTAGTACGGGACCCAGGTGTCGACGAAACCGTACTGCGCGGCCCGCCCGGCTGCGTCACGCTTGGTCAGCGCGCGGGCCGTGTCCAGGAATTCGGTGAAATCCCAAGGGCGTTCCCACGTTGCGGGGGGTGCCGACACCCCGGCCTCGGCGAACAGCCGTTTGTTGTAGAAAAGGAAGTTGCCCGACCATTGTTCGGGAAGCGCGAACTGTCTCCCGTCGAACGTGAAGGTTTCATACAGCGCCGGGATGCTGTCCTCCCTGAGCTGCCGGGCGAACGCTTTGTCGCGCGCCAACAGGGTGTTCAGATCCAACAGCACACCGCGGTCGGCGAGTTCGGCGTAGGACAGTTCCCACGTCATCAGCACGTCCGGGCATCTCCCGCCCACGCAAAACGTCGAAAGCTGTTGCATGACGCCCGGCCCGGACAACACCGCGCGAACCTTGATGTCGGGGTGGCGGCGCGCAAACTCGTCGACGATGCGCATCCTGGCGTCACGCTCGTCCGGATTGGCCGCGAAGAAGAAGGTCAGCGCGTCGTCGTCGGGAGCGCAACCGGCGGGCCACGGTGCCAGCGCCGCCGCGGAAAGAGCGCCGGCGCCCCGCAGCAGGCTGCGCCGCCCGAACGGCTTATCGAGCATGGCTCTCCCGGGTCTAGCCGCGGTGCCGGCCCTCGACCGGCTCTGTCTGAGGTCCTTGGTACCCGATGACGTTGTGATGTTCCTGGATCGGCCAGCGTGGCGGCGCCAGCGCCGCCCGGCGGATACGCTCGGCATTGCCGGTGATGTCGATCGTGTGGATGCGATCGTCGGCTCCGATGCCGATCACCAGCAGGGTCTGAGCGCGCCCCCGGGCGGCGATCACGATGCCCGGTGTCCCGTCGATGAGCATGACAGCGCCGGCGCGTGCCCGCCGGGCGAACCGGCGGGTCTCCTCGGCGACCTGCCTGGCGCCGCGCAACGTCGTCGGCACGTCCTCGGGGACCAGCGCCCGGTCGACCGTGCGCACGACGTCGGGAGCCAGCAGCCGCAGCAGAGCGGCGATATCGCCGCCGCGGGAGGCCGCCAGAAACGCCTCCACCACCGCGAGGTGGACGGTGGTGCGGCGCGGTGGGGCGGCCGGCTCGGCGTGCAGCCGGCCTCGGGCCCGGCTGGCGAGCTTCTTCGCGGTATCCGGCGACCGGTTCAACAACGCGGCGATCGTCTCGAACGGCATGGCGAACACGTCGTGCAGCACGAAGGCGACGCGCTGTGCGGGTGAGAGTCGGTCGAGCACAACGAGCAGCGCGTTGCTCACCGACTCCGCCAGCAGCGCGTCTTCCTCGGCCGGCGCCGACGCCGTCTCGGCCAGCCGATCCAGTTCGTCGGGTTCGGCGAGTGGCCGCTCCGCGCGTCGCTTGCGGGCCCGGAGCTGGTCCAGCGCCTCGCGCGCGGTGATCGTGGTGAACCAGCCGGAGAGGTTGTCGACGGCCCCGAAGTCCGCGCGACTTGCCTTCAGCCACGCCGACTGCACCGCATCGTCCGCGTCGGCCACCGAGCCCAGCAGCCCGAACGCGACCGACCTCAGGTGTCGCCGATCCGCGTCAAAACGCTGCGCGAGAGCCACCAAATCCGTTGTTGCGCCCATGGGTCACCTTTTCTGCGCGGAAATCGTCAAGGAGATGACCGCATCCAACGGACTTTCTGCTGCGAAGGAGACCAACACCATGACCTTACCGTTTGCGCGCCGCGGTGCGCTCTGCAACCGCGCAACTCGCCGCTGCGGAAATCGCTGCGCGACAAGGGATTGATCGGCATGCACACCGCACTTGTCGTGATCACGCTGCTCACCGCGGCCATCACCGCCGCGATCGCCATCGCCGATCTCGTTCCGGCCCGATTCGTGCTGGCGAACTCCGCCCAGGTCGGGGTGCCGCAATCGTGGTTGCCGGCGCTGGGTGCGGTGAAGCTGGCCGGGGCCGCCGGGATCGTGGTCGGGCTGCTGGGCCCACGCGAATTGGGAATCGCTGCCGCCGCCGGCCTGGTTCTGTTTTTCGTCGGTGCGGTATTGACCCACCTGAGAGCCCACGTGCTGTACAACATCGCGTTTCCCGGGGCCTACTTGTGCCTGTCCGCGGCGTCGCTGGCGCTGATGGTGGCGCACTGAACAGAGGCGAATCAGCCGGGAAAGTACCGGATCCGGTTGATCGCGTCGCCGCGCCACGCCACATCGGCGAACATGATGGCGCGCCCGTGACCCGAGTTGATGGAGACCGCGACCGTGGGGCCCGCGCTGTTCATCTTGGTGGCGCCGGCCCCGTTCAGTTGCTCCACCAGCTCGGCCAGCTCCAGGGGGTCGCGATCACCCAAACTTATTGCGGCCCCTGATGACAACGCCCCCGCGGCGGCGATCGTATCTCCCCGCGCCACGGCGGCGAAAAACCTTCGCACCAGCCCCTGGTGGCGCGCGCCCACCCGCCGGAATCCGGCCATGAAACCGGCGGTCCCCCGCCATCCTTGATTGGTCAGCAGCCCTGTGGACAGGCGCAGGGCGGGGGTCACCGCGCCCGCGCCGGTTCGCAGGAACTGCGCCATCATGGCCGGCAACTCCCAATAGGCCCGTAGTTCACCAATGAGCCACTGGCCGTTGGCTTCTCGGAGGTCATAGCGCAGGAACGCGGGAATGTACATCGTCACGTCCGGGCCCATCGCCACCTCGAGCTCGAGATCACGCAGAACCGTCGTGCCGAAGACGATGTCGATGTCGCGATGGAACTTGATGTCACGGGGGCCGATGAACGTGTCGTAAAAGCGGCCGATCTGCTCATGCCCCACGTGGGGTCGCGAGCCCACGGGGTCCTCGACGCGGCCGTCGTCGGTGAACAGCGCCACCCACCCGGCGCGATCGTGCGCGCCGGCCGCCTGCGGCGAGCGCTCCACCGCCGCGAGCAGACGTTCCCGGTCCAGTGGCACCACCATTACCGTCCCCCCACCAGCTCGACGCCGAAGGATTCCATTTCCGCCAGCGCCGCGGCGGCCGAATCCGCCGCCGCGGCCGCGGTCAGGTCGACCAGCACCCTGGTGGTCAGACCCGCGCGTGCCGCGTCCTCGGCGGTTCGGCGGACGCAATGGTCGGTGGCGATGCCGACGACGTCGACGTCGTCAACCCCCCGCTGCCGCAACCACTCCACGAGCGGGGTCCCGTTCTCGTCGACACCCTCGAAGCCGCTGTACCCCGCGGAGTAGGCGCCCTTGCGGAAGACGGCATCGATGCGCGTGGTGTCCAGGTCGGGGCGAAACTCCGCGCCCGCGCTTCCGGCGACGCAGTGCGGGGGCCAGGACGAGGAATAGTCGGGCCGATCGGAAAAATGGTCGCCCGGGTCGATATGGAAGTCCTGGGTCGCCACGACGTACCGATAGCCCGGCGCCCCGGCCAGGTGGGCGTTGATGGCGGGCGCGACGGCGGCCCCGCCGGACACCGGCACGGAGCCGCCCTCGCAGAAGTCGTTTTGCACGTCGACGATGATCAACGCTCGCACCGGCCCCACCCTATCCGGGTGCGCCGCTGCGCCGCCCTAGCTGCGCATATCGGCGTCACGGTTTGCTCGACAAGCAGTCGGGTAATACACGGGCCATGGTGATCAGGAGAATCGCGCGACCCCTGTTATCAGTGGCATTCATCGGGCAAGGAGTCAATTCACTACTCCACCCCAAGTCTGCGGCCGAGGCGGCGGCGCCGGCAGCGGACGGCTTGCAGGCGTTGCCGCATTCGGTGAGTGGCAACATTCCGAGCGACCCCGAGACGGTCGCCCAAATCACCGCGGCCGTCCAAATCGGCGGCGGCCTGCTGCTTGCCACCGGCAAGCTCCCCCGCATCGCCTCGGCCGCGCTCGCGGTGACGGTGTTGCCGGCCAACCTTGGGGCGCACTCGTTCTGGAATGAGAGCGACCCAGCGGCCAAAGCCCAGAAACGCCAGCAATTTCTGACCGACCTCAGCCTGCTCGGCGGGCTTCTCATCGCCTCCGCCGACACCGCGGGCAAGCCCTCGCTGGGGTGGCGCGGCCGCCGGGCGGCCGAGCGGCTCTCGGAGCGGGTGTCGTCGGCGTGGCCCGGATCCGACGATTCGGCCTTCGACGCCGATTTTTCCGAGCTGGGTGATCGGATCGCGCACGGCCTGCAGGTCGGCGCCGAACGCGGCCGCGAATTGGCCAGCACCGCGGCGGAACGGGGCGCCCCCTACGCCGAAGCCGCGCTCGAACGCGGCCGCGAATTGGCCAGCACCGCGGCCGAGCGCGGCAAGCCGCTGGCGAAGAAGGCGCGCAAGCGCGGGGAGGAATGGGCCGACGAGGCCGCCGACCGGGCCGCCTATCT
>Ga0134125_10005004_pt1 | contig 15085 bp, 11 predicted proteins | sample KB31751_FD_96464 | JGI IMG/M metagenome (GOLD analysis project Ga0134125, IMG submission 96464) | Terrestrial soil microbial communities with excess Nitrogen fertilizer from Kellogg Biological Station, Michigan, USA - KB3-175-1 | ecosystem: Environmental > Terrestrial > Soil > Unclassified ... | reverse complement strand
TCGCCATCAACATGATCGACATGATCGGGGTGGGGCCCTTCATTACCCTGCCGCTGATCCTGGCCGCCATGGGCGGACCGCAGGCCATGCTGGGGTGGATTCTGGGCGCCGGCTTCGCCCTTTGCGATGGCCTCATCTGGGCCGAGTTGGGCGCGACTTTCCCCGAGGCCGGGGGAAGCTACCGCTATCTGCGTGAATGCTTTGGACCCAAGTGGGGGCGGCTGTTCTCGTTCCTCTTTGTCTGGCAGTTGAGCTTCAGCGCGCCGCTGTCCATTGCTTCCGGGTGCATCGGGCTGGCGCTGTACTCGACCTACTTCTTTCCTGCGCTGGCGCATCCGCTGCTCACGGCCCGGCTGCCGCTGGGGGCAGGGTTCGCGCTGAGCGGCGTCACGGTCGTGGCCATCGGCTGCTGCCTGGCGGCGCTGTGGCTCGCCTACCGCCATGTGGGCCGCGTGGGCAAGCTGTCGCAGTATCTCTGGATCGGGGTGCTGGCCACCGTCGCCTGGGTGATCTTCGCGGCGCTGACCCACTTCCACGCCGCGACCGCGTTTCAGTTCCCTCCCGGCGCCTTCCGCATGTCAGGCAGCTTCTTTCTGGGGCTGGGTTCGGCCATGTTGATCGCCACCTACGACTATTGGGGTTATTACAATGTCGGCTTTTTGGGCGGCGAGGTGGAGCAGCCGGAGCGCAACATCCCGCGCGCCATACTCTGGTCCATCGCGCTGGTCGGGGCGATCTACATCGTGATGAACATCGGCGTGCTGGGCGTGATGCCGTGGCAGGAGTTGAGCGGCAGCCGCGCGGCGCAGTCGTATGTGATGTCCATCTTCATGCAGCGCGTCTATGGCGGCTGGGCGGGCGGGGTGATCACGGCGCTGATCATGTGGACCGCCTTCGCCTCGGTGTTTTCGCTGCTGCTGGGCTACTCGCGGGTGCCGTACGCGGCGGCGCTCGACGGAAACTACTTCAAGAGCTTCGCCACGCTGCATCCCGAGGGGCGTTTCCCCAAGGTCTCCCTGTTGTGGCTGGGTGGGGTGGCGGCGCTGTTCTGCTGTTTCAGCCTGGCGGCGGTGATTGCGGCGCTGGTGGTGATCCGCATCACCCTGCAGTTCCTGTTGCAGGCGGTGGGGCTGCTGGTGCTGCGCGCGCGGCGGCCGGAGCTGCCGCGTCCGTTCCGGATGGCGGCCTACCCGTGGCCGGCGCTGCTGGCGATTGCCGGGTTCATCTACGTTCTCTTCGCGCGTACGCAGTCGCTGCGGCAGCTCGGCTTCGCCGCGGTCCTCGCCGTGGTGGGCGTCATCATCTACGGTGTGCGCCTGCGGAGGTCCGACTGAACCACCTGCAACGCGCCATCGGCCTGCGGCAGGCGGTCGCGCTGAACATGATCGAGATGGTGGGGGTGGGGCCGTTCATCACCATCCCACTCATTCTGCAGGCCATGGGCGGGCCGCAGGCCATGCTGGGCTGGATCCTGGGGGCGGCGTTCGCGCTTTGTGACGGGCTCATCTGGGCGGAGTTGGGCGCGGCGTTGCCGGGAGCGGGCGGAACCTACCATTACCTGGGGGTGATGTATAAAGGCGGCTGGGGGCGCCTGTTCGCGTTCCTCTTCGTCTGGCAGACGATCTTTAGCGGGCCCCTGGTGATCGCCTCCGGATGCATCGGCCTCGCCCTCTACGCCAGCTTTCTGTGGCCGGGACTGGATCAGCCGCTGTTCACACTCGGGAGCTGGATCAGCTTCAGCCCGGCGACGGCGGTGGCCATGGGCTGCTGTCTGCTGGCCCTGCTGCTCGCCTACCGCCAGGTGCGGTGGATCGCGCGGCTGGGCGAATGGTTGTGGGTGGGGGTGGCGGGGACCATCGCCTGGGTGATCTTCGCCGGCGTCACCCACTTCCACGCCGCCCGCGCCTTTGATTTTCCGCCGCACGCGCTGCAACTCTCCTCCGGATTCTTCCTTGGCCTGGGTTCGGCCATGGTCATCGCCTTCTACGATTACGGCGGCTACGAGACGAGCAATTACCTGGGCGCGGAGGTGCTGCGGCCGGAGAAGACGCTGCCGCGGGCGGTGCTGATCTCGGTGGCGCTGGTGGGCTTTGTGTACGTGGTGATGAACATCAGCCTGCTGGGCGTGGTGCCGTGGCGGGACCTGGTGGGCGGGGCGGCGCACAACTACGTGGTCTCGGAGCTGATGCGCCGGGTGTACGGGATGGCGGCGGCGCGGCTGGTCACCGTGCTCATCCTGTGGACCGCCTTCGCTTCCGTGTTTGCGCTGTTGCTGGGGTTGTCGCGGGTGCTGTACGCCGCCGCGGCGGACGGCAACTTCTTCCGCGCCTTTGCCCGTCTGCACCCGCGCGGCGGCTTTCCCACCGTGGCGCTGCTGGCGCTGGGTCTGGCTTCGGTGTTCTTCTGCCTCTTCCGGCTGGATGAAGTCATCGCGGCCCTGATCGCCATCCGCATCGTCTCGCAGTACCTGTTGCAGGCGGTGGGCTTGCTGGTGTGGCGGCGCCACCATCCGGAAGCCCCGCGGCCCTACCGCATGCCGCTCTATCCGCTGCCGGCGCTCCTGGCCATCGCCGGCTTTATGTTCCTGCTGCTGGCGCCCGCCGGGGCGCTGCGCGAGCTGGCCTACGGCACGCTGGTGCTGGCCAGCGGCGTGCTGGTGTATTTCTGGCGGGCAAGTTCCACAAACGATCGCGGAGCGGGCGGCCCCGCCGGCCGGACAACGGCGGCATAATGCCGTAGAGGCTGAGTTATGCCATCGTGGACCTGTCCAATCTGCAAGCTGGAGTTCGCTGATCCCGGCACTGCCCGCCGCTGCGAGGAGTGGTGCTCGACCCACCTGTCCTGCAACGTGGAAATAGGCCGCAGCGCCCTGAACCGCGGCACGGTCTCTCCATCCCGTGACCAGAGGTTTCCCAGCCCGACCGAAAAAAGGGCGGCTCCCGGCAAGAGGTGACCGTGAGCCCTCCGCCGGCGAGGCTGTGAGGCTATACTGAGGCGGTGAAGACAGCTCGCGGATGGGCCGCGCGTGGACTGGTGCTGACGCTCCTGCTGCCCCTGTGGGGGCTGGCTCTGGTGTGCCAGTCGCCCGCCTCCGATGCCCATGCCGCCATGGCCTGCTGCCGCCGCGCCCACAGTACGTGCATGCAGGGCGGGCACCAGGGCGCGATGGCCTGCTGTCAGCACATGGTGACCGCGCCCTCGATGTTGCCGGCGGTAACCGGCCGCGAGATGGCGGCGAGTGCGTCCCTTGCCCCGGCAGTCGCGACGGTATTGACGACGCGGCCGCCGCGGGTCCGGTTGGCCGCCGCGCCGCGTCCCCCTCCGCTCCGATTGCCTCCGCTCTACCAACTCCACGCCAGCCTGCTGATCTAAAACCTCCTCCGCTGCGGTTCCGCTCCGGCGTCTGCCGGCCGCGTTTCTCGTTGTCCATGGAGGAGGATCCATGCTGTTTCTGTTGTTGTTTCTTCTGGCTGCCGGCGCATCGGCGCAAGCGCCCACGCCTTTGGCCGCGCTGATCCGCGAGGCGCAGGTCCACAATCCCGGGGTACAGGCCACGGAACATGTCTGGCGGGCGGCGGAGCAGGCCATCGCCCCGGCCGGGGCGCTGCCCGACCCGCAGATGGATGTGCAGCAGATGAGCGCCGGATCGCCGCTGCCGTTCGACGGCTTCTCCCAGGTGGAAATGACCTATGTGGGCGTGGGGGTGTCACAGTCCATCCCCAGCGCCGGCGTGCGGCGATGGAGCGCCGCCGCCGCCCGGCAACAAGCCGCCGCCGCCGCCGGTGACTGGCAGCAGGCGCGACGCAGGCTGGCGCGGCAAGTCACCGAACTGTATATCCATCTCGGCCTGCTGGCGCAACAACAGCGCATCCTCGAACAGCAGGGCAGCCTGCTGCGGCAGGCGGAGGCGGCGGCGGAGCTGGGCTACCGCACCGCGCGGGGAACCCAGGCCGACGTACTGGCGGCCCAACTGCAAGTCACCGAACTGATGCGCGACACGGTGGAGCTGCGGCAGGAGCAGGATGTCGCCGAGGCGCAAATGCGGTCGCTGCTGGGCCGGGCGCCCGGCACGGCGGCGATCGTACCCGAGCCGCTGCGGGTGACGCACCTGGACGCCGGCGAACCGGCGCTGGCGGCGGCGCTCGACCGCGGCGATCCGGCGCTGGCCGCCGGGCGGGCGCGCGCCGCGGCTGCCGGGGCGGAGGTGCAGCGGGCCCACGCCGCCGGCCGGCCCGAATTCAGCGTGCAGTTCGCCTACCAACATACCGCCGGCGCGTTTCCCGACCGCTACATGTGGGGAGCGGCCATGTCGCTGCCCTGGCTGCATCGCGCGGATCACGCCGCCGCGGCCCGGCAGGCAGCCGAGACCCAGGCAGGCGCGCAGTCCACGCTGGAGCAACTGCAACTGGACCAGCGCTACCGCCTGACCGCCGCGCTGCTCAATGTGCGCAACGATGAGCAGATGCTGCGGCTGGACGCCGGCGGCCTGCTGCCGCAGGCGCGGGCCGCCGCCGCCGCCGCCCTGGTCGCCTACACCGCCGGCCAGGCCGGGCTGGAAACCTATCTGCAAGCCTGGAGCAGCGAGTTGACGCTGGAGCGGCAGTATTGGCAAACCGTCGCCGATCATGAAACTGCCCTGGCGGCGATCACCGAGCTCACCGGACCCAACCGGGCAGGGGCTCAAGCGGCCCCCAGCCCGTCCGAGGTGGCACATGACTAAGCCGGCGCTCATCGTCCTCTTGACGGGGCTGGCTGTGGCAACGTCGGCGCAGCAGCGCACCCAGCTTTCGGGAGTGACCCTGGCCACCGTCCAGGTGCGCAATCTCACCGCCGACGTGCAGGCCACCGCCACCGTCGCCGCCGACGAAGCCACCGAGACCGCGGTAACCGCCCATTTCACCGGCTGGATTGAGAAGCTGCCGGTCAACACCACCTACCAGCGCGTCCATCGCGGCGAAGTGCTGTGCACCATCTACAGCCCCGGCCTGTACGCCGCCGAACAGGACTATGCCCTGGCCGCGGCTCAGCAACCGACACTGGCGGCGAGTACCGTGCCCGGCGTGGCGGCGGGCGCGCGCTCGCTGCTGGCTGATGCCGCTGCCCGACTGCGGCAACTGCAGGTGCCGGAGGAGGAGATCACGCGCCTTGCCTCGGGCGGTGAGCCGCGACAGGAATTTTCGCTCACTGCGCCCCGGGACGGGATCGTCGAGCAGCGCCTCGTGCTGCCCGGCGCGCAGGTAGAGGCCGGAACGCGCCTGTTCACCCTCGCCGGCCTGGCCCCCATCTGGATCAACGCCGCCGTGACCGAGGCGGACCTGGGGCGCGTCCGGGTGGGCCAGCCCGCCCGTGTGTCGCTCGATGCCTATCCGGGACGGAGTTTTTCCGCACGGGTCGCCTTCATTTCTCCCCAGGTGGAGGCGGCCAGCCGTACAGCGGCCGTGCGCCTTGTGCTGCCCAACCGCGAACAGGCGTTGGTGCCGGGCATGTTCGGGCGGGTCACCATCGCGGTGGCGCTGGGGTCGCGGCTGACGGTTCCCGCCAGCGCGGTACTGCAAAGCGGCGCCATGGCGCAGGTGTTCGTGGCTGCCGGGGATGGCCAGTTCTCGCCGCGCACCGTGACCGTGGGCCCGCAGGTGGGGGACGCCATCGTCATCCGCGGCGGGCTGCGCGCCGGCGAGCGGGTGGCCGCGGGCGCCAGTTTCCTGATCGCCTCGGAGGCGCAACTGTCGGCCGCGGCCGGCAGCTATGCGCCGCCGCCGCCGGGCGTGGCGGGCGCCGGCGCCACAGCGCCCCCGGCCGCCACCCTGCTCCTCACCACCGACCCATCGCCGGCGCGCAAAGGCTCCAACACCTTCCGCGTGCTGCTGCGCGACGCCCGGGGTGCGCCCATCGCCGGCGCCCAGGTGACCTTGACTCTGGCCATGCCCGCCATGCCGGCCATGGGCATGGCCGCCATGCGGGTCACGGTGGCCATGCACGATGCCGGGGACGGCCGCTACCAGGGCAGCGGCACGCTGGGCAGCGGCGGCCAGTGGCAGGTGACGATGGTGGCGACCCAGGCGGGCCGTGTGGTGGCCCGCGCGCAAACTTCCCTGCGCGTCCAGGGGGGCATGTGATCGAACGCTGGATCACCGCCTGCGCCCACAACCGCTTCCTGGTATTGGCCGGTGTGGTTCTGCTGACCGCGGCCGGGATCTTCTCGCTCCACCGCATCCCTCTGGACGCGCTGCCCGACATCAGCGACGTGCAGGTGGTGGTGCACACCGCCTGGGCGGGACAGCCGCCGGCGGTCATCGAAGACCAGGTGACCTATCCCCTGGTTACCGCGCTGCTCGGCGCGCCCCGCGCCAGCGACGTGCGCGCCCAGACCATGGAGGGAGACTCCTACATCACCGTCGTGTTCCAGGACGGCACCGATTTGTACTGGGCGCGCAGCCGCGTACTCGAACTGCTGGACCGCGAGACCGGCCGCCTGCCCGCCGGCGTTCATCCCGTGCTCGGCCCCGACGCCACCGGCGCCGGCTGGGTGTATGAGTACGCTTTGACCGACAAGACGCATCGCCACTCCCTGGCCGATCTGCGCGCGCTGCAGGATTGGTTCCTGCGTTACCAGTTGGAAACCGTTCCGGGGGTGAGCGAAGTCGCCACCATCGGCGGCTTTCAGCGCCAGTATCAGGTGGCGCTCGACCCCAACCGGCTGCGCCAGTTCGACGTCAGCCTGGAGGATGTCATCACCGCCGTGCGCGCCTCCACCGGCGAAAGCGGCGGGCGCTCGCTGGAGATGAGCGGCGCCCGCTATCTGGTGCGCGGCTTGGGCTATGTGCGTTCGCTCGACGATCTGCGCCAGGTGGCGGTCGGCCTGCGGGGCGGCCAGCCGGTACGACTGGAGCAACTGGGAACGGTGAGCTTCGGCCCGGATGTGCGCTCCGGCATCGCCGACTGGAACGGCGAGGGTGAAACCGTGGGCGGCATCGTCATCGCCCGCTACGGCGGCAATGCCCTGACCGTGATTGACGGCGTCAAGGCCAAGCTGGCTTCCCTGGCCGCCTCGCTGCCGCCCGGGGTAACCATTCACACCGCCTACGACCGTTCGCCCTTGATTGAAAACTCCATCGCCACCCTGCGCCGCGACCTCTACGAAGAGGCGATCATCGTCAGCCTGGTGATTCTGCTGTTTCTCTGGCACTTCCGCTCGGCGCTGATCCCGGTGATCACCCTGCCCATCGCCGTGCTGGCCACTTTCCTGCCCATGGCCGGCCTCCAGGTCAGCGCCAACATCATGAGCCTGGGCGGGCTGGCGCTGGCCATCGGCGTCCTGGTGGACGCCGCCATCGTCATGGTGGAGAACGGCCACCGCCGCCTCGCCGACTCGCCTGACGCCAGTGGCGCAGGGCGCCGCCGCCTTCTCCTCGCCGCCGCGCGCCAGGTGGGACCGGCGCTGTTCTTCTCCCTGCTCATCATCGTGGCCTCGTTTCTGCCGGTGTTCCTGCTGGGTTCCCAGGCGGGACGCATGTTCCGCCCCCTGGCCTGGACCAAGACGCTGGCGGTGGGCTTTGCCTCTCTGCTGGCGGTGACGCTGGTGCCCGTCCTGATGCCGATGCTCATTCGCGGCCGCCTGCGCAGTGAGCGGCACAACCCGATCTCGCGCGCCACCCAGGCCGTGTACCGCCCGGTGCTGCGGTGGTGTCTGCGCCACCCGCTCTGGACGATCGCCGCCAACCTGGCCTTTGCCGCCCTCACCCTGCCGCTGGCGTTGCACCTGGGCAGCCGCTTCATGCCGCCGCTCTACGAGGGCTCGGCGGTCTACATGCCCACCGGCCTGCCCGGCCTGGGCGTCACTCCGGCGGCGAACCTGCTGCAGGAACAGGACCGCATTCTGCACGCCTTTCCCGAGGTGGACAGCGTCTTCGGCACCGCCGGACGCAGCGACAGCGCCACCGACAATGCCCCCCTGGAGATGTACGACACCACCATCATGCTGAAGCCCCGCTCGCGTTGGCCCGCCGGCATGACCTACTCCCGTCTCATCGCCGACATGGACGCGAAACTGCACTTCCCCGGGCTGTCGAACAACTGGACCATGCCGGTGGCCAATCGCCTCGACATGGAGCTGACCGGCATCAAGACCCCGCTGGGGCTCAAGATACAGGGGCCAAGTCTCGAAGGCATTCAGGCGCTGGGGGCGCAAATGGAGCAGGTCCTGGCGGGCGTGGCGGGCGTCCAGTCCAGCTTTGCCGAACATGTGGCCGATGGCCTGTATGTGAACATCACCCCGCAGCGCGCCCAGTTGGCCCGCTTCGGCTTGAGCGTCGCCGCGGTTCACCAGGCGGTGGCCGGCGCCATCGGCGGCGAGAACGTGACCGAAACGCTGAACGGGCGCGAGCGCGTTCCCATCAGCGTGCGCTATGCCCGCGACTTTCGCAGCGACCTGCCGGCTCTGCGGCGGGTGCTGCTGACCACCCCCGGGGGCGTGCAGATTCCGCTCGGCCAGGTGGCGGACATCGCCGTGTCCCGCGGGCCGGCCATGATCCGCGATGAGGATGGGGCGTTGACCGGCTATCTCTATCTCGACGTCACCGGCAGCGATTATGGCGGCCTGGTGGAGCGGGCCAATGCCGCCTTCCGCGCCCGGTTGCAGCCGCCGCCCGGCTATAGCTGGCGATGGTCGGGCGAGTTTGCCGCCCAGCAACGCGCCGCGCAGCGGCTGCGGGTGGTGGTGCCGGTCGTCTTCTTCATCATCTTCCTGCTGCTGTATCTCATCTTCCATTCCGTCGCCGAGGCGCTGCTGCTGATGCTCCCCACTTTGTACGCGCTCAGTGGCGGCCTGCTGCTGCAAGCGTGGCTCGGGTACCCGTTTAGCGTCGCGGTGTGGGTGGGCTACATCGCCCTCTTCGGGATTGCGGTGGAGACCGCGGTGGTGATGATGGTCTATCTGCGCGAGGCCCACGCCGAGCGCGGCGACGGCAGTCTGGCCGGCGCCGTGGAGGCGGGCGCGGTACTGCGGCTGCGGCCCAAGCTGATGACGGTCACGGCGGTGCTCGCCAGCCTGATTCCCATCCTGCTGGAATCCGGCGCCGGCTCGGACGTCATGAAACCCATCGCCGCTCCGATTGTGGGCGGCATGCTGACTTCAACCGTCAGCGTGCTGCTGCTGGTTCCGGTGCTGTACTTCCTCTGGCACCGGCGCGAGGAGCGCCGCCATCAATCCACTCCGGAGGGGCCGGCGGCCGCCTGATCCGCCGGCGGCCGCGCCGGGCGCAGCACCAGCCGCAACAGCAGCGGGCCGATGAGGCTGGTCAGCACCGCCATGGCGATGCCGATGGAGTAGTAGGCGCCCGGAATGGCGGCGATCCGCAGGCTCTGGTCCGCCACCACGATGCCCACCTCGCCGCGCGGGATCATGCCCAGGCCCACCAGCAGCGCCGAACGCCGGCCCAGGGGCAGGGCCGAGAGGCCGCAGGCAAAGAGCTTGCTGACAATCGCGATCAGCGTCAGGGCGGCGATCAGCATGACATCGTGGGGTTGGGTCAGCACCTGGGGGCTCAGGCGCAAGCCGATGCTGGCCAGGAAAAACGGCACCACGAAGCTGCTCACCGCCTCGGCGCGGGCGCGCAGCGCGGGCGCCAGCTCCTCCGACTCGCTGACGAACAAGCCCGCCAGAAACGAGCCGATGATCGCCGCCAGGCCGATGGCCGCCGACATGGCGGAAAACCCCAACAGCACCACCAGCGCGAACGACCACTGCGGCGCACTCACCCGCATCCTCCCCAGGCGCGGCCGGATGCGGGGGAAGGCGGTACGGCGAAGGAACAGCACCACCACGAAGAACAGCGAGACGAAGACGACGGTCAGCAGCAGGTTGATCCAGTGCGATTGGTCGTTGCCGAAGCTGGTAAGCATGGACAGCGCCAGCAGGCCCAGAATGTCGTCGAGCACCGCCGCCCCCAGGATGACGCGGCCAAAGGTAGTCGAGAGGGCGCCGAAGTCGGAGAGGATCTTGGCCGTAATGCCGATGCTGGTGGCCACCAGCAGGGTCCCGACGAAGCGCGCCGTAATCGCGTTCTCGCCGATGGCGGCGGCAAACCCCCAGCCCAGCGCCAGCGGGGTGATGACGCCGAAAAAGCCCACCGCCAGGCTGACGTAGCCGTGCTCGGTCATCTCCTCCGGCTGGGTATTGAGGCCGGTCTCGAAGAGCAGGAAGATGACGCCGATCTCGGCCATGAAGGCGATGCTGGAAGAGGGCTCGACCCAGCCCAGCAGCCCGGGGCCGACCACGAAGCCGGCAACGATCTGGCCGATCAGCGCCGGCTGGCGCAGGCGCTCGAAGGCCTCCTCGCCGAGCTTGGCGGCGACAAACAGGATGAAGAGGCTGAACAGCGGCTGAATCGTCTCTGTGGCCACGTATTCCTACAATACATTGGCCGGCTGGGCGCTCCGCCCGGCTACGCCGACCAACCCGCTTAAGAAGTCAGACGACCAACACTCCCGCGCCGGCGATGGCGTCCTGCTTTAGGGCCAGCAGCGCGGCGTTGGCTTCCGCCATGGGGAACTCGCGGATGTGGGTGTGCACGCCGGCGGCTTGGGCTTCGGCGAGAAACTCGCGGCCATCGGCGCGGGTGTTGTTGGCGACGCTGCGAATCACACGTTCGCCATAAAGCCAGTCATAGTTGAGTTCGGGAATGGGGCTCATGTGGATACCGCCCAGCACCAGCGTGCCGCCACGGTCGAGGGCGCGCAGCGCGGGCGGCACCAGGTCGCCCGCCGGGGCGAACATCAGCGCCGCGTCGAGCGGCACCGGCGGCGGCGCCGCGGCATCACCCACCCAGACCGCGCCCAGCTCGCGCGCCAGAGTCTGATGGTGCTGGTGATCGCGGGTGCAGACGTGAACCTCGGCGCCGCGGGCGCGGGCGATCTGGATGGCGATGTGGCCGGCGGCCCCAAAGCCGTAGATGCCCAGCCGCGCGCCACGCCAATTTTGGATGCCGCTCAGCCGCAGGCAGCGATAGCCGATGATGCCTGCGCACAGCAGCGGCGCCGCCTGGGCATCAGCCAATTGCGACGGGATGGGGTAGACAAAATCGGCGGCGGCGAGCAGGTGGGTGGCGTAGCCGCCATCCACCGTCCAGCCGGTGAAATCGGCGGCCTCACAAAGATTCTCTCGTCCAGAAAGGCAGAAGCGGCAATGGCCGCAGGTATGGTGCAGCCAGGCGGCGCCGACACGGTCGCCCACTGCCGGCGTTATCACCCCTTCGCCCCGGGCGACAACCTCGCCCACAACTTGATGGCCGGGCACAATGTCCGACCGGCGTACCGGCAACTCGCCCTCGACCACATGCAAATCTGTGCGACACACGCCGCAGGCGCGCACCGCAATCAGCACTTCGCCCGATCCCGGCCGCGGATCGGGCCGCTCGATCCAGCGCAGCGGAGGTTGGCTCACAGGCCCCGGATGTGGCAAACTCCAAGCTTGCACGGCTTCCCCAGATCAAAGTCTAAAGCTTCCCCATGCCAGATGCACCCTTTGACCGCGTAGTCGCCATCATGCACCGGCTGCGGGCGCCCGACGGCTGTCCCTGGGACCGCAAACAGGATTTCGACTCCATTCGCCAGCACACGCTGGAAGAGGCCTACGAGGTGCTGGAGGCCATCGGCGAACGCGACTGGCCGGCGCTGCGCGAAGAGCTCGGGGACCTGCTGCTGCAGGTGGTCTTCTACGCCGAGATGGCGGAAGAACAGCATCTGTTCGACATTAACGATGTGTTGACGGAGCTGGCCGACAAGCTGGTGCGGCGCCATCCGCATGTGTTCGGAGAGGGCGAGCGCGCCGCCAACCCCGAGGCGGCGCTGGCGCGCTGGAACGAGATGAAGGCCGCCGAAGGCAAGCGCGCGGACACCTCGGAAATGGCGGGCATTCCGAAGGGCTTGCCCGGACTTTCCGAAGCGGTCAAAATGGGCCAGCGCGCCGCGCGCGTGGGTTTTGACTGGCCGGATGCCGCCGGCGTGTGGGAGAAGCTGGAGGAAGAACTGGGGGAACTGCGGCGGGCGGCCGAGGAACCCGGTGATCGTCGGCGGATCGAAGAAGAATTGGGGGACGTTCTCTTTACGGTTGCCAATCTGGCCCGTCACCTCGGCTTGGACGGCGAGGCGGCGTGCAAGCACGCCAACCAGAAATTCGCCCGGCGTTTTCGCCTGATGGAGCAGGCGGCCGGCGCAGACACAGGCGCTGATAAAACAGCGGCTCAGTGGGAGGAACTGTGGCAGGAAGCCAAGCGGAACAAGCAATAGAGATACGCGTACTCGAGACCATCGAAGAGCTGGAAGCCTGTGTCGAAATGCAGCGGTTGGCCTGGGGGTTCAGCGATCTTGATCTGGTGCCGCGGCGGGTCTTCGTGGTGGCGCGCAAGATCGGCGGCCAGGTGCTGGGCGCCTGGGCCGGCAACCGGATGGTGGGCTTCACCATGGCGCTGCCCGGGCATCGTCCGGGCCAAACCTACTGGCACTCCCACATGCTGGCGGTGCTGCCGCAGTTTCGCGACCGCGGCCTGGGGCGCAAGCTCAAGCTGCGGCAGCGCGAAGAGGCGCTGGCGCAGGGCCTGGATCTGATCGAATGGACCTTTGATCCACTGGAGATCAAGAATGGCTACTTCAACCTGCATGGGCTGGGCGCCATCACGCGGCATTACCATCCCAATCTCTATGGCCTGACCAGCAGCGCGCTGCAAGGCGGCCTGCCCACCGATCGGCTGACGGCGGAGTGGTGGCTGCGTACGCCGCGGGTCGCCGCCGTGGCTCGGGGCGAGGCGCCGCCGGCGCCGCGCATCACCCAGGAGGTTCCGGTCAGCGCTGAAATTGAGCCGTGGAAGCAGGCGCGCGATCCGCGCGCGGCAGCCGCCCAGACCGCCATTCGTGAAAAAATGCAGGCCGCCTTCGCCGCCGGTTTGACCGCGGTGGGGTATCGGCGCACGCCCGAGGGCGGCGCTTTCCTGTTGGGGGTGGAGGAACCGGAATGAAGATCGAGCGCGTCACGCTGCGGGAAATCCGCATGCCGCTGGTGACTGTTTTTGAAACCAGCTTCGCCCGCATGCAGGAGCGGCGCATCCTTTTGGTGGAGGCGCAGGTGGATGGGGTAACCGGCTGGGGTGAAGTCACCTGCGGCGAAGCCCCCTATTACAGCCCGGAGAGCACCGATACCGCCGCCATCGTACTGCGCGACTTCCTGCTGCCGCTGGTGGTGGGGCGCGAGTTTGACCACCCCGGCGATGTCGGCCGGGCGATGCGGCGGGTGCGCGGCCATGCCATGGCCAGGGCGGCGGTGGAGAACGCCGTCTGGGTGGCCGAGGCGGAGCGCGACCGCATGCCGTTATGGCAAAAACTGGGCGGCACGCGCCGCGAGATCGCCTGCGGCGTCTCCATCGGCATCAAGGATTCTCTCGAGGACCTGCTCGACACCATCGCCCGCGAGCTGGCGGCCGGCTATCAGCGCGTCAAGCTCAAGATCAAGCCCGGCTGGGACACCTCCATGCTGGAGCGGGTGCGGGCGAAGTTCCCCGACATCGCCCTCACCGCCGACGCCAACTCCGCCTACACGCTGGAAGACACCGGCCACTTGCGCGACTTCGACAGCTTCCATCTGATGATGCTGGAGCAGCCCTTGTGGCACGACGACATCTACTTCCACGCCCGTCTGCAGCGGGCGCTGCGCACGCCGCTGTGCCTGGACGAAAGCATTCATCACGCCCGCGACGCCGAGCAGGCGATCGAGATCGGCGCCTGCCGGATCATCAACATCAAGCTGGGCCGGGTGGGCGGCTTTACCTCCGCCCAGGCGGTGCACGAGTCGGCCTGGCGGGCGGGCATCCCGGTGTGGTGCGGCGGGATGCTGGAGTCGGGCGTGGGCCGGGCGGCCAACATCGCCCTCTCCACCCTGCAGAACTTCTCCCTCCCCGGCGACGTCTCCGCCAGCAAGCGCTACTGGGCGGAAGACATCATTGAACCCGAGGTGGTGGTTTCTCCTCAGGGCACGATCGCCGCCCCCACTGCGCCCGGCCTCGGCTTCACCGTCAAGACCGACCGCGTGAAAAAGCTCAGCGCCTGGGAACAGACGTTCCTGTAATTAGGCGGGTGGAAGCGTCTTCCAGCCTGTCCAGGTACGGCCGCCGGTATTGCCCTGCTCCGGTCCTTCCGGGTACACGGTGTCGGGACGCGGGCCGGGCTTGACTTTGGCCAGCACGTCGGCCACCAGCGTTTCCAGCTTGCGGTTGAAGCGGAAGCGGGTGGACGCGCCGATCACGAACGGCAGGGTGATCAGCTTATCGCTGGGGTCATAGGGGCTGAGCACTTTGTTCACCGCCAGACCCTTGAGATCCAGCCAACTGGTGGGTTGGCCATAGGCGGCGGAGAACTGCTCGGCATTCAGCAGCTCGTCGGGATGCTCGCTGAACCAGCGGGCAATCTTCTTGAACGCCGGGTGGGTGGTAAGAAAGTTATCGAGTGAGATCCACTCCATCCGCTCGTATGCGCCGTTTTCGTTCATGATTTCGCCTGCTTCCAGTCTAAGGAAGGTAGACTGGAACATCAAGCATGGCCGAGCTTATCCCTCCATTTTCCCTCGCCCGCCAGGCCGAACAGTTGGCCGCAGAGGTGCAGGCCGCGGTGTCGCGGGTGCTGGCCTCTGGCCGCTACGCCCAGGGGCCGGAGTGTGCCGCCTTCGAGCAGGAGGTGGCCTCGCTGTTGGGTGGCAAGCCGCTGGCGGCCTTGACCTGCTCCTCCGGCACCGACGCCCTGCATCTGGCCTTGCGGGCGGTCGGGGTGGGGCCAGGCGATGTGGTGCTCACCTCGGCGTTTACCTTCTTCGCCACCGCCGGCGCCATCCTGCTGGCCGGCGCGACGCCGGAGTTTGTGGATATCGAGCCGGAGAGCTTCAACCTCGACCCCTCGGCGCTGGCGCGGGCCCTGGCCCGCCCGCGGCGCGAGCGCATCGCCGCCATCGTGCCGGTGCATCTGTATGGCCGCGTGGCCGCCATGCCCGCGATCATGGAGCTGGCCAACGCCGGCGGCATTCCCGTGGTGGAAGATGCCGCCCAGG
>Ga0134125_10005003_pt1 | contig 15086 bp, 14 predicted proteins | sample KB31751_FD_96464 | JGI IMG/M metagenome (GOLD analysis project Ga0134125, IMG submission 96464) | Terrestrial soil microbial communities with excess Nitrogen fertilizer from Kellogg Biological Station, Michigan, USA - KB3-175-1 | ecosystem: Environmental > Terrestrial > Soil > Unclassified ... | reverse complement strand
TTGATCTCGGCCGGCGTGACCAGCGAGTTGGCCGGAATGAAGTTGTCGTGTTCAAGGAACCAGCCGCCAACGGTCGGCTCGAAGAAGATGATGAAGGCGCAGATGATCAGGAAGAAGGCGACGCCGAACAGATCCTTGACCGTGTAGTACGGATGGAACGGAATGCCGTCGACGGGTTTGTCGGCGCCAAAGCGGCTGCCCTTCGGACCTTTCTTGATCTCGACGCCGTCCGGATTGTTCGAGCCGACTTCGTGCAGAGCGGCCAGATGCAATACCACGAGCAACAGCAGCACCAGCGGCAGCGCGATCACGTGCAGCGAGAAGAAACGGTTGAGCGTGGCATCGGCGGGATTGAAATCGCCCATGATCCACTGCACCAGCGTATCGCCGATCCACGGCACCGCGCCGAACAGAGAGATGATCACCTTCGCGCCCCAGAAGCTCATGTTGCCCCACGGCAGCACGTAGCCCATGAACGCTTCGGCCATCAGGGCGAGGAAGATCAGCATGCCGAGGATCCAGACCAGCTCGCGCGGCTTCTTGTACGAGCCGTACATCAGGCCGCGGAACATGTGCAGGTAGACGACAATGAAGAACATCGACGCGCCGACTTCGTGCATGTAGCGGATCAGCCAGCCCCAGTCCACGTCGCGCATGATGTACTCGACCGAGGCGAACGCGGTGTCCGCGCCGGGCTTGTAGAACATGGTGAGGAAGATGCCGGTGACGATCTGGTTGACCAGCACCAGCAAGGCGAGCGAGCCGAAGTAGTACCAGAAGTTGAAGTTCTTGGGCGCGTAGTACTCACTGGTGTGCGAGGACAGGAACGACAGGATCGGCAGACGCTCTTCGATCCATGCGAGCAGGCGGTTCTTGGGTTGGATGCGTACAGGTGTCGTCGCCATCACGCGGCTCCTTGCGGATCGACGCCGATCTGGATCAGCGTGTCGGAAACGAAGTGATACGGCGGCACTTGCAGGTTGGCCGGCGCGGGAACGCCGTCGAACACGCGTCCGGCGATGTCGTAGCGCGACTTGTGGCAGGGACAGAAAAAGCCGCCCTTCCAATTCGGGTCGAACGGTTCGGCCTTGACCTCGCCGAAGTATTCCGGCGAACAGCCCAGATGCGTGCAGATGCCGATCACGACCAGCCATTCGGGCTTGATCGAGCGCGCTTCGTTCTTCGCGTATGCCGGCTGCTGGTCGGCGTTGTCGCTTTTGGGATCTTTCAAGCGGCCATCATCTTCCGGCAGCGTAGCGAGCTGCTGCGCGGTGCGGTTGACCACGAACACCGGCATGCCGCGCCAACCGAACGTCACTTTCTGCCCGGGTTGGATCTTGCCGATATCGGCCATGACTGGCGCACCGGCAGCCTTGGCGCGTGCGCTCGGCTCCCAGCTCTTGATGAACGGCACTGCCGCGCACGCAACGCCCACCGCGCCGACGACCGACGTCGTCGCAGTGAGAAAGCGGCGGCGTCCGGGATCCACGACTTCATTCGCCATCCGGCACTCCGATGTCCAAGCCTTGAGGTTCGCAACGTAACCGGAGTCGCGTAAAGGCGGCTTCCGAATCTGCACTAGTTTAACGAACGCATGCGCCGCAAACAATGCGGGAAACCTGTAGCCTATGCGCCGTGAGCGCCGGGGATGCCGGCGCGCGACGTTTTCCGACACCGGATCGTGCATGAAGAGCCTTTATCGATTCTTGCTGTTCCTCGGCCAATTTGTGACGCTCGGGCTGGCGGTCGCCTTCGTCGTCAGCGTGATTTCGCCGCACCTGGTCGAACGTGTGCGCCAGCGTTTTGCCGCGCCCGCCACGACGGCATCGCTCGCTCCGCCGCCATCCGTCGCGCGCAGCGCGCCGGAACACGCCGGCAGCGCGAGCGAAACCGCCCAGGACCGCAACGCCGTCACCGTGTCCTATGCGGCAGCGGTTGCGCGCGCGGCACCGGCTGTCGTGAGCATTACCGCGAACAAGGTGGTCAGCACGCGCCAGGTGCTGGTGCCTTCCAATCCGGTGCTGCAGCGCATGTTCCCAGGCATCCAGATCGGACCCACGCGGACGCAACGCCAACAGAGCCTGGGTTCGGGCGTGATCGTGAGCCCGGCTGGCTACGTCGTCACCAACAACCACGTGATCCAGGGCGCCGAGGATATCCAGGTTGTGCTCTATGACGGCAGCGCCACCAGCGCACGCGTGATCGGCACGGACGCGGATACGGATCTGGCCGTGCTCAAGATCGACACGCCGAATCCGCCGAGCATCGCGATCGCCGACAAGACCCCGCTCAGCGTCGGCGATGTGGTGCTGGCGATCGGCAACCCATTCGGCCTGAATCGCACGGTGACCATGGGCATCGTCAGCGCGCTCGGACGCCAGCTGAATCTGTCGGCGCAGCAAAATGCTTCGACCTACACGGATTTCATCCAGACCGACGCCGCGATCAACCAGGGCAATTCCGGCGGCGCGCTGGTCAATGCCTACGGCGAACTGGTCGGCATCAACTCCGACATTTTTTCCCCGTCCGGCGGCAACATCGGCATCGGCTTCGCGATTCCGGTCAACACGGCCAAGGCAGTGCTCGACCAGATCGTCGCACACGGACGCGTGATCCGCGGTTGGCTCGGCGCGGAGTACGCCGACGTGAACGTCCTGCAAGGTACCGGCACCACGCACGGCGTGGCCATCATCGGCATCTACGAAAAAGGTCCGGCCGCATTGGCCGGCCTGAAACCGGGCGACGTGCTGTTCACGCTCGACGGCAAACCCATCGCCAGCCAGCTGGAACTGCGCAATCACGAGGCCAGCCTGGCGCCGGGCACGCAGGTGCAACTGACTGGCGAACGCAATGGCACGCCGTTTGCGCTGGCCGCGACCTTGCAGGAACGCCCGCAACGCCAGACAAGCGGTTAGACTAGGCTCGGCGCTCGGGGGAGCACGACGAAACATGCCAGCGCATCGATCCAAACGGGTGCTGCATCCGATACTTCTCGCGGCAGCACTGATCGCATGCCCCGCCATTGCGGCGGATGCGGCTGCAACGGCTCCTGTGGCCAGCACCGCGCCGCTGCCATCGGCCGCCGCCTTCGATACCCTGTTCAAGCGCCTGGATGTCGGCGATCTTACGGCGCTGAGCGCCGCCGAACAACGCAAGGTAGTCGGGCAACTCGTGCAGTTGCTGCCGAGCGGAGACGCTCACCGCGCACGCATGCTCGATACCCAGCGCTGCGGGCTGGATTTCACCAACGACAACCAGAAGGGCTACGAATTCGCCGACGCGCACTTGGCCGCGGCGCTGGCTGCGCACGACGATGCCGCCGCAATCCGCTTTTATTACTGCCGTGGCGGCTATCTGGAAAGCCTCAAGACCCCGCGCGATGCGCTGGCCGATTTCGAACGCGGCATCGAGCTGGCGCGTACCAGCGGCGATGATGCGATGCTGGCTGCCGGCCTGCAGGCGCGCGGCGGCATGTATTCGCTGCTCGGCATCCATGGCAAGGCGCTGGCGGACCTGCTCGAAGCGCGGCGCATTTTCTCCGAGCAGGAATTGGACGAAGCATCCAGCCAGATCCTTCAGGACATCGGCATCGCCTACCGGCGCCTGGGCTATCCGGACAAGGCGCGCGAATACCTGAATCAGGCCATCGACCACGAAAAACGCGTTGGCGACACCGAATCGTTGTACATCTCCACCTTGCAACTGGGTTATGCCGATCAGGAAACCGGGCAATACGAATCCGCGCTGGCCACCCAGCAGCGCGCCCTCGAACTGGCCAGCACGACCGGCGATCGCTCCAGCGTGGCTTCGGCGAATCTCGCCATAGCCTCGGTGCTGACCGACCTTGCGCGCTACACCGAAGCCCAGTCCGCGCTGCAAAAGGCCGCAGACGGATTTGCGGCGGTAGGCGACCGCGCCGATGTCGGCATGCTTGCCTACGAGCGCGGCCGCGCGCTGGCGGGATCGAAGGAGTCACGCAAGGCGCTGGCCGAGTTCGCCACGGCGGAAGCGGCATTTCGCACGAACGGCAACCAGCGCTATCAGGAAATCCTCTACCGCGCCCAGGCCAAGTCGCTGGAGGACGCCAATCAACCGGCGGCGGCACTGGCCGCGTACAAGAACTTTCTTGCCGCGCACGACGCGGTGGCCAAGGAACGCGCCAACCAGCAAGCGCAGATGTTGCGCGAGCAGTTCGATACCGACCGTGCCAAGATGGAAAACCTGCGTCTGAAGGGCGAACAGGCGGCCAAGGATCACCAACTCGAAGCGCTGCAGGGCGTGCGCCGCTGGCAACAGGTGGCGATGGGGCTGCTCGCGATCCTGCTCGGCCTGCTATCGCTGCTGGCGATCCGCCAACTGGCTCGGCTGCGCAACTGGAAACGCATGGCCTCGGTCGACACGCTCACCGGCGTGGCCAATCTGCGCGGCCTGCAATACTTCGCCAACGCGGCGATGCGTCGCGCGCATGCGCAAAACGAACCGCTGACCGTGCTCGCCATCGACCTCGACGATTTCAAACGCGTCAACGATGTGCACGGACACCCCACCGGCGACCGCGTGCTGCGCGAAGTTGCCCGCGCCTGTGCGGATGCGCTGCGCGACGGCGACCTGCTCGGCCGCATCGGCGGCGAGGAATTCCTTGCGGTTCTGCCCGGCACCCTGATCGATCACGCCGTCGACGTGGCCGAGCGCCTGCGCCGGCGCGTCGAGACATTGGAAATCGCCGATTTGCCGGGGCGTCTGCGCGTGACGATCAGCATCGGTGCCGCCGAAGCGCTGCCGCACGAGCGCGACATCGGCACATTGATCGAACGCGCCGACGCGGCCCTGTACCGGGCCAAGGCGCTGGGGCGCAATCGAGTGGTTAGCGCGGATTCCTAGGAGCGCGGCGCGGCGGCAGGTGCCGCCGCGGCGACTGGCGACGACTCCGCTTCGCGATAGCGTTTGTGCAGGGTGGCCACGCGCTGCACGTAGACCCGGGTTTCGTCGAACGGCGGCACGCCCTTGTACTTCTGCACGTTCTGCGCGCCGGCGTTGTAAGCCGCCGTGGCGAGTTGCTCGTCGCCGTTGAACTGTTTGAGCAACTGCGCGAGGTAATCCGCGCCGCCGCGGATGTTCTGGCCCGCGTCGAACGGATCGCCGACACCCAGATCCGCCGCCGTACCCGGCATCAATTGCATCAGGCCCTGTGCACCCTTGTCCGACACGGCGTAGCGCTTGAACGCGGACTCGGCGTGGATCACCGCGCGCAGCAGCGACGGATCGAGGTGGTAATCCTTCGCTGCCGTGGCGATTTCGTCGCTGTACGCATCCAGGTTCAACGGGATCGATCCCCAGTTCAGATTCGAATGCACGTTGCAGGCGTAGCAGGTCGCCATGTAGGTGAACAGCACGCGGTACGACGCGCCCGTCGCCGGGCGGATGTTGGTGTACTCGGTGATGCCGTTGGCGCGCACGACTTTGTATACCGCGCCGCGATGTACCTGGAAGGCGCTATCGTCCTTGCCGTCGCCCGCCGGCTTCGGCGTTTCCGGCGCGGAAACCGGTTCCTTGGCGTCGGCTGCAGCCGGTTCGGAGCGGTATTCGGAATGCGGCTTGCCGTCCGCGGCGGGCGGCGCGATTTTCTTGTCGGCGTAGCTCGCCACTTCGTGGCATTGCTTGAACGTGCCGGGTCGATTGGTGAAAGCCACCTGCCCGTTCGGCCCTTCGCACTTGTAGACACTGCCGGCGCGCGCGGGCGTCCACGCGAACGCACAGGCAAGGGCAAAAAGCGGCAAAAGTCGCAAAATACGCATTGTGGAAAAGACTAATTTCATCGTCGATCGCTTCGGGACTGAGCGAGTTTCCGGCAGGCAGTTTCAGACAGAATCGGTGGTTTGCCAAGTGCCAAGGCCCGGATTTTCGTGGCGCCGGCGCACAGTCAGGCTTAAAATAGACAGATTCCGATAACGGTTGGTGCCATGTCCGGCAAGTTGTTCATCAAGACCCACGGCTGCCAGATGAACGAGTACGACTCGGCCAAGATGGCCGACGTGCTCGCGGCCTCGCACGACCTCGAATTGACCGAAAACGAGGCCGAAGCCGACGTCATCCTGATCAACACCTGCTCGATCCGCGAGAAAGCGCAGGAGAAGGTGTTTTCGCAACTCGGCCGCTGGAAGGAATTGAAACAGGCCAATCCTGCCCTCGTGATCGGCGTCGGTGGCTGCGTCGCCAGCCAGGAAGGCGCGGCCATCGTCAAGCGCGCGCCGTACGTGGATCTCGTGTTCGGCCCGCAAACCCTACACCGCCTGCCTGCAATGATTGAAGCGCGCAAAAGTACACAACGCGCACAAGTGGACATTTCGTTCCCTGAAATTGAGAAATTCGACCGACTGCCTGAACCGCGCGCGGAAGGCGTCACCGCATTCGTGTCGATCATGGAAGGCTGCTCGAAATATTGTTCGTATTGCGTGGTGCCGTACACGCGCGGCGAGGAAATCAGCCGTCCGTTCGACGACGTGATCGCCGAAGTCGCGGCGCTCGCCGACCAGGGCGTGCGCGAAGTGAATCTGCTCGGCCAGAACGTCAACGCCTATCGCGGGCCGATGCACGATGGCAGCGTTGCCGATTTGTCGGTGCTGATCCACGCCATCGCGCAGATCGATTCCATCGGCCGCATCCGCTTCACCACCTCGCATCCACTGGAATTTTCCGACTCGCTGATCGAGGCCTACGCAAACGTGCCCAAGCTCGCCAATTACCTGCATCTGCCGGTGCAGGCGGGTTCCGACCGAATCCTGAGCGCGATGAAGCGCGGCTACACCACGCTCGAGTTCAAGCAGAAGATTCGCAAATTGCGCAAAGTGCGTCCCGACATTTCCGTGTCCACCGACATCATTGTTGGCTTTCCCGGCGAGACCGACGTCGATTTCGAGCAGACCATGAAGCTCGTCGAGGACATCAGCTTCGACCAAAGTTTTTCCTTCATCTTCTCGCGTCGGCCCGGCACGCCCGCCGCAAATCTGCATGACGACACGCCGGACGAAGTGAAGCACGCGCGCCTGCAACGCCTGCAGACCACGATCAACGCGAATGCGAAGAAGATTTCGGAAAATATGGTCGGTACCGTGCAGAACGTGCTCGTCGAAGGCCCGTCGAAGAAAAATCCGCACGAGATGGCCGGTCGCACCGAGAACATGCGCTACGTGAACTTCCCCGGCGACGCGCGCATGGTCGGCCAATTCATCGACGTGCAGATCACGCAGGCGATGTCGAATTCGTTGCGCGGACGGTTGCATTCCGAATTGCCGGCCGTTGCCAACGCCGGATGATCGCCACCCTCGCCCACCGCGACTTCGCGCTCGAGCCTGCCGACGGCGAACGCCTCGCCAATCTTTCCGGCCCGTTCGACGAGCACTTGCGCCAGATCGAAATGCGCCTCGGCGTCACCATCGCCAACCGCGGCAACGTGTTCCGCATCAGCGGCGCGGATCGCGCTGCCAAGCTCACCGAGCGCGTGCTGCGCGACTTGTACGACGCGACCGAATCCGAAACGCTCAACGGCGCGCAGATCAATCTGCACTTGTCGGAATCGGGCATCGATGCGCTCGTGGACAAGGCCGACGACGCGCTCGAAGTGTCCATCAAGGTCAAGCGCGGCACGATTCGCGGTCGCGGCGCGAACCAACAGCGCTACCTGCACGCGGTCGCCACGCACGACATCAACTTCGGCATCGGCCCCGCCGGCACCGGCAAGACGTATCTCGCCGTTGCGATGGCGGTGGATGCGCTCAATGATTCGCGCGTGCAACGCCTGATCCTGGTGCGTCCTGCGGTCGAGGCCGGCGAGAAACTCGGCTTTCTGCCGGGCGACCTCACGCAAAAAGTCGATCCGTATCTGCGCCCGCTCTACGACGCACTGTATGAAATGCTCGGCATCGACCGCGTGGGCAAACTCATCGAACGCAACGTGATCGAGATTGCGCCGCTCGCCTATATGCGCGGGCGTACGCTCAACGACGCCTTCGTGATCCTGGACGAGGCGCAGAACACCACGACCGAACAGATGAAGATGTTCCTCACGCGCATCGGTTTCGGCTCGGTCGCCGTCGTCACCGGCGACGTGACGCAGATCGACCTGCCCAAGCACGTCAAGTCCGGATTGCGCGACGCGATCGAAGTGCTGCGCGACGTAGACGGCGTGAGTTTCACCTTCTTCAGCGCGAAAGACGTCGTGCGCCATCCGCTGGTGCAGAAGATCGTGCGGGCCTACGAAGCGCGCGAAAGTGGTGACAAAAAGGAATGAGCGCATCCCTGTTCTTGCACAACCGGACTGGCCGTCGCGGCGTGCCAACGCGCAAGTCGTTCGAGGCATGGCTGGCCGCAATTCCCGAACTGCGCCGTCGCAACGCCGAGGTGAACATCCTCATCGTCGGCGCGGCCGAAGGCCGGCGCTACAACCGCGAGTTCCGGCACAAGGATTACGCCACCAATGTCCTGAGTTTCCCCTTTGAGCCGCTGCCAGGACAGAAATCCACCCTGCTCGGCGACCTGGTCATCTGCGCGAGTGTCGTCGCCCGCGAGGCCGCCGAACAGACCAAGCGCCCGCGCGACCACTGGGCGCACCTGACCATCCACGGCGTGCTGCACCTGCTCGGTCACGATCACGAAACCGATGCGCAGGCGCGCAAGATGGAGGCGCTGGAAACCCGGATACTCGCTTCGTTCGGCATCGCCAATCCCTACGAAATCCGCGACTAAGCCCTTGATCGCAAACCGGTAACGAATCGTCCAGCCCAATCGGCTAAACTAGCCTGCCGCCCGCGAGGGCTTTGCACGCAATGTAATGAACGAGGACCACCCTAGTCCCCCGCCGGCCCGGTCCTGGCTGGAACGCATCGGCCAACTGGTTTCCGGCGAACCCCGCAACATCGACGAACTGATCGAGGAACTGCGCGACGCCCGCGCAAACGGCCTGCTGTCCGACGACACCCTGTCGATGGTCGAGGGCGCGATCGAGGTTTCCGACCTTACCGTCGCCGACGTGATGGTGCCGCGCGGACAGATCGTGGCGCTGCCGGCCGACGCGCCGCTGGATGAAATCCTGCGCCGGGTGATCGAGTCCGGCCATTCGCGCTTTCCCGTCCACGACGAGAACGGCGACGACATCATCGGCATCCTGCTGGCCAAAGACCTGCTCAAGTGCTTCGCCGGCAAGGACGTGCCGTGCAACATTCGCGGCCTGCTGCGGCCGGTGACGATGATTCCAGAATCCAAGCGCCTGGACATCCTGCTCAAGGAGTTCCGCCTGTCGCGCAACCACATGGCCCTGGTCGTCGACGAATACGGCGGCATCGCCGGACTCGTCACCATCGAGGACGTGCTCGAGGAAATCGTCGGTGAGATCGACGACGAGCACGACGAGGACGACCCCGCGCGCAAGAAGCTGATCCAGGCGCAGTCCGATGGCAGCTTCCTGGTCAATGCACTCACGCCGATCGCCGATTTCAACGCGCGCCTGGGCAGCGCGTTCTCCGATGAGGATTTCGACACCGTCGGCGGCATGGTCACCGACGAGTTCGGCCACCTGCCCGAGTCCGGCGAGGAAACCGTGCTCGGCGGATTCGTCTTCCGCGTCACCCGCGCGGATGCGCGCAAGGTGCAGCAGTTTTTGGTGCGGGTGCATGCAAACTGAGCAGCGGCGAGTGCTCGCGCGCGCGTTCGCATTGTGGATTTTGATACTTTTTCCACTTTTCGGCAACGCACAAGGCTTTAATCCCCCACCCGAGGATGCCGGCAAGGATTTGAGCGTCTCGCTTGTGACCTTCGGCCCCGGCACTGAATTGTGGGAACGTTTTGGACACAACGCGATTTTGATAGACATGCACGAGCCGAACCATCACGTTCGGCTCCTCTACAACTACGGCATGTTCGACTTTGCGCAGAAAAATTTCTTCCTCAACTTCGCACGCGGCCGCATGCTGTATCGCATCGCCGTGGACGATCCAGCCGACGAATTCCCGCAGTACCGCGAAGAAGGGCGCTGGATCGTCGAGCAGGACTTGAACCTCACCCCGGCGCAACGCGCGAAGCTGCGCGATTACCTCGACTGGAACGCGCGCCCGGAAAACGCGCAATACCGCTACGACTATTTCACCGCCAACTGCGCCACGCGCGTGCGCGACGCGCTCGACGCGGCGCTCGGCGGCGCGATCCACGCACAACTGATCGCGCCGTCGCGCGGCTTCACCTACCGCATGGACGCGCTGCGCCTGATGCGTCCCGCCCCGGCGATGATGGTGCTGATCGACGCCGGCCTCGGCCCCTTCGCCGACAAGCGGCTGTCGTACTGGGCCGAGAGTTTCGTGCCGATGGAATTCATGCGCTACGTGCGCGAAGTGAAAGTGCGCGACGACGCCGGCAATCTCATTCCGCTGGTCGCGCGCGAAACCACGGTAGCGACTGCCCGATTGCCCGAGCCGCCAGACTATCCGCCGAATTGGATTTGGTGGGCGCTCGCCATCGGAATCTTGTCCGGATTCGGCCTGCTCGCACTCGCGCGCGAACGCGTGCGCACCGATTTTGCCGGAAGTTTCGCGCGTGCGACGTTCGCGATCAGCGCCACGGCGATCTCACTCGTTTGCGGCATCGCCGGACTCGTCCTGATCGGCCTGTGGACGCTCACCGATCACGTCGCCGCCTGGCACAACGAGAACATCCTGCTGCTGAATCCACTTTGTATACTTTTAGTTCCCGCATGGATCGCCAGTGCACGCGCGCGCTGGCAGCCGTCGCGTTTCGTCAAGACGACGAGCTTCGTCATCGCCTTCCTCGCCGCGTTCGAGTTCTTCCTGAAAATCTATCCCTCGTTCCCGCAGGACAACCGCTTCTGGATCGCGCTGCTGTTGCCGATTCATGCGGCGTTGGCGGCAGGGTTGTGTTGGCGGCGAGAGTAACGCCCGGCCCATTGCCCCGCCTTCCCCGCTCCGGCATCATCCGCGCATGCCGACCGACCCCGCTTCGACCGAAACCTCCACCGCTCCGATGCTGGTGAATTGCGTGGCCTATGGCGATGGCGCGCCGCGCACGATCGCGCTGGATGAAATTGCCGCGACATTGAAGAATCCGAAAACCTTCGTCTGGGTCGGCCTGCACGAGCCGGACGAGGCGTTGCTCGACCGCTTGCAAGCCGAATTCGGTTTGCACGAGTTGGCGATAGAAGACGCGCATCGCGCGCACCAGCGCACCAAGATCGAAGCCTATGGCGAATCGCTGTACATCGCCGTGCACACCGCGCAGATGGAGCACGACAAGGTCGAGTTCGGCGAAACACACCTGTTCCTGGGCCGCAATTACCTGGTCAGCGTGCGTCACGGTGCGTCGCGTTCGTACGCACAGGCGCGACGCGGCTGCGAAGCGTCGCCCACGCTGCTCGCATTGGGACCGAGCTACGCGCTGTATTCGGTGCTGGATTTCGTGGTCGACAACTACATGCCGATCGTGGAAAGCTTTCGCGTGCGTTTGCAGGAATTGGAGCACGCGGTACTGGGTGGAGATTTCCAGCGTCACACCATCGTGCGCCTGTACGAACTGAAAAAAGAGCTGGTACGCCTGCGCCTGGCGGTAACGCCATTGCAAGACATCATGAGCCAGCTCGTACGCTTGTATCCGGGCCTGATCCGCGACGAGGTGCGCCCGTATTTCCGCGACGTCGGCGACCACGCCACGCGCATCAACGAGGCCGCCGACACCATGCGCGAGATGCTCACTGCGGCGATGGACGTGAACTTCGCCCTGGTCGGCATCGCGCAGAACGACGTGTTCAAGAAGATTTCAGGCTGGGCCCTGCTGCTCACCGCGCCGATGATGATTGCAAGCTGGTACGGCATGAATTTCCACGACATGCCGGAACTGAGCACAGCGCATGCCTATCCGGTGACAGTCGGCGCCACTGCGGCACTTTGTATACTTTTATACGTTTTGCTGAAAAAGGCAAAATGGCTGTGAACCGGCGTCTTTGGCTACTCGCATTGCCCTTCCTCGGCACCCTGATCGTGCCGTTGTACGACGCGCGCGAACCGTACCTGTTCGGATTCCCGTTTTTCTACTGGTATTTGTTCGCGTGGCTGCTGGTACTGCCGCCGCTGGTCTGGTTTGTCGATCGGGGACGTCGCCAGTGAGCACCGCCGTGCATTGGACGGCATGGTCGGTATTCGCGTTCTTCTTTGCGCTGGTGACGGTACTCGGCTTCGTCGCGGCGCGCTGGAAGAAGGCGGATCTGAATCACCTGCACGAATGGGGTCTGGGCGGACGTCGATTTGGCACTGGCATCACCTGGTTTCTGCTCGGCGGGGATTTGTATACCGCCTACACCGTGATCGCCGTGCCGGCTCTGGTTTACGCCACTGGCGCCTACGGATTCTTTGCCCTGCCCTACACCATCGTCGCGTTTCCGGTTTTCTATGTCTTCGCGCCGCGGTTGTGGAATGTGTGCCATCGCCATTCCTATGTGACCCTGGCCGACTTCGCACAGGGCCGTTACGACAATCGCCGGCTCGCGCTGGCGGTGGCGCTGACCGGCGTGCTCGCGACCCTGCCCTACATCGCACTGCAACTAGTCGGCATGCAGGTGGTGTTCGAGGCGATGGGCTTCGGCGGCGTGCGCGGCGGTGCCGAGATCGCGCTGATCGTCGCGTTCGTCGTGCTCGCGGTATACACGTATACCAGCGGCCTGCGCGCACCGGCCATGATCGCCTTCGTCAAGGACACGATGATCTACATTTTCGTCATCGCCGCGGTGATCGTCATTCCCGCAAAACTCGGTGGCTACGGTGCGATCTTCGCGGCTGCCGACCACGCCTTCGCCGCGAGAGGCAGTGGCGGCATCCTGCTGCATGCCGGTCAGGCGATGCCGTATGCGACACTCGCGTTCGGCTCGGCGCTCGCACTGTTCCTGTATCCGCACGCCGCCACCGGCATGCTGGCCGCGTCGAATGGCGGCACCCTGCGGCGCAACGCCATGCTGCTGCCGATTTACAGCGTTTTACTCGGCCTGATTGCGCTGATGGGTTACATGGCCATCGCCGCGCAGGTGGATGCCAAGGGCACGGCCATCGTGCCGGCGCTGATCCTGCAAAGTCTTCCGGAATGGTTCGCCGGATTCTGCTGCGCGGCCATCGCGCTCGGCGCGCTGGTGCCGGCGGCGATCATGTCGATCGGTGCGGCGAACCTGGTCACGCGCAATATCTGGCGGCCGTACATCAACGCCAACATGACGCCGGCGCAGGAAGCGCATGTCGCGAAAGTGACTTCGCTGGTGGTGAAATTCGGTGCGCTGGCCTTCGTCGTGTTTCTGCCGCTGCATTTCGCCATCGATCTGCAATTGCTCGGCGGCATCTGGATCCTGCAGGTGTTCCCGGCCATTGCCTGCGGCCTGTTCACGCGCTGGTTCCGTGGCAACGCATTGCTCGCAGGTTGGGCTGCCGGCATGGCACTCGGCACCGCGCTCTCGGCCAGCGTCGGCATGAAACCGGTGTTTGCGCTGCCCGGTATCGGCGGCGTTTATATCGGCTTGATCGCACTGGCGGCCAACTTTACCGTGGCCGCGCTCATCACCGCGATCGCCAACGCGCGCGGCAAGTTGCATCGCACCGATGCGACGGCGGCAATCGATTACGAAGACGCCGTGGCCGTCCGTTCGTAATCCACGAAGTCGAAAACGAACTCGTGTTTCGCGTCGGCCACGTGATGGACGCGTGCAGTCTCGCGCCACTGCGACCAATCGACGCGCGGAAAAAATGCGTCGGCATTTTCGACCGTGCAGTCCACCAGCGTCAGATGCAGCCGCGTCGCGCACGGCAGCGTCAGTGCATACACCTCTCCGCCGCCGATCACCATTAACTCCACATCGCCCGCCGCGGCGATGGCGGCACCCAGCGAAGCGACGGTTTCCTGTCCCGCGAATGGCGCGGCGACGCCGCGCGTGAGCACCAGGTTGTGCCGCCCCGGCAGCGCGCGGCCAATGGCGAGCGCTGTCTTGCGTCCCATCAAAACAGGTTTGCCGAGCGTGAGTTGTTTGAAGCGCTTGAGGTCATCCGGCAGATGCCACGGCATCGCGCCGCCGCGGCCAATGGCGCGGTTGCGGTCGAGCGCGGCGATGAGGGAGATATTGCTCACACCGCGATGGGAGCTTTTATCGGCAGGTGCGAGCGATAGCCTTCGATGGCGATGTCCTCTAAGCGAAAATCGAAGATCGAGCGCACGTCCGGATTCAATTTCAGCGTCGGCAACGGCAGTGGTTCGCGCGCGAGCTGGGTTTGCGCCTGCTCGGTGTGATTGTTATACAAATGCACATCGCCGAAGCTGTGCACGAAATCGCCGACTCGCAGTCCGCATACCTGCGCGACCATGTGCGTGAGCAGCGCGTAACTGGCGATGTTGAACGGCACGCCGAGGAACACGTCCGCCGAGCGTTGGTAGAGCTGGCACGACAAGCGACCGTTGGCAACATGGAATTGGAACAGGCAATGACACGGCGCCAACGCCATCTTCGGTAGATCGGCCACGTTCCAGGCGTTGACGACCAAGCGCCGCGAATCCGGATTGCATTTGATCTCGTCGATCAGCCAGGTGATCTGGTCGATGGTCTTGCCATCGGCACACTGCCAGCTTCGCCATTGCTTGCCGTACACCGGACCGAGATCGCCATTCGCATCGGCCCATTCGTCCCAGATCGAAACGCCGTTTTCCTTCAGATACGCGATGTTCGTCTCGCCGCGCAGGAACCATAGCAGTTCATGCACGATGGACCTGGTGTGCAGCTTCTTGGTGGTAACGAGAGGAAACCCCTGCGCCAGATCGAAACGCATCTGCCGCCCGAACAGCGAGCGCGTGCCGGTGCCGGTGCGGTCGGATTTCTCCGCGCCGTTTTCCAACACGTCGCGCAGCAGGTCGAGGTATTGACGCATCAGGCAGCAACCTTTGTCGGCGCCAGCGTCGACGCGCGCCGCGACATCCACAGCAGCACGATGCCGACCACAATCAGCGGAATCGACTGCACCTGGCCCATCGTCAGCCAGCCGAACGCGAGATAGCCCAATTGCGCG
>Ga0134125_10005002_pt1 | contig 15086 bp, 13 predicted proteins | sample KB31751_FD_96464 | JGI IMG/M metagenome (GOLD analysis project Ga0134125, IMG submission 96464) | Terrestrial soil microbial communities with excess Nitrogen fertilizer from Kellogg Biological Station, Michigan, USA - KB3-175-1 | ecosystem: Environmental > Terrestrial > Soil > Unclassified ... | reverse complement strand
TTGAATGTTCAACGGAACGTGGAATTTGCCGTCCGGAGTAATGCAGCAGGAACAGAAGCCTTTATGGAACAAGTTCGCAGAGCTGTCGGCTCGGTCAACTCGACCTTCCCGTTAGTGCGCGTACGCACCCTGGAGCAGATCTACGACCAATCTATGGCACAGACGTCATTTACGCTTGTCATGCTGGCCATTGCCGGCTCGATGGCGCTCGTTCTGGGTGTCATTGGCGTTTATGGCGTAATCGCATATGCGGTTGTGCAGCGAAGAGCCGAAGTCGGCATCCGTATCGCGCTTGGCGCGCAGACCACTGCGATCACGGCGATGTTCCTCCGCCAGGGCCTGTCGCTGACAGGGATTGGAATTGCATTAGGCCTCGCCGCCGCAGCGGGATTGGCGCGGTTGATGTCCTCCGTGCTATTTGGCGTGACGCCGTTCGATCCACTCACGTACGGGATTATGGCGGCCGTCTTGCTCATTGCCGGGATGGCTGCGAGCTACATTCCTGCGTGCCGCGCAGCCGCTGCGGAACCAATACAAACGCTTCGAGGTGAATAGCGCAACTGCTCTGATTACTCTGGCGGAACGGCCTGGTATGGCGCTGGTCGGGCGCCGGATTATCCGCGATCTAGTTGCCCAGTATTTACCGATCTTCGACGCTGCGGCCGCAACACAGCGTTGTCGGAAGCTAACTTGCTGCCGAGCCGTAGACTAGGATTTTCCGACCGGCCTGCATTCCGGTCAATTGATCACTTTCATGTCGCGCATCCCGGCCGCAAGCAGCCGTTTGCGCCGCGCCCTGGAAACGCGCCACACTATCTCCATGGCGTCCCCTGTTGCCCGTCCTGTTGAACGCCGGTTGAGAGATCTCGCCGGCATCGGAAAATCCATCGAATCGGATCTTCGGCTTCTCGGCATCACCAGCGTTGACGAACTATCGCAGGTGTCCGGCGATTTTCTTTACAACGAACTGTCCCGCGCCACAGGCGTCCGACAGGACGCTTGCGTCCTCGATACGTTCCGCTGCGCCGTGGCTCAGGCGCGCAACCCGGCCCTTCCGCCAGAACAGCGCAATTGGTGGTGGTGGTGGTCGCAGCAACGCAAGCAGGGCGACATCCGTTGAGTTTCTATACTGGGGGATAGCGCGCCAATGCCCTGCCCCTATTTCGAGCCGCTGAACCCGGTCGCCGAGCCGGCTTTTCAAAATGGCCGGCTACCACTGATTGAGCAGTATAGCGGCGTCTGCCATGTCCATGCGGAACCCGCTCAATCGACGGAGAGTTGTTGCAACCATGGCTACGCGCGTGGACAATGCGAACGGTTTCCTTTGGCGGGGAGAAACGTGGCGCACCGATTTTCTCTCCTGGGCCAAGGCCCCGAGGAATTAGAGTTGGTTTTCATCGACGAGGAGGATTACGCGCCGGCTTTCACCCGCCGGCTGCATTTTTCGGTGAGGGGCAATTGTCTCAGCGAAGACGACCTCGATTCTTGCATTGCCGCCCAGGCCCTGGCGTTCTGCCGGAGCTATCTGCGCAAAGTCGCGTGCGCCGCGGGCGCGTAGCGGACGCGTTGAACTAGCCTGCGGCATGCCTCCATTTTCCGAAGCCGGATCGAGCATGACAACCGAAACGAAAACGACCGATCAACCACGCACTACGAGCGACAGTCGGTCTGAATACACGGAAATCTGCTTGCCAAACGACACCAACATGCTGGGCACGATGCTCGGCGGCCGTGTCATGCACCTTGTCGACGTCTGCGGCGCCATCGCCGCCATGCGCCACGCGCGCGGTCCGGTCGTCACGGCCTCTGTCGACCAGATGACCTTTCTCCATCCCATCCATGTCGGCGAGTTGGTGCGGCTGAAGTCGCAGGTCAACCGTGTGTTTCACTCGTCGATGGAAGTCGGCGTGAAGGTTTGGGTCGAGAACCTGCACACGGGCGGAATGAAACACACGTCCTCCGCCTATCTCACTTTCGTCGCTCTGGATAGCCAGGGCGCCCGCGTGCGAATCCCGCCAATTCTTCCGGAAACCGAAGAAGAGCACCGCCGCTACGCCCAAGCCGCCAAACGTCGAGCCAACCGGCTTGCGATGAAAAATAGAACGCGCGCCGAGCCCGAAGAATAGCGGCCGCGCTTTGTAATTTCCCGGCACTTTAGGGGCGAAGCATGCCTCGCCCGCTGCCTTCAATACAAAATTTTGAGGTCTTCTACTCCGGCTCCGACTTGTACAGGTACTTGATGCAATGCTTGTACAGCAAAAGGTTGGGCTCACCGTCGCGATTCAGCTTAATGCAGCTTCGGTCGTACCATTCGACGACGCCTTCGAGACGTTCGCCATCCGTCAGGATGACTACCATTTGCGTCTTGCTCTGCATCTGCTTCGAGAAGTAGAACTGCTCGGCATTGGTTTGTTCCGGCGGCGCCGTTTTTTTAGCTGCGGGCCGCTTGTTGTTTTCTCTGATTTCCATGCGTCGGGTCCGATTAGGCGGAATTAAAATCTGATGCGGGCTGGCCACGTTGCTCTCCATGAATTCGTCAGAACGAAGCACTTGCTGTTAGGCGCGCGCACCCTGCAACTGGTTACGTAATTCAATAATAACCGCATCGAGCGCTATTGTTTTTTGAATATTGCGCCGCACCAGTTGCGCCAACTCATCCACGGCCCGGATCGCCTTCTCGATCCATCGGAAATCGACTGTTGCCGATATGCGCGCAATGCGTTCTCCAATATCCCGGTTGCGCCAAGCCGCGGAGCCCTGCCATATCATTAAAATATCTTCAAGAATGCCGTAAGCGATCTTCAAATAGAGATCCAGCTTCTCGGTCTTTCGGTTCGAGAAAGATTCCGATGCCTGCACCCATGAGGCGAAGGGCGTTATACCGGCGGCGCATTCGAGCAGCGCCAGCATTAGGCTCCGGCGCTCGCGATAGCGATCGAGATCCAGCGTGACGGCCATGCCGGGACAGCCTTCGGCCAGCATCGACCGCGTCTCACCCTCGTCCAGTCTCCTGTGGCGGACAAACGCTCGCATTTCATCATCGGACAATCTGGTCATCGGGAAGACGATCGAACGCGAGCGGATTGTCGGTAATAGATCGTAAAGATTCTCCGCCGTCGCGAACACAAGCAGGTGATCCGGCGGCTCTTCCATTAGTTTCAATAGGGAATTCGCCGCCTGTTCGTTTGCCCGATCGAGATGGTCGATCAGAAAAACACGGCGGCTGCCGTGCAGTGGCTTAAACTGCGCGCGTTCCTTCAGCAGACGCATCTGCTGGATGGAAAGCTGGCGCAAAGGGCCGTCGGGGGCAAACGTCACGAAATCCGGATGCGTGGCAAATAGCAGAGGGTCGTCGGCGCGTTTATCCGCGGGCAGTTTCTCGCGTTGTTCGATCAGGTCCACATTCGCCGGGAGGCTCAAATCGTCCTGCTCGATCTTTTCGGCGCCGCCCAGCAACTGTGCCGCGAAGCGCCGGACCAGCGTCGCCTTGCCGACGCCTTCCGGACCGCCCAGCAGAATTGTCTGCGGAATCCGGGCCGAACCGATCGTCTGCGCCAGGGCTTCCGCAACAGGCGCATTGCCCCAGAAATTGTCAAATGCCTGCATGTAGGTAATTTCGCGTGCTGGACGACGGCGCGCTCCAGGCTGGAATCTCAGCGCCCGGCTGCGTTCGGTTCACATAGCCATGGTAGCGCCAGAGGAAGGCCGCCTTAATGCTTCCGCACGGGCGCGATGACACGGCTCTCCATCAGTAGCCAGCCAGGTGCAGAGCCTCCACGGCCGCTGCGGCGGCAAGACAGTATACGCCGAAGAGGTACCAGCGACCGCCCTCGAGCCACTGGCTCAGCCACTTCAAGGCAAGGAGGCCTGCGAAGAAGGCTAGAATCGCGCCAAGCAGACTCGGGAAAATTGCGGATGCCAGGCCCGCTCCTCCGGCGGCGTGCCCGGCGCGAACAAGCCGCAGCCCTTCCCGCGCAACGGCCGCGGGAGTGAGGACCACGGCAAGAGCAAAGCTGAAGCTTTCGGCGCGTGATTTTGCGGCGCCGGCCAACATTCCCGTGGAAATGGTAGCGCCAGAGCGCGAAAAGCCGCGAAACGGGAGGCAAAACCCTTGCACAGCCCCGATGAGCATGGCCTGTCGCGAGTTCACTTCTTTCATGCCAGCAGTAGCTTCCACGGGATGCCGCTTCTCAAAAATACCAGCAATCAAAATCAAGACTCCCCCTACAGCTAATGCGGGCGCGATGAGCTCAAGATGGCTGAACAGATTCTCAATCTCTGCGCTTGGCGCACCTTGAAAAGCGGTCTTCTCGATGATCTTGATGAGGGCTCCGCCGATTACCGCCGTGAATACGGTCGCGACGATGACGCGACATGCGCTTTTCTTTAAGGCGGCCAAGCTCTTGAAATACGTCGCATGCCATTGACGCCAGAAGTAGAGGATTACCGCAAACATCGTACCGGTATGCAACATGACCAGAAGTAAGGTCATCGGGGGCGATGCCGGGTCAAGCCCCATTAACTTTTCAGCTACGACGACATGCGCGGAGCTTGATACCGGCAGGAGTTCCGCCAATCCTTGCACGATGGCAAGGATTAGGACATGTACGAACGACATCATCCGAGTCTAGCTGCCCGGGTTAAACGCTCCTTTACTCGATGCCGCCGCCGTCACCGGTTCTTCCGTGGCCGGCGCCAACCCCAATTGGCTGCGCCCAAGCGGCGTGAGATCGGCCTCGGTCCCTCGTCCCGTAAAATCCACCTCAAAATTATCCGGCGCAAAATCGGGAGGAGTCTTGCCTGTCAGGAAAGCGGGCAATTGCCGCTCGAGATACGCCGTGTTCTTTGCACACCAAGGCGTCGACGCAATGTACATCACGTTGCTATAGCCTTTCCCCCGATGCTCGTTTTCGACAGCATGCACTACATCGGAATGCCACCATACGGTGTCGCCCGGCTGCATCAGAGGAATAGAGGAAAGCGCTTCGAGCAGTAGACCGTGCCAGCCCGGCGTCACTGACAAAGCTCGCCCCGGCTTGGCGCCGCACAATTCGTCGTCCGGCACATCGTCCTGCAGCGCTCGCAGCAGGAGATACGCCATGGCATTGCTGATCGGAATTAACTGCAGCGTCCCGTCGCCTTGCCCTTGTTGCGTGAGCGCGGTCCAGCCTTGGAACGTTCGAAACATGGAACAGACCGCCGGCGATGGAATCTCTCGCACATCCGGCCGCCACTCGGCGTCGAAAGGATCGTAGTCCCTCCAGTTCCCCGCGAAAACATGGCGATACACGTTGCGAAAATTTGCGTCCAGCCAGCGCTCAACGGACCCTCCATCCACGTGCGGCGAGAGACCGAGGGACGCCGACCCCGGCGGCCTGCGGCGAATCCGGTCGGCGTAAACCGGCGTCTGTTCCGGATCGAAATGTGTCCGGCCTCCGCTTTTCGAGCGCCACAGCCGGTTGAGAAAAATCCTCGCTAGCGTCAGCGATTCCGATTGACGCGCTTCCACCTGCGGTTTCGACCAATAGATGCCATAAATCTGCGGCTTGGCCGAATCCAGAGACCCGAAGTACTTGTCTTCCGCGGCGTTTGCCAGGCGCTCATCCAGATGGTTATCTTGAACGTACGCGGCAATCTCATCGTCCCAGGCGCGCGCCTGTGCCGGATCGAAGACGCCACGGATGACGCAAGCGCCACGTGTCTTAATCTGTGCCGTCAGCTCGGGCGAAACCTGGCCGGCGGCCACGTCCGCGTAGTGCAGCACCGGAATCACGGGATTCCCGCTAACGCGGTCCGTTACGATCTCCCGCACCTGCCGGCGTATATCGACCTCGATCTCGTGAAAGATCTCCCTGTAGTTCGGCAGCGCTTTGCGAAGCGCTCGCTTCACTTCGCGGGTGGCTTCGGGTAGATTCTCGATTTCAAGCGGCATGGCTTACATCTCCTTGACGAAAATCCTGGCGCCGGCGTCCATCGGCTCGACGCTTCACAACACCGAGTGTAGTGAGTTTTTGAGCTTCAGGCGTAATTCCCCTTGACTATCTACAAGCAACCAAATTATTGTAGATAATCAAGAGGAGCTTTCATTGGGTAAACCTACCGATCTGGTCCAGGGGACGCTCGACCTTCTGATTCTGAAAACGATCTCGCTCGAGCCGATGAACGGGTGGGCCATCGCCAAGCGCATCGTTCAGGTCTCCAACAATATTCTTCAGGTTCAGCAAGGCTCTTTATATCCCGCCTTGCATCGCCTTGAACATCAGGGGTGGATCAAAGCGGAATGGAAAGATTCCGAGAACAATCGCCGCGCGAAGTTCTATTCGCTTACGGCAGCCGGCCGCAAGCAACTTAAATCGGAACTCGATAGTTGGCGGCGGCTCTCGGGCGCCATCGGGGTAGTCATCGAATCTGTGTAGGGGACGGGCATGCCCGTCTCGCCTTTCGGATAACCGCCATACCCCACTAAAAGAAGGCATCATGCGCTGGATTGCGAAACTGCAAAGCATCTCCGAACGGCCTTCCGACATCGACAGGCCGAAGCCGAACTCGACGACGAGCTTCGCGATCACGTCGAGCAGGAGGTTGCGAACAATATCCGCGCCGGCATGACGCCCGAAGAAGCCAGGTTTGCAGCCCAGCGTCTAGTCGGCCCCGTTTCGCTCTACAAAGAGGAATGCCGCGACGCTCGTCCCCTCGGCTTTGTGGAATACTCTTTGCGCGATTTGCTTTATGCCATTCGCACGCTTCGCCACACGCCGCTCTTCACCGCCGTTGCGATCGTCACTCTGGCGCTCGGCATTGGCGCAAACACGACAGTCTTTACGTTCGTCGAGAACATCCTGTTACGCTCGCTTCCGGTTCACGATCCACAGACGTTGGTGGCGTTGAATTGGGGGGACGGCGTCAACATGTCGTATCCGAATTATATCGACTTTCGCGATCGCAATACGGTGTTCTCCAGTCTGATTGCCGACCGCCTCATCCCAGCCAGCATCAGCGTGGAAGCGCGCCAGAACTATCGCGTATGGGGTTATGAAGTAACGGGCAATTATTTCGAGACACTCGGAATCAAGCCGCTGCTCGGCCGGTTTTTCGGACCCGCGGAGGACGACAAGCCAGGAGCGCATCCCGCGCTCGTACTTAGCTACCGCTATTGGCAAAGCCGCTTCGCCGGGGACCCGAACGTAGTTGGAAGAACTGTGAAGGTCAACGGCTATCCCTTCACAATCGTCGGCGTTGCGCCGCCGTCATTTACTGGAACAGAGCTGATCGTCGCAGGCGATTTCTGGGCTCCGATGAGCATGGAATCCCAGGTCGAGCCGGGAAGCGATTGGCTCCACTCACGCAGTGCTGGAAACAGTTGGACTGTAGGCCGCCTCAAGCCGGGCGTCTCTTGTGCTCAGGCCGAAGCGAATCTGGATCAGATTGCTCAACAACTCGCCCACGCCTATCCCAACGAGATCAACCCAAAGGCAAGGTTCCACCTATCCCGGCCGGGTCTCGTCGGCCAAGCCATTCGAAGGCCGATCGCCAGCTTCGGTGTTGTTCTCATGGGCATAGCCGCGGCAGTGCTGCTGCTCGCGTGCATTAACCTTGCGGGCGTGCTCTTGGCGCGCGCTTCCGATCGCCGCCGCGAAATCGGTATTCGGCTGGCTCTCGGAGCAAGCCGGTTTCAATTAGTGCGGCAGCTCATGACGGAAAATCTTCTTCTAGCGACCGGTGGCGGCCTGCTCGGATATACCATTGCCGCCGGGGCGTGCCACCTTTTCAGCTCGTGGCATCCAGCGTTCGATCTCCCCATGAACACGACGCTTCATCCTGACACGGTCATTTTGTGCTTCACGCTCGCGGTGGCCCTCTTAACAACTCTGCTCTTCGGTCTGGCGCCGGCCTTGCAAGCGATTCGGACCGACGTGATTCCCAGCCTCAAGGACGAGCCGGCGTCCAATCGTTTGCGTAAATGGAGCGTCCGCGACCTGGTAGTTGCGAGTCAGATCGCGCTTTCCGTCATCCTCGTCATCTGCTCGGTGCTGGTGGTTCGAAGCCTGCAAAATGCGCTCACCGTGAATCTCGGTTTTAATCCGAACAATGCCGTTTCGGTTTCCTTAGATTTGAAAACGAAAGGCTACAGCCAAGAGCGCAGCCGTCGATTTCACACCGAACTGCTTGCAAAAGCCTCGGCGCTCCCCGGCATCGAATCCACCGGCATCATTAGCAATCTGCCGCTCCGAATGGGGGAAAATACCAACACGGCCTCACGCGCCGACCGCCCGGCGCCAAAGCCGGCAAACAGGCGCGAAGCAATTGTCTACAACATCTCCCCTGGTTACCTGCGGGCTGCGGGCACAAGGCTTCTTTTCGGGCGTGATGTGAATAGTTACGATCACGAAGGTACGCTCCCGGTCGCAATCGTCAATGAAGCGCTGGCGCGTCTGCTGTTCGACAACGAAAATCCAATAGGCAGGCACGTTCGCATGAGTTCGAAGGCCGCCGATCCTGGCGTGGAAATCGTTGGCGTTGTAGAAACCGGAAAATACGAATATCTTGGCGAGGACCCGCATCCCGCTATTTTTTTGCCCATTGCTCAAACTGAAACGGGATGGACGACCCTGGTCGCCCGCACTCGCCTGCCCGCTCAGGCGGCAACGGAACTCTTGCGAAAAACCGTGCTCGATCTCAATCCTGATCTAGCGTTGTTCAACATCGGCAGCCTGAAGGATCAATTGGCGTTACCGCTCTTTCCGGCGCGGATCGCCGCGATCGTCCTCGGCATCTTCGGACTGCTTGCCATGGTGCTGGCAGCCACCGGCCTGTTCGCTTTGATGGCTTACACCGCCTCGCGTCGAACACGAGAAATTGGAATTCGCATGGCATTGGGAGCCCGCCCGTTCCAGGTGTTTTCATCCGTGTTCCGGCGCACCGCCATACTCTGCGCAGCGGGCATTTCCATCGGAACAGCCGTTACGCTCGCTGCCGGAGGGCTGCTATCGGCCGTGCTCTACGGCGTCAGCCCGCGCGACCCGGCAATATACGCCATTGCGATTTCTATCATGCTTCTGGTAGCGCTGCTTGCTTCCTGGAATCCCGCCGCTCGCGCCATTCGCATCGATCCCGCCCGAATACTGCGCGAACAGTAGCACGCGTTTTTCCGGTCAGCCGCTCATCGTTCACGATTAGAAGAGGACGAGCCAACTTCGGCGCCGAGCCGCGACCGTAATGAAGCCGGCAGCCCTGCCGTACCGCCACGCTCGGATCTCTTCTATCGGTCTATATTCCATATAGTTATCATTTTCGCCTCGCGCACTCGCCGCTTTTCCGCCGAGTGCGGATTCAAGCCGCGCAAAAGGCTTTGAATTTTCCATAAAGCGTTACTGGAGCCACTGACTACAGAAATATTACGTATTAATGTTTGTACGTTTCCTTGATAACATTCTTCTCCAGGGGACTTCACTCCATGTGGTCTAAATTCAATCGCTTTGCCTATTTCATCGCCTTTTTTGCTGTATTCGGCTCATTTCTCGGAGCGCAGGACTTTCGCGCCACCGTGACCGGGCAAGTCACGGATCCAACCGGGTCCGCTATCCCAAACGCCTCGGTGAAAGTCACCAACGTCTCGACCAATGAAGCGAAAGAAGCCAAAACGAATGCGAGCGGCAACTACACCGTTCCTTACCTCGACCCCGGCAACTACACGGTGGAGATTTCGGCCCCGAACTTCCGAGGCGAGAAACGCACTCATGTTGCACTCCGTGTCGCTCAAACACTGAATCTGTCCGCCACTCTTCAAATTGGAAACGTATCGCAGGAAGTGACCGTTACAGCCCAGCCCAACCAGGTCGACACGGCCGATGCGAACCGCGGCCTGGCCTTCGATCCCGTAAAGACGCAGCAATACCCGCTCAATGGCCGCCAGGAGTATCAGTTGATGGCTCTGACTCCAGGCGTGCTCTTTACCCAAACCCAGTTCGGCGCGTCGGGATTTTCGGGCAATCGCGGCTGGGATGTAAACAACAGCTACAAGATCAATGGCGGCCGTCCGGGCACCAGCATTTTCCTGCTGAATGGTGCGCCCATCAACGATAACGGCGGCACCTGGCAACTTGCGCCAAACATTGAAGCTGTTCAGGAGTTCAAGGTCATGACCAACGTCTACGACACGCAATACGGCCGGATGGCCGGCGGCGTAGTCAATACCACCATCAAATCCGGCAGCAATCAATGGCACGGCGATGGCTTCGATTACTGGCGGAATTCGATTCTCGACGCCAACACGATCCAGAACAACGCGATCGGCCAAGGCCGCGGACGCCACAATTTGCACCAGTTTGGCGGAGTGATTGGCGGGCCGGTCCGTAGAGACAAGGATTTCATCTTCGGCAGCTTTGAAGGATGGCGCGAAGTGGTTCCGTTCCCCACCGTCTCGAACACAGTGCCGGAGTCTCTTCGAAGCGGGCAGGCCTTCGGCCAATATCAGGTCTACGATCCCGTGACCACTCACGCCTGCCCGGCGGGTTTAGCAACCTGCCAAGGCATCTCGACCTATATTCGCGATCCTTTTCCAGGCAATGTAATCCCCACCAGCCGGATCAGTCCGATCGGCGTCAAGATTCTTTCTTACTACCCCGCGCCCAATAGCGCCGACGCGAATAAGCTCAACCAGAATTTCACCGCCGCTGGCAACGAGGGCCGTTATCAGTACAATCAGCCGATGTTTCGGTGGGATCATATCTTCGGCGACAACGACAAGTTCTATACTCTAGCCGCTTTCCAACACGGCACCGAATTCCGAAACTCGACAGGGTTTCCAGCTCCCGCGGGCTCCGGCGACATCAACACGGCGCGCAGCTTCCAGACCTATATCGCCGACTGGACTCACGTGTTCTCGCCCACCACCGTACTGGATGTCCGCGGTTCTTTCGGCCGCTTTACTTCGAACTTTCCGCGCCACACGGATTACAACTTCACCGCGGATGAATTGGGAATGACGCAGAATTTCAGCGCTCCCACCGCCTCCAAAAATGTCGCGCCGGTCATCGAAATGTCTTCCTATTCGCAACTGTTCGGGCTTGCTAACTCGAACTCCCTTGAATTCAATACCTACAACCAATACGATTTTGCTCCCAGCATCACCATGACTCACGGGAAGCACACGATTCATACGGGTTTCGAATTCATCTACGTCGCGAACGGCACCAACAATACCGGTCAAAACTACGGCCAATTCAATTTTGACCAGTTTTGGACGCAGCAGCTCTCCGATAAAAATCAGGGGCAATTCGACGGAAGCTCCGTAGCCGATCTTCTCCTCGGCTATCCCACCGGCAACGGAAGCCGTGTAGATAATAATGCGGCATTCTATCGGACGCGACCCTACTATGCCGGCTATATTCAGGACAACTGGAAAATCGCTCCCCATTTCACAATTAACTGGGGGGTCCGCTACGACGTCCAGATCCCTTGGAAAGAACGCTACAACGAAATGAACTCGGGCTTCGATTTCACCAGCGTCAATCCATACAGCGATCGCATCATCCAGAACTGGAAGACGCTTGCGGCGCAGTACGATTCGGCTCATCCAAACGATCCGTACGGCGGATATCCGGCCCCTCCCGCCGCCATCATGGGCGGCCTCCGGTTCGCCGGCGTTAACGGCCGGCCCACGCGCGGTTATGCGACCGACTGGACAAATGTTCAGCCGCGCGTCGGATTTGCTTGGGGCTTGACGCCCAAGACGGTCCTTCGATGGGGCGCCGGCGTCTACTACATGTCGCCGACGCAGAACAACACAACGTTTGGCTTTCAGCAGCAGACTCCCTATGTTCAGTCGCTCGATGGCCTTCATCCTTCGCCCGGCCTGAATGCCAGCGGCCCTTATTCACTCAACGAGCCATTCCCGGGCGGAGTTGCTTCGATCCCCGGGTCGAGTCTTGGCTTGGCCACCAATGTCGGGAACGGCGTGAGTTACGACAATTATGATTACCGTATCCCTCGAACTTACGAATATTCTTTCGGGCTTCAGCAGGCGTTATTCGGGTTGATTGCCGATATCGCGTATACCGGCAACTACTCGATCTATGAACCGACTGGATTCAACCAAGGTTACCCTTCTTACGACGCATTCGTTCAGGGGCATAACAATCCGGCGTCCATGAACCGGCAATTGCCGAACCCGTTTTATGGCGTCGTTCCAGCGAATACGAGCCTCGGGGGCAGCCAGACCGTAAACGCTTTCAATCTCTATTCCCCCTATCCGCAGTTCGACAACAATGTGACCGAGAATCTCGGGCAATGGGGATACTATCGCTATGACGCGCTCTCGTTGCAACTGGAGAAGCGTCTGAATTCGGCAAGCGCCGGTAACTTCACATGGGTGCTTTCTTACACGTTCTCGAAAGCGTATGAAGCCAACCACCGGCTCAACAACTGGAATAGCCGCGAGCCCCTCATCCACGAGATCGACTATCAGGATGTGCCGCAAAGCATCGCTTTTAGCGGCGTCTGGGATCTCCCCTTCGGCAAGGGCCGCCACTACGGCGCCAATTATCAAAACTCTTTCGTCAACGCTCTGGCCAGCAACTGGCAATTCGATTGGATCTTTACGTATTACTCGGGATTTCCGACGGGCTGGCCGAATTTGATTCTCAACACCAACGTTCCGGGTTGCAGTTCCTGGAGCGTCCCGAATCAGACGTTTCAGCACTGGTTCAACAACGATAAATCCTGCTATTCCACCCTGCCGGCTTATTCGTTCAACGTGAATCCGGATCGATTTCCGAACATCCGCAATCCATCGCAGCCGCAGGTAAATATCGCCGTCGAAAAATCATTTCCATTCGGGGATCGCTACAAGCTGACGTTTCGCGGTGAAGCGTTTAATCTCGCCAACACCGTCATTTATGGACCGCCGGATACTAACTTCGGAGACGATAATTTTGGCCAGTTACCGGCCGCGCAATACAACTTCCCGCGCAACGTCCAGCTTGCGGCGAAATTCTATTTTTAACCGGAAATTGGGAACGGGAGCCGGGGCGACTCTCGGACAGTCGCTCCGGTTACGAACCACGATATGGGATTGCCTTCCTTCCACGTCTTCGGACCGCAACTTTCCCATCCCGGCGGATGGTTTACCGTGAAGCTTAGGCGCCAGACCGTCGGTGAACTTCGACTTCGCCACGTTGAGCTTCCATATGCAGCTAAACTGCGAATCTGCCGCGACCAGCGCCAGCGACATCGCGAGCGCGGGAATGACTAGTTTGGCGATTTTTGAGCCATACGTACCGAATCGTTCGCCGGATTAACCGAGGCGATCGGCTCCAGATAAACCCGGCCATACTTACCTCAATTTAGGGACGGACCCCGCATCAAACGCTGCCACCGTAGGGACGGACCCTAATTGCTCGGCGAGAATTCCGTCGGATTGGCCACTATTTAGCAGAATGCTGGTTGCCAGTCCGCAGAAAATGGCAATCGGCCGGCAGGAGGGCTATGGCTCGCAAACCGCGGATTGTTTTGGAAAATGTGGCCCACCATGTGGTTGCACGGGGCGTCGGGCAAATGCAAATCTTCCGTAATGGCTTCGATAAGCGTAAGTATCTTAAGCGCTTTGCGCTAATCGCCAACGAGGAAAGCGTGAGCGTGCACGCGTACTGCTTGATGGACAACCACGTCCATTGGATTGTCACGCCGTCCGATCCGAACGGTCTAGCCCGCCTCTACCGGCGTCTGCATACATGGTGGGCAATGAAGCTCAATCGCTGGCTGGGGCGTTGCGGACACGTCTTTCAGAATCGGTTCCACTCGTCTCCTCTCGACGAGAATCATTATTGGACCGCCCTGCGCTACGTGGAAGTGAATCCGCGGCGAGCGGGGCTGGTCGAGCAACTGGAGACGTGGGAGTGTTCATCCGCCAAAGCGCATCTGACCGGGACGCCAGACCCGTTGGTCCCGCTGGCTGAGGCGATCGGACGGAGGCGATTCACTACCGCCCAATGGCGAGAGTTTATCGAGCGCACCGATGCCGAAGCGGACAAGGAGCTACGTTTAGCGTTACCGGGCTCCCGGCCGTGCGGAAGCGCTGAGTGGATTCGGAGTTTGGAAGAGACATTGAAGCGTAAGCTTACCTGGTCCCCGCGACGCAGGCTATCGCTCCTGCAAACTTCGCCCGCCACTGCATAAGTTCTTCTCACATTTCACCCGCTCTTAAAGAATGCTGCTTCGCGTAGCATAATTCTCGTGTGTCCATCTTTAGCCGAATCGCTCACTTCGCCAGTCATTAAACGCTAAACGTTCGTTTTCTGCTGTCTGAAGTTCGAGCGTTTTCCCTGGCATGAGCTCCCCTGGGGCCATTTCGTACCTCAAGGAATCCTGGCCCGCACTGCGGAACCAGTTAGGGTCCGTCCCTAAAGCTGCACTAGCAGTAGGGACGGACCCTAACTGGAGCGTGGTTGAGAGAAACGGAGCCCCCGCGCCACTAGATCTGTAGATATCCGCATGTATGCTGTCCGGCTCTGTACAGTTGCGCTGCTGGCCGCGGGGAGTCTGCGGGCGCAGACGACTGGCGAGCAGGACCTCGCCGCAGCCTATCAGCTGCTTACACAAAAAAATTACGACTCAGCCATTGCAGCCTTTCAACGCGGGCTAGCCGTGCAGCCGAAAAATGCGGCTGCGCGCAAAGATCTGGCCTACACGCTTTTGAAAGCGGGAGAAACCGCCGACGCGCGCGATCAGTTCGAAAAGGCGCTCATTCTGAATCCGCATGACGACACCGCTGCTCTTGAATACGCATTTCTCTGCTATGACACACGCAAGCCGATCGAAGCGCGCAGGACTTTCGATCGGTTGCGAACGCATGGCCTGACCGCCTCTACTCGCATAACCGCTCAGAAGGGGTTTGAGAACATCGATGCTCCGTTGCGCGACGGCATTGCCCGGTGGCAGCATGCGCTGGCCATCTCGCCCAATCCGCTAGCCATTACCACCTACAGCGCGCATTGGGAACTGGCGCAACTCGCCGAACAGCGCGATGAACTGCAACTTGCCGCCGAGCAATATGAAATTTGCCGCCGTTTGAAGCCGCGGCTGGACTC
>Ga0134125_10005001_pt1 | contig 15087 bp, 13 predicted proteins | sample KB31751_FD_96464 | JGI IMG/M metagenome (GOLD analysis project Ga0134125, IMG submission 96464) | Terrestrial soil microbial communities with excess Nitrogen fertilizer from Kellogg Biological Station, Michigan, USA - KB3-175-1 | ecosystem: Environmental > Terrestrial > Soil > Unclassified ... | reverse complement strand
TACAAAGCCCGATGCACCATGACCGGCTGCTTGCGCGTGCCATCTTCCGCCACGTACTCAAGACCGAAGCGCGCGGGAAGGTTGAAGTCGAACTGCACGGTTGAAAGCTGCCACAGGCGGCCAATGGCGTCCACGAGCTTGATGTCGATTTTCGGGCCGTAGAATGCTCCTTCACCAGGAACGGTGGTGAACTCAATCCCAAGGCCGTTCAGAACGTTCTCTAAAGAAGAGGTCGCCAGTTTCCATTGCGCCTCCGATCCCACAAAACTCGCGCCTTGTGAAGGATCCCAAGTCGAAAGCTCGGTCTGGAATCTGTCGAAGCCGAAATCGCGCAGCGTGTCACGCGCGAACTCCACGCAATCGGCCATTTCTTTTTCAATCTGTTCGGGGGTGCAGAAGATGTGCGCGTCATCTTGCGTAAAACCGCGGACCCTCAGAAGACCGTGCATCACCCCGGAGCGCTCATAGCGATAAACCGTTCCGAGTTCCCCGAGGCGCACAGGGAGATCGCGGTAAGACTTGAGCGAATCTTTGTAAATAAGAATGTGGCCGGGGCAGTTCATCGGCTTCAGCCGATACTCGGCGTCGTCGAGTTCCATGGTGTCGAACATGTTCTGCGCGTAATGGCCTTCGTGACCGGAGGTCTGCCAGAGCTGTTTGCGCATGACATGCGGCGTGTACACCAGCGAATAGCCGCGCTTAAGGTACTGATTGCGCATCCAGTCTTCCATCTCTTTGCGGATGATGCCGCCCTTGGGGTGCCAGAAAATCAGGCCGGGCCCGGCAAGTTCCTGGATGGAGAAAAGATCAAGCTGTTTGCCGAGCACGCGATGGTCGCGCTTTTTCGCTTCTTCAATCTGATTGAGATACTGGTCGAGGTCTTTTTTTGAGAAGAACGAAGTCCCGTAGATGCGCTGCAACTGCGGATTCTTCTCGTCTCCGAGCCAATAAGCTCCGGCGATGTTCAACAACTTGAACGCCTTGATCTTTCCCGTCGAAGGAATATGCGGGCCGCGACAAAAGTCGAGGAACTTGCCGGTTTTATAAATGGAAATCTTTTCATCGGGCTTGGTGAACTGCTCGATGAAGTGGCACTTCATGAAGTCGCCTTCGCCCTTGAACTTTTGCAGCCCTTCTTCGCGAGGAAGAAATTCGCGCGCGTAGGAAAGGTTCTGCTGCACCAGCTCCTGCATCTTCTTCTCGATCTTTTCTAAATCTTCGGGCGTAAACGGCGTAGGCCGGTAGAAGTCGTAAAAGAACCCGCTCTCGGTGGCAGGGCCGTGGCCAAGTTTGGTTTCGGGAAACAGTTCCAGCACCGCCGCAGCCAGCAAGTGCGCGGACGAATGACGATAAACCTCAAGCGCCTCGGGATTCTTGTCGGTGAGGATCTGCAGGTCGGTGTCTTTTTCCAGCGGACGGGTGAGGTCAATTAGATTGCCGTTGGTCTTCGCCGCCAGTGCGGCATCTGCCAAACGCGGACTGATGGAGTTAGCAATGTCGAGTGCGGTCGTCCCTTTGGGAACGTCTTTTACGCTTCCATCCGGAAGTTTGATGTGAATGTTGTCTGACATGGGAAACATTCAGTTTATGGGACGAGGGAAAGAAGGGTCAAACAGACTTACTTATTTGGCTATGCCCTTGATTGAGATAACCTGCATCTGCAAGTCAACGTTCAATTTCTTCGATACTAGTGGGGTTATAATCTGCGCGGAGTTGGAATCCGGCATCACAATATTCCATGCGTCTTCTCTGCAAATTGACGGTTGCGATCTCGATTGCCGCAATTGGTCTTGGTGGCGCATTCGCGCAAACGAAAACGAATAAAAGCCACCACCCCGCCTCGCATCGCCTAACTAAAAACGACCGCAAGTCGCTTGTTTCTATAGCGCTCAGTGAACACATCGAGCACGAAGAGGACGAATCCGATTGCTCTCACCTTGTTCACGCCATTTACGAAACCGCAGGCTTTCCTTACCAATATGCGCCGTCGGATGATCTTTACGCGGGGGTCGGAAGTTTTGAGCGGGTCAAAGCGCCGTTGCCGGGCGATCTGGTGGTTTGGCGCGGACACGTCGGGATGGTCATCAAGCCCTCCAAGCACACGTTCTTCAGTTCGTTGAGTTCAGGGCCCGGCACCGACGACTATAGATCTGCATATTGGAAGCGCCGAGGCGTACCCCGTTTTTATCGGTACATCAAGAAGGTAGTTGTCGCTCGGAAGGTGGACTCGTCGGATCATTTGCAAAGCAAATGATCCAACTTCGCTCGAGATGACAAGCTTTTAAGGAATACGCTGCCATCCACTATTCCACTTCTACTGCCCGTTCGCCTGGGCACCGTCGGTGTTGAACTCTTCTCCCATCCAATGCTGTAACGCGCTCATGTTCTGCTCCCGGCCCAGGAAGTTTTTCACTAAAGCGTTGGCCGACTCCGACCCTCCGGGTTCGAGCACCGTCCGGCGGTAGCGCATGGGCGTGGGCCCGGCAAGCAGGTCGTTCTGATCGAACTGCATGAAGAAATCTTCCGCTATAACCTTGTCCCACAGATACGTGTAATACGCGGAAGAATAACCTGCCAGATGGCCGAATGATGCGTACTGATGCGTGCCGGGCAGCGGCGTAAATTGCGTATAGCGCTTTGTTGCGCTATTGGTCACGGCATCCAGATCAACATTCTGCGGTTTGTCTTTATAAATTTCGTAGGAAATTGCCGTAAAGCTGTTCTGCCGCGCAACCCAGTTGCCGCGGCCGAAAGCCGATGCACGGTTCATGCGGGTCACCAGATCAGCGGGAATCGGCTCTCCGGTTTTGTAGTTCTTGGCGAAAGTAGCCAGCACCTGTGGACTGCGCATCCACTCTTCCAGCATTTGTGACGGAGCTTCTACGAAATCCGATTCCATCGAAATGCCGCTGATGCCCGCCCAACGCTGCTGGCCGCCCAGAATGTGATGCATCAGATGGCCGAACTCATGGAAGAAGGTGACCACGTCGCTGTATTCCATCAGGCCCGGATCCGTTGCCGTGGGCGCGGGGAAGTTGCACATGAGGGCGGCTTCCGGCAGTTGCTTGCCGCGAATGCCGTCCAGCACCTGCGACATAGCCGCATGGCTGAATTTTCCCTCCCGCGGATGCATGTCGAGATAAAAGCGGCCAATCATCTTGCCGTGATCGAGCACATCCCAGGTTTCCACGTCAGGCGCCCACGCGGGCGCGTTTGTCTCCTGCTGAAAGGTGACTTGAAAGAGTTTCGCGGCAGTGTCAAGAATCCCCTGCTTGACCTGCGGGAAGGGAAAATAAGGGCGCACCGATTGCGAGTCGAAGTTGTACTGCGACCGCCGCAAAAGTTCTTCCAAATGCGATTGTTCATAGTCGCCAATTTGCGTCGCGCCAGGGTCCGTCTTCTGTTTTTCCTTCAGCAACATTGCGAATTCGCGGACTGCGATCGGACGCGTCGCATTGTCAACCTGTTGGATAAACTCCCCGATATTCGCGCCTTTTTTTATCATCTTGTCGGCCGCGTTGTAGTCCGCCCAGGAGGAATATCCCAGAAGCGTTGCAATGTCATACCGCGTTTGCATCATCTTCTTGAGAACATCTTGATTTTGCGGATAGGCGCGCGTATTGAAGGCCTCGAACAGCCGGCTGCGCAACGCATCGCTGGTGCTGAACTTCATCGCCGGCAAAATATCGGGATATTCAGTGGTGATCTTCACCTTGCCATCAGCGCCAGGCTTGTGGCGGTCAATATAATCCTGCGGGAGGCCGTTCAGTTCGGCGGGATCAGCTTCCACCGTCTTCTGTCCATCGGCAATATTTCTCTCAAAGGCGGATTGCTCTTCCGTGAGCTGATCGTTGAGCGTCTTCAATTTCGCGCGCGTGGCGTCATCTTTATCCACGCCAGCCAGGCGGAACTCCAGCAGTTGGCGCTGCACGTAATAGCGGGTCGCGGCATCTTCTTTGGAAACATCCAGGCTGGCCAGGGCCTGATAGACGTCGTGATTGAGCGACACAGCCGTGATGGCGGCGCTCACCTTCCGAACCATCTCCGTCGCGTGGTTGCGAAAGTCTGCGTCAGGATGCAGATTTTCCATGAGACTGGCGAAGTACGCGGCGGAATTTAGCTGGCGTGTGGCTTCGTCAAATGGGACCAACGTGTTTTCAACTGTTCTTTTTTCTTTGACCCCGACAATCGCGTCAATCGAACTCTGCGCGGCAGCCAGCTTGCCGTTCTCGATTTTCTCGAAGGCCGTCGCGTCGGGCTTGTCCGCCCACAGAACAGGCTGGGGTTTGGGCGCATCCTCTGCCAGGACGGTTGTAACTAATAGAAGAAAAACGGCAAGACCAGCGTGTGAAGCGAAGTGGGTCATGGAAGCCTCGACGGAGTACAGCTGAAATGATCGAACTAATCATACCCCATGGGGGGCTTAATCTCAGGCCTGTTGTAACGCTCTTTTGAAGCGATTGTCTTTCCGGCCAACACGAAGCGGCGCTCTGTGCGGGTACGAGAAACCTCGCCACAAACGATTCGCGCGATTTTAACCGGTCAGCAGCCGCTTGGAAATCCGGCAGGCTACAGGGTCCGCTTGAACAAAGGGGTTGCCAATGTCAGCGCGGTAACTGCGAACAAGGAGAGATAAATGATGTCGGGTACGATGGCGCCAAATCCTGCATCCTTCAGCAGCAGCGATTTGAAGCCATGTACGGCAAAGGTGAACGGGTCAACGCTGGCAATCCAGCGCAGCCACCAGGGAAACGCTTGAATGGGATAAACCGCGCCGCTGGGGAAAAATAAAAGCGTGTTCAGAATGCCGAAGATGGCGCGCGGCACCAGCGGATCGTCCACGCGCACGACTATCAGAAACATCATCGTATTGAGCGCAGCGGCGGTAAGCCCAACTATGAGCGTCAGGCCGAGGGCAGTGCGTAAATCGAAGACCGAACTGACTCCCGACAACAAACAGCCGATAAAAGTGATAATCATGCCGGTCATGATCGCTTTGATCACGCTGGCGCCGTTCAGTCCCAACACCAGTTGAGTTTTGGTGATCGGGGTGACTAGGTATCCTTCATGAACTCCGCGCGCTTTATCGTCTATATACAACATGCCGCCGCCGATCATTACGGACATGAATATGGCCAGCGTAATGGACCCCGGCAGCAAATACTTCATGTACTCGATGTAAGGGTAGAGTTCGACGATCTCCAGCGCGGTTTGCTGCAAAATGCGTGGTTCCACCGTGGGATTATTCAGCGTGTTCGTGATCTGGTTCAGTTCATCTTCCAGCGTGCTGCTGATGAATGTGTCTGTATTGTCCACAACCAGCGCAATGCGAGGTCCATCCTTCTCGTACACGCGACGCGAATACTGCGGAGGAATGATGATGGCGCCATTCAGTTTTCCGTTGCGGACTTCCTCCATCGCCTGCTGCTCATTGTTGAGATAGACGGGAAGGAAAGTCCTCATGTTGGCGCGCACTGAATCGAAAGCTTCATGGATTTTTACGGCCTGCGGGCCGCCGTCTTCATCCACCACACCCAGCCGCGTATCGCGGATTTTCCCGCCAAACGCGTTGCCCAGCACCACCAACTGCACCAGGGGAAATATGAGAGAGACGATCATCAATGCCGGGGAACGAAAGAACTTCCGCATTTCACGTTCAATAATGGCCGCGATTCGGTTCATGGCTGTACTCCGGGTCTGGGCGGCATTACATAGCCCATGGCTTTTACGAGTTCGTCGCGCAACTGCCTTCCGGTGTAGTGCACGAATACGTCGTCGAGCGTCGTGTTCTGCACGGAAAGCGACTTTACGGACGCTCCGGACTTCACCGCCATTTCAACCAACTCCGTGGTCGTGCGGGAACCGTCTCCGGTGAGGATGCGATACATGCCCGCTCCCTCGTGCTGCACGGAAGTGACACTGCTCAACTTGTGCAAACGATCTTCCCAGTCGGCAGGCGCATTTAAGAACTGCGCCTCAATCACGTTGGAGCCGGGCACGCTCTCTTTGAGCGCCGCAGGCGTATCCAGCGCAACCAGCTTGCCATGGTCCACGATGGCGATGCGGTCACAGAGCCGGTCCGCTTCGTCCATGTAATGCGTGGTGATCAAAATCGTAAGATTGCGGCTGGCCTTGATGTTCATCAGCATCTCCCAAACAGCAACGCGGGAAACCGGATCCAGTCCGGTGGTGGGTTCATCAAGAAAAAATATCCGCGGACTATGAACGAGCCCGCGCGCAATTTCCAGCCGCCGCCGCATGCCGCCGGAAAGCGTCTTGGTTTGCGCATCTTTCCATTTCGTCAAATCCACAAGCTCCAGCAATTCAGCCACGGCGGCAAGCCGCTTGGCTGTCGGTACGTCGTAGAGCTTGGCGTAGATGTTCATGTTCTCCTCGACCGTCAGGTCGAGATCACTCGTCAGCGCTTGCGGTATCACGCCAATCGCCCGCCGTGCCGCATCCGGTTCTTTGCTGACGTCGTGGCCGGCGATGCGCGCCATCCCACCGGTAATCGGGATAAGAGTCGTCATCATGCGGATGAGCGTGGATTTGCCCGCGCCGTTCGGGCCAAGCAGCCCGAAAATTTCACCTTCCTTCACCTGGAATGACACATCATTGACGGCGGTAAAATCGCCATATTTCTTGACGATATGGTCCACCTCAATCGCGTTTGGGCGCACCGCTCCATTTCCGCCCGAAGAAGTTGCTGCATTCACGGATTTTGGATCACTCATCTTCGAATCGCTGGTCATGGCTGTTGCTCTTGCGAAACTTTCTGATTGGCGGGCGTACCCGCGAGTTGCTCAGGCGTTACGAGCACATCGGCGGTCATCCCGGGAACGTAATCTCCCTTGGGGTTGGCGAGCCTGACTTTCAGAACGATGGTGCGAATGTCGCGCTTTCGGCGGCTTACATCGCGTTGCGTGGCGAAATCAGCCTCTGGCGATTTGAAAAATACTTTGCCGGAGGTTTCGGTACCGCCAGGAAGGCGCACGCGCAAGCTATCGCCCAGGCCAATGTGGTCAGATTCCGTCTCAGGAATCGCCGCGCGCACCCAGGTGTCGCCGAAATCCACGATCGTGACGATTGGCTGGCCGGCGTTCAGGACTTCGCCTTCGCGCGCCGCCCGAACCGAAACCGTACCGGTAACAGGGGCATAAATCTTGGTGTAGCCAAGGCGCACTTCGGCTTCTTTCAGCGCCGCTTCGGTATTGGCAAGCTGCGCACGCGTGGAGGCAACCGTGCTCTCCGCAGCGTGTGCCTGGTGAGTATTCGCGAGCGCGGTGTTCAGATCGGCCTGCGATGCAGAGACTTGCTGCTTCAAGGCCTCGACCGTAGCTTGCTGTGCCTGCAAGTTGGTTTCCGCTTGCACTCTTTGCTGGTCGGAAGCCACTCCAGACTTCGCAAGCTCAATAGTGCGGCGGCTATCGCTCTCGATCTGTTGCAGCATAGCTTCCGCCTGCAAAAGTTGCGCGCGAGAGGAAGCTAATTTTGCTTCGGAGCCCGCCACACTGCTGGTGGTCGAACCGCTGGTCGCCTGGCTGGTAGCCATCGAAGCGGCCACTTGCGAACGAAGACTATCAATCGTGGCGGCGGCGGCACGCGCTTCAGCTTCAAGCTCCGAGGGATCGAGTATGGCGATCAGGTCGCCTTGCTTGACCGGCGTACCTTCATCCACCAGCAGCTTGGCCAGGCGTCCCCCGATCTGCGGGCTGACGATAACCTGGTTCGCGTCCACCGTGCCAATAAGCACAAGGTCTTTCGAGTGCGGCGTGGAAACAAAATAGTAAATCGCCGAAATCACGATGATGACGCCTAGAATCATGAAAACTCGGTTGCGGGCATTCACTTGCGTTCTCCTTTACGAACTCCGGGCGCGCTGATGGATGAATTGATAGGCGAACTAAAAAGCGCCGCGGAAATGAAATCAAGCACGGCGGCACGGCGCTCGGCCAGCCGCTCCGGCGTAAGCGGGTCGTTACCAGTCATCAATTTAATGACCGGCACGGTATTGAAATAAAAGACAATCACCGAAATCATGGAAGGAATGAACTGCATGGGGTCCACCGGGCGAAAGGCTCCGGTCGCCTGTCCCTGCCTTAAAACGTCGGCAATCTTTCCGAATAGCGGACGAAAATATTGCTGCACAATCCGCTCAAACTGAGCCGTATTGCCGGCGCGCGCCCGAGTCAACTCCGCATGAACAATGCGCGGATAAAGCGCATGGTTTGCAATGTAATCAAAGTGCGCCCCTACGTAGGCGAGGATTTTTTCGCGTGGAGGCAGGTTGCTTTCGAACGCGGCATTGATCGTTTCCGCAAGGCCGCTGAAGACGTGGTCCAGCACTGCCCGATAGAGCGATTCTTTGTCCTTAAAATAGTAGTAGAGCAGGGCCTTGTTTACGTGGGCGCTGCGGGCAATGGAGTCAGTGCGCGCGCCGGCGATCCCTTCACGGGCAAACTCCTGCGCCGCCGCCTGCAAAATGGCAGCACGGCTTTCCTCCGGCCGGCCCCGGGAACCGAGGCGATGTGCAGTGTGAGCTCGCATTTAATTAACCAGTTAGTTAGATAATAGGTCAACTTTTGGAAGAATGCAACCCCTCCATAAAAGAGGCCTTGTATATGCCAACCAGGGCCGTTTAACAGATGTTAAAATACTCGCCATTTCCGATTGACCGGAATCATTTGTGCCTTCCAAGCGCCCCATCCTTCGCTATCTCATTCTCGCCTTCCTACTAATCATTACCATTGCGTATGAGGGCGCCTATTGGCGGACGATGCTGCGGCTGCATCGTTTTGATTTCCCTACCATCGCCATGAAGGCCGCGAGCGACCAGCTCGACGTAAAAAACTCCAGCCGGAACGCAGGACTTCAAAACGGCGACCGCCTGCTTGCCGTCAATGGAATTCCTTACCGGGGAGAAGCCACGCTGTACTCTGCGTATAACCATGCCCAGGTGGGCATCCCCATCCTCCTGGAAGTGGAATCGAAGGGAACAACCATCCGCACGATCGCTCTGCCTGTGAACCTCGCACACTCCAGCTTTTGGGAAAAAGTCGCAAGTGCCATTTTGAACTTTCTGCTACCGGCGTTGTGTCTGTTGTTGGGCTTCTGGGTGGTGGCGGTGCGCCCGCACGATTTTCTGGCATGGCTTCTGCTTGCGCTCATGATGACCATCCCGCAACTGTTCGAAAGCTATATTGTCCAGGGGTGGCCCGCCGGCTGGCGCGAAGTTGCCATGGTTTATCACGCGGGCCTGGGCTTCATGTTCACCATCACCATGTTCTTCTTCGGCCGTTACTTTCCTGAACCATTTCCTCCGGAGCGCATTTGGGACAAGGTTTGGAAGGTCATGCAGTGGGTGCTTGTTGCCCCGTGCGCGGTTTTACAAACTCTCGCGATCATTGTCTCGGTGGGCGAACTTGAACATTACCAGGCCGTCGCGCCGCTTACCCGCTATCTTTTCAATCCGTTTATCCGCATCGTCCCCTTCGTGCTCATCAGCACTTTCTTCGCTGCGATATTCATGAAATACAGCATCAGCAAATCTGCGGATGTAAAACGCAGGCTGCGGATTTTGTACTGGGGAGCAACCGTCGCCTGGACGCCGGCATTTTTCATCGCCGCCTATGCCACGTATCTTGGGCAGACGAACATAGATCGCGTGGTTCCTGAATGGGCCGTCATTGTTGGTTTTTCTCTTCTCAATCTTTTTCCGCTCACGCTGGCCTATGTGATCGTGGTGCAGAAAGCCATGGATGTGCGCGTAGTCGTGCGCCAAGGCTTGCAGTATACCTTTGCCACATCAGGAGTGCGCGTTATCCAGGTGATCGCAATAATTGTGCTGATAGTCGCTGCCGTCGGGTTTTTGGGCGACTCCGGCCACAGCCGCATGTTAAAGATTGCCGCCATGCTGGCGGGCGTCGTAATTTCCACAAGCATCGGCAAGCTCGCGCACGAACTTCGCGGACGCATTGACCGGCGCTTTTTCCGCGAAGCTTACAACGCCGAACAGGTACTGACCGAACTGAGCGAGCAAGTGCGCTCCATGGTTGAGCCGAAGTCATTGCTGCAAACCGTGGCTTCGCGGATTGCCGAAACCCTGCATGTGCCGCGGATCGCGGTCCTGCTGGGCAATGAAATCTACCGGCCCGCTTATGCTCTTGGCGAAGGGGATGTTTCCAGCGTTGAATTTGCGCGGACCACGGGAACTGTAAAAGTTTTGCAGCGTGAAAAAGCGCCAGCCATGGTCTATCCCAAAGACCGCGATTCCTGGATCTACCGCGAATCGGATGTCAGCGAAAAAGAGCGAAACGACTTGTCGCGGCTCCAGTCCGAACTGTTGTTGCCGCTCGCCGTGCGCGACAAACTATTGGGCTTTATTTCTCTCGGGGCCAAGCGTTCCGAAGAACCTTACACAGGAACCGATGTCCGCCTGCTAAAGTCCCTCGCCGCGCAAACCGGCCTGGCGTTGGAAAATGCCGATTTGATGCGAACGGTTGCGGAGGAAGTTGCGCAGCGCGAGCGACTGAATCGCGAAGTTGAAATTGCCCGTGAAGTACAGGAGCGATTATTTCCGCAGAAACTTCCTCCCATTGCGGGACTCGACTATGCCGGGTATTGCCGTCCAGCCTTGGGCGTCGGCGGCGACTACTATGATTTTTTGGCGCTGCCGCAGGGGCACTTGGGGGTGGCTATCGGCGACGTGTCAGGAAAAGGAATCGCTGCCGCTTTGATGATGGCCAGCTTGCAGGCGTCTTTGCGAGGAGAAGCCACGCGCGGGCCAGAGAATCTGGCAGTCGCTATCGGCAACATCAATCGGCTGGTATATGAAGCATCTTCGTCGAACCGCTATGCGACTTTTTTTTACGGGCAATACGATCCAGCGACGCGCAAGTTCGAGTACGTCAACGCGGGGCACAATCCGCCGATGGTTTTTCATTGCGCTGGTCAAGGAACAGATAAAAAAGCCAAAGTCACAAGGCTCGAAGTCGGTGGCACTGTCGTAGGCCTGCTGGAAAGTTTCGCCTATGAGCAAGGCTCAGTTTCACTGCAAGCTGGAGACACTCTTGTAGCCTTTACCGACGGCATCAGCGAGTCCATGAACGCCGCCGATGACGAATGGGGAGAAGAACGCATGATGGCGGCAATCGAGCAATGCGACAGCATGAATGCAAATCAATTAATGCAGCAGATTTTCGTCGAGGCTGATAAATTTGTAGCCGGCGCCAAACAACACGACGACATGACGGTCGTGATTCTAAAAGTTCTCTAAAGGGGTCTCCCTGTTACCCCATCTCCTCGTTTACGCGCATCTCCCTCTTAAGCCGTTAATCCATCACTTCCAGACCATACCTTTAACTCGTCCCTCAATCTGCCATCCCCTATGCGGAGCTTCCCATGAAGCACAAGGTCCCTCCACTTCGCAGATCATCGCTTCGCGATGAATTTGCTGCGGTCGGGATGACAGATTTGGGAAGCTTTATCATTTCGCGAACGCTGTGAGAAATCTGCTGTTTGGGTAGAGCAGGTTTGGGTGGGGCAGGGCTTCAGCCCTGCCATCAAATCCTCACAATGATTCGCGCTTTAGCGTCTGAGGTTTAAATCGCTGCTGCTTTGGGCAAAATGTTCCGCAAGGAACACATCGTCATGACGATAGCGTCAGACGGTTATGTCATGACAGATAAACTTAAGAAAATAAATATGATAACGGGCTGTTCAGGAAACGCGGGATTCGCCGATCCCGCGTCCAAAAGCAGGCCGCGAACCTGGGCCCTAGGCATCCGATGAACTACCCCAGCCTTCGCACAAATCGCGAAAGGCTGGGCCACCCGCCCCACGTCGATGAGTTTCCCCGGCGCGGGATGCCTTGCGAAGTCGATTCGGCTCTCAGTGAACTGATAGATAGCCCCTAACGTCAATATTGTTGCGATGACAGCAAATAGGACCAGTCCTGAGCGCAGAAAGTAGTTTTGCATATGTCAAAAGATCTCATCCGTTATAGCTCTTGCCCGAGAGCGTACGCCACTTCTAGCTAGAACGGCAACCGCAACAAACAGAACGGGCCGCCTTTTGGGCGGCCCATCCTTAACAGAGAACTAACAACTGACAACCGGCAACTGACTTAGTCTCCCGAAACCGTCTCTTCCACTTCCGGCTTAACGGTCGGAGCCTTGTCCCCCAGGTTCGCGTCCTTGGGTTTGGGACCCTAACCTGGGCAAAAGAGCTCTACTTTTCCCCTTTCCTTTTCTTCCCCTCCGCCATCACTTTCCGCAGGATTCGGTTGATGCGCGTCGTGTAGCCCGGCCCTAACGACTTGAACCAGTCCACTACCTCGCAATCCACGCGTAGGGAAATCCTTTGCTTGCGTGGACGGTTCCACCGCGACTCAGCCCCTGCATCCTCCTTCGCCACCCGCAACAAATCGCCTTCAGCCGACGCCCGTAGCCGCGCGATCTTTCCCGATCGCGAACGCGATGTCCGCAGCCCAGACTTTTTCTTGTTTGTTTTCTTTAGCTTAACTGTCATGACACTATTGTATCCCCACAACCGTCATGACGATGTGTTCCGCAGGGACATTGCGCAGGGAAATACCGCCCAGCCGCTACGCCTTTAACTTTTCCAGCGCCTTGAACACTTCCGCAGTTGGGCTGCGGTCGCTTTGGGTGTGGCTTTTGTAGATGTAGCGAACGCGCGCGTCGCGGTCCACGACAATCGTGGCCGGATGGGCGATGTCGAGCGCGTCAATGGCGATCCGATGGTAAAGGCCATAGGCCTTGATGACTTCGCGATTCTCATCCAGCAGAAACGGATAAGAAATCGGATGCGACTCGAAGTACTTCTCAGGATTCCACATGCCGCCGCGCTTTTCTGCCGCAAGGTAAACCAGCTTTGCGCCCGCCGTCTTTATGTCGTCCTTGAGCGTTTCCAGTTCAGCCATGCGCTTGCGGCAGTTGGGGCACCACGTGCCACGCATGAATTCAAGAATGACCGGAGAGTCGGCAACCAACTCTGCCAGCGAATGAGTTTGGTTGGTGTTCACCGCGGCGAGCCGAAAATCCGGCGCGCGCGAACCGATGCCCAATGTGTCCGTAGTATTTTGCACATTGGAGTACGCCATAGATTTCCTGTTGGATGCAGCGTTTGAAGATTTTTCGCGACTAACAGTAACCCAAGGCGATTATCGAAGTAAAGCTACTTGCTTCCGCCGGCAATGGATGGCACCAGCAGAACTTCATCGCCATCCTGAAAGGCGTAGGAATTTCCGCCCAGGAAGCGGATGTCCTCTTCATTCACGTACACGTTCAGGAAGCGGCGAATTTGTCCGGCCTCGTCGCGCAGGTGCGGCTTGAGATCGGGAAAGTTCTGGTCGAGGGCTGAGAACAGCTCATCCAGACACTTCGCCGAACACTCAAACTTCGCCGCGCCGGAAGTGTGGCGTCGCAATGCGGTAGGAATTAAAACGCTGATGCTCATTAAAAATTGCTCCCACTACTTAAAAATTAAACTTCGACCGTCTCGGGCACATTCAAAGTTTTCTGCAAATACGCTTCAAACTCCGCGAAGCGCGGCGAGATGGGCGCTTCGACTTCATATTTATCCACCAGCGCATCGGTGGTCTTCAGCCCGTTGCCGGTGATGCTGAGCACCGTCGTTTCATCCGGTGAAATGCGACCCGACTTCAACAGTTTACGCGCGCAACCCACGGTCACGCCGCCGGCGGTTTCAGTAAAGATGCCTTCCGACTCCGCCAGAAGCTGCATGGACTCGACCACTTCCGCGTCTGACACGTCTTCCGACCAGCCGCCACTCTTGGTGATGGTCTTGATCGCATAATGGCCGTCAGCCGGATTGCCAATCGCCAGCGAACGCGCGATGGTCGAAGGTTTCTGCGGCTCGATATCCGGATTGCCCGCTTTGACCGCGGTAGAAATGGGTGAGCATCCTGTGGCTTGCGCGCCAAAAAACTTTACCGGCTTCTGTTCAACCAGCCCAAGCGCAACTAATTCGTCGAACGCCTTTTTGATCTTAGTAATTAACGACCCGCCTGCCATGGGAACGACAACGTTGTCCGGCAAGCGCCAGCCCAGTTGCTCGGCGATTTCATAGCCGTGGGTCTTCGAACCTTCAGCGTAGTAGGGGCGAAGGTTGACGTTCACGAATCCCCAGTGATGTTCGTCGGCAATCTGCGAGCACAAACGGTTCACCTGATCGTAGCTGCCGGAGATGCGGACCAGCTTGGCCCCGAAAACCTGCGTGCCAAGAATTTTTGCCGCTTCAAGATCGGCAGGAACAAAGATCCAGGCCTTAAATCCATTGCGCGCTGCATGAGCGGCAACGGCATTCGCCAGGTTTCCCGTCGAAGAGCAGGAGACAATTTCAAATCCAAAAGCTTTGGCTTGTGCCAGAGCAACCGCCACCACGCGATCTTTAAAGCTCAATGTCGGCAGGCAGACGGCGTCATTCTTCAAAAAAAAATTCGCCGATTTCGTGCCCAACTGCCTGGCAAGCTGCGGAGCGCTGACCAGCGGCGTAAAACCTACAGGGAGGGAGGGCTGATAATTTTCAGGCAAAGGAAGCAGGTCGGAATAGCGCCACATGCTGGCGGGGCCTTGAGAAATTTTCTCTCGGCTAACGAGAGGGCGGATCGCTTCGTAGTCATAATAGACTTCGAGAGGCGAAAAGCACTCTTCGCAAATGGAGCGGGGCTGGTTTCCCCACGCCTTGTTACATTCCCGGCAGCGTAATTCGTAGTGCGGCATTGTGAAACTCACTTTCCGAACCCATGCCGCTGTGGACGAGCGAGGCGTACAAAATGCCCCTAAAATACGAAACCTCTTTCCCGGATGGAAAGAGGCAAATGAGGATTACGGAATGCGAAACTGCATGCGATCCCGAATCTCATGTTCCCCCGATCGTACCGGGCGAGAGTTGGCACCTGCAATAGAGATATATGATCTCGATCCGGTTGCCGTGGCGTCTTAGGGCTCGTCCCTCAGCCACTCTGCATGAAATCCAAGGTTTACCCCGAAGGGCTAACCTGTTGTCTATGGTACAAACGGACACTCCGGTTCGTCAAGAAGTTTG
>Ga0134125_10004999_pt1 | contig 15088 bp, 12 predicted proteins | sample KB31751_FD_96464 | JGI IMG/M metagenome (GOLD analysis project Ga0134125, IMG submission 96464) | Terrestrial soil microbial communities with excess Nitrogen fertilizer from Kellogg Biological Station, Michigan, USA - KB3-175-1 | ecosystem: Environmental > Terrestrial > Soil > Unclassified ... | reverse complement strand
TGGCGGCCGCCCTCGAAGTCCATCGGCTGCTGGCGCGCGACGCCGAAGGACGCTGGCGGCTCGGTCCGGCCGTTACCGAACTCGCGGCCCACGTCAACGATCCGCTGCTGGCCGCCAGCAGCGCGGTGCTGCCCCTGTTGCGCGAGACCACCGGCGAAAGCGTGCAGCTGTACCGTCGGGAGGGAACCGACCGGGTCTGTGTGGCCGCCCTGGAACCCGCTGCGGGCCTTCGCGATACGGTTCCGGTCGGGGCGCGACTGCCGATGACGGCGGGATCGGGCGCCAAAGTGCTACTGGCCCATAGCGACGCGGCCACCCAGAAAGCGGTGCTGGCGACGGCGAAATTCACCGAACGAACGCTGGCCGAAGTGCGCCGGCGTGGCTGGGCCCAAAGCGTGGCCGAGCGTGAGCCGGGGGTGGCGAGTGTGTCCGCGCCGGTGCGCGACAGCCGCGGCACCGTCGTCGCGGCCATCTCGGTGTCGGGCCCCATCGACCGGATCGGCCGGCGTCCGGGAGCCCGTTGGGCCGCCGATCTGCTGTCTGCCGCCGAAGCACTGGCCCGCCGGCTCTAGTCTCTGGGTTCTCCCGCGGGCGGGGTGTCGCAGCGGGCCTGACAGACTGACCGGCATGGGAACCAATCAGCGCGCGAGCATCGTCATGTCGCAAGACGAGATCGCCGATTTCGTCGTCAAGAGCCGCACCGGCACGCTGGCCACCATCGGCCCCGACAGCCAGCCCCATCTGACCGCCATGTGGTACGCCGTCGTCGATGGCGAGATCTGGCTCGAGACCAAAGCCAAGTCGCAGAAGGCCATCAACCTCCAGCGGGACCCGCGGGTGAGCTTCCTGATCGAGGACGGCCACACCTACGACACGCTTCGCGGGGTGTCCTTCGAAGGGGTCGCGGAGATCGTGGACGATCCCGACGTCTCACACCGGGTGGGGGTCAGCGTGTGGGAGCGCTACACCGGTCCCTACACCGACGACGCGAAGCCGTTCGTCGAGCAGATGATGAACAAGCGGGTCTGCGTTCGCATTGTGGCCCGCCGGGCGCGTTCGTGGGATCACCGCAAACTCGGCTTGCCGCACATGCCGGTGGGTGGATCGACAGCGCCGGCCGTACTGGGGACCGACCAGTAACTGCGGCTTTTGTTAGTAGCCCCGATGGGATTCGAACCCACGCTACCGCCGTGAGAGGGCGGCGTCCTAGGCCGCTAGACGACGGGGCCAGAAACGATCCGAGCAGTCAGCATAGCTCACCGCGCTAGGCCCACCTAATCGCTTGAGGCGGCGAGAGTTTTGCTGGGGTACCAGGACTCGAACCTAGAATGGCTGAACCAGAATCAGCTGTGTTGCCAATTACACCATACCCCATTGGCTGCCTAAAACTGCTGGTCAGCAATCATTCTGAGTCTTATCAAGCTACTCCGAAGACCGCCGCTGCCAGTCGTTGTCGGCCTTGGTAAACCGCACTGTAAACCGCAGTGCAGACTACCAAAGTCTCGCCGGACAATCCGCACGCGTGGTCTGGGTCTGTCCTAACCGCCCGTCGCGCGAGCCGCGCGCAGCCGCCGCAGGCTGCGGTCCCGGCCCAGCAGTTCGAGCGACTCGAACAACGGCGGGCTGACCGTCGTTCCGGTGGCCCCCACCCGGATGGGACCAAACGCCTTGCGCGGTTTGAGACCGAGCCCGTCGATGAGCGCGGCCTTGAGGGCGGCCTCGATCTGGGGCGCCGCCCAGTCCGCCACGTCGTCCAGTGCGGCGAGCGCCGCATCGAGCACCGCGGCCCCCTCCGGTCCCAGCTCTTTGGCGGCGGCCTTGGGGTCGATCGCGTACTCGTCGTCGTTGAGGAACTTCAGCAGGTCCCAGGCATCACCGAGCACCACGATCCGGGTCTGCACCAGATCGGCGGCGGTGGCGAACGCGGCGTCGTCCAACTCGAGGCGATGACCGTGGACCCCGAAGTAGTCGCGCAGTCGGGTGGTGAAGTCGCTTACGGTCAACATCCGAATGTGCTCGGCGTTGATCGCGTCGGCCTTCTTCTGGTCGAAGCGGGCCGGATTGGAGTTGACGTCGACCACGTCGAACGCGGCCACCATCTCGTCGAGACTGAACACGTCGTGGTCGTCGGCGATGGCCCAGCCGAGCAACGCCAGGTAATTGAGTAGCCCTTCGGGGATGAAGCCGCGGTCGCGGTGGGCGAACAGATTTGACTGCGGGTCACGCTTGGACAGCTTTTTGGTGCCCTCGCCCAATACCGTTGGAAGGTGCGCGAACTGCGGAACACGCTCGGCAACACCGATCCGGATCAGCGCCTGATACAGCGCGAGCTGACGCGGAGTCGACGGCAGCAGATCCTCGCCACGCAGCACATGGGTGATCTTCATCAGCGCATCGTCACAGGGGTTGACCAAGGTGTACAACGGATCTCCGTTGGCGCGGGTCAACGCGAAGTCGGGCACGGACCCGGCCGTGAAGGTGGTGGTTCCGCGCACCAGATCGTGCCAGCCGAGATCTTCGTCGGGCATCCGCAGCCGCACCACCGGCTGACGGCCCTCCGCAAGGAAGGCGGCGCGCTGGGAGTCGGTCAGCTGCCGGTCGAAATTGTCGTACCCCAGCTTGGGATTACGGCCCGCGGCCCTGTGGCGTGCCTCGACCTCCTCCGGTGTCGAAAAGGCGTAGTAGGCCTCCCCCGCTTCGACCAGCCTGGCCACCACGTCTCGGTAGATCTCGCTGCGCTGTGACTGCCGGTACGGGCCATAGGGGCCGTCCACCTCGGGCCCCTCGTCCCAGTCCAGGCCGAGCCAGCGCAGCGCATCGAGCAGCGCCAGATAGCTTTCCTCGCTGTCGCGCTGGGCGTCGGTGTCCTCGATGCGAAAGACGAAGGTGCCCCCGGTGTGTCGGGCGTAGGCCCAGTTGAACAGGGCCGTGCGGACCATTCCGACGTGCGGGGTGCCGGTGGGCGACGGGCAGAATCGGACCCGGACTGGGTGTGCGTTCGCGGATGCAGTCACGATTTTCCTTTGCGGACCACGGGATTGGTGAGGGTGCCGATGCCCTCGATGGTGATGGAGACGGTGTCGCCGTCCTCAATGGGACCGACACCCGCTGGGGTTCCGGTGAGGATGAGATCGCCCGGCAGCAATGTCATCACGGCCGAAATCCACTCGACGATGGAGCCGATGTCGTGGATCAGCAGCGAAGTACGGCTGTGTTGCTTGACGTCACCGTTGACCTCGGTGCGCAATTCGAGATCGCCCGGGTCCAGCGGCTTGAGGTCGGTGACGATCCACGGCCCGACCGGGCAGAAGGTGTCGTGTCCCTTGGCTCTGGTCCATTGACCGTCGGATTTTTGTTGATCGCGCGCCGACACGTCATTTCCAATGGTGTAGCCAAGGATGTTCTCCGCCGCCTGGGCGGCCGAGACGTCCTTGCAGGGCCGGGCGATGACCACCGCCAGCTCGCCCTCGAAGTGCACCGGTGATGCGTTGGCGGGCAACCGAATCGGCACGTTGGGTCCGATGATGGCGGTGCTCGGTTTGAGGAATATCACCGGCTCCGCCGGCGCGGGGCCGGTCAGGTCTTTCATCTCGGCGATGTGGTCGGTGTAGTTTTTCCCAACGCACACCACCTTGCTGGCGAGTATCGGCGCGAGCAGCCGGACGTCGGCCAACGGCCATGACCGGCCGGTGAAGTTCGGCGTGCCGAATGGATGCTCGGCGATCTCGCGGACGATCATCTCGGCTGGGTCGTCGAGTTCGCCTTCGATACTGACGAAGGCGACACCGTCCGGGCTGGCGATTCGACCAAGGCGCATTCGGATGAGCCTAGTCTGGCGACGATTCGGGCCGGGACGGCCCGAGGAGGAGCCAGACGATCCCACCTGGTAACGGTCGCGAGCGCGGCGTAGCCGGGCGTGGCGGGCCGTGCCTGCCCGAGAACGAGCCAGGCGATCACCAGCAACGACAGAAGTCCTACCACGAAATTTGCCGGCGGTATGCAAGCATGGGGAATGCAGACCGACTCTGCCGCGACGCCCGAAATCGGGGCGGGGGCGCGCTGGTCGATCATGATCGTTTCGCTCCTGGCAACGGCAAGTTCGTTCCTCTTCATCAACGGCGTCGCGTTTTTGATCCCGTCGCTGAGAGCCTCACGCGGAATCCGGCTGGACGAAGCCGGGCTGCTGGCCTCGATGCCCAGCTGGGGCATGGTGGTGACGCTTTTGATGTGGGGTTACGTGCTGGACCGGGTGGGCGAACGGGTGGTGATGGCCACGGGCTCGGCACTGACCGCGGCCGCGGCCTACGCCGCGGCGTCGGCGCATTCGTTGGTGCTGATCTCCATGTATCTGTTTCTCGGCGGTATGGCCGCCGCAAGTTGCAACACCGCGGGCGGGCGACTGGTGTCCGCCTGGTTCCCGCCGCACCAGCGCGGTCTTGCAATGGGCATCCGTCAGACCGCGCAACCGTTGGGAATCGCCGTGGGCGCCATGGTAATTCCCGAACTCGCCGAACGCGGACCGCAGAACGGACTCAAATTCACCGCGCTGGCATGTGCGGTCGGGGCGATAGCGAGCGCGGTCGGAATCGTCGATCCGCCGCGCAAACCGCGCGCCAGCGCAAGCCACCAGGAACTCGCCAGCCCGTATCGACGATCGTTGACGCTGTGGCGGATTCACGCGGTGGCGGGCCTGATGATGATGCCCCAAACGGTCACGGTGACGTTCATGCTGGTGTGGCTGATCAGGAACCTGCACTGGTCGGTCGCGGGCGCCGGCGCATTGGTCACGCTTTCACAGCTGCTGGGCGCGCTCGGCCGGATCGCCGTGGGCCGCTTGTCCGATCGGCTCGGCTCACGGATGCGACCCGTCCGCTATATCGCGGCCGCCGCCGTGTTGGCGCTTCTCTTGCTTGCGTGGGCCGATTACATGGATTCGCGGTGGCAGGCGCCGGTGATGGTCGCAATCTCGGTGATCGCAGTGCTCGACAACGGGCTGGAGGCCAACGCCATCACGGAATTCGCCGGCCCATACTGGAGCGGTCGGGCCCTGGGCATCCAGAACACCACCCAGCGCATGATGGCGGCCGCCAGTCCCCCGCTGTTCGGTGCTTTGATTTCGGCCGCGAAATATCCACCGGCATGGACGTTGTGCGCTTTGTTCCCGCTGGCGGCGATACCGCTGGTGCCGACGCGGTTGCTCCCGCCCGGCTTGGAGACTAAAGCCCGGCGGCAATCCGTTCGCCGACTTCGATGGTGGCGAGCCGTCCGCTCCCACGCGTTGCCAGATGCCGCTCGACGGCCCGGTCCACCCGGGCGGCGGCAGCGTCCTCGCCAAGATGGGCGAGCAGCAACGCCACCGACATGATCGCCGCCGTCGGGTCCGCGATGCCCTGCCCGGCGATATCGGGCGCGCTGCCGTGGACGGGCTCGAACATCGAGGGATTGGCGCGGGTGGCGTCGATATTTCCACTGGCGGCCAAGCCAATTCCGCCGCATACCGCCGCTGAGAGGTCGGTGATGATGTCGCCGAACAGGTTGTCGGTGACGATCACATCGAAGCGACCCGGGTCGGTGACCATGAAGATGGTGGCCGCGTCGATGTGTTGATACGCCACCTCGACGTCCGGATAGTCCTCGCCGACCTCGGACACGATGCGCGACCACAACCTGCCAGCGAAGGTCAGCACGTTGGTTTTGTGCACCAGCGTCAGGTGCTTTCGGCGCCGCCGGGCACGCTCGAACGCGTCGGCGACGACGCGGCGCACACCGAAAGCGGTGTTCTGGCTTACCTCGGTGGCGACTTCGTTGGGTGTCCCGACGCGGATGGCGCCGCCGGTGCCGGTGTAGGGGCCTTCCGTCCCCTCGCGCACCACCACGAAGTCGATCTCGGGGTTGCCGGCCAGCGGGCTGTTCACTCCCGGGTACAGGCGGCTGGGCCGCAAGTTGATGTGGTGATCCAGCTCGAAACGCAGGCGCAGCAACAAACCTCGCTCCAGGACCCCGCTGGGCACCGACGGGTCACCGATGGCCCCGAGCAGGATGGCGTCATGCGCCCGCAACTCGTCGACCGCCGAGTCCGGCAGTAGCTCACCGGTCGCGTGGTAGCGTCGCGCACCCAGGTCGTAGCTGGTCTTCTCCACGCCGGGCAGCACCGCATCCAGGATTTTGACGGCCTCGGACACGACTTCGGGCCCGATACCGTCGCCCTCGATCACCGCCAGCTTCATCGGCGTCGTTCCTCCTCATCGCTTCGCTCTGCGGTCACGAGAGATCAACCACCTCAAGCTTGTTGGCGCCGACGGCCGCGCCGATTTCCGAGCGCACCTCGCCCGGCACGTCCCGGTCCAGCCGCAGCAGGATCGTCGCACCCGGGCCCTCGGCGTCCTCGGAGAGTTGCGCGGCTTGGATATTCACCCCGGCCGAGCCCAGCAGCGTGCCGATCTTGCCCAGCGCGCCCGGCTGGTCGGCATAGTTGATCACCAAGTTGATGCCCTGGGCGCGCAGGTCGAAGTTGCGGCCGTTGATCTGGACGATCTTTTCGACCAGTTGCGGCTCGGTCAGGGTGCCCGCGACGTTGACGACCGAGCCGTCCGCACCGACGGCGCGCACGTCGACCACACTGCGGTGGCTAGGGCTTTCCGAAGCCGTGCCGATGTCGGCGGTGATGCCGCGTTCCTCGGCCAGCGCCGGTGCGTTGACGAACGTCACCGGACCCTCGACGACGGCAGAGAACAACCCGCGCAGAGCCGAAAGTTTCAGCACCCCAACATCTTCGGAGGCCAGCTCGCCGCGCACCTGCACCGACAACGAGACCGGCGGGCCGTCGGAGAGCGTGGCGGCCAGTAGCCCGAGCTTGCGCACCAGATCCAGCCACGGCGCCACCTCTTCGTTGACCGCCCCGCCGCCGACGTTGACGGCGTCGGGCACGAATTCCCCGGCCAGAGCGAGCTTCACGCTTGCCGCGACGTCGGTGCCGGCCCGGTCCTGCGCCTCCTCGGTGGATGCGCCCAGATGCGGTGTGACCACCACCTGCGGCAGATCGAACAGCGGGCTGTCGGTGCACGGCTCGCTGGCGAACACGTCGATACCGGCGGCCCGGACGTGGCCGCTGGTAATGGCTTCGGCCAGCGCCGCCTCGTCCACCAGTCCGCCGCGGGCGGCGTTGACGATGATGACGCCCGGTTTGGTTTTGGCCAGCGCCTCCTTGCCGATCAGGCCCGCCGTCTCGGGCGTCTTGGGCAGATGCACCGAGATGAAGTCGGCGCGGCCCAGCAGCTCCTCGAGGGTGAACAGCTCGATACCCAGCTGAGCGGCCCGCGCCGGCGCCACATAGGGGTCGTAGGCAATGACGTGGGCGCCGAAGGCGGCCAGCCGCTGGGCGACCAGTTGCCCGATCCGGCCCAGGCCCACCACCCCGACGGTATGCCCGAAGATCTCCGTGCCGGAGAACGACGAGCGCTTCCATTCGTGGGCATGCAGCGAGGCGTCGGCCGCCGGGATCTGGCGGGCCGCGGCCAGCAGCAGCGCGATCGCGTGTTCGGCGGCGCTGTGGATGTTCGACGTCGGCGCGTTGACCACCAGCACACCGCGCTCGGTGGCGGCGTTCACGTCGACGTTGTCCAGGCCCACCCCGGCGCGGGCGACGATCTTCAGCTTGGTCGCCGCCGCCAGCACCTCGGCGTCGACGGTGGTGGCCGAGCGCACCAGCAGCGCGTCGGCCTCCGGCACGGCCGCCAGCAGCTTCTCCCGATCGGGCCCGTCGACCCAGCGGACCTCGACCTGGTCGCCCAGGGCCGCGACGGTTGATTCGGCGAGTTTGTCGGCAATGAGTACCACAGGCAGATTCACCCGGCCAGCCTATCGGCTGCCATTGGCGCGTCGGCATCACCGTCGTCGGCGGCGAAGCCAACGGGCTGACCGCTGCGACGGCCTGCCCCCGGGCCGGCCTGAAAGCGCAGGTCGTCGAAGCTCAACCGACCTTTGGGGCCACACTCGGGGCTTACGATGACGTCGTGGCCAACCTTGCGATCATCTACTATTCGGCCACCGGCCATGGCACCACGATGGCGCAGCGCGTCGCCGCCGCGGCCGAGTCGGCGGGGGCCGAAGTCCGCCTGCGCCACGTCGCCGAAACCCATGACGCCGAATCATTCGCCCACAACCCGGCCTGGACGGCGAACTATGAGGCCACGAAGGATCTTCCGGCGGCGACCGGCGACGACATCGTCTGGGCCGACGCGGTGATCTTCGGCTCACCGACTCGGTTCGGCTCTCCGGCAGCGCAATTGCGCACGTTCCTCGACTCGCTGGGCGGGCTGTGGGCGCAAGGCATGCTCGCCGACAAGGTGTATGCGGCGTTCACGTCGTCCAACACCGTGCACGGCGGCCAGGAGACCACCCTGCTCTCGCTGTACATCACGCTGATGCATTTCGGCGGAATCATCGTGCCCCCGGGATACACGGATCCGTGCAAGTTCGTGGACGGCAACCCGTACGGGGTCAGCCTGGTATCCACCCACGACAACATCACCGACGTCGACGAGCCCACCGAAAACGCCCTCGAGCACCTGGCCCGCCGGGTGGTCGCCACGGCCGACCGGCTCACCTCTTAGCGCGAGCAGACGCAGAATCGCACGATTCGAACCGAATTCGTGCGATTCTGCGTCTGCTCGCGGTGGATGCCTGGCTACGCCGTCTCGGTGATCGGCCGGTCGACCCAGCTCATCAGGTCGCGCAGCTTCTTGCCGGTGACCTCGATGGGGTGTTCGGCGTTCTCCTTGCGCAGCTGCTCGAGCTGCTTGTTGCCGCCCTCGACGTTGGCGACCAGCTTCTTGACGAAGTCGCCGTTCTGGATGTCGCGCAGGATCTCCCGCATCCGCTCCTTGGTGCCGGCGTCGATGACGCGCGGCCCCGACAGGTACCCGCCGAACTCCGCGGTGTCGGACACCGAGTAGTTCATCCGGGCGATGCCGCCCTCATACATCAGGTCGACGATCAGCTTGAGCTCGTGCAGCACCTCGAAGTACGCCATCTCCGGCGGGTAGCCCGCCTCGACCATCACGTCGAAACCGGTCTTCACCAATTCCTCTGTGCCACCACACAAGACGGCCTGCTCACCGAAGAGGTCGGTTTCGGTCTCGTCCTTGAAGGTGGTCTTGATGACGCCGGCCCGGGTGCCGCCGATGGCCTTGGCGTACGACAGCGCCAGCGCCTCGCCGCCCCCGGTCGGGTCCTGGTCGACGGCGATCAAACACGGCACACCCTTTCCGTCGACGAACTGCCGGCGCACCAGATGGCCGGGGCCCTTGGGGGCGACCATCGCGATGGTGACGTCGGCGGGCGGCTTGATCAGGTCGAAGTGAATGTTGAGCCCGTGACCGAAAAACAAAGCGTCACCGGGCTTCAGGTTGGGCTCGATGTCGTTCTTGAAGATGTCGGCCTGCGCCGTGTCGGGCGCCAGCAGCATGATGACGTCGGCCCACTTGGCGACCTCGGCCGGGGTGTCGACGTCCAGGCCCTGCTCGGAGACCTTGGCGCGGGACTTCGACCCCTCCTTCAGCCCCACCTTCACCTGCACGCCGGAGTCGCGCAGGCTCAGCGAGTGCGCGTGCCCTTGGCTGCCGTATCCGATGACCCCGACTTTGCGACCCTGGATGATGGTCAGGTCCGCGTCGTCGTCGTAGAACATCGGCAATGTCTCCCCAGACGGGTTAGCCACTTCACTATCTCCTTCTTGTTTGCGCTGAAAACTTACTTGGCCGTGCCGATTCCGCGCGGACCGCGGGACAACGACACCACTCCCGATTGGACGATTTCGCGGATACCGAATGGTTCCAGGACCCGCAGCAGAGCCTCGAGCTTGCCGCGGTCGCCCGTGGCCTCGATCGTCAGCGATTCGGGTGAAACGTCAATCACCTTGGCGCGAAACAGGTTCACCGCTTCGATCACCTGACTGCGGATACCGGCGTCGGCGCGCACCTTGATCAACGCCAATTCCCGCGACACGGAGTTGTCGTCGTCCAGTTCGACGATCTTGATGACGTTGATCAGCTTGTTGAGCTGTTTGGTGATCTGTTCGAGCGGGGTCTCCTCGGCGGAGACCACAATGGTCATCCGCGACATGTCCTTCTGCTCGGTCGCGCCAACCGCCAACGACTCGATGTTGAAGCCGCGCCGCGAGAACAGCGCCGCCACGCGGGCGAGCACACCGGGTTTGTCTTCGACCAGCACCGAGAGCGTGTGCGTTTTCGGACTCATCAGGCGTGCCCCTCACCCTCATCGTCGAACAGCGGGCGGATCCCGCGGGCCGCCTGAATCTCGTCATTGCTGGTGCCGGCGGCCACCATCGGCCACACCTGCGCATCCGCGCCGACGACGAAGTCGATCACCACCGGGCGGTCGTTGATCGCACGCGCCGCGTTGATCACGTCGGCGACGTCTTCCTCACGCTCGCAACGTAATCCGACGCAGCCCAACGCCTCGGCCAGCTTCACGAAGTCCGGGATGCGGCGCGAGTGGGTGGCCAGATCCGTTTGCGAGTAGCGCTCTTGGTAGAACAGCGTCTGCCACTGGCGGACCATGCCCAGGTTGCCATTGTTGATCAGCGCCACCTTGATCGGCACGCCTTCGATTGCGCAGGTGGCCAATTCCTGGTTGGTCATCTGGAAACATCCGTCGCCGTCGATCGCCCACACCTCTGCGTCCGGGCGGGCCATCTTGGCGCCCATGGCGGCCGGGACAGCAAACCCCATGGTGCCCAGGCCGCCGGAGTTGAGCCAGGTGCGCGGCTTCTCGTAGGAGATGAATTGAGCCGCCCACATCTGGTGCTGGCCGACGCCGGCGACGTACACGGCGTCCGGGCCGGCGATCTGACCCAGCTTCTCGATGACGTATTCCGGGCCGAGGCTGCCGTCGCTCTGCGGCCCGTAACTGAGTGGATAGGTGGACCGCACGTCATCCAGGTAGGCCCACCACTCGGTCATGTCGATCTTGCCGGGCACTCCGTCGTGCCGCAGCGTCTCGAGCAGCTCGACGATGACGGCCTTGACGTCGCCGACGATCGGCACGTCGGCATGGCGGTTCTTGCCGATCTCGGCCGGGTCGATATCGGCGTGGATGACCTTGGCCTCCGGCGCGAAGGTGTCGAGCTTCCCGGTCACCCGGTCATCGAAGCGGGTTCCCAGCGCGATCAGCAGGTCGCTGCGCTGCAGCGCCGCCACCGCGGCGACGGTGCCGTGCATGCCGGGCATGCCCATGTGCTGACGATGGCTGTCCGGGAACGCACCGCGCGCCATCAACGTGGTCACCACCGGGATGCCGGTCGACTCGGCCAGCTCGCGCAGCTGCTCGGTCGCATCCCCGCGGATGACGCCTCCGCCCACGTACAGCACCGGTTTGCGGGCGGCCGCGATCAGCTTGGCGGCCTCACGGATCTGCCGGTTGTGCGGCTTGGTGTTCGGCTTGTATCCGGGCAGATCGATGCGCGGCGGCCAGCTGAACGTGCACTGGCCCTGCAGCACGTCCTTGGGGATATCCACCAGCACGGCGCCGGGGCGGCCCGAGGAGGCGATGTGGAACGCCTCGGCGAGCACCTGCGGGATCTCGTTACCGGAGCGGACCAGGAAGTTGTGCTTGGTGATCGGCATCGTGATGCCCGAGATGTCGGCTTCCTGGAAGGCGTCGGTGCCGATCAGCGCTCGCCCGACCTGGCCGGTGACGGCGACAACGGGTATCGAGTCCATCTGGGCGTCGGCCAGGGCGGTGACCAGGTTGGTGGCTCCGGGGCCGGACGTCGCCATGCAGACACCGACCTTGCCGGTAGCGTGCGCGTAGCCGCTGGCCGCGTGGCCGGCGCCCTGCTCGTGGCGGACCAGCACGTGGCGCAGCTTCTTCGAGTCGAACAGCGGGTCATAGACCGGCAGCACCGCACCGCCGGGAATGCCGAAGATCACCTCGACGTCGAGTTCCTCCAGCGAACGGATCACCGACTGCGCACCGGTAAGTTGCTCGGGCCCAATGCGTTTCGGCTTGCCGTTCGAAGACTTCGCGGCCGGCTTCGTCGCGTCGGTGGCGATGTCGACGGCGGCCGGTGTGTCGGGGGCGGGCGGCCTGGTGGGAGCGCTCACTGTCGTTCAGTCCTTATTCACTCTGGGAGTCTCGCGGGGCAACAAAAAACCCCCGACAGCTCATCTGCTGCACGAGGGTTGCGCGTTGGTGCTGGGTTGCTTCAAATGCTGACGGGCAAGTCAGGCACCAACGCGCCTAATTACTACGAGCATCCCGGGCTTTCCGGCGGTATCCATAGCGCTCGACGGTAGTCTTCGCACAGCTCAGCAGTCAAATCCGTCACTGTCGGCACCCGGTCACCAGGCGGGTCGGGGGCAACGGCGCCGCGAGAGCGCTCGAGGAATCGAGCGGACGTGCCGGGTGAAATGATGGTCGGGTGGCTACCGGGTCGTCTTCTCACACACCTCTCGTGATCAGGGTGTCCCCCATCGCGCACCTGGCCGTCGGATTCTTGGCCCTGGGCTTGCTGATCCCGGTGCTGCTGTGGCCGCCGTCCGCGCCACTGCTGATCCTCCCGGTGGTGTTGTCGGCGATGATCATGCGGTTGCGCACCGTGGCCGACGACCGCGGTGTCACCGTTCGGACGCTGCTGAGCAGCGAGACGGTGCGCTGGGACGACATCGACGGGCTGCGTTTCCACCGCGGTTCCTGGGCACGCGCGCGCCTCAAGAGCGGCGCCGAGCTGCGATTGCCGGCGGTCACCTTCTCGACGCTGCCGGAGCTGACCGAAGCCAGCTCGGGGCGGGTTCCCAACCCCTACCAGTGAAGGGGTCCCGGGGTCAGCCGATCGGATTCATGCCGTTGAGCGCGACCCACACCCCGATGCCGGCGCCGATGCCCGCCAGCAGGGCGACGAAGGACCCGATGAAGGGCCGATGAGCCCAGCCCCGGCGCGCGTCGAGACCGTAGCGGCCGGGCCCGCACAAGATGACCGCGGCGGCTATGGCGATGAGGCTGATCTGGTATTCGTGCCCCTCGGGCAGGAAGAACGAGAAGTTGCGTGTGTGCGGCCGCACCGAGATGGTCGCCAGCAGACCGTTGATCAGGAACGCGAGCGCGCCCGCCGCGGCCAGCGGTGTGAACAAGCCCAATACCAGCAGCACCCCCGCCACGAGCTCACCACCGGCGCTCACGTAGGCGAGGATGTCGGCGTGCTGGTAGCCGACGTCGGTCAGTGAGTTCCTGAATCCGGACACCCCCGAGCCGCCCCACCAGCCGAACAGCTTTTGCAGCCCGTGGGCGCCAAGCACCACTCCCAGCCCGACCCGCAACACCAGCAAACCCAGATGCTGCGTTCCGCGCCGGCCGACGTCGTTCAACCGGTCGTCGTGTTCGTCCTCGTCGACCTCGGCGGACTCCGGCGCCGCGTGCCGGGCGATCGCATGCGGCTCGACGTAGGGCAGGGGCTCCTGCTGTTCGAGCAGGTTGTAACCCCCGGCCCCCGAACCGGCCATCGCCGCGGCGGCGCCGTAGGGGATGACGGTGGTGGTTCCCGTGGACGGGTTGAAGTCGCCGGGGTATCCGACCGGCGTCAGGTCGTCTTCGGGATCGACCAGGCGCGCCGAGGCGGGACGCCCCGGGGTCGACTCCGGGGATTCACCGGGCCGCTGCCAATCTGCGTCATTCGGTTGACTGGTCACGGGTGACAGGGTAAGGGCAGTTGGCCCCGAATTGGGGATTTGAGCGGCGCTTTCGCCAGGCAATCGATGGTTTGCCCGCCAAACCCGCCCGGATCGCTGCGAAATCGGCTCGCGCGCCCGTCCGGGAGGCCCCCAAGGGAACATCCCCGGCCGGCCGACCGCGGGCGGGAAGTGCCCCTGGTCGACTTTTCGGCGGCGGGCAAGCGGGACGTGTGTGGCGGCGGCGGCGGCGGTATCCGTAGCCTGACGGTCATGCGACTAGGGCGATCGGGGCGGTCGGTTCGGCGCGGGTTCGCCGCGCTGTGTGCCCTCGCGCTAGTGACGAGCGGCTGCGCACGCTTCAACGACGCGCAATCGCAACCGTTCACCACCGCCCCGGAATTGAAGCCGCAGCCCAGCTCGACGCCTCCCCCGCCGCCGCCGCTGCCGCCCACCCCGTTCCCCAAGGCCTGCCCCGCTCCCGGGGTGATGCAGGGCTGCCTGGAGAGCACCAGCGGCCTGATCATGGGCCCCGACAGCAAAACCGCGCTGGTCGCCGAGCGCACCACCGGCGCGGTCAAGGAGATCTCGGTCAGCGCCGAGCCGAAGGTGAAGATGGTCATCCCGGTCGACCCGTCCGGGGATGGCGGGTTGATGGACATCGTGATGTCACCCACCTACACGCAGGACCGCCTGATGTACGCCTACGTCAGCACGCCGACCGACAACCGGGTCATCCGGATCGCCGACGGCGACATCCCGAAGGACATCCTGACCGGAATCCCCAAGGGCGCCACCGGCAACACCGGGGCGTTGGTTTTCACCAGCCCCACCACACTGGTCGTGCTGACCGGCGACGCGGGCAATCCGGCGATGGCCGCCGACCCCAAATCGCTGGCCGGCAAGGTGCTGCGCATCGAGCAGCCGACCACCGTCAATCAGGCGCCGCCCACCACGGCGCTGTCCGGCGTGGGTTCGGGGGGCGGCCTGTGCATCGACCCCGTCGACGGCTCCCTGTATGTCGCCGACCGGACCCCGACGGCAGATCGGTTGCAGCGCATCACCAAAACCTCGGACGTCTCCACGGTGTGGACCTGGCCGGACAAACCCGGCGTGGCCGGATGCGCGGCAATGGACGGCACCGTGCTCGTCAACCTGATCAACAACAAGCTGACGGTTGCGGTCCGGCTGGCACCGACCACGGGCGCGGTCACCGGTGAACCCGACGTCGTCCGCAAGGACACCCACGCGCACGCCTGGGCGCTGCGCATGTCACCCGATGGAAACGTATGGGGCGCAACCGTAAACAAGACGGCGGGTGACGCCGAGAAGCTTGACGACGTCGTGTTTCCGCTCTTCCCGCAGGGCGGCGGCTTCCCGCGCAACAGCGACGACAAGACCTA
>Ga0134125_10004998_pt1 | contig 15089 bp, 15 predicted proteins | sample KB31751_FD_96464 | JGI IMG/M metagenome (GOLD analysis project Ga0134125, IMG submission 96464) | Terrestrial soil microbial communities with excess Nitrogen fertilizer from Kellogg Biological Station, Michigan, USA - KB3-175-1 | ecosystem: Environmental > Terrestrial > Soil > Unclassified ... | reverse complement strand
ATTCTCGCATCGTTTACGCCACCAGCATAGTGCCGATGGTACGATCTCACCTATAGGCGCTGACTATCCTCATGACTCCAGATCTGCTTGCCCGCTCACTCCAGGAGTTTCTAACCTCGTCTCGCGATGGGGTGGTTATAGAAGATGGCCAGATCATTTTCGACCTCTCCTCGTGTCAGTATTCCATCTCCGCTGACCGTGGCCGCTGCCTGCTCCACCTCTGGTCAGAGGAGCGCAACATTGTGCGCCACATAATCGATGCCGACGCGAAGAATGGTTTCTTGACTTTGAGCGTGCAGCGCTTCGGTCAGGCGCGTCCACATAAGCTGGAGATTTGTCGCGATCGCGACCAGAGATCTCCTTCCGCAAAAAACGCTGGGCGCACCCGCTACGCGCGCACTCTTGAGCGTTTCATTCGGCGTTATTTTCCGGACTGGAAGCTGGATAAGCTCTCCACCAGTATGGACCTTGAGCGCAGCTTTTCTCCCGTTTATGCACGCGGCATCTTGCGCAGAGGCAGGAGCACATTTGCTGTACTCGGGGTCAACCAGGAAGAGACGCAGGGCTCGATCGACGCTATGCTGACGTTTGGTCTACTGTGGCTGGACGCGTGCCGTGAACGCGAGGCGGGCAGGAGCTTTGTGGAAGGCCTTAAGCTGATTGTTCCGGTGCGCACCTCGACGACTCTGCAGATACGGCTGGCCCATCTGAATCGCGAGCTGGCAAAGTTTCAGCTCTTTGAGTTTGACGAGCGAGATGAATCGCTGACAGAAATCGATTCGGCCGACCATGGCAATATCACTACCCGGCTGGTCCACTGTCCGGAAAATGACCGGGTTCGCACTCGGTTTCAGTCTGCCATCACCAGAGTGCTTGCCGTGGTTGCCGACGCAGAAATTGCAGTGACATCGCCCACAGAAATCTCCTTCCGCCTGCATGGTCTCGAGTTTGCCCGTGCACGTGCCATCAATGTGCCAGGAAGTTTTCAAGTCGAAGAAGAGTTCATTTTTGGCGTTGCTGGATTCCATGCGCGGCTGAGCGATGACAACGAAACTACCTTCGCGGAGTTTGCGAGAACGATTGTCGAAGCGCGCCGGCCGAATGGAGACCGTAAAGACGCTCTATGGCGCATGTATCCAGAGCGCTGGCTTGAGTCTCTGGTTTTTCGAAATGTCACGGCCGTCGATTCAGGGCTGAATCCAACCCATGTCTACTCGCAGGTACCGGCCTTCTCCGCTTCCGATCGGGCCATGATTGATGTCCTTGCCTGCACTCGAGACGCGCGGCTTGCCGTCCTGGAACTCAAGGCTGATGAAGACATTCACCTTCCCTTGCAGGGGCTTGATTACTGGGCGCGCGTTCGCTGGCACCATGCACGTGGCGAATTTCCGCAGTTCGGTTATTTCCGCGGACTCCAGCTCTCACCCCGTACACCGCTGCTATACCTGGTCGCACCTTCATTGCGCGTACACCCCGCCGTAGACACAGTGCTGCGTTACTTTTCGCCTGATATCGAGTGGAGTCTGATTGGAGTGGATGAGAAATGGAGAGAAGGCATTCGGGTCATTTTTCGCAAAACTGCCCGACGTGATGCACGTGCCGGCTAGCGCGACGCTGCTGCTCCTCCGAACACCTCTTTCAGGATGGCTGTGGTCTGGGCGGCAGGGTCCTTGCGAATCTTCGTTTCTTCCTGCCCAAGCGTATAAAAAAGGCCATCCATGGTTTTGCCGACAACATAGTCGTCGAGGTTGAAACTCTTATCCCGAGCGATTGGAGCCGCCAACGGGTTCTTCATCAGCTTGTTGTATTGCCGTACCACACCGACGTTCTCCATCGCCTGGTGCACAATGGGCGCAAACGCTTTCGTCAAATCCGCTGAACTCTGATTCTTGAAGTACTCTGTGGCCGCAGTATCTCCACCCGTGAGGATCTGGCGTGCGTCGCTGAAAGTCATACGCGTGACGGCATTCAAAAAGATCTGTTTTGCTTGAGGCGTTGCCTGTTCGGCTGCGCGGTTCATGCCAACTTCGAGCGCGTCCACCTGAGAGCCCATACCGACCATTCGCAGCGTCTTGCCCGCGGTCCTCAGCTTTTCCGGCAGCAGGATCTTGATCGCGGCATTCTTGAGGAAGCCATCCGGCCTGCCTGTTGCCGCCACGGCTTTGCCGGTGCCCACTCGAAGAGCTTCTTTCAAGCCGGAGACAACTTTATCGTCTGTTAACCCGTTGCTGCTTTTACCGTGAGCTGCCTCTTCAATCTTGTGCTTGAGCTGATCAAGCGGCGACTGTGCGGCGGCTGCCGATAACAGGAACAACACAAGCGGCGGGAACATGATGGAGCGCTTCAAGGGATTCTCCCGTTCTTAATACATGAATGCTGTGCTGACGAGTGTAACCTCGAACCTGTTTGCTGTAGTTTGCTGACTTCGGAATCAGGTGACTTGAGTAATCGGGTGAGGCATGACGGGAAGAGACGTTTCGAACTCCCAGGCTCTTCAGGAATGACAGCGTTACGGTTCTCGGATGTGCTCCCGGCTCCCATGTGACCTCCTACATTCGAAAACCGCGAAAGCTGGTTCCGCATCAAAATCAGAAAGCTAAATCTGTGGGAGTTCATCATGCTCAAAACTAGCAAGGCGTTCAGCAGTTTTTCGGTGAACGATATTCAGAAGGCGAAGGAATTCTATGGCAAGACTCTCGGGCTAGAAGTTGCCAGCGGCCCGGAAGGTACCCTGGTTGTGCCACTTTCCGGCGACACTAAAGCTCTGATGTACCCTAAACCGAATCACCAGCCGGCAACTTTCACGGTTCTAAATTTTCCCGTTGAAAGCGTAGAAAAGACTGTCGATGAACTGAGCCGGCGCGGCGTGCGATTTGAGATCTATAACGAAGCGAACTTGAAGACCGATGCGCACGGGATTTCTCGCGGCAATGGGCCGACCATCGCATGGTTCAAGGATCCGGCGGGCAATATTTTATCGGTGGTGGAAGCGGCGTAGCGAGTTGATTGCTTTGATAGTAAATCTTTCAATGGCCAAAAACGAATGTCTGGCGGAGAGGGAGGGATTCGAACCCCCGATACCCTTTCAGGTATAGCGGTTTTCAAGACCGCCTGTTTCAACCGCTCACACACCTCTCCGCGTGAGCATATTCAGTTTACCAGCTAACGTGACATTCCTTTCGCACAGAAGAGCTGTGCCGCGGCTGAGCCTGCGCAGCTCAAATACGGCGCAGGTGGTCGAGAGAAACCGGTGGCAGATAAACATCGAGCAGGCGACGGGTCCACCAGGCGCCAGTCTCCTTCTTTTCCTTCCAGTCCGTATAACGGTATTCGTAAAACAGCGCTCGAATGAATGTCGGTTTGCGTCCCGTAAAAGGATTGTTTCTCAGCAAACTGAGAATGGAAGCATCGTTTTGCAATAGCCTCTGGACCATCCGCATGAACCAAACCTGATGTCCGGAGACGAGGATTCCGCTTTCCGAGACTACAACCGAGAACGGCAGAAACCAGACAAGCCAGTCGAGACGCAGGTGATAGGGCGCGATCTGTGGCGGCATCCGCTTTGGATTTCCCGGCTTTCCTTTGAACTCATACTCTTTCCACTCGGTACGCTCGTTGAGGATCGGGTCCCCTGTTCCTTCAATCACAATTTCATAGCGTTTCCTCGTGACGCTTCCAAAGGCACCATAAGTGTTGAGGAGATGAAAACGGTTGTAACTGTAATTCATGAGCTGATTCCGGGAAACCAGGTTCAAGGCCGGTTGAATGCTCAACAAGACGGCCGCGGTCGCGAGGGCGAAGAGCAGTACGTTGAACCACAGGGGGCGTGCGATGGTGTACGGCAAAGATGTCCTCAAAACACCAGACAAAATGGAATCGCTGAACGCGCTGAATCCCAATACTACGGTGAGCCAGTTCAGCCACGAGTAGTTACCACTCACAATCAGCCAGAGCTGGTGGAAGATGATCAGCGCGCCTGCAATCCCCGCTCCAGGTTGCGGCGCAAATAACCCAAAAGGAACCACAACCTGAACAAAATGGCTGAAAAGTACAGAAAACCGGTGCATGAATCTGGGAAGACGGTGGAAATACCAGCTCAAAGGGTTCGGGAGCGGCTGCGTTTCGTAGTGGTAGTAAAGACACGTCAACTCCCTCCAGCACCGATCGTGGCGCAGTTTGATAAGCCCGGCGCCTAATTCTGTGCGAAACAGCATCCAGCGAAGAATCAAAACGGGGATGAGTGGCGCTTCGGTCCAGGTCGGTCCCAGGAAGCTTGCAAAGAATCCCATTTCCAGCAACATCGATTCCCAGCCAAAACCGTAGAACTTCTGCCCCACGTTAACGATGGAAAGATACAGAAACCACAACAGCAGCCATGTGCTCAGGGAAAGCCATGCCGGTCCACGTTCAGGCAGGCCGAAGACCGCAGCCGCTGCCAGCGCAAGGCCTGTCCAGGCGACGCCATCCAGAAAGCGGTCTGAATAGCGCCAGCAGAAAATGCTGGGCGCCTCCCGGAAAGTAACTCGCTTGAGAAAATCCGGTACGGGAAGAAGACCACGTTGTCCGAGGAGGGGCTTGAACTGCTGCAGGACCACGGCAAAACCGATCAGATACAAGACAGCCAGAGAACGCTGCACAAGAAGGCGCACCAGCCAGACGTGGCCAAAGTACCAATCCATATTTGCCGGAGCCAGGCAGCTCGACTCTCAAGACTATGTGATGCCAAAGACTATAACTGAATTTCTTCGATCGTCATGACGTCTCTGCGGAGGTATCAGCGCGCTCCGGCGAAATCACGAAAGGCTTGAACAATTTCCCGCGCTAGCGAGTCTTTATTTTTGGCGCTGAGAAGCTCATGGCCGCCGCCTTCCACCGGAATCAAGGAATGGTGGGCAGGGATTAATGACAATGCCGCCTTCATTTCCTCGATCGAGCCAAACGGGTCGCGCGAACCGTGGACGAACAATGCCGGCACGTTGAGCTTTGGGAAATGTGCAGTCCGCAATTGCTCCGGACGTCGCGGCGGATGCAGCGGGTATGAAAGCAGGACCAGACCAGACGCGAGCGCTGGCTCACTGGCGACAAGCATGCTGGCCTGTCTTCCGCCGTAGGAGTGACCTCCAAGATAAACGGGCCCGGAAGCTTTTTCGCGCATCAACGCGACAGCATGGCGCAAGCCTGCCTGGTCACGTTCCGCGCTGCCCGGGGAGGGGGGACCAAAAGGCCGCTGCTGGCGAAATGGCAGATTGAATCTCAGTACCACGAATCCAGCATGGGCGAATGCGTCGGCTACAGCCACCAGCAACTTCGATTCGCAGTTGCCGCCGGCGCCATGAGTGAGAACCAGAGCAGATCCCGACGGATTCTCCGGCATGTGCAGGAATCCGCGAATCGAGGGGTCACCATGATCGGTAAAACCGCTCACTGTTGCAGGGGGCATCGGGTCATTGTAGCTGCAATAAAGGGAATTGCTTTCAATGCTGCACAGCGCTCGCCATCCCACGCAGACGTTCCACTTGCAGTTGCATGGTACGAGCTGCTTCTTTTCGGTCCTGGAAATAAAACTGTTCCGAAGAAAATCGTACAGTGGCCTGCACCCATGATTTGGTCATGAGGTTGAATAAATGCGGAAGCAGGACCATATCTCCCCAGTAACAAACCTCTCGCCGTGCATCTCCGTCCTCCAGTGCGTATTCAAGGGCTACGGCGGTAATAGGGGCGTCGAGATCCAGAGAGGGCTGAAACAGGGAGGAGTGAAAGTGCAAAACCCGGGATCCGTCGCTCGATGTGCCTTCAGGAAAGATAACCAGCCGGACGCCGCTCGATAGCGCGGCCTGGATTTGCGGCTGGATGGCATGGGCATCGCTGCGGCGAGTGCGGTCTATATAAATCGTGCCCGCCAGGGATGCCGCCCAGCCTATCGCCGGCCAGGCTTTTACTTCGCGTTTGGAGACGAAGACACATTCTATTGCCGCGCTGAAGACGAGAATATCGAGATAGCTCAGATGGTTGGAGACAATCAGGCCTTTTGGCGGCGGTGAACCGGTTACAAGAATGCGCACGCGCAAAGCCTTGAGTAGCCGGGAAGACCATTTTTGCAGAACGCGCGCCCTGCGGCGAGGATTGAGGCGCTTCAGAGCGGCCTGCATACCATAATCAATCAGGCATCCGAACACACAGGACAGAGCCGCGGCCCCGCGGATTACGATGCGCAATGCGCTCGCCGGGAAACTGGAATTCTTGCTCGATGTCGCGTTGGAAGACACTTCCACTGAGTCGATTATGTGTCGTCATGGGTCCAAAGTCGACAGTTTTGGGCTGTGTATGAGGCAACGATCGCCAGTTATGCTGATGTTGCCAGTCTTCCAAAACAGTGCAAGTTGGTGCGATCAGGGCGTTCTCGTTAGGGCGGCTTTAACAACCGAGTGCCGCGGCACTGGATAGAATGCAATGAAAACAGCTAGACTGGAACGACAGAACCAAACGTCTTCCAGCCAGACGCAAGCCGACATAAACCTTGCCCTGGTGTAAGCTTCACAGATTTTCAATGTTTCAGCGAGGCAGCGACAAGAGAATGAAGGCACTGATTCGCACGGTGTGGATATTGGGGCTCATCGCCCTGGCAGGATGTGGCGGCAGCGGCGGCAGCAAGCTTACAACCGCGAACGTAGCATTCCTTTACGTCATTGGACAGGGACAAAACACGATTCAGGGGTTTCATATTCAAGGCTCGGGAGACCTTGTTGGGACATCCGTTTCTTCCATTACGACGAATCCTCGGCCTGTGGCGATGGCGCTGCACCCTTCCACCAACTTTCTGTATGTCGCCAATTTCACGAGCAATACAGTCTCCGGCTACACCGTGGACCACACTGCAGGTGTTCTGGCGCCCGTGGGACAAGCGCTCTCTCCGACGCCTACAGGTCCCTTACCAATTGCAGTTGGGTGTGATTCCGGAGGGCATTTTCTATTCGTGCTGAACCAGGGTGATAACACTATTTCGGTGTACAGCGTTGACGGCGCTCGCGGGCTTCTCACGCAGGTGGGTGCACCGTTTCCCACCGGTCTGGCGAATCCTGTGGCCATGAATGTTTCGCCGACTTCGTCTTTCCTTTACGTGCTTTCAGGACCAGCGCCCAGCACAATCAATGTTTTCTCGTTTGATACAAATGGGGTCTTGGCGTCCGCAGCGGGATCTTTTTTGAGCACAGGCAGCACCAACATTGCCGGGATGACTATCGACGCAAAAGGTCAATTTCTTTATGCCGCCGACTCAGCGAATAACGGGATCGTAAGCCTCAGCATCGCCCCGTCTGGAGCTCTCGCCGAGATTGCCGGCTCGCCCTTTCCTGCAGGAACGCAGCCGGTTGCCGTTGCAGTGGACGCGACAGGCTCATTCGTGTACGCGTCCAACGCCGGCTCGAACAACATTTCAGGGTATACGTCCAAAGCTGGCGTGCTGACTCAGGTCTCGGGCTCCCCATTTACCACGGAGGGCACAGGCACAATCACTGCCACGCAGCCCGGATTTTTGACGGTCGACGTGACGAATACGTTTCTCTATGTAAGCAACGTGGCGACAAGAGGTATTGCAGCATTCGGCATCAACGCTGCGGACGGCACACTGGTAGAGGTAAGTAATTCCCCATTCCCAGAGGTGGTCGCGCCTTCATGGATTGTGACGACGAAATAAAACCGTCGAACGATTCGCCTGGCCTGAAACGAAAAGATGTTTGGTGTCGTGTTTTGCCTGATTTCAGGATTTCAGAGACGAATCGGCTTGATTATGCAGCCTCATCTTCATGACTGCGCAAGCGAGTGGAGAAACTCCGCACTTTTCGATCGACATGCCCGGCGAGTCGAAACACAACGAAGGCGAGCAACAGGACACCTGCCCAGCCCAAAAGCATAAGAATCCAAAGTAGCATCTAGCTGAATAGATTCACCCCAGGAACGCCGGGTTGGTCTTAGCGCGACGGCGATTTCACAATTTCACCGCCTTTCATCACGAAATCGATCTTTTCGAGCAGCGTTATGTCGTTAGTGGGATCGCCTTTTACCGCAACCAAGTCAGCGAATGCTCCCGGCGAAACAGTCCCTATCTCATTTTGCATGTCTAGTAACTGGGCGGCATTGGATGTGGCGCCGCGAATGGCCTGCATCGGCGTCATGCCGTATTTGACCATCAGAGAAAATTCCACTGCCGGATCAATCGACCAGTCAAACCCTCCAACATCGGTGCCGAAGGCGATCTTCACGCCGGCCTTCAAAGCGCGATTGAATGTGTCCGCATGGACTTTGATCATGTCGAGCCACACTTTTGCGCCAGCATTCGCGCGGCCCTGAGCCACGTACTCGCCGACGTAAATGGTGGGGACGTAGAAGATGCCCCTCTGGACCATGGCTTTGATATCCGCGTCCGAGATGTAGAAGCCGTGTTCAACCGAGTCGACGCCGGCCTCGACGGAATTGTGAACTCCGTTCAGCGCCATGGCATGTGAAGCGACTTTGTGATGCTCGCGGTGGGCTTCATCCACAATGGCGCGCAGCTCCTCGAGGGTGAAGGTTGGAATGTCATCCAGTACGCCGTCGGGGCGAAGGAAATAGCCGCGGTCGGAATACACCTTGATCCAGTCGGCGCCGAAGCTGATTTGTTCGCGCACGGCTTTACGCGCCTGATCGGGACCATCCACAAGCTGCACTCCATGTGGCACCTGGATCTCCCAGTTGTAACCCTGGAGAGGATAAGCGCCGGTCACATCCATGGCGCGACCCACGACTTTCATGCGCGGCCCCGGAATGACGCCATTGTTGATTGCCTTTTTCAAGTCAACATCCGCGTAGCCGGCTCCTTCCGTTTCGAGATCGCGGATTGTGGTGAAGCCGTAGTCGAGGGCACGCCTGACATTTCTCGTCGCGAGAATGGCGCGATAGGCGGTGGATTCCTTCAACAACTGCGCGTCATAGTCTTCGGCTGTGATATCGCCCTGCAACAGTGTGTGCGTATGCGCATCAACCAATCCCGGAAGGCAAGTGTGATCAGAAAGATCAATCACATGGGCACCAGAGGCGGACCTGCCGTTTTCCTCAACCTGCTTCACGCGGTCGCCTTCCACCACGACAAGCACGTTGTGTTTTACCTGGCCGCTCTCGGGCTCAATCAGGGCTCCGCAATGCAATATCTGCGTCCTGATGGGTTGTTTCGGGTTGACATTTCCTTGTGCCCGCCCAAAACCTGACAGCATTAAAATGGCCGGGAGCAGAACAGCTGTTTTCATACGCGCATGACCTCGTAAGAAGCCGGTAATCGTAACAGAGCGGCCGGAAATTACGAAGACACGCGTTGCTGCTGAGCATTTCATTCACGAGCCATGCAGAGTTCTGCGGATAGAGGTATACTCGCTACCCCGCAGTTTTGTTTTGCCAGGAGGTCAAGCTTTCCCATGGCCACCGTGAAAGTGCTTCCCAAACCAACTGAAGATCTGAACCCGTTCCGCATTGCCATGCGGCAATTTGATAACGCCGCAGACAAGCTGAACCTTCATCGAGGGCTGCGTGAGGTCCTGCGCTCTCCTCGTCGCGCGCTCTCACTCTCCTTGCCCATCAAACTGGATGATGGCTCGATCAAAGTTTTTCAGGGATTCCGTGTGCAGCACAACAACGCGCGTGGACCGTGCAAAGGCGGCATCCGCTATCACCCGAACGTCAGTTTTGATGAGGTCCAGGCGCTGGCCTCCTGGATGACGTGGAAGTGCGCAACCGTGAACATCCCTTTCGGAGGCGCTAAGGGCGGCATCATTTGCGACCCGAAGCACCTTTCCAAAAATGAACTGGAGCGGCTCACCCGCCGTTACGCTTACGAAATCTCAGACTTCATTGGCCCTGACCGTGACATCCCGGCGCCGGATGTTTACACCGACGCGCAGGTGATGGCCTGGATTATGGACACCTACAGTATGACCCGCGGACATAGCGTCCCCGGAGTCGTTACCGGCAAACCCACTTTTCTCGGCGGTTCGCTGGGAAGAAATGAAGCCACTGCACGCGGCTGCGTTTACGTTGTGCGCTGCGCCTGCGAAGTACTCAAGATCAACTACAAGCGGGCAACAGCCGTCATACAAGGCTTTGGAAATGCGGGCAGCATCGCCGCAGAACTGTTGCACAAGATCGGCATGACTGTGATCGCGGTGAGCGATTCAAATGGCGGCATCGTCAATCAAAAAGGTCTCGACATTCCCAAGGTTGTTGCGCACAAGGAGAAAACCGGCTCGGTTGACCGTTTCCCCGGCTCCAAACCTATTTCGAGCGAGGAGCTCCTGGAACTGCAATGTGATGTGCTTGTTCCAGCAGCGCTGGAGAATCAGATCACGATAACCAATGCGCACCGCATTCGCGCCAAAATCATCGCCGAGGCCGCCAACGGGCCCACCACACCAAACGCTGACAGGGTCCTGTATGAAAAGGGCGTGTTTCTGCTTCCGGACATTCTTGCCAATGCCGGAGGCGTGACCGTTTCCTATTTCGAATGGGTACAGGATTTGCAGGAACTCTTCTGGGACGTGGATGAAGTTCATCACAAGATGGAAAAAATCATGGGCAAGGCGTTCAGCGATGTCCATAAGGCGGCAAAAGATCACAGGGTGGATATGCGCACGGGCGCTTATATCCTGGCAATCGACCGGGTGGCAAAGGCAACCGAGTCACGCGGCATCTGGCCGTAACGAGCCTTTAAGCTTACAGAGGGCAGCCTGCGCGGCTGCCTTTTTCAACGAGACGGCCAGCGCACACTTTGCCCAGCTCGATGATCGGGCAAAAAAGGAATTGGGAGGTTAACAGGGCATTAGCCGGTTCGCGCGAGTTGCGGACCGGTACTCTTGTACTCTTCGAGCAGAGTGTTGGATCGGAAAGGCAGAACCTGAGAGGTTTTGACGGTGCGGACGAGGTAGAAGCGAACCGCACGGGAGCACTCCCTGCAAGTTGGAAAACGCGTGCTTCCAATCAGAGTCGCGAGGTGCATCAGGCGATGTGGTCCGTGCTCGACGCGGTAGATTCCGCTGGCGGGAACTCGGTCACCCGGTTTGTAGCTTCGCATCTCCACGTCACTGATATTTCGCATCCGTCGCGAGCGATTGGATGCCGGGCCTTTGTCGGCTCGCCTCATTGCAGTCACAATTGTTCGCCTGACTTCAAGTTAATGGACACCCCAGATACACAACTGCCGACGCTCAAACTAATGAATTTCGATTCAGAGAGCGGAGCGAGGGTTGCTCCCGTTCTATTCAAAATCGGGATCTTCAGAGATGTGATCCACCCGTTGCTCCAAACCGAAGGCTGCAGACTCGCCGCAATCTGGACAGAGGGGAAACATCTGGCCCTTACCAACCCAGATAATCTCGGACACGCAGTTTTCATGTGCGATGCGGTAGAGACCAGAGATAGCGGCGGCCCTGCCACTCCGCAGTTCGCCGTTGGCGATTTGTTTTTCTTTCGGATGACTCACCTACTCCTCCAATCCCCGGCAGGGTACCAGCGTCTGTAACGCATGTGCGGGTCCACTCCATGTGATTGAAAACGCGAGGCAACCTTTGGAACCGGGAAATTTTTTATTGGAATTTTTCCTCAGGTGATTGCGCTTTCCAGCGAGCTGCTGCTCTCGATTTCAGGGCGACTCTTTGCCTTTTGCAAACGTCAAATCAAGTGAGTGAAGGAAGGGAGCGGTCTCTGCTGCAGTGCCGCTTGCATGATTTCGAAGTGTGCCAATCCGAGCTGTTCCAAGCTGCTCATGCGACTCGACGGTGGCAGGTTCTTCGGTTTTCACACACGCGACCGGAGCAACGTGGAGCATTTCTGGTTGTGTGTGGGTTGCTCAAAAAACTTCACTCTGAAACAGAGTGAGGGCCGCGTAGAAGTCGTTAAACGGGAACAGAAGAAGATTGCCTGATTCGGTTCCTGCCGTACCCCCGCAGCCTCCTCAAACGCTCGACGCAGTAAAATAGACGCATGGCTGCTCGTTCTCTGGCAGACACGGCGCGACAGACAATGGTGTTCAGCGAAATCTTTACGATTGCGCTGGATTCATTTCGCGCCAGCAAGGTGCGCTTCGTTCTCACCGCCATTGGCATGGTCATTGGCACCGCTTCTCTCATCCTCGTAGTAACCATCGGGCTCACCGGTAAACAGTATGTGATGAACCAGATCCAGTCGATCGGCGCAAACCTGATCTATGCGTACTATGAAGGGGGCAGCAATGCATCTGTCAGTCTGGGTTCGGGCGGAGACTGGCTGACGGTGGAAGACATGAAAGCGGTCCAGGCCCAGGTGCCAGGGATACAAGCAGCGTCTCCCATGCTGGAATTGCACGACCGCATCAGCGTAGGAAATGGAAAAGAACGTGACATTCTGGTCCTGGGCGTTTCACCGCAGTATGTAACTGTCCGCAATCTTCAGGTTCTTGCCGGACGTTTCTTCGATGACGATGACGCCATGGCACGCGCCAAAGTTGCTTTGGTCACTCTGCAGTTTGCCCAGACGGTTTATGGCAGTGCCGCTGCTGCGGTTGGCAAGGAGTTCAAGATCAGCGGACTACCATTCGTGATCATTGGCACCTTCCGCGAGCGGGTTGACACTCTTGGCCAGTCTGAAATTGCCGGCGACACCATCCTGATTCCGTATAGCGTTGGCCGTTATTTCACGGGAAACGACGCAGTGAAACAGCTTTTCTTCTCTACCGCTGACGCCGGCGATGTTCCCCGCGCAACGGAAATGATTAAGGAAGTGATCCAGTCACGGCACCGGCCGCAATCGGTTTATCGAGTAGAGAACCTGACAGGGTTTCTGCAGGTGGCGTCCAAAGTCGCGAATGCGCTGACCATCATTCTGCTGGCAGTGGCGTTGATGGTGCTCCTGGTCAGCGGAGTAGGAATCATGAATATCATGCTGGCGAACGTGCGCACACGAATCCGTGAGATCGGCATTCGCAAGGCAATTGGCGCAACGCGACGAGAAATCCGGTTGCAGTTCCTGGCCGAAGCAGTTCTCATTTCTCTTTTCGGCGGCGTTGTGGGAACCGTGATCGGCCTGGCGATTCCATTCTCTGTGCGGTTTTTCACCGAATATCGCATTCCCATCTCAGGACTATCGGCGATCATCGCTCTTGCCGTCGCCATGCTTGTGGGTGTGATCTTTGGAACACTGCCCGCCACACGCGCTGCGCAACTGGATCCGGTGGAATCCTTGCATTACGAATAGCGCTCGCGGATCAAGGAAAACCTTCTCTAGATAGTTCTCTGACATAGTTCGCTGCGCTCGGGATTACAGAAAAAAAAAGCCGGGCTGGTTGACCCGGCTGTTTTCTGATCTTGAGATGCGGTTACATCACCAAGGCCAAACTCTCCAGCTCCTTGTGCAGAGCATCCACATCGCAGCCGGAGCCTTCAATGCGGCCGGCTGCATCCAGCGCGGATTCCGGCGAAACGCCGTAACCACGGCCGGCGAGAAACAGCTTCAAAACCTCCGCTGTCTGGAAGAAATCGAGTCCACCCTGCAGGAGTTCGCTCCGAAGCGCCGCTACTTCAGCCACCGAGAATTTTTCCCCCATAGGTCACCTCCGACCCTTGATACCTGGTTAAACGATTAGACACGTTTTTTGTCTGCTTTGTTGCAGAAAAAATACAGCGTCTTGAACCGTGGTAACAGAACCAAAGTAATCGTGGCTGCTCAGGCAACCAGCCGTGTCACCGGACCTTTTGCTCTGCTCACGTTTCATACTAGTTCTGACTCCATCGTGGCGGAAAAGTTACGGTCGGCAAATAAAACTTAACTTTGTTTCTTAGTCCGCCATTTTGCTGAGATGTACATCGAACGTCGCTTTGCCAAGCAATGACGTCAACTCGAATGCTTTGAAGCGATCTCCCACGAATTCCCGCTGGCGGTACAAGCCTGGCTCACTGTCCGCGGTTTCATGACGCGCTTCCCAGTCGTCAAGAAACTGTTGAGCGTCTTTCATGTTTGCTTCGCCCCTATTTCCGGAGGCACTGAGAGCTTCCGCCGCATAAGACTGCAGCAGTTTGGGCCAGTACCTGTCTAACAAATCGTTGCTTGCAAAAATGTCCGCCCAGACTATTCGCCCTTTCACTGCTACTACGACGCCGACAGCATTCTGGTTCCGCAACTGTTTAATCACACTTTCATAGGACTTCTGCATGGGAACGGTGATTGAGTCCACTTGCTGTTTCACCGCCGAGTTCTCGATCACCCTGGCATACGAAGTGGTGCTGTCTAGTTCTCTGGCGGCAGAACTAACCTCACCTTCAACCGAAACTGGATCATGACCAGCACCCGTCGGCGCTGCCGGTGACCCAACTCTCGACGCAAATCCAGCTCGGGCTGAGCTGACCTCATCCCAGACCTTCTGTTGATCGGCGTCCACCATCGCTTTCTTACGTACGCTTGGCTGGGCCATAACGGATGCGTGAGTATCGAACTTTGCAGAGCTGGCCACCCAGCGCCCGGGTTCCACGCAAAACACGGAGAGGTCGACCGGATCACTCTCCGCGGGCACGATGCGGTCCTTGCCAACGACGCGATCCTGTTTGCCGCCTGTCACGACTTCACCAGCAAGCAGGATCAGCGGACGTTTGGAGCTGTTGACCAGCACGAGGCGATTCACCTCTGCACCGCGATAATTTTGAATTTGTGGTCGGCGGCGAATCATGCCGTGAATTGCCCCAACCTCGGTTACGACGACTTCGCCGGAGCGAATCCCTTCGTCGAGGGTAAGAAAACCGCTGGTATCGTGTGCCTTTGCGGCGACTACGGGAAAGATCGTGAGATCGCCATGGGAGATTGGGGCCAAGAGTTTATACTCGGCAGGAATTTGCCCCGCTTCGGAAGTAAGGCCAGAAAGGCCTGAACGGGCAGCCAGAAGTAACACCGGCAACAGCAGAAAAGTTCCCCAGAAAATCAGGTTTTTCATAGAATCCTCTTAGCAACGGCAGCCCCCGCTAATTCGTACCAAGAATGGAAAAATGCAGCCTTCTTGCAGGTAAAATTGGTACTATCCGCATCATGAGTTCTCGGCCCAGCCCGGT
>Ga0134125_10004994_pt1 | contig 15097 bp, 10 predicted proteins | sample KB31751_FD_96464 | JGI IMG/M metagenome (GOLD analysis project Ga0134125, IMG submission 96464) | Terrestrial soil microbial communities with excess Nitrogen fertilizer from Kellogg Biological Station, Michigan, USA - KB3-175-1 | ecosystem: Environmental > Terrestrial > Soil > Unclassified ... | reverse complement strand
TTCTGACGCACAGACCACATGGGTGTTCCCCAACGTTGTTCTTACCTCTCCTTCTGACATCGCTTCCAATCCCCAGTCCAAGCTCCGCTCCTTTGCCATCCTCACCAACGGCAACTCGAGCCCTCTCCAGGTTCAAGTGAATGCCGATTTTTCGGTATCAGGCGATCATCAGCCACACAGAGTGGCACTGCCCGTAGCTGAACTGGCGCCCTCAGAGACGCGCGTGATTGATTTCTCACAGTTAATCGCTTCCGGATATATTCCTGAATCTGTCAGGCAATTTGCAGTAAGTGTTGCCCATGTAGGCTCACCTGGAGATCTCGCCATCACCATCTTGAGCGCAAGCGAAGACAAGAAAATTGTCGTCCCATCAGAAGGCGCAATACTGGATTCCGGAAGCGCACAGACGAGCTACTGGAGTGTTCCCGCACAATCCGGCATGTTTCCACAAGTTAAGAACGAGGGGAACGCCACTGTCTCTGCCACGTTTGCGCTCCTGTTCGCAACTACGGACCGCGTAGAAAACGTTGTTCTACCAACCGTAAGCATCGCACCGAACCGGGGACGAAAAATCAACATCGGAGAAGTGCTGGCATCGAGTATTCCGGATGAGAATGGGCGTGTGGCCCCGGCCGGAGTCGCGACCGGAATCATAGCGGTAAGCAGCCAGAGAAACAGGCCGCCAATGGCTATTCCTGGCGGAGAATGTCCTCAGGAATGCCTTCCAATCGGCAGTGCTCCTAGGAAGGTACTGGCCTCCTCTATCCACTTCGCCGGGTTAGCTGCGACTGCTGCATCCGCGGCATGTACTGTGCCTTGCACGATCTCCGTCAGCCGGAGCTCACTTACTCAAACATCTTCATCCGGTTCACCCTCGGGAGGCAGCTTTTCCTACAGTTCGGCTGTGGTCTCCGGCCAACTGCCGGCTTCGTATACCACCGGCAATGCTACGGCCAATCCAAACACGGCGAACATTGTGGCACCCAAGAATCCCCAATCGCCCCCATCTCCCGGGGGGTTGGCCGAGCTCACGGCCAGCTATCATTGTCCGACCGGGGATACGGATCTTCATCCATTTCGGGTTCCGACCTTCGGGCTATCGTGCTACATACTGGCGGATGAGAATGACTTCCTTACAGCGACACAGACCTGCAAATCGCTCACTATTTCGGGAACGACATACTCCGGCGTGACAACCAATCCTCCGGGCCTGCCAGCAGGTGACTATTGCACTTCGTTCCTGGGTGACGTGAGGCTGCAGGGAAGTGGTAGCACCAGAAATGGGACAAAAATACATTTCTTGAGCGGAACGAATCCCACCTGGCAATTTAGCGTTGTGGCCAACTTTACCGGCGCGGACGGAACCGCCCTTATTCCCAACGGCTCGGTTGCTCGGGATCGTTCCATCGTCCCGAGAAATACCCGGGTCCAGCTGCAATCGAACACTTATGTCGCTAATGACACGGGAGGGGCAATCAAGGGTTATCGGTTAGACGTATTTGGCGGAGCTGGAAGAGCTTCATGCGCCGGCTTTAGTAATATAATTTCCGTCGGCGGCTGCATTCCCGCTGTGAAAACTTGCCCTGCCCCAACGGATCATTGAATTCTATGTACCTAACGTTCATCGTTTTCCTGACCGTAGTATTTAGCAACCTTTTACCATCAACACCTTCGTCAAATCGCAAGCTTGTTTTCCTGCGGGGCACTGACGTCGTGACCGCGAACGGCGACGGTTCGGGGGAGCGGGTTCTGGTACACGATAATCTGCCCAAGTCGGCTCCAGTGTGGTCTCCAGATGGTGCCTTCGTTGCCTACGCTGTATCGCAAGATGCTGCCAACAAACCAGGCAACCCGCTTGGCGATATCGTGGTGCTGGCAACGGACGATGGTGTCAAACACACTGTTCCGGTAGCCACGGAACAGCCAGACGGAACCATGATCGACGGCATGCGCTTCATTGAACACGCTGGCTGGTACAGTAACACTGCGGTCTTCGCCTCCGGGTCTGCGAACCCTCGTGTGAGTGAGTATCGAATCATGGACATCAATACTGGCAAGGTCATTGGTGGATATCTAGGTAATGACTTCGCCACCTGCGCGGTAAAGTCGCTGGTAGCCTACATTTCTGATGAGGACACCGGTAGCGGAGCTCCGAGAATTGATCTCAACGGTAAAGCCGTGTATTCAGGTGCCGCAAAATCCAGCATTCGCGAGATCCACTGGTCGATTGATTGCCAAAGATTGGCATTTTTGGAAGAGGAAGAACCAACTATGAAGCTTGTAGTTCTCAATGGCAATGAAGTGGAGGCAAAGATACCGGTGCCATCGAAGGATTCGAGCAGCGCAACCATCGCAACCGCCGGGACTTCATTCCTGGTGATGCACGATTCTGTTACGGGACTTTACCAACCCAGTACAAAAACACTGGAATCAGATCCGGCTAAGTTGCTTGACTGGCGAACAAAGCTTGCCAGTCAAGCCGCGGTCATAGAACGGCTGCACGCTGAAAAGCCCGATTGGTGGCAAGGCCCGACAGATTAACACCCCTGCGTTACCGGTTCGCACTCGATACATTCTCGCCGGGGGTACTCTTTGCCACCCATTACTATCCCCGATGGTCGTATCGTCGCTTCTGACAAATTCGCCATATCCTTCCAGTTCTGTCCAATTAACAGCCAAAATGCCTATTTCCAGGTTTGTTCCCGATCCTTAAAATTAGTGCGCTTCAGGAAAGCTTCAGTTTAGCTCATCAAAGCTTCTCGCGATTCTGTTTCCATCTTTGGGCCGAATGGATGCACGTACCCAACCCGGAAGTTTCGATATCCTTTCCCAGCAGCTCGGAGGATTCTTTAACGGCCACACCCAAATGCGCGCTGCGAGCGACGAGCCTGCCCTCATCACGCGGGTGGAAAGCCTTGGAGACGTGAGCCAGATCTGGCCGCATATTGGGCACCGAGGACCGGCGCACAGGCGCGACAGCATTCAGGGTGCTGGAGTTGGATTGGACACCGACGACGTTGCCATTCGCGCCAAAGGTGAGGGTCTTGAGCGCTATTGCACCGCAGTGTTCAGCAAAGAACAAATCATCAAGGCGACTGCAGAAGAGCTTGGCAACGACGCACTCGATCTCGATCTTGTGCCAAGATGCAGCACGACAGAACTGGCAAACCCGCTCTGTCCTTTGCGAGCACCAGACAAACGGATACCAATCCGGTGGGTCCGAGGCCTTTCGCTTATGAATGGGCGCCCCGTCTATATGCCACTCATCATGGTTTATCTCTACACCGGAATCATGGGCGAGGGCGAACGATTTTGGTCGTCTATCACAACCGGATGTGCGGCGCACGTATCGTTGGAAAGAGCCCTGGTGGCCGCAATTTTGGAGGTAGTCGAAAGGGATGCAATCAGCGTAACGTGGCTGCAACAACTGGGGCTTCCCAAGCTAAATATCGATATGTTTCCTGAGCCGCTTGCAGCGTATTGGGAACGGTATCAGCACTCTTCCGGAGAATTGGAGTATGTCTTTTTTGATGGCAGCACCGATTTGGGAATCCCCACAATCTACGGATTGCAAATCGCTCCCGCGAACCGGCGGTTGACCACTCTTGTTTCCTGCAGTACTTCGTTAAATCCCGCCGATGCGGTCGTTCGAGTGATGCGTGAAATGGCTTCGTGCAGAACAGCATTCCGGCAACCCAGGCCGACTCCCGAAGCGATGGAAGACTTCACCGACATTTTTCACGGCGCAAGCTTTATGGCTCGAGCTGAACAGGCCCACGCGTTTCAGTTTTTGCTGGGAAGCGGGCAGAGCCGTTCTCTCAGCCAGCTTGGCGCAATCGATGCCGAGGATGACCACCAGGCTTTGCGAACAATCCTGGAAATCCTTCGTGCCAGGGGGCTCGAGGCTTTCTCGGTGGAACTGAGCACGGACGAGGCGTTGCGCGCCGGTATTCGCGTTGTACGCGTCTTGATTCCAGGCCTGCAGCCTGTTGCTTTCAACTATCGAGCTCGCTACCTGGGCCACCCCAGGCTTTATGAATTGCCGAAAAAGCTGGGCTATCCAGTTCTGTCAGAGAACGAACTGAATAGGTGGCCCCAGCCATTTGCTTAGGGCATTGAGGTATTCGAAACTATGTCAAGTTCAGAGGTCGGGATCCTTGCAGACGGTGGAATGCTTCCTGTCCACTTGCTTTCCATCGGAAACTTCGGAACTGCTGCGGCCGAGCACCTGCGCAATCTCCGGCATGATGTGATCGAGACTCGAATCGTTGACCATATTGTGCCAATGCCTGAAGTCTGGCCTGGCTCGCGACTTAACGTTATGGTCTCGTGGCGACCGGCCCCGACATTCTGCGAACTTCTGCAAGAGCTCAGCTATAAATGGAAAAAACCTTTTGTTCCCGTGGTTGTTGAGGCGCTGAAACTGCAGATTGGTCCGATACTGATCCCGGGGCAGGGGAGTTGCTGGACATGTTGGGCTCGGCGCTCTCGCCAACATAGTGATTGGTCCTGGCCCAGAAGCGTGATGATGCAGCACTATGCTCAAAACGCGGGGGATGGACCGGCGGGATATCTTGAGCCTCTGGTGATGGTGGCGGCCGCAAAGTTGTGCCAGACCATCGATGATGTCGATTTCTCATCAGCGAATCCAGGATTCGTGTGGCAGATCGACATGCTCACGCGACAGATTACCACCGGTAAGGTTGTCGGCATTCATGATTGTCCCCGTTGCGGCCTTCACCGGCCGGCGCTGACTCGAAGCTTTGCCGCTATGCAACAGGAACTCTCATATCTTTGGGCTCCGCAGGGCGAAGGAGCCAACTGACATGGCAACGACCACAGCCCCGGCCATCGCCCGGAAGAGCCCTTTGCTTTGGCGCCGCAAGCCTCTCCTGCCAGACGATATCAAACCGCGTTTTGTGCGAGAAACCGTTCTGATTCCTAATAAGGAGGGACTGGTTGTAGATGGCACGCATCGGCTTCAAGTTCTTAAAGGCAAGTCGGCGCGCAGCCTTCTTCCCGAACTCATCCCCCTCTTGGATGGGATGAGATCACTTCAACAGATGGAGCGCTCGTTGCCGGGGGTGGCGCCTGAACATGTACGGGCCGCTATTTCCGTTCTCCGGACTGCTGGTTTGATTGAGCACAATCCGGACATACCGTCCACCCAAGTAAACATCGAGACGCTTGCATTTCTTCGGCGTACTATCGCGTTTACCGGTTCGAACCGCAGCGGCCACGAAGCATATGAGAAGCTGCATGCTTCCCAAGTATTCGTTTTCTCTTCCGGCGCGCCCGACCACCAGGATTGCCTGGTTCCCTTACTGAGGAAAACCGGCGTGGACAAACTGATGTTGCTGAGCCGGTCCTCTTTGCACGAATGGCCGCTCGCCGGAGCGCCGGCAAGCGACACATTTTTCGTTTCCATGGTGGTTGGCGAGGAGGATCCGGAGTGGCACAAAAAGCTTGATTGCTGGTGTGCCGAGCGAGGGATAAGCTGGCTTCGAGCGGTCCTCGATACGAGGCATCAAACGGCGGAGCTGGGACCTCTTTTTTTGCACGATGAGAATCCTTGCTACGAGTGCTTCACGAAAATGCATTCACGGCCTTTCCGGTCACAAGGCGCAGAACATCGAAGAGGGGAATTGGAGCGCGCGGATTTGATGCTCTGGAGCGGAATGGTTGCTACTGAGATCGTCTACCTGTTGACCGATATAGCTCCGCCGTTAAGCGCTCGGGAATGCGTCCGCTACGAGATCAACAATTGGAGTTCACAAAGGCTTCGCGCCGCCAGATTGCCGGGTTGTCCTCATTGCAGACCAGCTGCATCGGTTTCGGAGTCACCGGATGGCGTCCAAAGGATCGAAACGGCCGTAGTATTCGAAGACTTGATCGGTATCCAGTCAACTGCCTATGCCAGTGCAAGGAACGAAAGCGAATCTAACCATCTGGCTCTGTCTCTGACTCAGCAGGTAAAGCGGCTGGCGAATTGTTCTCAGTATTCACTCCCGCGCGATGTGCAGAAGCTTGATTATGGCGCCCTGGATATGTTGTATCCAGGATTGACGGAATCAGGAACAAAAGCAACTCACGTTAGCGAACTCGGCGCGATTCTACAGTTCACAGCGGGAATTCGCCAATCCAGAACGCCAACGTCGCAGGTGAAACGGTGGGGAGCTACCGGTGGTAATCTTGGTTCGGTAGAAGCATTCGTTGCCGCTCGCAATGTGGAGGGGCTCCCACCAGGGCTTTACTTCTATGACCCGCGCGCACATGCACTTTCCGCTTTCCAGTTTCGCGGTAGAGGCATTGAAATCGACACTTTCATCGGGCGTGTCCTGCGGGAGAATGCTTCGGATCTTCCCGACGCTCTCATTTTATTAACCGGGGCGTACCATCGCGTCTCCCGAAAGTATGGTCCATTTGGCTATCGCCTGGTAAACCTCGACGCGGGAGTCGCCTTGGCTCAGGCCCACATTGTGGCCAGGAGTCTGGGACTTCACTCCCGAACTCTAACCTGGTGGCCGGATGATCTGTTGGCGGCACAGCTCAACCTTGAAAATCATATGGAATTGGCTACGGCTGTGCTTGAGCTCTCGGGTGTGCGCCGATCAAGCCGGCAATTGCGCGCTGAAATCGCGGGCCCAGCGACAAAACGAGAGAGCCGGGTCAGACGGGTTCGTGAGTTCGATGCTTTGTCGATCTCTGAAGTGACGGCCATGCTAATCGACGAGAGCAGGATGCGAGAGGCCGAGAGTGATCATCCTCCAGCCCACCCCGTGGTCGCGTCAGCCTCTGCGAGAGCAGCTCTTCAATGGACCGAGCTTCCTCCTCCGATGCAGGGCGGACGCTTGGTAAGCGAGGTTCTCTCGAGACGGACGTCGGTTCGACGGTATACCCCGGAGATGCTGTCCCTTTGCCAGCTGAACACGATGCTCAGGTGCGCATACAGCGGCGATGCTGAGGACTGGCTTAAGCTACATAAAGGAGAGATCCCATTGAAGTTTGTGGTTCTAGCTTCGCGGGTGGAAGGCTTGCTGACAGGCGTTTACGAATACGACCCATCCGGGGAACGCCTTGGCTGGATCGCGGAAATGCCTGACTCAGAAAGCATGGCCGAGTTGTTTGTGCAACGGGAATTCGTGGCTGCCCCTCTGCTGATCTGGATATTCGGCGACCTCGCAGCGGCCTGCGCACGCCACGGTGCGTTCGGTCACCGACAATTATTGCTGCGGGCCGGCGCCGCCGCGCATCGGCTGTGGCTGGCGGCTCTGGGCATGGGGTTGGCTGGATGTCTCGTCGGCGGCATGGTGCCCGGTGCTGCTCGACGGAAGTTTGCCTTTGACGGCTACCGCGATGCCACATTGCTCGCATTTGCCACTGGTTATGGAGCGCAGTCGATGAAATAAACAAGAAGCTCCATCGATTTTGCGCATTTCAATGAGGGTCAAAAATGATTGGGATACTGAAGAGGTTGAGCGACGACTTGCGGGCCGTCTCCGAACCGCACAATGGACACGCGGCAGACTCGAGCCTCGAGACGTTCTATACACAACAGCAGTTCTTCGAGCAGGCGCCCACCTTGCGGGAACAGCTTGAAAGAGTGGTAAACCAATCGATCGATAATAGCGATGGTCTCACGCCCTTTGTTTACGCATTTGCCCCGGACGCATACCGCTTTCTCACCGCGACCGGGGAGCGCGTCTTCTCGCGTGAGATTCTGGATGACTTCCTGGACAGATTGCGAACGTGGGCCAAGGCCACTCTGGCCGCTTCGTTTGTTTCGACGCCCCAATTGCGTGTCTATATCAATGGTTGCGGCCGCGCACTGGTGCGCGACAGCACCGATTCCCAATGGCATTGGATGTTGTCTTTAAGTGTTCGCACAAACCGAAACAACGCAGATATAAAGATATTGCCGGGCGCAGCTTCTTCGGACAGTTCGGCCCCGCTGACTTTCGACAGGTTATTCAGTACGACCTTGGAATTCAATCAGCTGCTGGTCCACCCTACGAACAGTGCTTACTCCGTCGGGACCGCCAGAGGATCGATGCATCCTCTCGAAGGGTGTGCCCTGTTAGACGGCTATCTCTGGTGACGCAGGAAATAAGGGGCGCTCTCCTTCGTAATGCTAATGAATTTGATTTTCGCTATTTTGTGGAGATGACTATGAAAGCCTTGCAGGAACTGTTCCAGTCACCGGAGTTTTATCCCGTTATTCTTGATATGGAACACAAGGTCCTGAGGTTTGTGCGCATGTCGCCCGAAACCTATCGCAATTCAGTGTTCCTGGACTTACGTACAAGGCAGGTTGGCTCCTCCACGTTTGACATCCGGCTGGACGATCTGCTGCTCGCGGCGAGACGGGCCCCTGGCGTCAGCAAGAAAACTCATTACATCCTGAATTCTGCCTATTGCTGCTCGACGCTATTGGCCCGTTACTTCGAACTGTTGCCTTCATGCTTTGTGTTAAAGGAGCCCCGGCTTCTGTCACAAATTGCCGTGATGGAGCATCGAGCGGATCTTCCGTGGGAACCCGTTTTTGATCTTTGCGTGAAACTATTGTCTCGAACCTATACGCCGGAACAAATCGTGGTAATGAAACCGGTGGATTGCTGCAGCCTGATAGGAGAGCGGCTCCTGCAATTCAATCCGCAGGCGAGCATAACGTTCCTGATGACACCGCTTCGGCAGTTCCTTTTGTCAATTCTAAAGTCGGGCGAGCGACGAGACTGGGCGCGAATGAGGATTCGAACAGTATTCAGAAACATGGGAGCTGCGCCGCAGCTCGCGGGAGTTGATCCCGAAACCTTGGGAGTTCCACAGGCAGCAGCATGCCTTTGGCTGATCCACCACTACCTGTATCAACAGCTGGCTGCCGGCCCCCATCGCTCTCGTGTGCGGTTGGTCAATGGCCAGGAGCTTGCCGACTGCCCGCGTCAGATATTGCCGGCCATACTGGAGGCCGCAGGTCTTGCCCTGGACTGCAATGGCTTGGCCGCGCTGATTGATCATCCCTCGATGCGTAAATACTCGAAAGATCTTTCTCGACCGTACGATGCAAGTTCCCGGGATCGGGAGCTGGCAGAAGTGGAACGCTGCTGGGCTGGCGAGCTTGCGCAGGGGCTGCTGTGGGCGCAGAAACACGGATGGGAGTGCGAAAGCATCGCGGCTGCGTGCGCATAAGTTAATAAGCAGCGATCGTCAAGCAACCAACATCTGAGTGCAGCGGCCTCATGTGGCCATCAGGAACAAGCACCGGCTTTCAGCCGTCCACTGAAGTCGAAAAGCCAATCGTACTCTCCATTTGATGTGGTGCCAGTCCAAGCGCTTCCAGGATGGCGGCAACAACCTTGTCGCTTGATGCCTTTATTGATTCCTGGTCCGTGCTGCAATGCACCTCTGGGGAGAGCGGCGGCTCGTATGGGTCGTCCAGTCCCGTGAACTTTGAGATTTCTTTTGCCCTGGCTTTGCGATAGAGACCTTTGGGATCGCGTTTTTCGCACACTGACAGTGGAGCATCCACGAATACTTCAAGAAAATCGGGAATGCGCTGGCGTACCTCGTCCCGCGCGGCTCGGTATGGCGAAATGGCGGAAACAAGGACAAGAACCCCGTGGCTCGCCAGCAGTTCTGCCACAAATCCAAGTCTGCGGACATTCTCGTCCCGGTCCTTTTTTTCGAATCCCAGATCGCTGCAAAGATGCGTCCGGACGGCGTCGCCGTCGAGAGTCTCCACGCGGACACCTCGCGCCTGCAGCTCGGTGGCAACGAACTTGCAAATAGTGGTCTTTCCCGATCCGCTCAACCCGGTAAACCAGACCACAACGCCTTCCCGGCAAACCTTAAGGACGGAAAGAGGAACCCGCGTATCATGATGAAAGTCGCTTTGCAAAGCCATGCCAGCCGAGACAGTCTCGTTGGTCATGGGATCAATCATCACAAAACTTCCCATGCTGCGGTTGTGAAGGTAAGGATCAAAAAACATGGGTTTGTGGGTCTGGATCTCCACCGAACCAATTTCATTGAGGCCCAGGTTGTCGGCCGCCGTATTCTGCAGATCATGAGCATTGAGCCGGTGGACGATTCTGGTGACGCTCCCACACAAAATCTGCGAACAATGTTTCAACAGATACGGAACATTGACGCGAAGCGACCGGCTTGACAGCCAGATGAGTTCAGCGTGCAGCTGCCTAGAGCTGAGAGGAACACACCGGGGATCAACGAGCATGTCGCCCCGGCCTAGATCAATATCATCCTCGAGAGTAACAACGACGGACTGTGGTGCAAATGCCTCCTGAAGGACCCGATCGTACAGTGTTATCCTGGCAATCCTGGTCCGCCTTCCGGACGGAAGAGCCAGAATTTGCTGTCCGGTCCGCATTACTCCGGAGTTGATTTGGCCGGCATACCCGCGGAAGTCCTGGTCGGGACGAATGACCATCTGGATCGGAAATCTGAGGTCCGACAGGTTGCGGCAATCCTCTACAGGAACGGACTCAAGAAACTCCAACAGGGAAGCACCGGTATACCAGGCCATATTGCTGCTGCGCTGGACCACATTGTCGCCGACAAACGCACTCACCGGAATGAACTCCACGCCACCGTCAGGCATGAAGCTGACGGTTTCTTCAAAATCACGCCGAATGCGGACGAAGGTCTCCTGGCTGTAGCCGACGAGATCCATTTTGTTAATCGCGACTACCATGCGGCGAATCCCGAGAAGCCAGACGATGTATGAGTGGCGGCGGGTCTGCTCCAGAATCCCCTTTCGTGCATCGACCAGCAACACTGCCAAGTCGGCAGTGGATGCCCCTGTGACCATATTGCGCGTATACTCCTCGTGACCCGGGCAATCAGCGATGATGAACTCTCTCCTGGGAGTAGAGAAGTACCTGTAGGCCACGTCGATTGTGATTGCCTGTTCGCGCTCTGCTTTCAAGCCGTCAGTGATAAGCGAGAGATCTATGTTGGCACCCCTTTGCACTGACGCTTTTCTTACAGATTGCAATTGATCTTCATAGACGCCATTGCTCTCAAAAAGCAACCGCCCAATGATGGTTGACTTTCCGTCATCGACGCTTCCACAGGTCAGGAAGCGCAGCAATTCTTTCGTGCCCTCACCGGGATTCAAAAATATCCCTCCCTTTTCTTGAGTTCCATCGAAGCTTCCTGATCATGATCGATCATCCGGTTCTCGCGTTCCGAACGGCGAAATCCTTTGAGCTCTTCGATGATTTTGGTAACTGTGTCCGCCTCCGACCGCATAGCTCCTGTGCAATACGTGCATCCAAGCGAACGCATGCGGCATCTGATGCGTTCTGGTTTCTCGCCGGGCAGGAGCGGGAAGGAGTGATCGCATGGAATGAGCTGGCTACCGCGTACTACAACCTCGCGTTCCTGGGCAAAGTAGAGTGGTACAACGGGAATTCTTTCCCGTTCTATGTATTGCCAGACATTGATCTCGGTCCAGTTCGAGAGCGGGAAAACGCGCATCGTCTGCCCGTCACCCAGCCGGCCGTTGTATAAATTCCACAGTTCAGGGCGCTGGTTTCTGGGATCCCATTGTCCAAAGGCATCCCGGAACGAGTAGACCCTTTCTTTCGCTCGTGATTTCTCCTCGTCGCGGCGCGCGCCTCCTATCGCAGCATCGACCTTATGGATCTTCAGAGCATCCAGTAACGCCTGGGTTTTGAGCAGAGCGCAGCAGCGGGTCGTTCCAAGGCGGAAGGGGTTTGTGCCGTTCGCAATGGCGCTACAGTTAGTATGGACGATGAGCCTGACACCCAATTCCCGGCAGGTCTGGTCGCGAAATGCGATCATCTCATTGAATTTGTAGGTGGTGTCAATATGCAGCAGTGGAAAAGGAATTTTTCCAGGATAAAAAGCTTTTTGAGCCAGCCGCAGCATGACAGAGGAATCTTTCCCGACTGAGTAAAGCATTGCTGGGTTGGCGAACTCCGAGGCAACTTCACGCAATATATGGATACCTTCTGCTTCTAAGACATCGAGATGAGAGAGCGTGTATTGCGCACGAAGAATCGGCTGCGTGATTTGCTGTCCTTGCACTCGGCACATCCCAACAGTAGTCCCCTAAAAAGGGGCGGATGTGGATTCTAGTCTGAGCATGATAACTGGAGTAAGCAAGATTCCAGTTCTGTCCAATAATGATCCAAACGGTCCTGTTTGCCTTGGGTCGGAGTTAGCGCACGCCGGATACAATGTCTCGGAGCTACAGGAAAGCACGTTAATGGACACTTCCAGCGCCGCCGCCCAACAAAAACCAGATTCTCGCGAGCGCACCATTGCTGTCGACTTTGATGGTGTCCTCGCCAATTATGACGGTTGGAAAGGTGCGGATGTTCTGGGAGAACCGCGTGCTGATGTCGTCATCGCACTGAGGATCTTACGCGGTGAGGGATGGAAAATATTGATCCATACTACTCGCGCCGAACAACACATCACAGACTACCTTGTAAGACATGAGATTCCTTATGACGAGATCAACCGCAACTCCTCTTACAGCAACGAGGGCGGCAAGCCGGTTGCCACGATTTATTGGGATGACCGAGCGCTTTGTTACTCCGGCAATGCTCTTGAGGATTTACAGGAAATTCGATCATTCAGAACCTGGAACGGCCGAGCCTGACCTTGCTTAAGACCTGTCGCGAAAGGACAAAAGAGCCGCGGCTTTTGCTCGGAGATGGATACCTTTCCGTTGCCTCTCTCCCTTGGAGCTTTTATGCTTCCCTTAACCGGAAACATCTTAGGAGGCCCCTGACTGTTGCGCCGACGATTGAATGCATACCTTACCCGAAGCGCGATGGCCGCCGCCATCGCATTCCATCTCTGGGGCGGTGGTGCCGGGTGCATGAGTGCACAAACCCTTACAGTAGCTCCTGATCATATATTGCTTGACGAATTGGCCACGATCCGAGCGACAGAGCTGCGGCCTGGCGAGCATGTAACTATTGAAGCGGAACTGACAGACGGCGAGGGACAGAAATGGGCTTCGGAGGCCGAATTTGTTGCCGATACCGCGGGAACAGTCGACGTTTCACAACAGGCTCCGGTGGCAGGCTCATACAAGCGCGAGGTTGCTGCCATGGGCTTAATATGGTCCATGTCCCCGCGGGACAAACATGTGGCCGCATATGAGGCGCCATCGGATCTCAGCGCGCAAAGCATAGAACTTCGATTAGCGCTGAACGGACAGACCGTATCAACTGCCCGCCTTTCACAGACACCGCTCTCCGATGATATTCATCGTGTAACTGTTCATGGTGAACTCCACGGAATACTCTTTCTGCCTGGCAGCAACGAACCTCATCCCGGGGTGCTCGTCCTGGGAGGTTCGGAGGGTGGAATACCGCTTCGGAAGGCAGCGTGGCTGGCTTCACGTGGATACGCGGCGTTTGCCTTAGCTTACTTCCGGTACGAAAATCTCCCATCGAATCTGGAATCAATTCCGCTGGAATACTTCGGGCAGGCGTTGGAGTGGATGATCGAGAGATCCGACATCATGCCAGGCGGAATTGCTGTAGTGGGGACGTCACGGGGTGCCGAACTTGCACTTCAACTGGGATCAATGTTTCCACAGGTCAGGACGGTGGTGGCCTACTCGCCGGCAAACAGCCTTCATCCGGCCTGTTGTGGCGGCGCACTCAGTGTTCCGTATGCATGGACATGGAGAGGGCGGCCGCTTTATTTCTCGCCGCGGGGAGCCCGGCCGGGCACGGAAGCAATGACGAAAGCGGCCATACACGTCGAGCGAATCCGCGGCCCGATACTTTTGATATCCGGCGACAAGGACGGTGTTTGGCCCTCCACGAAGATGGCGGACGCAGTCGTGGAGCGCCTGAAGCAGGCGAAGTTTCCTTATACTTTCGTACATCTCAAGTACCATGACGCCGGACACCGGGTGGGCAGGCCAGGAATAGAGCCGGCATGGCAATATAAAGTCAGGAACCCTGTTACCGGCAAAGTCGTTGATGTTGGCGGTACGGTATCCGGTAACGCGCACTCGTCGCTCGACGCCATGCCGAGGGTACTCGAATTCCTGCACCAGGCATTCTTATCGAACAGCCCCGTCTCGAAGCGGTAAATAGCCTTCCGCCTGAGTAAATGTGCCCCGTTGACCGAATTGGCTAAGTGGTTGAAAAGATTTGGCGTCCCCGACGGGATTTGAACCGCCGTGAAAAGCAGTGTACAGGGTGGATCAGTTAACAATAACAAGGCACCAGTCGCTCCCTAAGCCCTTTAAACATCTGTGAGGAACGCTAAGAAACATCTTTCGTTGTACTGTCCTTGTACCGCGAAAAATTGGAAGTCTTGGAGCAAACGGGCCTCACACAATGGCACCATTTTCGAACCTTTCGTGCGAGTGTGGACCAATTTCGGGAAGAAGTCTAAGAAAGCGTGAAACGAAGCTGACCTTTTTCGCCTTTTGAGACCTTTTAGCCTCCCGCCGAACATGACATATGGCGATTTCGTCGCAGCTGACCTTCTTCTTAGGACGTGGAAGCTGTTGAGAAGCTGGCTTCTACCCTGGCTAAAGTTGCCGGGGGGTGCTCGGCGTTTCTTTTCTTGGCTTGTAAGTTATTTAAAAATAATGGGATGGTGGTTGCGGGGGGTGGATTTGAACCACCGACCTTTGGGTTATGAGCCCAACGAGCTACCAGGCTGCTCCACCCCGCAAATTAAGAATATCAGCGGGGTTACTGGCGGTCAAATGCGAGCACAGGCTGAACCACTTGACCGCAAAGTCCAGGCAGAGAACAGGAGCAGAGTATTGAGTCAGCGTTACCGCTCCACATGCACCAGGATCGTCACCGAGCTGTCTCGATTTGCCGCGCTGGTGGCCACAACGTGGTAATCGCCCGGTGTGCCGCCGGAATTATATGTGGCGTGGTAAAGGAATTGGCTGCCGTGCAGGGTTACGCCCGCAGGTTGAACGGTTCCACCATAGCTCTCGGCAATTTTCCAGGAAAGACCAACTCCGCCGTCGCCTTGAACCGAGACGCTCAGTTGAACGCTTGCGTTCGGCTCGACAGCGAGACTGCTGGGTTGCGGAGTAAGAATAATGACGCGCCTGGAT
>Ga0134125_10004993_pt1 | contig 15100 bp, 12 predicted proteins | sample KB31751_FD_96464 | JGI IMG/M metagenome (GOLD analysis project Ga0134125, IMG submission 96464) | Terrestrial soil microbial communities with excess Nitrogen fertilizer from Kellogg Biological Station, Michigan, USA - KB3-175-1 | ecosystem: Environmental > Terrestrial > Soil > Unclassified ... | reverse complement strand
TTAACCTGAGGATACGTGATGCCTGCATATCTCCACATTTGCAATAGGTTGCCAAAATACGATAAATTCGTGCCACATTTAGTGCACCATACATTTAATATGCAACTCATCGGCCAACTTGTCGACATCCTCCAGCGCAGCATCTACCCGGCCGTTGTAACGATAGAAGCGGGACGGATCCAGGCCATCACGCCGCTCAGCGACAACCCCGCCACCGAACCCGCGGAACCCGCACCCATCCTGCTTCCCGACAATGCGCCCTATATCCTCCCCGGTTTCATCGATGCCCACGTCCATATCGAGTCTTCCCTTCTCATACCCGCGGAGTTCGCCCGCCTGGCGGTTGCACATGGGACCGTCGCGACGGTCAGCGATCCGCACGAGATCGCCAACGTCACCGGTCTTTCGGGAGTGGAATTCATGATCCGCAACGGCAATACCGTCCCCTTCCACTTCAATTTCGGGGCGCCAAGCTGCGTCCCCGCCACCCGGTTCGAAACGGCCGGGGCCACCCTCGAGGCCGCGAAAGTCGCCCAGCTCCTGGCGCGCGACGACATCCGGTACCTGAGTGAAATGATGAATTTCCCCGGTGTGCTCGGCAAGGACCCCGAGGTAATGGCCAAGATCCACGCCGCGCAACGGATCGGGAAGCCCATCGACGGCCACGCTCCCGGCCTTCGCGGCGAGGCCGTCCTGGAATATATCCATGCGGGGATGTCGACGGACCACGAGTGTACAACCGCCGATGAGGCGTTGGAAAAGCTGCAGGCCGGGATGCAGGTCATCATCCGCGAAGGCAGCGCCGCCCGCAATTTCGACGCGCTCATCGGCCTGTTGAACGACCATCCGAACAGCATGATGTTCTGCACCGATGACTGCCACCCCGACTATCTCCTTGGCGGCCATATCAACCGCCTTTGCGCCCGGGCCGTAGCCGCGGGAGTGGACCTGTTCAAGGTCCTGCGCGCAGCTTGCGTGAATCCCGTGATCCACTACCGGCTTCAGACCGGGCTGCTCCGCGCCGGTCATTCCGCCGACCTCGTCATGGTCGCCGACCTCGTCGACTTCAAAGTGCTCCGGACGATCATCCGCGGCCAGGTCGTCTTCGAGAACGGCCAGACCTCCATCCCGCCGGCCGCCCGCATCACAGACCCCATTAACAACTTTCACACCAACCACCATACCACCGGTGACTTCGGGTATTACCTCGACAAATGGGGTGAGGAGGAAAATGTGGAACAGGTCTATGTCATCGAGGCGCTCGACGGCCAGCTGATCACCAACAAGACCATCGTCGGGGTCGCCGACTGTCTCCCCGCAGACGGCCGCCTCCACGCCAACCCGGCTGCGGATATCCTGAAGATCGTCGTCGTCAACCGCTACCATCCCGGGCGTCCCGTCGCGAAATCTTTCATCCGCGGCTTTGGCCTCCGCCGCGGCGCCCTCGCCTCTTCGGTTGCGCATGACAGTCATAACATCGTGGCCGTCGGCTGCGACGACGAAAGCATTTGCCGCGCCGTCAACCTCGTGATCGCGCATCATGGGGGCCTCTCCTGCGTGGACCCGGGCAGCTCGGATTCCGCAGCCGCCACCCCCTCGGACGCTACCGCCGCCCAGAGCGCCCTGGGCACCCCAAACTCCGGCTCCACTACCTCTACCACCCCCGCCACCGAAATGATCCTGCCGCTTCCGGTTGCCGGCCTCATGAGCCTGGCCGAAGGCCACGAAGTTGCCGAGACCTATATCGCTATCGACCGCCTCGCCAAATCCCTCGGCTCCCCGCTGCGGGCGCCTTTCATGACCCTTTCCTTCATGGCCCTCCTCGTCATCCCGCACCTCAAGATCAGCGACCTTGGCCTCTTCGACGGCGACGCCTTCAAATTGCTGTGACAACTCAAGCCATGAGCCACAAACTGCGTCCGTCATTCTACGCCGTCATTCCACAACACTAAAAAACCTTATATTTATTCATGCAACACCACACCCGGTTCGCCGCACTCACCATCCTGGCTACTGCCTTCCTCGCCGCCACTGCCGGCGCCCAACCGCCGCCGCCTCCCCATATCCCCTACACCGCCTCACCGGCGACCATCGGCCGCATCGAGGCCACCTTACCGAAGGACCAGGCTATCGCGCCGCTCCTCTATCTTGCATCCGATGACCTGAGGGGCCGTTTCATCGGCACGCCCGGCAACGACAGCGCCGCGGAATATATCGCGCGCGAATTCGAGCGCGCCGGAGCCCACCCCCTGCCCGGCAACAATGGCTATTTTCAATATTTCGACCAGCAGTTCAACGCCAATGCCCTCGACAGCGGCTCGGCGCCGGTGAAAGTCCGCCTGCGAAACGTGATGGCCTTTATTCCCGGCACCGACCCAACCCTGCGCGAGCAATTTGTCGCCCTCAGCTCGCACTACGACCATTTGGCCGTGGCGCGTCATGCGCGGATGGAGGACGGCAAAATGGATAGTATCTACAACGGCGCCCGTGACAATGCGTCGGGCACGACCGCCGTGATCGACGCCGCCACTTACTTCGGCAAGTATCCGCCGAAACGGTCCGTGCTATTTATTTGTTACACCGCCGAGGAAGAAGGGCTGATCGGCAGCGAATGGTACGCCGCTCACCCCGCGATGCCGTTAAAGAACATCGTGTACAATCTCAATATTGACAACGCCAGCTATGACGACACCTCCCTCGTCACGCTGGTCGGCCTCCACCGTACCACCGAAGATTCCGCCATCATCGCCGCCTGCCGGTACTTCGGGCTTCACGTCAACAACGACCCGACCGGAGGCTCGCTTTTTTTTGAAAGCGACAACGCACCGCTGGCGCTCCGCGGCATCCCCGCACCCACCTATAGCATGGGGATGAGGGCGATGGACAGCACGATCTTCAACCGCTATCACCGCCTGAGCGATGAGACCGGCAATATGGACATGGACTATATCGTCAGGTGGATCCATGCGTATGTGCTGGCCGCACGTTTTGTCGCCGATGAAGAGCGGCAACCGGCCTGGACGCCCGGCGACCAGTACGAAAAGGCATGGCACAATTTGTATGGAAAATGAAACGGCCGGGCAAATAACCTGATCGTATGTTCTCCGAGTACCGGCATAGGTTTTAATTTACGACAATTTCCCGTGCCTCCACCCGTCCCGAGCCGGCCTTAATGATCCGCAACACGTACACTCCCGCCGCCAGCGACGTCGGCAGGGTCCACTGATCTACCTGCCCGTGCCCGCCAATCTCCGCTTCCCGCGTATCGACCATCTGCCCGCGCATGTTCATCAGCGCTAACTGATACTTTCCCGCATCCGACAACCAGGCCAGGTGCATTGTCTCTCCGCGACCGATCGGGTTGGGGTACAATGTCAGAAAATCCTCCTTTTTGAAAATATTCAGCGAAGACATCGTATCGGCGACCAGTTTCGTCAAAATGCCTGACGTATACCTGCGTTTAACGATCGCCCCGACAACAACTGCGCCCGCAAACCCCTCCAACTTTGATTCTTCACGCTTGCTCTCCCTTGGGACCAGGTCAGCTCTAATGGGCGGAACCTCCCTGGGCGCAACCGACTCCATTTTGGCCGGCACGAATTTCCAATCTGGCTTAGAGAGGTCACGCATCTTCCGCCCTGGCCTTTTTCCAACATGAAGAACCATTCCCGCGCTGATCGATTGCGCTTCACCGGATGGCTGACTCACCACTTTTCTCTCCGCCACCGCCGGCTTCGCTGGCTTCCCGCCCTCCGGCGGCCTTACCCACATCAACGCGCTTGCGACCAGCCATTTCCACCCCGACCAGCCGTTCCGCCGGACGGCCGCCGGATGCAAGTCTCGACCCATTTGTTCCGGCAACAAACGCCCGCAGAGTCCTTTCGAACCAACCCGCTCGAAATACCTGAAAATTTCGTCGTCGGACATTGTCGTAAAATCCACCACGGTCTTTTGGCAGGCCTGGCAGTGGCGACCCTCCGGCCGCTTTTCCATTTGTCCCCAGTCTTCTCCGCAGGTCTGCGGGATCTGCAGGCGTATAGTTTGCTTCATGGAATGTTTAATGGCTTGATGCGGCCATCCGTCAAATTACACAACTCCTCAGGACAGGTATCTGCGCAGCCGGGCAGGGCAGAGTGTGGTATCGATTAGGACAGTAAATTTGCATCGTGTCTCCAACTGATGCTATAGCACTGATCGCGCCTGCATTTGCACACGCAAGCGGCAACCCTGGCAGCGAGGGGCGCGGCAAGAGCAGCGGCTTGGCCGGTCCGAGCGGCTTGGCCGGTCCAAATCCCACTCCTGCCCATTGGGCCGATCTAGGCTGCGGATCCGGTGTGTTTACGCTTGCCCTCGCTTCATTGCTTCCACCTCACAGTTTTGTCTACGCCGTCGATCGCCGTCCCGGCATAAGCGCCCGTGTCACGGCGGGAAATGTCTCGATCCAACCCGTGAAGGCCGATTTTGTGCGTGATCGCCTGCCGATTTCGAACCTCGACGGCATCATCATGGCCAACTCCCTTCACTATGTCAGGGACAAACCCGCATTGATCCGCCGGCTCCGCGACTCCACGCTGAAGCCAGATCATGACTTCCTCATCGTTGAATACGACACCGACCGCCCGACACCCATCTGGGTGCCCCACCCGCTGAGCTTCAGCAGCCTCCGCTCACTCTTTCATATGCTCGGGTATCACAACGTCACCCGTCTCGCGGACCGGCCATCGGTCTATAACCGGAACCCGATATACGCGGCGAGGATTGTGTAGCGCCTACTGCCAAACACAATTACCCCCAATTCGCACCAATTAAGAAAACACCACCTCCCGCCTGCCGCGAAACGCCGACGAGCCCCACCACCTCCCGCCCGCCGCGAAGCCGACGAGCCCCACCAACTCCCGCCCCCGCGCCCCCCCTCCCCTTGACTTTACCGAACCAACGACTATCTTTGTCCGATACCCGGTACCGCGCCGGCCACACACCTTCAACCCCCAACCATGACCTTTTATAAACCCCTGCTCGCCGCCGCATGTGTTACGATGCTGAACGCCTGCCACCTCCCGAAGCGACCCGTGACCGACAGCGAAGCCCTGGAACTCGCCAGAAAGATCCAAACCTCCGTTCAGCTACAGGACAGGAGCGTCCTCGACAGCCTCTTCGACGACCGGCTATTCGCGGCGAAGGTCGTGAAAGACGTCCAACAGGAGTTCAACCTCGCCATTGCCCAAAGGGCGAGGCAATCCATCCGCCAGTTGCAGCTGGGCTCGGTCATTCTCCCGACGATCAGGGAAGGCGGCGATTATGCCTTACTGCGGCATTATGAAAAAGACGGTTGTCAGCACCTGCTGTTCCGGCTCACTGCTGCCGGCGGGGACATCAATTACCACGACTTCGAGTTGGCCCGGGGGCAGCAAGGAGTTCGGGCCGACGATCTCTATATCTATGCCAACGGAACATTGCTCACCAGGACATTTGAGGACTCCGCGATGGAGCAGGAGGTCCGGGCCAAAATGACCGACGACGACCGCACCAACGACGATAGCTACCGGCAGTCCGGCAGCTTTCTGCGGGGCGGCAATCCCGAGGAAGCCTGGTCCCGCTTCCTCCAGGCGTCGGACAAAGCCCGGAAGCAACAAAAATTCCAAAGACTGCATGTAAAGATTGCCTTGAAACTCGGCGATTCCGCTACCCGCGCTGCGCTCGAGGAATATAAAACCAATTTTCCGCAGGACCCTTTCATCTGGCTCGACCTTTTCAAGTACTATGCGTTTTCATCGACCGCCCAGCCGGGAAACAATGCGCGGGCGGCGCTCGACGCCTTGAACGGTTTCGACCGGCTCCTGCCCAACGACCCGTTCCTCGACTACTACCGCGGAGCCATTTATAAGACCCTGAAAGAACCTGCAAAATCCCGGGAGGCGCTGCGCCGCATCCATGCTGCCTTTCCCCGCCTCGGTGGCCCGATCGTACAGCTGATGGACAACTATGTCCAGGCGAATCAGCCCGACTCCGCTGCCATGCTCGTGCTCGAAGCCATCCGGATCAGGAATATCACACCCGAACAGCTGGACAACATAAAAAAGATCTACCCCGTCATCGTCCCTTATCTGAAATCCGGGCAAATGATGCCGCCATCAAAACGAGAAGCTATTCCACCTTCAGGTTCCTGACCGGGTTGAGCAATGCCGTCCGGATGGCCTGGATGCTCACGGTCGCGAGCGTGATCAGGAGCACCAGCGCTCCGGCCATCGCAAAGATCCACCAGGCCATCCCCGTCCTGTACACGAAGCTATCGAGGAACAGCCGCTTCACGCCCCAGGCCGCGAGCGGCATACCGATCAGCATGGCAATGGCTGCCAGCCGAATGAAGCCCCCCGACAGCAGGAACGCCAAATGACCCAGCGAAGCGCCCAATACCTTCCTGATACCTATCTCCTTGACGCGTTGTTTGGCGGCATAGGAAGATAACCCGAATAGTCCGAGACAAGCCAGCAGGATCGCGATCGCCGAGAAGACATTCATAACCGTTCCCAGCCGCGTCTCGGCCTTATACAGTTGATTATAGCGCTCGTCCAGGAAATGGGCCTCGTACGGAATGCCGGGCGCTATCTCTTTCCATTTGGCGGCCAGATAATCCAGCGTCTGCGGCAAATGCTCGCCCGAAACCCGCACCAGCAGCCGGTTGGCCCGCCGCTCCGGAAAAAGGATCAGCCCTTTGACCGCGGTGTGCAGGTCCTGGAAATTGAAGTCCTTCACTACCCCCCGCACAAAGCCGGGACGCGAATCGTCCATGAACATCCTTTTGCCGACAGCCTCCTGCGGCGTCCAGCCCAGTTCCCTGGCGGCAGTCTCGTTGAGTACGAACGCGAATCTGGGTTTCGTCGCGGTGTCGGCGGGATTCGCGTCGATCATATCCTGCTTCGAAATGCCCTCGCCCGCGACCAGCTTCAGTCCCGTCGTAGCAATAAAGTCCGCGTCGACGGGATCGCCAAATACCGCCAGTTGCTGGTCGTCGCTCATGAGCGTATTGCGCATATTGTAACCGCCATGGATCGCGACGGGCGAAGAGCTGCATTCGGTAACGGTCAGTACGTCGGGGTTCCGCGTAAACTCCGTCTTGATGTAGTCGATCTTCGACTGCAACGAGTAGTCCATGGGCAGCTCCACCACATGGTCCCGGTCGAACCCCAGGTCCCGGTGCCTGATATAACTCAACTGCTGCCCCATGATAAAGGTCGCGACGATCAGGAAGATCGAAATGGCGAATTGGAAAACGATCAGCGACTGCCGCAAGCCCTGGCCGCTTCGCGTATTCTTAAACGCCCCCTTCAGCACCTTCACCGGATGGAACCTCGATAGCACGAGCGCCGGATAACTCCCTGCGAGGAGACCGACAACCAGCCCGATCCCCAGCGAAACCAGCAGGAACAGGGGCGAGAGGACCATTTGCCATGGCAATTGCCGGTCGGCCAGCCGGTTGAAGGCCGGCAACACCAGCAACACCACGCCAAGGCTGAGGATGACCGCGACAAGACAAAGCAACAGCGACTCACCGATGAATTGCCAGAACAATTGCCCCTTTCCCGCGCCGATCACCTTCCGCACGCCGACCTCGCGGGCCCGGTCGACGCTCCGCGCCGTACTGAGGTTGATATAGGTCGCTCCCGCGATCACGAGGATCAGCAATGCGACGGAGGCAAGGACATAGATGTAAACGATGCTGGTGCCGGGTTCGAACCCCGGGTACGGAGAATGGAGGTGTATGCTCATAAAAGGCTCCAGCAGAAAATTGACCTCCGCGCCCTTGCCCTGCATTTCCTTTTTCATAAAGGCCGTCACTTTCGCCTGAAGCGGCGCGATGTCATTTTTGTCTTTCAGCAGCAGAAAAGTGGTGTAGTTGGCATCCCAGTAGGTGGGGTTATCGTTGTCGTACAACGAAGAGAAAGACGCCAGCAGATCGAATTTGATCTGCGAATTGGAAGGACAGTCGGCCATCAGCCCCGTTACTTCGTAGTTACTGCTGTCCGTGCCGACCCGGACGATCTTGCCGACTGGATCCGCGTTCCCGAAATACCGGCGCGCCGCCGACCGGGTCATCACCAGCTTGTGAGGACCGGAAAGCGCGGACCTGGGATCGCCCTCGACGAGAGGCATGCTGAACGCCAGAAAGAAGCTTGAGTCCGCGAACATAAATCGCTGTTCCTTGAAGAGTTTTTCCTGGTATTGCACGATCTCCTCCCGGTCCCCCATCCGGACGCCCGATTCTACCTCGGGGAATACCTGCTGGAAAGTGGGGGCGACGTGGGTGGACGTGAAATTGCCGGCCTGCATGTCCCCGCCGCCGCCAAAGCGATATTGCATGATCAGCCGCACGATCCGAGGTCCTTTGACCTCGAAATCGTCATAACTCAACTCGTGCCGGATGAAAAGGGCGATCACCAGGCAGCTCGAAAGGCCTACCGTCAGACCGAGAATATTGATGAAGGTAGAGAGTTTGTTCCTTCCAAAGCCGCGTATTGCGGTAAGCAGCCAGTTGCGAAGCATGGAAACAGCGTTTATATTTAAAAATATGTAATATCAAACCTGACTTTAAATTAGCCAACTCTCTTGCGAGACGTTAACCGCTCGACCTTTGTTACAAGCCGTTCAAATACTTATCGGGATAGTGGGAAACCTTTACCGAGAAAATACCCCCCTTTACCGCTCCCGGGCCGCCCGCCGGCGATCACCCCTTGACCGGTGCCGCGGAACGAACTAGATTTGAGAAAAATTGTAATTCAATGGACGAACGTAATATAAATCCAAGGCGTCCGGGCCGCACCTGGGCCGGGTTATTCCTGGTCGGTGTGGGGGCGGTACTCGTCCTGGATCAGATGGGATTTCCCCTACCGGACTGGCTGTTCAACTGGCATGCGTTTCTGATTGCACTGGGTCTTTTTGTGGGGTTCCGCCACGGCTTCCGGGGTGGTCTCTGGCTGATCCTCATCCTGGTTGGCGTGGCTTTCCAGTTCCAGGACTATTATCCCCAAATCGACCTGCACCGTTATATTTTCCCCGGGATCGTGATATTGGTGGGAATCATCTTTATTCTCAACCCCAACCATGGAAGATACCACTGGAAGGACGACTTCCGGATGCGGGACAAGGCGTGGAAGCAGGAGTGGAAACAAAAATGGGGAAATGACTGGAAACACGAATGGCGGCGGCATCGCTACGGTTGGCGGACGGGGGCCGATGCTACGATCCCCGTGAGTCCCAACCCTGCTGCCGACCCCAACGCGCCAGGCGGAACGGCAACGGGCGCGGGCGGCCCTGCGAGCGCGGCCGGCCCCGCAGGTACCGGAGTTCCCGGGGGCGCCGGACCCAACGCAGACGCGGCCTCCGGCGATCAGAACGCCGGAACTACAGGCTCAACCGGATCAACCGGCAATCCATACACCGGCCCGACCGGCCGCTTCAATTCAGGCTATGCCTCCGAAGACTATATCGACACCACCACTTTCTTTGGGGGTATCCACAAAAAGATCGTTTCAAAGAATTTCAAGGGCGGCGATGTCGTCACCATCATGGGCGGCACTGAGCTCGACCTCACACAGGCCGATTTCACCGGAACCGTGAAACTCGATGTCGTCCAGATCTTTGGCGCTACAAAGATCATCGTCCCCTCGAGCTGGGAGGTCCGCAGTGAAGTCACCGCGATCTTCGCCGGTTTTGAAGACAAACGGCAGCAGCCCGCATCCCATAACCCGGACAAGGTCCTGCTCATCGATGGAACATCGCTGATGGGCGGGATCGAATTGCGCAACTATTGACAAATACACCTTAATTCCTGAAAAAATATGAACTGGTACCTGTCAAAGATCATTTTTCAGATCATCTGCGGCGAAGGCAATCATACCCCGCAGTTCGACGAGCAGCTCAGGCTGATCGCCGCGCAAGACGAAGACGAAGCATTTACGAAGGCCTTCCGGCTGGGCGAAAGGGAACAGGACCGGTTTTACAACCATGAGCAGCAACTGGTGCAGTGGAAATTCATCAACGTGGCGGAGCTATACCGGCTAAGCGGCCTGCTCGACGGGGCGGAAATGTATTCGCGGATCCAGGAGACCGACGAACCCGAAGCCTACATCGATCTCGCCAACCGCCGCGCAGATCATATCCGCGAGGCCGGGACCCACAAAATGCTCGAGCTGCTTTAATCCGCGGCCCGGCAAATCGCCCCAGCTCACTTAACTTTATCAACTCGATGGCCAAATCTCCGTTTTCTTCGGGCAAACTGCTGACGATCTTCGTCTCCTGGTGGGCGATATGGGGCGTGCTGCAGACCAGTGTGCTGATCGGGTTTGGCCTCACGACGACGGACGCACTTTCGGACAGTTCGGTGTGCAACGTGATAACGGCCCTCGTCTGCGCCGCCATAGGCAACGGGATGCAGTATTATCTGCCAAAACGTGAGCGCTACTGGTATATCCTGCTCATCAGTCTTACGTTCAGTGGCATCATCACGGGCGTCTCGAAGGCCGTCCTCGTCCCGCTGCTGCACGGTCACGACGACCTCGTCGATTATGCGGCCTTTTTCTCACGCTCCTGGGCGGTGCGATTCGATATTACCTTCTTGCAGATCGGCTGCATGTGCATCCTCAGCGTACTTTGGTATTCTTCCGAGGAGGAGCAGGAGAACCGGCAGCGCCGCAACGACGCCGAGCGCCTCGCCAAGGAGGCGGAACTGTTCAAACTTCGGCAGCAGCTCGCACCGCACTTCCTGTTCAATAGCCTCAACTCCATCAGCGCCCTGATCGTCAGCCGTCCCGAGCAGGCGCGCAAGATGATCCAGCAGCTTTCCGATTTTCTCCGCGGCAACCTGCGGAAAGAGGACCAGCAATGGATCCCCCTCGCCGAGGAGCTGCAATATCTCGAGCTGTACCTCGAGATCGAAAAGGTCCGGTTCGGCCACCGGCTGAGCACGGAGCTGGACTACGCCCCCGAATGCCTCGAATACCGGCTTCCCTCGATGCTCCTTCAACCCATCGTAGAAAACGCCATCAAATTCGGGTTGTACGATACGACCGAAGGCGTCACCATTTCGATCCGTGCCCGCCTCGACAACAATTATGTACGCATCGACGTGATCAATCCCTTCGACCCCGAGACCTCGCGACCCAAGAAAGGGACCGGCTTCGGGCTGACCTCCATCCAGCGGCGGCTCTACCTGCTCTTCGCCCGGCCCGACCTCCTGGAGACCCATGTCGACGGCAATCATTTTATCACGACCGTCAGGATACCGACCAACCTGCCCGGCGCTGCGCCCGCGACCGCGACCGGCGCCGCGCCCAATATCGCCGCGCCCAATATCGCCGCCCCTCCTTCCGCGCCCGGCGCACCCTCCGCCGACTCATCAAAAACGCCACTCAACCTTCCATAATGACAGTATCTCCCTCCGCCCATCCCGTCACCGCCGTCCTCATCGACGACGAACCCCTGGCCAGGACCATCGTCCGCGAGTATTTGCTCTCCTATCCCGGGATCCAGGTCTTGCAGGAGTGCAATGACGGCTTCGAAGGCCTCAAGGCGATCCAGCAGTTCCATCCAGACCTGATCTTCCTCGACATCCAGATGCCGAAGATCAACGGCTTCGAGATGCTCGAACTTGTCGAAAATCCGCCGGCAGTGATCTTTACGACCGCGTTTGACGAATTTGCGATCAAGGCGTTTGAGACCCATGCGGTGGATTACCTGCTGAAACCGTTCAGCAAGGAGCGTTTCGACCGGGCGCTCCGTAAATGGCTGGACCAGCATGCCGAATCATCCTTCCATGACGCGGAAGAAGGCCCTGCACCGTCCCCGCAGCAATCCCTCCTCGATACGGCAGCAGAAACCCCGGCCCAGACGCAACGCGTCGTTGTCAAGACGGCGGGCAAAATCAAGATCATTCCCGTCGAGGACATCCACTATCTCGAAGCGGCCGACGACTACGTCAAGGTGCACACCCACAACGGCGCCTTTCTGAAGAACCGCACGATGGGCTATTTCGAAAAAGTCCTCGACCCATCGCGCTTCGTACGCACTCACCGTTCTTACATCATCAATATCCAGCAGGTGACGCGTATCGATCCGTACGAAAAGGACAGCCATCTGTGCATCCTTTCCTCCGGCGCGCAGGTGCCGGTGAGCAAAGCCGGGTATGTGAAGCTGAGATCGGTGCTGGGGCTTTAAGGTCAGTGGCCGAAACCCGCCACAAGGCGCGCAGGTGCATGTCCATGTCTCCCCATAAAAAAACCGCCCGAAGGCGGTTCCGTTACCTATTCAAAAAACCTCTCTTACTTGCTAAGTATGTCCTGCAGCGCCTGCCCGTTCATCCCCTCGCTGATCTCCTTGTCCAGCACCGTCCCCGACAAAACCGACGGATCGTAATGCCAGGTCACGAGGAAAAGCTGCGGCCTGTCCTGGCTCAGCGAATTGTTGAAATAGACAGGGTTGGGCCGTGCGAGCATATAGCAGCCGGGGCCGTCCTCGAATCCCTGGAAATCGGCGGCAGCCACCGACACCACGGCCGGTTTCGCGAGCGATGCAGCCGGAAGATGTTTCATGAGGCTGTCCATGAGCTGGATCGTCGCCACAAAACCGGCGGTCTCGCGCCCGATATTCTCACTTTGATATTGCTCATCGGTCTTATAATTGTCCCCAAACATTCTTAACCGCACATCCAGCTCCGCCCCGGAATACATCGCCTTCAACTGGCCGATGGCCGCATTCTTCTCCGCTTCCTGCACCGCCGCGGGCCGCACCGGGACCTTCAGCTTCCAACCGGCAATGATGCTGTTGACCATCGCCGTAAGTTCAGCGCTGGCTTCGGTCAGATATTCCTTGCGCGTCACGGGAATATAAGGCAGCGCCTTGCCGGTAGTGACGAGCCACATTTTCGACGAAGCGGTCCTTTCATTCCCCGCGCTCTCGTAATACAACGTGCCGCTGTCTCCCGCGGTGGGCACAAGCACCGTCAGGTAGTGCTGACCGTTGACGACCATCTGATCGAGCAGCGGGGACATATCGTTAGCCGTGATACTGAGATCGGCATTCTGTTCGGAAAAATGGCAGTCCACACCAAACTTCATTTGCACACCCGGGCTCTTCTTGCCCGAGAAATATACGCCATGCCAACTGGGATTGAAGACACCGGACCCGATGCAGGAGTCCCGAAGAAAATCCACCAGCGCATTAGTGACGTTCTTCATCCGCGAAAGCTTGCCTTTGCTGATGGACCCCTGGACGAGGTCTTCTTCCTTTGACCAGTCGGTAGCCCGCATCGCCGCGGTTTCGCCGACAATGTCGTTGCTGTGGATCGGCTCGGCGGAAGCAATGGCATTTTGACGGTTCGTGTCGTGATCGTTCGAAGTGAGGTCCTGTGCGGACGCGAGAATGGGGAGGAAACCAAAAAGAAGGTAAACCAGCGCGTGAAATTGTTTCATGAGGTCCAATTTTTAAAGGTGCACGAGAGGTTTTAGCGCAGGACCTGGAGGGTAGGGAGGCTTTCTTGGAAACTGGACGCGAGGCTTTCTTCGGAAACTGGACGGGAGGCTTTTTTCGGATACCGGAACGTGGGAATTTGACCCGGTTTAAGTATTTGTTAACAATTTTTGGGCCGAAATATAAAGTTCTGATTGTCAATGAATTTTCCCGGCAACTCGCGGGTCCCTTCTTCCCGTCGCCGGAAAATTTGTCCCAAAAAAAGCCCGCGACCACTACACCTCCTGGCCGATCCAGACCGCGCCCCCAATGCTATTGCGGCTCGCCCCGGTCACGGACGCGAGCACATTATTCTCTTCGCGCCACCGAAGCACCCCGATCAGCGCCATCACCAACGCCTCCTTGAAGTCGACGATCGCGGTCTCCGGCACCACCACTTCGACCCCATCCGCCACCAGCCGCTCCCGCAGACGAGCGACCAGGAATTTGTTGTGTGCGCCTCCACCGGTCGCCAGCATCCGGCCGGCCGCGCCCAGCCCCTCCACCGCCGCTTCCACCTGCACCACCACGTGCTCCACATAGGTCCGCAGCGCATCGGCCGTGCACAGGGCCGCGGCCCGTACGACCGGCAGCACCGTTTCCAGCCCGAATTCATTCCCAAGCGACTTCGGCCATCCCTCACCGTAATAGGGCAACGCGTTGAGGCGCGCGAGCAGCGCCGTGTCGACGTGGCCCGAAGCCGCAAGCTCCCCGTCCCGGTCGAAGGCAAGACCGGCGTCACCTGCCAGCTCGTTCAATACCCGGTTCGCGGGGGCCACATCGAAGGCCACATGTCCCTCCTGCCGCGAGATATTCGCGATTCCCCCGAGGTTAAGGAACAGCCCGAACTCAGGCCATAAGAGTTTTTCGCCGATGGGCACGATCGGTGCGCCCTGCCCGCCCAACGCCACATCCATCGCGCGCAAGTCGCTCACGACGTTGATCCGCGCCGCCGCCGCAATCGCCGCCCCATCGCCCAGCTGCGCTGTCATCCGCCGCGCCGGTGAATGAAAAGTCGTATGGCCGTGGCTTGCGATCAGCTGGACCTGGTATTCCAGTCCGTGGGCGGCAACGAAGGCCAGCACCTGCTCGCCGAGATAGCGGCCATACTCCGCGTGCAGGACCAGGTATTCCTGGGCCGACAGCCGCGTCGCTCCCGCCAGTCGCTCCCGCCACTCCGCGGGGTAGGGCCGGCATTCGGTATGCTCCAGTTGAAATTCCCAGGTTCGCGGCACCGCGGCGGCAGTGGAAGCCCGCTCCTGCAAATGCACGCAGGCGATGTCCAGCCCGTCGACAGAGCTCCCGCTCATGAGTCCGATGACTTTGTAAACCATGGGCGCAAAATTAGCCTCAAAACCGTCGTACCGCACCGGCAGGTTTGAAATATTTGGCGTAGGTTTGTCCCCGAAATGACGTCGTCATGGTCGTGAATCTATCCGAGAAATATTCCCTGCTCTGCGACTGGATCGGCGAGATCCGGGACCAGGAGGTGCAGCAGGATCGAATGAGGTTCCGCCGCAACCTGGAGCGCATCGGGGAAGTCGCGGCATACGAGATCAGCAAGGGCCTGGCATACGCCGAATCGGAAGTCCAGACACCT
>Ga0134125_10004992_pt1 | contig 15102 bp, 17 predicted proteins | sample KB31751_FD_96464 | JGI IMG/M metagenome (GOLD analysis project Ga0134125, IMG submission 96464) | Terrestrial soil microbial communities with excess Nitrogen fertilizer from Kellogg Biological Station, Michigan, USA - KB3-175-1 | ecosystem: Environmental > Terrestrial > Soil > Unclassified ... | reverse complement strand
GATCAGCAATATTCATTCAAAGGTGTTCCCGTTCCTGCTGTCGGATTATTGATCGCATCGTTTCCACTCATTTTGCATTTTGATTTTATGCCCGCTGTGAATAACATCATTATCAATAAATGGTTTTTGTATGTATCGATTATTGTGCTCAGTTATTTAATGGTGAGTAACCACAGAATGATGGCTTTGAAATTTTCAGACTTTACTTTAAAGAATAATTTACCAAAAGTTATTTTACTGGTTGTGGCAATTATTGCTGCGTTATTTTTGCATTGGATTGCGGTGCCGGTTGTTTTTATTATTTATGTTTTATTATCATTAACCCAAAAAAAAGTTAGATGAATTTTGTAGCCGAAATAAAAATTATGCCTTTAAAAGAATTGCTGGATCCGCAGGGAAAAGCAGTGTTGGTTGGCCTCGCCAACCTGGGAATCAAAAGTGTGAATGACGTAAGGATCGGAAAACATATTCAGTTGAATGTGGAAGCAAGTTCTGCAGAAGAAGCAAGATCAATTGCACAGGAAGCATCTGAAAAACTATTGGCAAATCCGGTGATGGAAGAATTTACGATTTCAATTAGCTAGTGTCATAATTAGTCCAATTATAATTAAAAAGTATGACTTAGCAAATCAGCACATTAATAAAATGCTCTATCTCGTTCCATCTCCAATAGGCAATCTTGCTGATATTACATTCCGCGCTGTGGAAGTTTTGAAATCGGTAGATTTAATTCTTGCAGAAGATACCAGGACTTCAGCTACTCTGCTTCGGCATTACCAGATTGATAAGCCAACGACTTCTTACCATCAGCATAATGAACATAAAATTCTCGATCATTTGATCAGCCAATTGTCTTCGGGAAAAACAATGGCCTTGATAACAGACGCAGGAACTCCTGGAGTTAGTGACCCGGCTTTTTTATTGGTTCGTGAATGCATCAAAAATGATATTAAAGTAGAATGTCTCCCGGGCGCTACAGCTTTCGTTCCTGCTTTGGTGAACAGTGGATTGCCAATGAATACTTTCTGTTTTGAAGGATTTTTACCTTTAAAAAAAGGAAGACAAACTGTCCTAAAAAAACTTGCTGACGAAGAACGAACGATGGTTTTTTATGAAAGCCCCATGCGGTTGGTAAAAACTTTAAAAGATTTTATCGAATATTTTGGCGCAGAAAGACAATGTTGTGTAAGCCGAGAACTCACAAAAGTTTTTGAAGAAAATAAGCGTGGTACTTTACAGGAAGTTCATGATTATTTTGATCAAAAGAATGTCAAAGGAGAAATTGTAATTGTGGTGGGAGGGAAAGAAGGAAAATAAAATCATGATTAAAAGTTGGTTTACTGTTTTCTAACTATAAGGCAAACAAAAAAAATTGTTTAATTTTAATGATGCTTTTAAAGGATGTAATAAATATTGATAAAGAAATAATGCATGGAACACCTGTATTTAGAAACACGAGAGTTGCCGTGCAAACTTTATTTGATTATCTTGAAGAAAGCTCACTCGAAGAATTCCTGGAAGGATTTCCTTCTGTTACACGGGAACAGGCAGAGAAGGTTATTGAAATTGCAGGTAAATTAATTAATTCTGCTTCTTTAGAATATGAAGATACTACTCGATGAGAATATTGATATTAAGTTTAAAAGATTCTTCGATACTAACTTGCATGAAGTATTTACAGTAAGAAATATGAATTGGTTTGGGATTAAAAATGGAGAGCTTTTAAAACTTCTTGCGTTACACTCTTTTGATGTTTTTATTGCCGTTGATAAAAATCTTCCATATCAACAAAATGTTACAACACTTCCTGTTTCTGTAATCATCTTAAACGTAAGGAGAAATGTATTGTCTGCAATTACAAAATTATATCCTCAAGTAGAGCAATTAATTTGTAAGCCTATTGAAAAAGATATCTTTGTTTTGAATGAACTTATAGAGTAAAGATTTTTCGGCAATCATTTGGTTTTTTTGTTTATTTTTTACGAAGTTTACAACCTTATTTTTAAATTATAATTATGAATAAAAGGCTTTCACTTTTTGTAATTTTTAATTTTGCATTTTTAATTTTTGTTGCAGCACAACCGGATCGATGGCAGCAAAGAGTAAATTATAAAATGAATGTAGATGTGGACGTGAGCACCAATCTTATCAATGGAACTGAGCGGTTAGAATACACAAATAATTCTCCTGATCAACTGGACAAAGTATATTTTCATCTTTACTGGAATGCATTCCGGCCGGGAAGCGAAATGGATGTAAGAAGCCGCGAGCTTGGACAAATATTGATCAATGGAAGACCGGATTGGGATTCAAGAGTGAGGGATCGTATTTCAAAATTAACTCCTTCAGAAATCGGTTTTCAAAAAATAAAATCTTTGAAGATGAACGGTGTGGAGCAACCGATGAAAGTTCATGGAACCATTCTGGAAGTAGATCTCACAAAGCCAATTCCTGGAAAAAGTAAAGTGAATTTTGACGTCGTTTTTGAAGCGCAGGTTCCCGTTCAGATCAGGAGAAGCGGTCGGGAAAACGCCGAAGGTATTCGTTACAGTATGAGTCAATGGTATCCAAAATTATGCGAGTATGATTATGAAGGCTGGCATACGCCGCAATATGTTGCGCGTGAGTTCTACGGGGTTTGGGGCAATTATGACGTTACCATAAAAATTGACAAATCTTATAAAATTGGCGCAACAGGAGTTTTGAAAAATGCAAGTGAAATTGGCTGGGGCTATGATAAGCCCGGGACAGAATTAAAAAACATTTCTTCATCAAAACGTACCTGGCATTTTGTGGGAGATAATGTTCATGACTTTGTTTGGGCGGCTGATCCTACTTATGAGCATATTGTAAAACAAGTTGATGGCGTAACAATTAATGTGATTTATAAAAAAGTGGATTCGTTGGAAAAAAACTGGCAGACTGTTGTTGACGCTGCAGTTGCAGTTTTGCCTTACATGGAAAAACGATTTGGGAAATATGCTTATCCTCAATATTCATTTATCCAGGGCGGCGATGGAGGAATGGAATATCCAATGGCAACTTTAATTAAAGGGCCAAGTCTTGGAACAGTGTTTCATGAATGGATGCACAGTTGGTACCAGATGATGCTCGGCTCCAATGAGAATGAACATCCCTGGATGGATGAAGGATATGCAAGTTATGCGGAAGGAGAAGTGTATGCTTATTACCGGAAAATGAAAGATTTAAAAGAACCGGAATCACTTCCACTGAATCATTCCGGAGCTTATCGCGGTTATTATTTTTTAATGAAATCAGGTTTGGCAGAACCGATGACAACAAACGCTGATCATTATAATACCAACTTTGCGTATGAAATAAATGCTTATTCAAAAGGCGAAATGTTGCTGGAGCAATTGGGATATATTGTAAGTGATTCAGTGCGCGATAAAATTTTGCTGGAATATTATAAACTCTGGAGATTCAAACATCCGAATCCAAATGACTTTTTTAAAGTAGCACAGGATGTGAGTGGAGTGCAATTGGGATGGTATAAAGAATATTGGTTGAATACAATCAAAACGATTGATTACAGCATTGATAGTCTTTGGGAAGATGGAAATGCTACAAAGATCCGGTTGAGAAGAATCGGTCAAATGCCTATGCCTATTGATCTCGAGCTTACTTTCAAAGACAGCACTAAAGAATTGCATTACATTCCAATGGATATGATGCTTGCAGGCAAGCCTGCAGAAAATTCTGAAAAAAGAATCGTTCATGAAGAATGGAATTGGACAAATCCGACTTACATTGTTGAGTTTAATCATCCTTTAAATCAATTGATCAAAGCAGAAATTGATCCAACAAAAAGAATGGCCGATGTGAACCTGGATAATAATGTTCTGAAATTGAATTGGTAAACGATTTAATAAATAGCAGGAAGAGCAATTCAGTTTACATTCAACAAACAAACAAAAAAGCTGAATTGCTATTTTCTTTTGTTTGTAATTTTCTATTTCAGAATCATCACCGGCAGCCTTGCATTTCTGTAAATCGCTTCAGAAATATTTCTATGGGTAAGCGAATATAAAAAGCTATACTCTCCCGGCAGTGCAATGATTAACTGCACTTCATTTATTTTTTCAAAATATAAAATCCCGTCAATAACATTGGCATCATCGACGTAATAAATCTGATGATGAAAATCCTTTAAATATGAATGCAATGCTTTTTCTTTCTCCATAAATTTCAAATCGGGATTTTCATATCTTTTTTTCGGATCTACGTTCAGCACCATTAATTGAACATGTTCCCATTGTGTTGTATGTCGAAGGCGGTTTAGTTTACTGAGATCATGTATTGCATCAAAATTGCATGGTACAAGTGCCTTTTGAACAGGTGTGTATTTATAATTTTTAGGAACAATTAAAACCCTTACAGGACTGATTTTGGCAATACTGATCACGTTTCCGGAAATCAAAGATTCATTTGAGTAATTAGCATTATCAATGCCAAGCAAGATCATTACAGGTTGCTCTGTTTTTACCAAATGAATAATACCCCGCAGAAGTGGTAGCTCAGTAATGGCAGTTTGTATTTTAATATTTGCGCGCGTTTTTTCTTCAAGCTCTTTGCATAAATAATTTAACTGGACTTTTTCGTCGGCCCTGCTTTTGTTCAGATAAGCTTCATCGACGTTTGCAAATTCGCCGCCCATTATTACGCTTTCATACATAGAAGTATAAAATGATCTTAACAAAATAATCCGTTCATAATTATATTTCATACTCCATTCAGCAGCGAAATTGACCGCATTTATGGACGCTTCAGTAAAATCCAGTGGTAAAAGCAGGGTTTTCATATAAAGAGTGTTAAAAAATCAGATTATTATTAATTCTGAAATACAGGCACTGATTGAATTTTTATGTACGAATTTAATAAAATCCGTTTGACTTTCAATAAAAAAATAGCTATAGATCCTTACCTGACAGCACAAATATAATGGATCAAACTGTGAGAATTAGTTTGTTATTTAACTATCAAGTATATAACTTTGTACTTGCGTTGATTTAAAAATATTTACATGTCTATTCCAAACCAAAAAGCGGAAACAACACGTCGTTTTACACATTTAGCATTAGAATTGAGGGATGGTATCCGCGGCTTTATGCAAGAAAAATTCAGAGAAAATAATATTGATCTGACCTATGAAATGCATCAGATTATGGCATGTTTATGGAACACAGATGGGATTAAGCAACAGGAACTGGCGGATCGTACTTTAAAAGATAAAGCGAGCATGACATTTCTCATCGATAACCTGACGAAACGTGGGTTAGTGAAAAGGTCAGATGACGTGAGCGACAGGAGAAGCAAACTGATTTTTCTTACCGCAAAAGGAAAACAATTGGGCAAAAAGGTAGAACCGTGGGTTGTTGAATTGTTTACAAAAGCGTCTAATGGATTGAAAATTAACGAGATCAGAACATGTATAAACACTGTTGAGAAAATGCGAGATAACATAAAAAAGTGAATTGAGGCTTTAACAGAATAAATATTGCGTGTATGCAGGAAGAGTCGTTGGTGGTGTATGGATCTAAGCGGGTAATCATAACGTTCACCGCAGTAGTTTGCGCGCTGCTTCAAATTATTGACACCACTATTGTAAACATTGCTTTGCCAACTATGCAGGGAAGCCTTGGCGCTTCGCTCACAGAAATTACATGGGTGATTACAGCTTATGCAATTGCCAATGTCATTGTCATGCCTTTAACCAGTTGGTTGAGTCAACAGTTCGGGCGCCGTAATTATTTTGCTGCATCCATAATGATCTTCACTTTTACATCGTGGGCTTGCGGAAACGCCACGAGTATTGAAGAACTGATCATTTTCCGTTTTATTCAGGGCATTGGTGGTGGTGCATTATTGGTTACCGCTCAAACGATTATTACAGAAAGCTACCCAATAGAAAAAAGAGCAATGGCACAGACGATTTACGTGCTTGGTGTAATTGTTGGCCCTACGCTTGGCCCTCCGCTTGGTGGTTATATTGTAGATAATTATTCGTGGCCCTACATTTTTTATATCAATATTCCAGTGGGTGTGTTGGCAACGTTGCTTACGCTTCAATTTGTAAAAAGTCCAAAATTTGCAGAAAAAGTGAGCGCAAGAAACGTGGACTGGTTGGGGATTGCCTTACTCATTATTTCGGTTGGCTCTCTTCAGTTTATTCTCGAAAAAGGGCAGGAAGAAGACTGGTTTAATAGTGCCTTAATTATTTCATTGTCAGTAATTTGTTTTTTTGGTTTTTACTTTTTTATATGGCGGCAGTTGGTTTATAAGCATCCGGTGGTAGAACTAAGGGTTTTTAAAAACAGGAATTTATCCATTGGAAGTGTTCTGTCATTTGTATTGGGCTTTGGATTATTTGGTTCTACGTTTATTATTCCTCTTTATACACAAACCATCATGGGTTGGACAGCATTACAGGCTGGAATGCTGATGATTCCCAGCACTGTTTTTACAGCGATCATGATGCCCTTTGTAGGTAAGATGATGGAGCGAGGCGTTCCTTTCCGGTTGTTGATCACATCAGGTATGATCATCTTTTTTATCTATAGCATGATGGCATATAAAGTACTCACACCCAATACAGGAAGCGATGCTTTTTTCTGGATTTTGGTGATTCGTGGTGTTGGACTTGGCTTGCTTTCGATTCCCATTACTACACTGGCTCTGTCTACTTTGCGGGGCCAGGAGATTGGGCAGGGAGCAGCGTTATCAGGTATGTTGAGACAATTGGGAGGGTCATTTGGTGTAGCCATTATTTCCACTTATCTCATTCGGGATAACCAACTTCATCGCAGTGACCTGGTAAGCAAACTTTCGGTTACAGATCCGAATGTTCAACAACATATTGAAGCTTTGAGCAGAGGCTTTCAATCTAAAGGAACGCCTTGGGATATAGCACATAAGATGGCGCTTCAATTGCAGGACAGACTTGTAGATATTCAGGCTACTGTGCTTTCCTATATGGATGTGTTTCTGTGGATTGGAGTGATGTTTTTAGTGTGCGTTCCGTTTGTTTTAATACTTGTCAAAAAATCAAAAAGAAAAGTTGATTTGGCACATGTAGGAGAATAAGATTTTTGTTCCTTGCTTCCTGATTTGTTTTCATTAAACGTTGTTGAGTTTAGCCATTTTGAAGAATAAATTTCTCCTTAAAAAACTCCTCTTCAAAAATTTTACTTATTTCCCAAACTCTCGGCCTCAAGCCGCTCTCATGAATTTCTTTTGAAAGATCTCCGCCCTTCAAACAAATTAGTCCGGTAATTTTTTTTGGCTGATCCACGGGTTTTTTTTTCAATAAAGGTTTGCTCCAATACCATAAATCTTTTAACGGGGCTACCGCCCTTGAAACAACCACATCAAATTTTTTGTCTTTGATTTCTTCTGCACGAATATGCTGAACCGTTATATTTTTTAATTCTATTTCGGAAGCGATTGCATCAGCTACTTTTAACTTTTTTTGAATACTATCTACCAAATGAAAATGAACATCAGGAAAAAAGATTGCCAGTGGAATGGACGGAAAACCACCACCAGCACCCAGATCCATAATGTTGTAATCTGCAGGAAAATCAAATTGAGTTGCAATTGAAAGAGAATGCAAAACATGATGTTCATAAAAGTTGTCCATATCTTTCCTCGAAATCACATTGATCTTTTGGTTCCAATCTTCGTAGAGCTTTTTAAGCGCTGCAAATTGTTGCAATTGTTTCCCTGTAAAATCTGTAAAATATTTTGTAATGATTTCCATAAGTGTTTATAAACTTCGTCAAAACTAACGTTTTATTTATCTGCCTTTTTCAAAATGAAATCCACCCTATTTGTTCTTTTACTGGAAACAAAAAAGTACCACTGATGTGCAAGTCATTAGCAAATATTTTTGAAAATAAAAGCAAGGAGTTATGTTGTTATTAAGAAAGACAAACATTTTAAAAAAAGAAAAACAAAGTATACTGGAAAACATCCTTGCCCGATTTTTGTAATTTCGCAAATACATAATGGCAAGTGAAAGAAACAATTTGATATGGCGGTATTTTTTGCAACAAAAAGCGTTGTTTCATAGAAATTACCGGCTTTTTATGGTGGGGCAAACATTGTCATTGGTTGGTACCTGGATTCAAAGAATGGCCATGATGTGGTTGGTTTATCGGCTTACCGGTTCTGCTTTTTTACTTGGCGTAGTTGGCTTTTGCGAACAAATTCCTATTTTTTTAATTGCTCCTTTCGCAGGTGTTTATGCCGATCGTTGGAATAAACACAAGGCCCTTTGCCGCATTGAAGCATTTGCGCTGGCACAGGCGTTTTTGCTTGGTTTGCTCACCCTTTTTAATTTGGTTGATATCTGGCATATCATTGTATTGAGTCTTTTCCTTGGTGTGATCAACGCTTTTGAAGTACCTATAAGACAATCGTTTGTAGTTGAGATGGTAGAGCGCGACAAGGAATCTCTTTCCAATGCCATCGCTTTAAATTCAACAGTATTCAACTTATCCCGTTTGATCGGGCCGTCCGTTGCAGGAATTTTAATCAGCGCTGTAGGTGAAGGCTGGTGCTTCATGGCAAATGCTTTGAGTTATGCCATTGTACTGGGAAGTCTACTGATGATGCGGCTTCCAAAAAATATGATTGCAAGGGCAAAAGAAGCTCAAATCATTAAAAAATTGAAAGAAGGTATTTCATATGTAAGAACAAACAGGATGATGTGGTCGTTGTTGGTACTCCTCGCAATTGTTAGTTTTTCCAATGCATCTTTAAAAACATTGGCTCCGATCTTTGCAAAAGATGTTTTGCATGGCGGCGCTCATACGCTTGGTTTTTTGATGAGTGCCGCGGGAGTTGGGGCTATTTGTGGTGCTTTATTTCTTACGAAAAAAAAATCAGTTTCTTTATTGAAACGTATTGTGTCTGTTACCGGAATCTTATTAGGTGCCGCAATGATTTGCTTCGCGATCTCGCGTTCACTTCCTCTTTCACTTTTTTTTATTGCAATAGCTGGCCTTGGGCAAATGATGCATACAGCGTGTACCAATACGCTATTGCAACTTCATGTAGATGACGATAAACGCGGCAGGGTCATGAGCTTTTATACCGTTTGTCTGCAGGGTACAATGCCTTTTGGAAGTTTGCTGGCCGGCACTTTCGCCGGAATTACCAGTGGGCCTTGGGCAGTGGCATTTATGGGCGCATTTTGTCTTTTAGGAACACTTTTTTTCAAGGAAAGAAATATAAGAAAACGATTAAAAGCGGTTAGAAAACAACAAAGCCTTTCACATTATTAATATGACTAACTCAAAATTACTCCTCATTTACCTCGCTCGATGAATCCTCGTCTTTTATCTCCAGTTTTAAATCCGGGAAAAAAGCAGCAATCAGCAACACAACAGAACTGAGAATCAGTAAATACAATCCGTATTGTTTTTGGGGACAATAAGTGTTGTAACAAGAAGTAAAAATTACATAGGTTTTTAGTAAATAACCAATGTTTAGGGCAGCAAAAAAAATCAATGTTCTTTTCGCCCATATTTTATTGATAAAAATTAAAGCAAGAGAAGAAATTGCGAAGAAAATAAATACCTTTCCCGGCCTGCCATACATATTTTGTTCAGAAAAAAAACCGGTAAAAGATTTATGTAAGTCAGGATAGTAGGCCCAGGGAAGAAAACAACTGATCGCTAATAAAAGACACGCAAGAAAACCGGTTAGTTTGTAATATTTCATGATAGAATTCTATAAAAATCGAAAATTTTTTTGTTGCAATGTTATGCCATTTTCTTTATTCTATAGACTTTAGAATTCCCCCTGATATTTTTATAAAATAATGAAATAGAAAATCTCGTTATTTATTGCTTAACTGCTTCTCTTTGCAAAAGAAATTTAATTCTAATTTAAAGAACTTTTCACCGGTCGCAGAAACGGCTTTGTTCGTCCTTGTGGCGAGTAAATGATTCGGGATTATAGCAGATTTCGAATCAGCTAATTCAGTTCAATTACCTCACAATTTTTAATATCTTTTCCATCGATCGCGAATCGTATGAGCGTTCTTACTTTATGCCATCCCTGTTTTCCTGCTGCTCCGGGATTCATGTGAAGACAATGTAATTTATCATCATACATCACTTTTAAAATGTGCGAATGCCCGTCGACAAAAAGTTGTGGCTTGTGAATTAAAATTTCCTTTTTTGTGTCCGGATTATATTTCGGCGGATAACCACCAATATGGCGCATCATTACTTTTACTCCTTCACACATGAAAACCAATTGTTCGGGATAAACGCTTTTGATGTCATAACCGTCAATATTTCCATAAACTCCGCGAAGCGGTTTGAAAGATTTTAATTCATCAGCAATAACAGAACTCCCGAAATCTCCTGCATGCCATATTTCATCACAGCTTTTAAAATGTTGAAAAACAGACGGGTCAAGATAATTGTGTGTATCAGAAATAAGGCCGATTCGTGTCAAGAGATTTTTATGCGAATTTACTATTCAACAAATGAAATTTGCCTTTTGTTTAATTTCTATTGTTAAAAACAAAAATTCCTTTATTTATTCGTTTACCGGAACATAAAAGCTTTTTCCGGTGCTGTTTTTATTATGTTATTTTCCTTTTCAATTAACCTCAATTTTAAAGGCAAAATAAATTATTTTTGCGCCCTTATCTGAAAGAAACGATTCACATGACAGAGGAAGAAATTTCAATTCAGGAGCAGTACGAAGATGTTTTGAAAAACGGTAACGAAGCAGAAATCCACCAGTTTCTGAACGAACAAAACATCAGCGACGTTGCTGAACTCATTTATGAAAATGAAGACAGAGAAATAGAAATTTTCCTGCACCTCTCCCTGCATCGTGCGATCGGTGTTTTCAAAATTCTGGATCATCCTACTCAAAAAGATATCATAAAAAATCTGCCACCTGCAAAAAGTGCGGAATTGTTGAATGAAATGCAGCCGGATGACCGCACTTCGTTTTTTGAAGATCTGCCAAATGAAGTGGTGCGCGAACTGGTAAAAACTTTAAAACCTGAAGAAAGAAAGATCACCTTATCTCTTCTTGGCTATCCTGAAAATAGTGTGGGACGCCTGATGACGCCGGACTATATTTATGTTTACGAATACAATACGGTTGCAGAAGTTTTAAACATTATCCGGGGAGTTGGAAAAAATACAGAAACCATTGATGTCATTTACGTAATCAACAAACATGGGGAATTATTAGATGATATTCGCATCCGCGAATTTATTCTTGCCTCACCGAATACGAAAGTGAGCGACATGATGGATGGCAGATTTATCGAATTAAATGTAAATGATGACCAGGAAGCAGCTAATGAGGTTTTTAAAATGAATAACCGTGTGGCCCTGCCGGTTGTAGACGATTACAATGTGTTGCTCGGCATTGTTACCATCGATGATGTGTTGTGGGTTGCGGGTGAAGAATTTAGTGAAGACGTGCAGAAAATTGGTGGTTCGCAGGCTTTAGACATGCCTTACCTGGAAACGCCTTTGTTTACTTTGGTAAAAAAAAGAGTTGGTTGGCTTACGATACTTTTTTTGGGCGAAATGCTTACTGCCACAGCAATGGCGTATTTCAACAGCGAGATGGAAAAAGTAATCATCCTTACCAATTTTATTCCGCTAATTATCAGTACAGGCGGCAATAGCGGCACACAGGCATCTACTTTGATCATACAGGCGATGGCTTTGGGAGAAGTTTCTTTGCGCGATTGGTGGAAAGTAATGCGCCGTGAAATAATGTCCGGGCTAATGTTAGGTACCATGCTTGGTATTGTAGGCTTTTGCCGTATCGCTATCTGGAGTTTTTTGATGCACGAGCAAATAATTACTTCATACAGTTATGGCGAACATTGGTTTTTAATTGCACTAACTGTTTGCTTTTCTTTGGTAGGAGTTGTCCTGTGGTCGTCATTAATTGGAAGTATGCTTCCAATTATTTTAAAAAAATGTGGTGCAGATCCTGCTTCTTCTTCTGCTCCATTTGTAGCGACGCTGGTAGACGTTACCGGCCTGATCATCTTTTTTAATGTAGCGTTGGTCACTTTGAGAGGAACGTTGTTATAAATGTATTTTGTTGAAAAGCAGCTTTCATTAGCTCACGGCATAATTTGGTTACAAGTAAGTAAAGCAATAAATAAACTCGATTCCTATTTTAAAAGCAAAAATATCCTTCGTTTTAGTGAAGGATATTTCTACTTTAAGTTTTTCTGAATAATACGTCAGGCGGGTTCGTGAACACCTTCCCTGATCTCTTCCAACAATTTTCTGTTAAACGCATCTAAGTCTTTTGGACTCCTGCTGGTAACAAGACCTTTGTCAACTACTACTTCTTTATCAAACCATTCTGCCCCGGCGTTTTTAAGATCAGTGCGAATCGATGGATATGAAGTCATTTTTCTTCCTTCCAGCAAGCCGGTTTCAATTAAGAGTTGTGGTCCATGACATATCGCTGCAACAGGCTTTCCGGATTCCATAAAATCTTTTGCAAAATTTACATACTCTTTCTGAATACGCATCTTGTCAGGATTAATAACACCGCCGGGAATCATAAGCGCATCGTAATCAAATGGATTTGCATCTGCTAAGTTTACATCCACCGGCAATTCTATTGACCAGTGATCATGATTCCATGCTTTTACTTTTCCCTGTTCTGTGGATAAAATGTCAACTTTAATACCTGCATCTTCCATTGCTTTTTTAGGACTTGTAAGTTCTACTTCTTCAAAGCCATTTTCCGTAATAATGGCCACTCTTTTCTGATTATTGTCTTGCATAAAAAAAATATTTTTAGAATGAATGAATAAACCAATTAGCACAAGAAACGTGCTAAGCAGCCGCTCTTAAATGAAAAAGAAATCATGATGAAACCATTCCACAGTTATTTGAGGAGTGATTATCCGGATAAACAAAAAAGTTATTTAAAAATCACAAATCCTTATCTTAGTTTTTTTTACAACTTCTTTTATGGCATTAAGCAGAATTTGGGCGGCCTTTATCATTGTTGCATTCCTGGCTGCAAGTTTTCAATGTATTTTTATTAAAGGAAACACAGATATTTATAGCCGGATGGTGGTGGGCAAATCAGGTGATACATCACACACAAAACTTATAGATACTACTGCCATTCCCGCCTCTGTTTTTACTCTGTTAAAAAATGGAAAAACCTACACTGATGGTACGACAAAGTACAGCAAAAATGCGACCGGCGAATACATTAGTTATTATGAGCAACATGCCGATGGAGTAATTGCGACAGCAAAAACAGCAGTGGATATTTCTATAAACCTGATCGGAATTATGGCCTTGTTTATGGGATTCATGAGCATTGCCGAACGAGCCGGCGGCATCAGGCTCTTATCGAAGATCATTGGTCCTTTTTTCTCAAAATTATTTCCTGAATTACCACCAAATCATCCGGCTATGGGCCATATGGTAATGAACTTTTCAGCCAATCTTTTGGGCCTGGACAATGCCGCAACGCCATTTGGGCTTAAAGCAATGGAAAGCCTGCAGGAATTAAATCCAAACAAAGATACTGCTTCTAATTCGCAGATCATGTTCTTGTGTCTGCACGCATCCGGTTTGACATTAATACCGGTAAGTATTATCGCCATTCGCGCTTCACTAAATGCGTCTAATCCTACTGATATTTTTATTCCTTGCATGATTGCCACGTTTGCTGCTACCATGACGGCGATGCTCGTCGTTTCTTTTAAACAAAAAATAAATATTTTTCAGCCGGTAATTTTGTTATGGGTATTAGGAATTTCAGCAGTCATGTCCTTAATGGTTATTTACTTGAAATCCTTGAATTATACTGGCGTGCAAACCTTCTCAGGCATTTTAAGCAACGGACTTATATTAATGATATTCTTTGTGATCATTGTGGGTGCCTTATATAAAAAAATAGACATTTTCGATGCCTTTATTGACGGAGCAAAAGGCGGTTTTGAAATTGCAGTAAAAATTATTCCATACCTAGTAGGCATGTTGGTCGCTATCAGTCTTCTGCGCACCAGTGGCACCTTTGAAGTAATTATTGACGGCATGAGAAGCTTGTTTTCGGCTCTTGGAACGGATACCAGGTTTGTTGCCGGATTGCCAACTGCATTAATAAGACCATTAAGCGGAAGCGCAGCCCGGGGAATGATGATTGATACCATGACGACTTATGGCTCGGATTCTTTTGCAGGAAGTTTGTCTTCTATTTTACAAGGAACATCCGACACTACTTTTTATGTGGTTGCCGTATATTTTGGCGCTGTGTCTATAAAAAATACACGATATTCAATTGGCGCAATGCTGATTGCAGATTTGGCTGGTATTATTACTTCAATCTTTTTGGCTTATTTGTTTTTTGGAAATACCGCATGAACAAAGATTTTAAGTCTTTTTACAAGTTGATTGAGCGGTATCACAATATTCGACACGACGCAACAATTTTGTAGACGCTGTTGATAAATAAGATGACTTCTATTTCTTACCTTTAAGTTTCAAATTATTTTCGATGTCTTTTCAATTTATATATTTCGATGAAAAAATTTTGGGTGGAAAACCAATAATTAAAGGTTCGCGAATAAGTGTAGAATTTGTCCTGGAGTGGATTGCATCCGGTGGCACGATTGAATCATTGTATAAAGAATACGCCTATTTGCCTAAAGGGTCTGTGGAAGAAGCAGTGTTATATGCTGCCCAATTTACAAAAAATGAAATATTAATAGGAGAACAGATTTCAAAATGAAGAAAACGATAAGTTTTTTCGCTGATGAGAACATTCAGGAGGGTCTTATCGACTGGTTAAAAGAAAATAGTTTTGAGGTCTTGGGAATTCGTTTAGAAAATCTTTATGGATTGAACGATGAAGCAATTATTGAAAAGACATTTTTAGAAAAAAAAGTAATTATTACTCAAGACCGGATTTTGGAAATTTGATTTTCACCAGGAACTTACAGTTTTATGCCGTTATTTTTCTAAGACCTGGCCATCATGAGGCTGACTTTCATATACCTACTCTTAAAGTCATTTTCAATCATTTTTTCGATAAAATTAAAGAAGG
>Ga0134125_10004991_pt1 | contig 15106 bp, 14 predicted proteins | sample KB31751_FD_96464 | JGI IMG/M metagenome (GOLD analysis project Ga0134125, IMG submission 96464) | Terrestrial soil microbial communities with excess Nitrogen fertilizer from Kellogg Biological Station, Michigan, USA - KB3-175-1 | ecosystem: Environmental > Terrestrial > Soil > Unclassified ... | reverse complement strand
CTGCAATAACCCAACTCGCGCATCATTTCTAAATCGTGCTCAACACGTTCTTTTAAACGCTTGGCTTCTATAACTCTACCATTGTCATTAAAATACTGAACCTGCGCCATCATATCATCCTGTATCTGAATCATGGCTTTTTTCATGGTTTCAGGTGCCGTTACATACATGTTAGCAGGATAAACTATGTATTCTTTAAAAGCTTCTATTTTTTTACCCGATCCGGTATCAAAAGTTTGTATGCCTTCAATTTCATCGCCAAAAAAAGAAACACGTAAGGAAAAATCGGCGTAAGAAAGATTAATATCTACCGTATCGCCAACTACACGGAAGCTACCCCGAGAAAATTCTTCGGTAGTACGCGAGTATAAAGCCTGTACTAATTGGTGTAAAAATTTATTACGACTAAGGCGTTGCCCAACTTTAATATCAACTAAACTCTTTTTAAACTCCTGCGGGTTACCTATACCGTATATACATGATACAGATGAAACTACAATAACATCTCGTCTACCCGATAATAAAGATGAGGTGGCGCTTAAACGCAACTTCTCAATTTCATCGTTAATGGCTAAATCTTTTTCAATAAAAGTACCTGTGGTTGGTAAGTAAGCTTCGGGTTGATAGTAATCATAATAAGATACAAAATACTCAACCGCGTTTTCAGGAAAAAACTGTTTTAACTCGGCATACAATTGTGCCGCCAAAGTTTTGTTATGACTAAGTACCAGGGTAGGGCGGTTAACCTGATTAATTACATTGGCTACCGTAAATGTTTTACCCGAACCCGTAACGCCCAAAAGCACTTGGTCTTTTACATTGTTTTTTAAACCTGCCACAAGTTCTTTAATGGCTTGTGGTTGGTCTCCGGTTGGCTGATATTCTGATGTTAGTTTAAAATCCACGGGGCAAAGTTAAGCTCAATTGAGCTAGTAAAAAAGATTTATATTTATTAAAATTTAAAATGGAAGATCTTGAGTTAAGATATAAGCAATTTCAAGAAAAAACAAGTTGCTTAAATGTAATAGATTCAATTTATACAGTTTGGGCTCTGATGAATAATTTCCAATTTGATATACCACTTCCAAATGATATACAAATAATAAAAGAATCAAGTATAATTGAAAGAAGATTAAATAGTGCGAATGAATGGGAGTTGGAATTTATTTTAAAGGAAATACTAAAAAATGGATTGTTGGGTAGTAGTCAATATAATTTGAAGGAAAATAGATTTTTGTCTGGTTTAACTCAAAATTGTAGATTCCTTGAAGATAATCTATATGCAGCTCTAAATATTAATGAAAATGAAGAAATAATATTTAAATATACGTTTAACCAATTCCATAGACAATTTGTATGGCAAGAACAAATGAATTTGAATTCTATATTATATAGATACTATAAAATTTTTAGCTACTTAGATTTAGACAAAATAATCGAAAACAAAATAGGAATGAAAACCTTTGATATAATTCGTGTCGGGTTTTACTTAACATTTTGTTTTTTTAAAAGATTTTTTTGGGAGTTGCCATTGAAATCTGGAATAACATCAATAACCAATGAAGCGCTGAACAAATTTATAGGCATTTTTGCAACTCAATATGATGATTTAAGGAAGCAGTTGATTCAAATGAATGATTTTGATCATGAGATGTTTTATAAATATACCCCTCTGCGTGGAAATCCGTTAATAATTTTAAATGATAAATTATATTGCCCAATTGTTACGTCATTTGTTTGGCAGTACACTTCGGGGTTATATTACAGAATGTATAATGAAGAGGGGTTTAGTAATGCGTTTGGAAAATCTTTTCAAGATTATATTGGATTTATAATAAATAAGGCAATAGGTAAAGAATTCAAATTAATTCCTGAGGCAAAGTATATACAAAATGGAGACACTAAAGATTCTATTGATTGGATAATAGAGGATGTTAACTCGTATTTATTTATAGAATGCAAAACAAAAAGATTGTTATTTACGGCAAAAACTGAATTGAAAGATGATGTAAGCCTTAAAAAAGAGTTAGATAAAATGGCTAGTTTTATTATTCAATCCTATAAAACTATTTCAGATTGTAGAAAAAGTCTATATACCAACTTAGAATATAATAAAAATAAAAAGGCATTCCTTCTAATATTAACTTTAGAAGATTGGTTTATTAGTAATAGTCTGTATTATTTCAAGCTTAGGGAAAATGTTATTGATAAGATTAAAGAATTGGGAATTGATGAAAGTATTGTTAACGATATTCCTTTTTTTATTAATTCGACTTCGTTCTTCGAAAAAGAAATTCAATTAATATCTCATATTGGCATTTCGTTATATTATACAAAAACTTTATCCGGCGAAATAAGTGAGGAAAAGAAACAATTTACATTCAAATACTTACATAATGAAGATTTTTTAAAGGAATTTAAATTTTAATCTATCTGAACCAGCCGCCGCCCAATTTGTATTTAAAGCTTTAGGGTACAAATACAAAAGGTTACCTCATACTACTTAAAAAATTAAAAAATTAGAGTTTGAAAATCTTCCTAAACCAAACCGGCACGGGCAGTGCTTTGGTTTACTTTCCTCTCCTTTTTTTTACTTTCCTTTCTTTTTCTTTAGTTTACTCTTCTTTCCTTTGTGTACTTTCCTCGGGAGGAAACCCCGAGTAAACTTAATTTTAACGGAAAATCGCATGTACAGGGCTTTGTGCCGCGTTGCAACAATTTATCCGGGTTTATGCGCTAATTCAGGGTTCACATTGCCCACCGCAAATGTTGAATATAAGCCCGCCGTTTTTTATTAAATTAAGCTTAATGTGCTTTATGCCCTATAAAATTACAACGTAAGCTTTTTTACAAATGTACTTTGCGGCATGTTTTTTTAAATTCTTATGCCAAACAAAGTAATGTCGTCGGTTTGCTCGTTATCACCCTGCCATTTTATTAAAGCTTCGGCTATTAATTCTTTTTGTTCTTTCATAGAATGTGTTTGTACATTTTTTATGAGAGATAAAATATGTTTAGACCCAATACATTTATCGTGCGCTCCGCCAATTTGGTCTTTCAACCCGTCGGATGATATATACAGGCAATCTCCTTTTTTAAGGTCAATGGAACGATTAGTTATTCTAAACTCTTTACGGTTCGATTCACCAATGCTACATCTATCTTTTTCAAGCATAATAACTTCGCCATCTCTTATAATAAAGGCCTTCATTCTTGCTGAAGCATAAGTGGCTTTCATTAAATCTTTATCTATACAACACACTATCATGTCGGCCGATTCCATTAATTGCTTTTCGTGGTTTAAATGCGTTATTCTATTTAATTCTTTATTAATCATAGTTAATATTTTGCCGGGGTCTTCGCAACAAAACCTCATTACCCTGGTTAAAATATTTAAAGCCAAAATTGAAATGTAAGATGCAGAAACGCCATGCCCTGTGCTATCTCCTATAACAACGGTAAACTTATTGTCATTTCGTTCTATTTTATAAAAATCACCGCTAATTATTTTTCGTGCTTTGTATAAAAGGAAAGAATCGTTACAGGTTTCTAAACCTTGGTTATTACTTAAAAACGAACTATGTATGTGTTTTGCATAAGTAACATTTTCAAGTAATTCATTATCAATATTTTTTTTAGCTAACCTTAACTCTTCTTCAACTTGTTTTTGTTTAGTAATATCATAACGCACGCTAATATACTTTATAGGCTTTCCGTTAGCACCTATTACAGGCGCTATAGTAGCAATAACCCAATAATCTGTCCCGTCTTTAGCTTTGTTTTTTATTTCGCCCTGCCAAACTTTTCCTTTGCCAATAGTATTCCACATATCTTTAAAAACTGACGAGGGGGTATCGGGGTGGCGAATAATGCTATGTGGTTTATTTAATATTTCGTCTAAACTATACTTAGAAGTAGTACAAAAAAGTTCGTTTGCATGAATAATGTTTCCTTTTAAATCTGATATGGTTAACAAGGCCGATTGATTCATTATCTCAATGTGAGAAAATAATTCAGCCTCCGTATCAGACCAAGACGGCGAATTTTGAAAACGATTTTTAAGCGAAAGGAAAAAATTACCTAAGCTCTTCTCGTTTATTGATTTGGTTAAAATAGCTGACGATAAAAGCATAGGTAAAATTTTAAGTTTGTATTTATTGAAAATATTTTTTTGGATAAACTCTTCATTATTTTTGAATAACTATTTTTATTTTGTCAATATGATTATCCTGATTATCCGTTTCAGTATTAATTATCAGATAATAAACACCCGAAGCCAGTTGGCTAACATCTATTTGGTTACTGGTTGAGTTTATGGTGAAACCCAAAACTTCTTTCCCTAAAACATCTATAATTTTTATAGTTGCATTTAAATAGTTTTTGCTTACATCAACCATTAAATTATTTAAAGTTGGATTAGGATATACTGATAAGGAAGATGTTACATTAAAGCTAACCTTAGATATAGTGGAAAATTTGTAAGCTCCGTTTTTGTCAACTTGTTTTAAGCGATAATAAGAAGTGCCACTATAAGGTTTCTCGTCGGTAGTGTTATATTTTTGTGTTAAGGTGCTGTTTCCATTACCATATGCTTTTACAACGTTTACAAATTCAAATGCTATTCCATCTTTGCTGCGTTCAATTTCGTAATGGTCGTTATTTTCTTCGCTGGCAGTAGCCCAATTTAACGCTACAGTATTTTCTTTGGGTTTAGCAGTAAAATATAAAAAGTCAACAGGCAATGGTGTTGTTTTACTAAGAGGTGAAATGTGCAAAATAAATCTAGCGGCACTTGTAGTATCTGCTATAGCAAATGAATAGGTTGAAATACTATCTAAATTAGTTTTTGTACCGGTAACCAAATCTTCAAGCACCACAGCATAACCTGCAAATACACTTGACGAGGAGTCAATTGTAATGCTATAAGTGCCTGTTACTCCCACAAGTGTTTTTACCGGCACAGCAATAGCCGAGTTTACGGCAGGCATACTATTTATTGATAAATCCTTTTTAGTAGAATCTTGTGTGGCAATTCCCGGAACAAGCGTGTTCGAGCTGAAAAGTTTACGTGCATCTAAACTAGGGTCATAGGCGCTGGTAGCACCACTACCAAATTGTAAAACTGCTTCATCGCTAAAATTGTTTCCATTAATAGTTAATTTAATTGCATTAAATATTGATGTACTGGTTGTTTTTAAAAAAGTTGGGTTTGCTGCTATCTTACAATTTTCTGTACTAGTTAAAGCCGGACTTGCACCATTTGTTTGTACCCAAAAAGATTGAGATGAGCCAATAATATTGCTTCCACCATTGGTAGATACGCCACCTATCCAACTTGCATATTGCTGGTTGGTAGAGTTCCAAATATAAATGGCGTCATTAATATTAGTTTTTGTCCATGCCGGCGAACTCCAATCAATAGCAGACGGATAAGGATTACCAATCATTACATAACCATCTTCAGAAGGACCGCCACTACTAGGAGTATAGCTAACTGAAAAAGTGTGATTAAACGTAGTTGGCGGGCCAGTAACATCAAACGTTAAAGGCACAGGGCCAATGTAACACCAGTAACCTTGGCCGGGTACTATAGGGTTAGTTGAATTAGTAACTCCATTATATCCATTGTCGCAACTTCCTCCAACACTTTCATCATATGTATAAATAGAAACGAAAGAATTACTTGGGTTATTCGACCCCGGAAATCCGGTAGTATAAAAATCATCTTCCCAATCATTAATAGTAGCACCCGAAACCGGTGATGCTAAAAACCTCCAATCGGTTGGGCCAGGTGCCAAATAACGTTGCATGGTAATGTTACCTGCAAAATTCCCCAGTATGGGTGCAATGCGTGCTGTACCGTTTGCATCCGATATAAGAGTAAAATCGTAACCCGTTGTTGAAAAAGTACCTGCTGTGATAGTTAATGCACCACTTATTTTTTCATTTGCACTTAAATACGAACCTGCCGAATTATTTAAAGTAAGGTTTTTAAAAGCTGTAACTGAGCTTCCACCAATTTTTTGTGCGCTACTACCGGCCAGTGTAATTACCAAGCCCGAATCGACTAAGGTTCCGTTATTTACTAAGTCTCCGTAAAAAGAAACCGCAACCCCACTATGTATGGTAAAATTACCTGCATTGGTAAATTGTTTTTGTGCCCTTACCGACAACGATAAAAACAAAAGTGTGCTATATGTAATTATTTTTTTCATAATCTATTTTATAGCAAGATTCATATTAGTTACTACAATATCTGTGTTATCTATATTGTTTTCGCCCCAAATTTCTATATAGTCGTTAGGTGCTAATGATACTGTACACGATACAGCTAGGGCAGTTTGATCGGTCGAACTATTTGATTTCACAGACATCTCCGATTCAGATAATTTCACCCCGTTTTTAGTAACATAAAACGAATAGTTTTTACCATTTCCTCCTGATATGATACACAAAGAACATATAACCAAAAACCTTCTTGTTTTTGTGCCTGTATAAGTTAATCTATTATTAGTTGGCGAAGTGACTCTAAACAAACTGGCACTAGTGGTTGTGCCCGCAATTTTGGTAGGTGTGTTTGCAGATGGAAAATTAGTAGTTGCCGATGATGAGATATAAATATTACCAGATGACACATCATCTTTCTCTGTATTTAAACCCGTAGCTTCTACTTCCCATGCGTTAGAAAAAGTTCCGTTTATGTATGTGCCTGATCCAATAAACATAACTACTTTAATAGACCCTGCCGTAAGTGAAGTAATGCCTGAAATACTAATTGCCGTTGCGGTATTTGCTGAACTTACTAGGCGGTCGCCGCCAAGTATTTGAATAATATTAAAAGTACCTGTAAATGTTTCGTACGTGTTATGATTTGAGACATCCCAAAGTGTATTATTTAAAACCACATTATTATCATTTTGAAATGTAATGCCATTTGTATTTGCAAAATAGGCCACATTAGCAAAGTATACTGTGCCACCTACACCTTGTATGGTGCCTACAGTGTTGCAACCTATAAAATAACAATTCTGTACTAAAAAATTAACGTTAGCACCACCGGCACTTACATTAAATATTTTTCCGCTTGCAGCTACTAAAGTTAAATAAGAAAGATTGCCAACATTCGAGCCCGTAAATAATTCCGACGAGCCTGTGTAAACCAATTTATCATTTGTAGCATCATCTCCTTGTATGCTACATCCATTTAAATCAATTTTATTCGATACGGCTACTGTTCCATTTATCTCATAAAGAGTTCCTGCTGCTAATGTAATAACACCCCCAACCGGAGTAGGGAAATCGGAAGCTGATTTTACAATAACATAATTACTTCTCGATGTTGATGTGCTAATTGATAACCATTTTGTACCATTCCAAAAATAATAGCCGTCTGTAACACTTCCTCCGCTACTATATACTAACATACCTGCAGTAACAGTTCCACTTAGTGGCGAAGCAGAAGTTAAACTTGTTATAGTTACTCTTGGAGGAAGAAATCCTTTGTTGGTGCTTTCAATTTCCAGCATTGAGTTGCTGTTAATTGTATTTGGGTTATCACCAATTTTTACTTGCGCTTTTAAAGTAGTAATGCTCGCAAAAAGTAAAGTTAAACTAAGTACTATTTTTTTCATGACATTTATTTTTGATTATGTTTTTATACATAACAAAAGTAAACTAGCACTAAAGGCTTTAAAATAGCTGAGATAATGAAAATAATGTCAATTGAATTATGACAAGAAAAAAAATGACAAAAAAATTAAGCTAAATGATTGTTAATAGCATAATGCGTAAGCTCTGCATTATTTTTTAAATGCATTTTTTCAAGCAAACGATGACGGTATGTGCTAATAGTAGCAGCACTTAACCCTAGCTGATTAGCAATTTCAGATACTGCCATACCTGAGGCAATAAATTTTAATACTTGCAACTCTCTATCAGAAATTAGCTCATGATCTTCTTTACTAGCATCATCTGAAAATTTTGAAGCAAGTTTTTCTGCTACCGATGCTGAAATATATTTTCGACCTCCTATAATTGTTTTTAGTATGGTAATAAATTCGGCAGCAGGACAATCTTTCGAAACATATCCATTTCCGCCTGCTTTCAAAACACGTATGGCATACTGGTTTTCCGGATGAATGCTAAAGAGTAAAATAGGGGTCTTAATTGCTTCCGCTCGCAACTGCTTTAAAACCTCAAGGCCGCTTTTTTCCGGCATAGCCATGTCTAAAATAATAATATCCCATTTACCGGTACGTCCTAATTTTTCAGCATCCTTGCCATTACCAGCTTCTTTAATTATTGCTGTAGGAAATTCGTCAACAATAATTCTAATTAAACCGGCTCTCACCAGTTCATGGTCATCTGCAATTAAAATATTCATATAAGTGGTAGTTTTAATTTTATACTAGTTCCTTTATTTAAAGCTCCTGTTACGCTTAATTCTCCTCCTAATAAAACAGCTCTTTCTTTCATTCCTAAAACGCCAAAGCTTTTTACTTTTTGTGTTGGCTCATTTTTAATCCCGTTTCCATCGTCTGTTATTTCTAAATAAAATGATGTTTCATCTTCACGTACTAAAACGGTTACTAGTTTTGCTTCGGCGTGTCGGGTAATGTTTGTTAACGACTCTTGCACAATTCTATAAACGTTTATGCTAAAATTATCGTCAAATTTTCTTTCATTAATTTTTGATGTAAAGTGGCATGGAATGCCGGTCTTTTCAAAAAAGTCATCACATTTCCATTCAAGGGTTGCAATCAATCCCAGGTCATCAATAATGGCAGGTCTTAAGTCAGCCAAAATTCTTCTAATGGTTGCAATTAGTCCATCGCTAAACTGAAGCATCTCTTTCAATTTTGAAACAGTTGCATCATCTGTATTATTTTGTTTACTAATAATCCAACTTATATCCATTTTAAGTGCAGTAAGCTGCTGCCCAAGCTCATCATGTAATTCGCGCGAAATAAGTTTTCTTTCCTCTTCCCTTACGTTTTGTATGTGATTAGAAAGAGCCTGTAGCTCATCTTTTCTTATAATAATTTCCTGCTCTGCAAGTTTTTGTTTTGTAACATCATGGGTAACCCCATATAAACTAACAGCTTCACCATTTGTATCAAAGTTAAATTGAGTAACTGTATAAACATATCTTATAGACCCATCTTTTCGTACAATGCGATAATAGTAACTGCTAGGGATTAATGTATTATAAGAGTTTTCTAAAATTTGCAATACCCTTTTCAAATCCTCCGGATGAATAAATGATCTCCAAGTTTCATACGATTGTTTGTTTTCTTTTGGTGAAACTCCATATATCCTGCAATTCTCATCCGACCATAAAACCCCTCCGCTCTCAAAATCAAATTCCCAGTTGCCAACATGTGCAATAGCTTGAGCCTGCTTCAATCTAAACTCACTTAGTTCTAGTTTATTCTTTATTTCAATAAGGTTACTGGTAAACTCTGTTAAGCGCATTTCAGCCAGTTTGTTTTCTGTAATGTTTCTCGAATAACAAGCTGTACCAACTACCTCACCCTCATTATAAATGGGGTAAAAAGAAATCTCTGACCAAAAATCATTAGGGACATTAGAATGCTCAACTTCGGTAAACGCTTCACCCGAAAAGGCCCGTTCGTAAAAAAGTTTAAATTTTTCTTTTTGCTCATGGCTAAATCCTACAGCTAATACATCGTTTCCTTTTTCAATTATTTTACCCGACATTAACGTAACTAAATCATCAAAGGCCTTATTGGCAGTAATTAATTTGAAATTCCTATCAACACTCCACATCAAATCTGATGTGTTATTTATAAGTGCTTTTAGGTTATCATGGTTAAACGCAGTTTGTTTTTCAATTAATTTTTTTTCGGTAACATCTCTATAATTCGAAACTATAGCCTCAATGTCTTTATCATGCAATAAGTTAATGGTAGTTCCTTCTACACATATATAGTTGCCATTTTTATGTATGAATCTATTTGTACGCTTAACAGCAACACCCGGGTTATTTAGTATTTTCTCTAAAACAATTTTTGACTCCTCCATTTGCTCAGGGTGCATAATAGAAGAGCTATGTTTGCCAATTATTTCATTCCCCTTAAGCCCGGTAATCCTTTCAAATGCGGGACTTACATACATTACATTTCCATTTTTATCAACAAGGGAAATAATATCGTCTGTTTTTTCTAGAATAGTACGGAAACGTTTACCGTTTTTTTCTAATAGCTCTTGTTGAATTTTAAAATACGTTCTTAAACTCCTTGTATATTTTTTATATAAAAAATAGCTAAGTATAAAAATTGCAGTGGCTGAAATAGCAACAAATAGTATACCTGTAGCAATCTCTATATTTTCAGAATTACTGATGCTTTCGGTATAATTTAATAATATAGTGTTAGAAAAAAACACCCATGCTACGCCAAAAAGGCAATATATAGAACTAATTAAGAGTGAATTTCGTAAAACTGATTTCATTAATAAAAATTAATTAAATCAAAAGTAGATAAGAGTCTTTTTTTTAATGTGATTTGCATCACTGCAAAAAATGACTTTTATCATATATCCGCACCATTGTAAAAAATGTGGGAAGGCTGAAAAATAAAAAAGCAAGTCGATTTAAAATTGACTTGCTTAACTAAGTATCCGCAAAAGCTATCAACTTGAACCAATTAAACAAGTTTTTAGCTAAAATGGACGGGTTGAAATATATTGAGTGGGATAAAATATATTAGAAATCATGAATGTTTAGTTTTTGTCAACCTTAACATATTTTATTAAACTTTTGTAAAATCGTGTTCCATATGATTCATTCCTGAAACAGAGTGCTTAATAACATTCCAATCTGACACGTCAATCCAATGCTTGCTGTTTTTGTTAATGGCGAACTGCCTGTAGAAATTATAAATAAAATACGTAAAATATTTAACGAAATTCCTTCTGCTAAAGATTAGCGATTTTTATTCTTTACTAAGTTTTAGCATATAAGCCAAAAAATCTTGAGTTGAAAATTCACCCTTAATGTTGTTCCAGTAAAAGCACGAAATAATGTCTTCGCTATCCTTTACTTTATCATTACTTACTTTAACCACCACCATTGGTGGAGATTGGGATTTTAAATTAACTATATCTCCAACTTCAATTTTTCTGTTTGCCATTAGGTAGTTGTTTTAAGTTGTTTAAGCTTCTGCCGCATTTTTATATAAATTTCCGTTCTGCATTAATGATTCAGTTAGCTGCAGTAACTCTCTTTCGAGTGCTTCAATGTTTTTAGCAAACTCATCCTTTATCTGCTGATTGAAATTCCGTATATGCTCCGGTTCATACAAATTATTTAATACAGCTTTCTCCATCATTTAAAATATTACTTTAAAATAACCACACTTTACAACAAGTATTTTTTGCAAAAAAAACTACCTGAATATAACTCCAATTACAAAGCCTATAATAATGCCGCATAAAAGAAATTCCCACTGTTTACTGTAATATAAAATTTTATGCCATAGCTATACTTTTTAAGATGAGTGATAAAAGCTATTAGAATATAAAGAGAAGCCCATGCTACAAATTTTATAACATGGGCCCGGGATATATATAGGTTGTTTGTCAGATATAAATTGCAAAATTTTGTGCCAATTAAATGGTTTTATGTTTTTGCAGTTTGAAAATTTATTTGGATTTATTTTTTTCTTTAGCCGGCATTGTACCATCCTGATTGATACATTCTCCATCCTTTAACATTATTCTATTTCCATCTTTAGTTAGTATAGTGCCATCAGGCTTAATTGTTGCTCCATTATCAAGCAGTATGTCTGAGGTTATTGGATTATCTTGATAAATAACCACTATTACCCCGTCTTTTATTTTTGCGCAATAACTACTCCCAAATGATTTAGGGTTATTGTTTTGTGCAATTATATTTAAGCTTAAGACCAATGCTATAGCGGCCCAGATTATTTTTTTCATTTCCATCTTTATAAAAAAATAATGGTTGAGTTACAAGTAGCTCAACCATTATTAAATAACTTATTTCTACTTATGACTTAGTTGGTTTTTAAGTATGAATTATATATTAAGCAACTTTATTTTTTATCTGTATTTGTTTTTAAGCCCCATATTTCAACATGTGATTTTGCATCTTTGTAATTAGGAGGAGTTTTATATACAAAAACGATTTTTTTGAGGTTACGTTCGCCTCCATTTAAATTAACTATGCTACTTTCGCCAGGGGCTTTAATAGAATAATTTAGATTTACCATCTGATTATCACCACTTTCATAATAAATCTCTGTACTAATTATATCAATTGGGGCATTAGCAACTTTAAATTTTATAGAAGCGAAACGATTAGCTCCCATAACCATAACTTCCTCTTTTTCTGTTTTAAAATCAACAGTAGTTTCACCTATTTTATGCCATCCTGTTTTATCACTCATTACTACTTCTGTTTTTTTTTGCGCTAACATTGCGTTACTGCATCCTATTATGGCAAGCGCCATTACAATTACTATTTTTTTCATTTTTAGTTTAATTAACTTGTTAATAATAACGTGTGATAGAAAATATTGTACCATATAGAGAACAATAAAATTCAATCTTCAAATCAAAGCTTTGGGCAAATTTTAAATCGTTATGAGGAAAAAATTTCTCATTTTATGTACTTTATTTTTAAGGTGGTGATTGGTGTAAAATAATAGAAAGAGGAATTTTATCCTCAATAATTTGGATTAAGCACAAATTAGTTATGGCATAGTGCTTGAATTATTATTTTATCTAATAAACTAAAAATACCATGGCAAAATATTCTAAAAAAGCACAGGAAAAAGTAGAAAAAACAATGCATGAAAGAAAAGAGGGTACTTTACTAAGTGGTTCGGGAAAAAAAGTTACCGGCAAAAAACAAGCTATAGCCATTGGGCTTTCGGAGGCGCGTAAGGCAGGCGCTAAGGTTCCGAAAAAAAAGATTTAATATTTATAAAAATGAAAACACAAATTAAGCATGTAGCATTTGTATTTATTTTATTAAGCGGGGTGTCGAACTCTAAAGCTCAAATATTCGGTGGCGGGGTAGTTGGCGGGTTAAGTACAAGTGCTGTTAAAATAGAAGATATAGGCAATAAGTTTACCGATTTGATTAAAGGAAACGATGTGTATGGCTTTGAGGTAGGTGCATTTGCAAAACTGCAATTAAAACCTTTTTATGCAAAAGCTATGGGATTATATAATTTTAATTCGGGAAATGTAACTTACCAAACGCGGGATGATAACGGAGTGGTTACAAACCATACAAATAATTTTTCTTTTCAAAAATTTGAAGTACCACTGATGGCAGGGTTTGAAATTGGCATACTTGGTATAGAGGCCGGTCCTGTTTACAACTACCTTATACAATCTACCGGTAATTTTGACGCAAATAATGTAAGCATACAAAGAAATGGAATTGGGTATCGTGTGGGTGCTGTTGTTACATTAGGATATTTTTTAGCGCATGTAAGTTATGAAGGAGCCGCTTATTATTCATCTAATGTTGATAATGCAACATTTAAAGAGCCTTACAAACTTGTTTTTGGAATAGGTGTTAAGGTTGGTAATAAAAAAGAAGAGTAAATTAGAATTACAGGAATTAATGTTTCCTAAAGGAATTTTGTATGACCCTGAAAATACTGATTTCCGAACCCCTGAAATTAATGAAGTAGTTTTTGCAATGACTGAGATAGCAAGGGATATAGAGCGAAAAGATAAAGGGAACTTAATTGATTTTAACATTAAGTCCCCTTTGGTATCCGGAAAGGGACTCGAACCCTCACGCCTTGCGGCATACGCCCCTCAAACGTACTTGTATACCAATTCCAACATCCGGACAAAAACCTAAATAAATATAAACAAAAAAACCGTCTTTTTACGAACGGTTTTTTTGCAGTAAGTAAATTACTTATTATTTTTTTGCAGCTGGTTTTGCAGCGGCAGCAGCAGCAGCCGGAGCGGCAGCAGCAGCGGCTGGTTTTGCAGCAGCAGCAGCCGGAGCTTCTTCAACCACAGCACGAGACATGTTAACACTAACAACACTAATGTTTTTAGGGTTTAACAACTCAACACCATCAATTTTAATATCGCCAACCGATACGCCTTTACCAACTGTTAAGTTTGTAATGTCGATATCAATTTGACCAGGAAGTTTATCAGCTAAACCTTTTACTTTAAGCATACGCTGTTTAAAGTTTAATTTACCACCCGCTTTAACACCTTCACTTTGTCCTTTTAATTTTACAGGCACGTTCATTACAACCGGTTTACCCGCAACGATTTCTAAAAAATCGGCATGTAATAATTTGTCGCTTGTTTTATGGTACTGCGCTTCTTGTAAAACCGCTTTAGTTTTTTTACCGTTAATGTCAATTTCAACAAAACAAACTTCAGGTGTGTAGATGATGTGTCTAAAAGCTGTTTCATCAGCACTAAAGTGTACTTGTTCTGTTCCACCGTAAAGCACGCAAGGCACTTTACCTGTGTTACGCAAGCTAGTTGCGTTTACTTTCCCTACGTTCGCACGAGGCGAACCGCTCAATGTTACTATTTTCATTTTTTGTTTTTTTGTGAGTGTTTCAAAAGTCCCGTTTACCTTTTACACACTCTGATTTTTTTTATTTTTTGCGGGTTTAATTACACTATAAAATTTGAACTGATAGATTCGAAATGTTCGATGTTATAAATTACTTTGGCAAACAAATCGGCTACTGAAATTACTTTTATTTTGCCGTGAGATACGTTTTGCGGAATAGTGTCGGTTACAATAAGTTCGGTAAGTTTTGAATTTTGAATATTTTCATGTGCTTTACCCGATAACACACCATGTGTACAAACAGCACGTACGCTAAGTGCACCACGTTCCATCATCATATCGGCAGCTTTGCAAAGTGTTCCGCCGGTATCAATTAAATCATCAACTAAAACAATGTTACGTCCTTCAATTTCTCCAATGGCAGTCATGTGGTCAACTACATTAGCTTTAGTACGCTGTTTGTAGCAAATAACCATATCGCATTTTAAATATTTAGCATAAGCATTGGCACGTTTGCTACCGCCCATATCGGGCGCTGCAACCGTTAAGTTT
>Ga0134125_10004990_pt1 | contig 15108 bp, 10 predicted proteins | sample KB31751_FD_96464 | JGI IMG/M metagenome (GOLD analysis project Ga0134125, IMG submission 96464) | Terrestrial soil microbial communities with excess Nitrogen fertilizer from Kellogg Biological Station, Michigan, USA - KB3-175-1 | ecosystem: Environmental > Terrestrial > Soil > Unclassified ... | reverse complement strand
TCGCTGCACGACGCATTCCACGCCGCCACGGGTTTGGACTTCAACCGCGCCGGCGTGCCCTTGCTCGAAATCGTCTCCGCGCCGGTGCTGCATGGAGCCGCCGAAGCGGTGGCCTACATGCGCACTGTGCACACGCTGGTGCGCTGGCTCGGCGTCTGCGACGGCAACATGCAGGAAGGCTCGTTCCGCTGCGACGCGAATGTTTCCGTGCGTCGCGCGGGCGATGCCAAGCTCGGTACGCGCACCGAGATCAAGAACGTCAATTCGTTCCGCTTTGTCGAAAAGGCCATCGAATACGAGATCGAACGCCAGATTCGCGCACTCGAAGCGGGCGAGACCATTGTGCAGGAAACGCGCTTGTACGACGCCGCGGCGCACCGCACCCTGCCGATGCGCAGCAAGGAAGACGCCGACGACTACCGCTATTTTCCCGACCCCGATTTGCCGCCGCTCGTGGTGTCCGACGCCGACATCGCTGCCGTGCACGCGAGCTTGCCGGAATTGCCGGACGCGCGTCGCCGGCGCTACGTCGAAGCGCTTGGATTATCCGATGGCGACGCCGCGCAACTGTGCGCCGATCGCGCGACGGCGGATTATTTCGAGGCGGTTTTCGCGGCGCTCGGCGACGACGCCAAGCTCTGCGCCAATTGGATTCTCGGCGAGCTCGCCGCGGCACTGAACACGGCCGGCTTGGCCATCGAAGCTTCGCGCGTGGAGGCGTCCGCGCTCGCACAGCTGCTCGCGCGCGTGCGCGACGGCGCGATTTCGGGCAAGATCGCCAAGGATGTGTTCGCCGCGATGTGGGCGGGCGAGGGCGATGCGGATGCCATTATTACCGCGCGCGGCCTGCGTCAGATTTCCGACAGTGGCGCGCTCGGTGCGGCAGTGGATGCGGTGCTCGCGGAGTTTCCCGCGCAGCTCGCCGACTATCGCGCCGGCAACGAAAAACTGTTGCAGTTCTTCGTCGGCCAGGCGATGAAACGCCTGCGCGGACAGGCCAATCCGCAACAACTCAACGCGCTGTTGCGCGAAAAACTGAAAATATAAACTTGTGGAAAAAGCAAAATGTCAGCACTGATCTGCGGTTCGCTCGCCTACGACACGATCATGGTTTTTCCGGACCAGTTCCGCAACCACATCCTGCCGGACAAGGTGCATATCCTCAACGTGTCGTTCCTGGTGCCGCGCATGCGCCGCGAATTCGGCGGCTGCGCGGGCAATATCGCCTACAACCTGAAATTGCTCGGCGACGATCCGATTCCGTTCGGCGCGGTCGGCCAGGATTTCGGCCCGTATCGCGAGCATCTCGAACGCTGCGGCATTCGTCTGGATCATGTGCTGGTCTACGACGAGCTGTTTACGCCGCAGTGTTTCATCACCACGGACATGGACAACAACCAGATCACGGCCTTTCATCCGGGCGCTATGCTCAATTCGCACGAGCATCACGTCAAGGACGTCGAAGGCGTCACCTTCGGCATCGTCGCGCCGGACAGCCGCGACGGCATGCTGCAGCACTCGCGCGAGTTCGCCGAAATGGGCGTGCCTTTCATCTTCGATCCGGGCCAGGCGATGCCGCTGTTCAACGGCGAGGAGTTCCGCACGTTCATCGAGCAGGCCGACTACGCCATCGTCAACGACTACGAATCGCAACTGCTGCAAACGCGCACCGGCTGGGGCGCCGAAGACATCGCCAAGCGCGTGAAGGCCTACATCGTCACCCAGGGCCCGCGGGGTTCGACCGTCCACGTCGGCGGCAAGATCTACGCGATTCCGCCCGCGCAGGAGCGCCGCATCGTTGATCCCACCGGCTGCGGCGACGCCTATCGCGCGGGACTCATCTTCGGCCTCACCCGCGGCATGGACTGGCCGACCACCGGCCGCATCGCCTCATTGATGGGTACGCTCAAGATCGAGTATCCGGGTACGCAGAACCAGCGCTTCACCTACGCCGAGTTCGCCGACCAGTTCCGCCAGCAGTTCGGCTACGCGTTGGATTGAATCAGGCCGGATCGCGTCCCGCCTAACCCTCCGATCCGGCGCTGGGTTATGCTTGAGAACTTGAGGTTGCGGCCACCGACCCGTTTCGAGGTTTGACGCGCATGGCTGATGTTTTCGTTTCTTATGCCCGTAGCGACAAGGCGCGCGTCGTGCCGCTGGTGGCTGCGATCGAGGCCAAGGGCTGGTCGGTCTGGTGGGATCCGGAGATCACGCCCGGCCAGGAGTTCGACGACCAGATTGATGCCGAAATCGATGCCGCGAAAGCGGTGCTGGTGGTGTGGACGCCGACTTCGGTGGCGTCGCGCTGGGTGCGCGGCGAAGCGCGCGAAGCCGCCGAGCGCGGCATTCTGGTTCCGGTGCGCTTCGAACAGGCACGTCTGCCGATGGATGTGCGCGCTATCCATACCACTGACCTGGATGGCTGGAATGAGGATTCCGCGAGCGCACCAGCGCAGGAATGTCTGCGCGCGCTCGGTGCGATGATCGCGCGTGCGCAGGCGGCGCAATCCGTGAAGACGGGCAAGGCTGCGGCATCGGCGACCGCTGCCAAGGATTCCCCGAGTTTCACGATCTGCGTGCTGCCCTTCAACAACATGAGCGGCGATCCGGAGCAGGAATACTTCAGCGACGGCATCACCGAAGACATCATCACCGACCTGAGCAAGATCTCGGCGCTGGCGGTCAGCTCGCGCAACAGCGCCTTCATGTACAAGGGCAAGCAGGTAGACATTCAGAAAGTCGCGCGCGATCTCAAGGTCAGCCATGTACTCGAAGGCAGCGTGCGCAAGGCCGGCGGCAGGGTGCGGATCAGCGCGCAGTTGATCGACGGCGCCAGCAACAATCACGTTTGGGCCGAACGTTACGATCGCGACTCCAGTGACATCTTCGCGTTGCAGGACGAGATTTCCGAAGCGATCGTCAAGGCGCTGAGACTGCGGCTGCTGCCGGAAGAGAAAAAGGCGATCGTCCGGCGCGGCACCACAAGCGCCGATGCGCACGATCTGTACCTGATGGCGCGGCAGATTTATATCACCAATCAGGAGGCCGATACGCGCTCTGCACAAGCGATCGTGCGCATGTGTACCCGCGCCACCGAAATCGATCCGAACTACGCACAGGCCTGGGCGCTGATGGCGATGGGTTACCGGACCCTGCGCAACCTGGGTGCGCAATCGGACGACGGCATGACGGCTGCGGAACGGGCGCTGGCGCTCGATCCCGACTTGGCCGAGGCGCATGCCGTGAAGGCCTACATCTTGTTGATGAGGGGCGACACCGATGGCGCTGCGGCGGGGATCGCGGTGGCGCTCGATCTTGACCCGGAATCCTACGAAGCCAATCGGGCCGCGGCGCGCCTGAATTATCAGCTCAATCGGTTCGAAGACGCCGTCCGACTCTACGAAAAAGCGGGGAGTTTGATGGAAGCGGATCTCAATTCCGCAACAATGCTGATCAGTTGTTACGCGGCTTTGAAGAATGCCGCCGGCATGCGCCATGCTGCCGAGCTATCGCTCAAGCGTGCCGAGGCCATCCTCGCGCGCGATCAGCACAATTCCGGCGTTGTGGCCTACAGCGCTCTTGCGCTCGCGGCCTTGGGCGAGGGCGAGCGTGCCAAGGCGCGCATGAATCGCGCGCTGCTGATGGATCCCGAAAATTTCAATGCGCGTTACAACTTTGCGTGCGCGCTCAGCCAATATCTGAAGGACAAGAAGGCCGCCCTGGAAATGCTCGACTCCGTGTTCGCGACGATTTCGGATGCGTTCCTGCCTTACGCCAAGGCCGATCCGGATTTCGAATTCCTGCGCGACGACCCGCGCTTCAACGCAATGGTCGCGGCAGCCGAAGCGCGTCTTGCCGTGAAGGGAACAACGGTCACGTCCCCAGCGTAAACGGCGTGAAGTTCGTGCCGCGGTCGTAGTAATCCTCGTTTTCCGCGCGCTTGAGCGCGGCGACGACGCGGTAGGTGAGCGGGGTGGCGAGAATTTCCCACACCACTTTCATCACGTAGTTCGATCCCATCACGATCAGCACCATCTTCGGTTCCCACACGCCGAGGAACGCGAGCGGATAGAACACCAGCGAATCCACGCCTTCGCCACAGATGGTGGAGCCGACGATACGCGTCCACAGCGCCTGACCGCCAGTCCACAATTTCATTTTTGCCAAAGTATACGAATTGACGAATTCGCCGCAGAAAAACGCGGTGATGGATGCAAGCACGATGCGTGGTGTTTGGCCGAAGATGGTCTCGTAGGCGGCCTGGTCGTGCCAGCCTGCGGCGGGCGGCAGTTTCACGACCACGGTGGCCATGATCGAGGCGAACACCAGCGCCGCCAGACCCGACCAGATCACGCGCCGCGCGCGTGCGTAGCCGTACACCTCGGTGAGGATGTCGCCGAAGATGTACGAGATCGGAAAGAACAACACGCCGGCGCCGAACGTCAGTTCGCCGATCAGCGGCAGATGCACCTGCGCGATCTTCGCCGGGCCGATCAGGTTCGAGCACAGCAGCACGCAGACGAAGGCGCCGAGGATGAAATCGTAGTATTTGTATGTGCGCGGCGGGGTGGCGACATTCATGGGCGAATCCGGAAAACGCGAAGGCCGTAGCATGCCCGGCGCAGGCGGTTTTTGCCAGCGCGCCGGTGTAGACTGGCTCCGTCCAACCGGGGAGAAACGCCATGACGATTGCTGCGAAATTGCTTCGGTGCCTTGTGTTGTTGTTGCTCGGCGCATTTGCTGTCGGTCAAGCGCAGGCGCAAGCCACGCGCACCTGGATTTCCGGCGTGGGCGACGACGTCAATCCATGCAGCCGCACCGCGCCGTGCAAGACCTTTCCCGGCGCGATCGCGAAAACCGCCGCTGGCGGCATCATCGACGTGCTGGATCCGGCCGCTTACGGCGCGGTCACCATCACCAAGTCGATCACGCTGGAAAGCGTGGGAAACATCGCCGGAATTCTTGTCGCTGGAACCAATGGCATTACGGTGAGCGATGCCAGTAGCGGTTCGCCGGGCAAAGCGATCGTTGTACTGCGCGGGCTGTCGCTGGATGGCGGCCCGCCTGGCTCCAACAGCTTGGCTGGCGTCCGTTTTATCTCCGGCGGGCAACTGATCATCGAACATTGCGACATCGGTAATTTCACCGGCGGCGACCCGAACGGCTTCGGTATCGCTTTCACGCCGTCGTCGGCTGCGAGCCTCGTCGTGCGTGACAGCACCATTCACGACAACGGTGCGACCGGATCGAGCAACGGCGGCATTCTCGTTAGCCCCACCGGCAGTGGATCGGCTACCGTGACCCTGGACAATGTGCACATCGTGAACAACACCGGCTTCGGCTTGCAGGTGCAAGGTCCGGCGAAGTTGTCGTTGCGCGACAGCGTGATCGGCATGAACACCGGCAACGGTCTGATCGCGATCGGAGGCACGGCGAGTGCGAGTGCGCTGCTGGATCGGGTCACGATCAGCGGCAACGGCGCCGGAGGTGTGGTCGCGCAAGGTGCGGGTGCGTTGATCGATCTGTCCGATTCGTCCATCACCGGCAATCTGCAAGGCTTGCAGGCGTCGGGCGGCGGCAGCATCGTGTCGTTCGGCAACAATCGCAATTTCGGCAACACCGTCGACGGCGCGCCGAGCAAGACGGGTTCGCAGCAGTAGCGCAGGAGATTTCGATGCGACTTCCATTGTTGCGAAGCGTGTTTCTGTTGGCGGGGTGGCTCGCGCCTTGCGTCGTGGGCGCGCAGGCATTGTTGGGATCCGATTGCAGCGCGCTGACCCAATTGAGCGGCCAGCAGCAGACGATTGCGCTGAGTCGGCCGGCGGCAATCAATCAATGGATCGTGGTGAGCGTTGCCGTGAACAATACGTTCGCGCAATTCGACGCGACGAGCCCAGTGACCGACAGCGCCAGCAATAGCTACCCAGTCTACGACGCCGTGGCGATGGCTGGAGGCTCCGGTGTATTGGCGACGTTTGCGGGCCGCGCGACGAAGGCGCTCAAAGCCGGCGATACCATTACGATTGCCTATACCACGACCGGTTCGGCATCGGCGCAAGCCTGCGCGACGGCGACTTCATTCCCCGGTGTGTTGTTGCTCAGTGATCCCAGCGATGCGACGGGCGAGGCTTCCGGCAGCGGCACAGCGCTGAGCGTAACGGCATCCACCACGACGCAGTATCCGAGCGAACTCATCTACAGCGCATTCGCGTCGACCAGCACGCCGGGCGCAATGAACGCGCTCGCGCCGGCACAGGGTCTGGTTCAAACGTGCAGCGTCGATACCACGGTGTGCGTCGTACCTGCGTGGAATCTTGGTGCTACGTCGTCGGGTATTTCCGAAGGCGCCGATGCGAGCAGCGCGAATTCCGTGGCGTGGGGCGCGTTGTTGCTTACGTTTCAGAGTAACGACCGCATTTTTGCCAACGGCTTCGAATAGCCGCCTTCAGTGCGCGACCAATAGCGGCAATTCGCTGTTCTGGAACAGATAGCGCGTGGACCCGCCGAGCACCAATTGCGCGATGCGCGAGTGGCCCCAGGCGCCCATCACGATCAGGTCGGCCTGCATCTGGCGCGCGGCAGCGAGGATATTCGCGCCGTATTCGGACTTCGGCGCGAACGCGCGGATTTCCGCGCGCACGCCGTGACGCGCGAACCAGCTGCCAAGATCCAGTTGCGGCAGATGACGGGCACCGAGTTCGTCCGTCTGCGGCGTGCCGTCCAGCACTACGACTTGCGCGGCGCGCGTGAGCAGCGGCAGCGCACCGCGGATCGCCAGCATCGCTTCGCGGCTGTGGTTCCAGGCGACGAGGATGCGTTCGCCCAGCGTGGTCAATTTCGCGGATTCCGGAACGACCAGCACAGGTACGCCGGCGCCGAACACGGTGCGCGACACCGTGCCCCAGCCGGTTGGTGCATCTGGATTTAGCGTCGGCCGTTCGGCGACCACGAAGTCGCACCAGCGCGCGCAATGGCACAGGGCTTCGACCGTATCGCCCTGCGCGACCAGCCATTCGCCGTTGGCATCGTGCGCGGCGAGCAAATCCCGCCACCATGAGTTTTGCGCCTGCGCCTCGGAATACAAACGATCCGCCTCGTGGACCTGGAACACAACGGTTTCCGGCGTGCTGAACGCGACCGTGCCGAGCGGCGCCACGTAGAGTCCGTGCAAATAGGTGTCGAGGCGTTTGCACAGCGCGAAGGCCGCGCGTGCGGCGAGCGGTTCGTCGCGGGTTTCGCGCAGATGCACGAGTATGTCGTATGCGGTCATGGCGGTTTCTCCCCACGAGCTCGAACATTAGCTTAACGCCAGGCGCACAAAAGTTCCGCATCGGCAATGCGTGTTGTTGTGTGTTCAGGCCGCTTGCGCGAGACTGCCGGCGGTTCAACCACATGGAGAATCGTCATGCGCAGCATTCCCGTACTCGCCGCATCCGTCCTGCTCGCCGCATCGGCGCTGTATTCCGCGCGCGCCAGTGCCGCCGGCCAGATCGATTGCGAAATGCGTTTCAACCTGACCGGATGGGCCGCCATCTACAAGCACGCCGAAGGCCACGGCACCATCACCTGCAACAATGGGCGCACTTTCAAGGTCAATATCGTCGCCGTCGGCGGCGGACTCACCGCAGGCAAGTACAAGGTCGAAGACGGCAGCGGCAAGTTTTCGCAGGTGTACGACACCAACGAACTGTTCGGCAGCTACGCCCAAGGCGAGGCCAATGCTGGTGTGGTTAAGTCCGGCATCGCCCAGGCCCTGACCAAGGGCAACGTATCGCTGGCCTTGGCCGGCACGGGCAATGGCGTGAACATCGGCGTTTCCTTCGGCAAGTTCACGATCTCGCGCGCCCATTGATCTGAGCGGGCTTTGAACGAAAACGTGACGCTCGAGAGGGCGTCGCGTTTTTTATTGCCGCAGCGCACAAAAATCGCTAGGGTAGTCGCATGGGGAACCACTCCGCGGCTGCGCGCTATACCTTTGGCGAGGAGCTCGCCAACAGTCTCACCCACGGATTCGGGCTGTTGCTCAGCATTGCCGGCCTGTGCGGCTTGATGTTCGTTGCCAGCGGTGTGCGCGAAACCGCCTCATGCCTCGTCTATGGCATCACGCTGATCCTCGTCTACGCCACATCCACGCTCTACCACGGCGCGTGCAGAGCGGATGCCAAACAACTGCTGCGCACGCTCGATCACGTGGCTATCTTTCTGCTCATCGCCGGCACCTACACGCCATTCGTGCTGATCGCGATGCGCGGCGCCTGGGGTTGGAGCCTGTTCGTCGCAGTGTGGACGTTGGCCGCGGTCGGCGCGGTGTTCGAGTTGACCGCGTTGCGGCGCATGCGCGGCGTCATGATCGCGTTGTACATCGGCATGGGTTGGATAGGACTCGTCGCCATCAAGCCGCTGGTCGCCGCGCTGCCGACGCCAGGACTGTGGCTGCTGTTCGGCGGCGGCGTGAGTTACACATTCGGCGTGTTGTTCTATGTCTGGCGCGGCCTGCGTTATCACCATGCCGTGTGGCACCTGTTCGTGCTCGGCGGCAGCGTGCTGCAATACTTTGCCGTGTTGTTCTACGTCTTGCCGAAAACCTGATCGTCCGTTTGTCCTGGAATTGATTATCAGGAAATCAGGAACGCCAGCGCGAACACGCCCAGCATCGTGAAGCACAGCGCGAGCTTGGCCAGCGTGCCGAACAGCAGGCCGATCCAGGTGCCGATGCCGACGCGGGCGGCGCGATCGAGATTCTCGCCAGCCGACAATTCGCCGGCGACGGCACCCAGAAACGGCCCAAACAACACGCCGGGCAGGCCGAAGAAGAAGCCAACCAGCATCCCGATGCTCGCGCCCCACAGCGCGCGCGGGCTCGCGCCGACGCGTTTGGCGCCGAGGATTCCGGCGACGAAATCCACCAGCAAAGCGAATGCCGCGAGGATGCCAAGCAGGGTGAGCGTGAACGCGCCGATATGCTGAAAATGATCGGCCCAGGCCGCCAGCAGCATGCCGCCGAACACCAGCGGTACGCCGGGCAGGATCGGCATCACGGCACCGGCGAGACCAACCAGAATAAGGATTCCGGCGAGGACGAAGTACCCGGATTGCAGCAGCGTGTCGTTCAACGCACGCTCGCGCCGAGCTTGCGCGCTTCGGTATCGATCGCGAAGGCGTCTTTGTATTCGGGCTTGAGCAGGTCGTAGAAAACCTTGGCCGGGACTTCCACCTGCTGCGGCCCGTCCGCATACGACGCTACTTGATAGGGCGGAAAGATCACGGTCACGCCGATGGCGCGCGCCTCGAGTCCGTCGATCAGGAATGTGCCGAAATTCGCAGGTGTAGGCGCGGTGCCTTTTTCCACCCAACGTTTCATCGACTCGATGTCCGACGCCCGCTGCGCCATCGTCATGGCGCCGGCATCCTCGCGCATTCTTGCTTCGTAGCGGCCCTCGAGCTGGCGCCGGCATTCGGCACTCAATGCCTGCAAGCCCGCCTGCGCATCGGCGAACAGGTCGGAAAGCGTCTTGAGCTTGCCGTCGGCGAGGTCCAGGTTGAAACTCGTAACGATGGGCATGCCGTGGGTGCCGCCGACGAAGGACGAACCCGAAGCCATGACACTGACGAAATCCGCGGTGCGGCGGGCAACGGCAAAAGTCAGGTCCAGGCTGTAGTCGGGTCCGGAAATGCGATCGGGGGCCGTACTCGCACCGATGAAGTCTTTTTTCTGCGCGGCGGCAAACTGCCGGATCGGCGCGTCCAGCGCCCGCCATTCGGGGGCAAGGATCGGGTAAACGATTTGAAATGTGTAGCCGCTACCTTTCCCGGCATCGGTTTCCGGTTGGGCTTCCGCCGCCGCAGCGGATGCGATGGCGGCCGTCGACACGGAACGATCCGCGGCGCGCTCGCTGCAGCCGGCACACGCGAGCAAAACAATCGCAGCGATAAATGCAGCGACGGGAAAACACGAACGCAAAGCCATGGTGGCACCGCAACAGCGCAAACCGCGAAGTTTAGGAAAAATGCGGCGAAGACGCCATGTTGCGCCGCAATGCAGTTTCGAGGGGTATAAATTTCTTATTGTCTGGACACGCCCGGAGGAGTAGGGTCGAACTCCGTTTGTCGCAGCCATCATAACTAAGGGGATGGATCATGGACGTTTTTGCAGCTTTCCGCCGCGCCGCCGTGGCGTGCGCTTCGTTGGTCGTGTTGGCCGCCGCCGGACAGGCGCGAGCCGACAACTCCTCTGATCTTCTGCCGACGCCGATACGTGTGCCGGCATCGCATGCAGCAAGCACCAACGTGCCAAGTGCGCCAACGAATGTCGCGATAAATCTGGCCAACGCCGGGACATGGCTCATCGGGCAGCAGTACACATCCGGAAATACCGGTGCGTTTCCCTGGACTCCGGGCGATGCACAACCCGCGCCTAGGAACACGCAGGGAGCGACCGCGGAAGGATTGCTGCGTTTATACAAACTCACCGGAAACGCCGCGGTGCTCAATGCCGCCGTCGCGAACGGCCAGTGCCAGATCACCAATTGCATTTCGGGCTGGACATATTCCGACGGCAGCCATAGTTTCGCCACGCACGATCCGTTGTTTTTGTTCGAGCTATCGCAGTTTTCGGGCGATCCCCAGTACGCGAATTTCGTCGACACGAATTTCTGGCAACGCCTGACAGCAGGAACCTACGGCGGACCGACGAATAATTACACGGCTGCAGGTTGGGCCAACCATGTATTGACCGGACGCACAGCCCAAGGCTATCCCGAGTTGGTGGCGTGGGATTTGTCCAAGGCGGCGGTTGCCGCGCAGGAAGCCGGGCAAACGGCCACGGCGCAAGCCTTCATGACCGTGATTCAGGCGAGCATCAATGCCGCCGACGCCACGCACAACACGTTCGACGTCGTCGGCCTGGCCGGCGGCGTTTGGGCGTCGAATGTCACCGGCATTCCGCTCAACGCGACCTCCGGCACTTGGTCTGGCGCGAACAACACTGCCGATCTCGCGGCGCGGCTGGCGACGTTCCAGGCGCCTGGCGGCGGTTTCGTCGGCAGCACCTCGCTCCCCCTGTCCGATGCGAACGCAGACGTCCAAACCACGGGCTACGCCATGCTGGCGCTGGCCAGCACCAATCGCGCGCTGTACGCGAACGCGCTGCTCAACGCCGGAAACTATGCGGCTTCGTTGCAACTGGGCAGCGGCGAAATCCTGTCGTATCAGGGCGCGGCGGCAAACTACACGGGTTCGGTGGAATCGCACGGCGAGGCGCTGGAAGCCTATGCCGACACCATCGCCGGCGTGGACCGCTGGGTTGCGCCGACCGGTTCGGACAGCGGCGATTGCTCGATCCAGGCCAGTCCGTGCCAGACCATTGCGTACGCGATTACGCAGGCCGGCCCTGGCAACACGATCCACATCGCGAGCGGCGTCTATGATCTGGGCAGCAACCCGGCGCTGTCGATTACCAAGGATGGACTGATCCTGCAAGGCGAGGGCGCAACCCAGCCGCAGATCAAGCGTACCGCCGGCGGCGCCAATCAGGCGCTGCTCGTCATCAACGGCGCCAAGAACGTGCAGGTACAGAACCTCGAATTCGACATGGATCAGACCTTCATTGCCGAAGGCATCATCGCCAACGGCTTTGTCGATGGTCTTTCCGTTGACGGCAACAAGTTCGTCGGTTCGCAATCTCTGTCCAGTACGCCATCCGACTGGCACAAGCGTAATGCGATCAGCATCAACGACGACAACGGCAATTCGCAGAACATCGGCATCGCCACGGGTTCCAACGTGTCGATCACCAACAATACGATCCAGGGCCCGGTGACGCCGCAGATATTCATGCGCATGGGTGTCGACATGGACAACGGCGTCGGCACCATCAGCGGCAACACCATCACGACCGGCGTGCACGACATTCGCGTGCGCTTTTCTACCGTCACCGGCTCGTCGTCGGGCACCTCGACCTTGATCGACGGCAACACGCTCAATGGCCGCGGTCTGGAATTCGACATGCCCAATGGCGGCATCGGTTCCTTCACCATCAGCAACAACCAGATCAATGCGCTGGCCGGCATCGACGGCATTGCCAACAACTACCCGGCCGATTTCTCGATCATGCGTCTGAACGGCAATCCGCAGAATCTGCCGGTCACGGTCAGCAGCAATACCTTTGCCGGCTACCAGGGCAGTTATCGCGGCGTGCTGGTGGACAACTTCCCCAACACCACGTTTACCGGCAACACGTTCACGCCCGCGAATGGCGTATCCGATTTCGTTTCATTGGTGGTCAGCAACAAGGCGCTCAATACCGACAATCCGCCGGACGCGCCGTTGCAAATGTCGATCACCGCGAACGGCAACACCTTCAACGGCAGCGGCGTGTCCGGCGCAGGACGCGCGGTCGAGTTCCTAAACGACAACGCCAATGTGGCCGGTCCTGCCGCCACGTTCGGCAGCCTGAGTTTTGGTACCGCAACAAGCCCGAACAGCTTCGATGGCAATCTGCGCTGGTATTTCCATCTGGACGATTACAACTGCGAGACGGCCACCACACCGTGTCCGTCGCCACCGTTGCCGAACTATGCCGGCGATATTGGTAACGGCACCTTCCCTTACGGTCCCAACACTGACGTGCGCCCGTTCACCGGCAATGTCAGCGCGGCAAACAACACGTTCGCCGGCGCAGCGCCTTCCGCGTCCAATGCGAATGCGATTCTCGCGCGCACCTACGACAAGAACGCCAATCCGACACTCGGACAGGTGAACTATGGTCTGACCGGAACCGAGTCGGTGGTGTACGTCGATACCATCTACAGTGGCTCGACATACGGCCAGAGTCTGGCGTTCCCGTTCAGCAATCCTAACGGTGCTTGTGCAGCGACCACCGCGTATTTCGGTGTGAATGCGTTCGCGACGATTTCCGATGGCCTGATGCATGTGACCAATGCCGGCACGGTGTGCGTGGCCAAGGGCAGCTATGTCGAGGCGGTCAATGTCACCAACGAGGTGCAGCTGATCGGCGACGGGAACACAGCGGCAGATACGGCGATCGCAGGCGCGGTCACGATCAGCGCCAGCGGCGCCGATTCCGCCAACCGCGTGCTGCTGCAGAATTTGCGCATCACGAATTCAGCCGGCTATGGCGTCACGATTCCCAGCGGCTCGCATCTCGCCTTCGATCATGTCGCTTTTGCCGGAAGCAGTAGCAGCGGTCTGAATTTGAACGGAGTGTCTGATGATGTCGTCATCAACAACAGCCTGTTCGACGGCAACGCCAGTTCGGGCATTCGCACTTCGACCACAGCGCAGGTGAGCAATGTCAGCATCACCGGATCGACGTTCAGCAACAACGCCGCGGGCATCATCTTGTTCGGTGCGTCCGGCAGCGGCAACGGCCAGATCACCAACTGGACGATCGACACCAGCCAGTTCCTGAGCAACGACAACGCCAATACCAGCAGCTTCGGCGGCGGCATCTGGCTCAAGACCGGCGGCGCCGGCAGTGCGATCAATGGTTTCAGCGTCAGCAATTCCACGTTCGCCGACAACGGCAGCAGCAGCACGCTCAATCAGGTCGGCATCACCGTGCGCGCTCGTCCGAACACGACGATGCAGAACGTACAGATTTGCAACAACACGTTCAGCGAGACGTCAACACCCGGTACGCAACTGACTGGCATCAATGTATTCGACGATACCGCGTCGGGCGGCACCTATCAGCCCATCGAGATTTGCGGCAACACCACCTTCGACAATCTCGTCGAGGGAATCAGCGGGCTCGAGCAGTTCACCCTGCGCGGTACCAAGCCGCTCATCAGTCTGACCGGCACGTTGACGCTCAACAACAGCGACGGTTTCAATGATGTGCGCTTCAGTCCGGCCATGAGCGCAGCGTATGTCGACGACAACTACGCCGGCACGCCGAACGGCACCGTCGTTTCGTTTACGCATCCGCAATTGAACGGTGGCAGCCCGGTCAGCGCCACGTTCGGGGTCAATGCGTTTGCGACGATCAACGACGCCTTGGCCAATGTGCAGAGCGGCGGCACGATTTACGTGGATGCCGGCAAGTACGCCGAAACCAGCGGCGCGAACGAGAATCTCGTGGTCGGGATTCCGGTGACGATACTCGGCCAGCAGGCCACGGTGGACGCGCGTACCCGCGACGTCGGCGGCAGCGGCGACGCCAGCGAAACGATCATCGTGCCTGGCGTCGAAGATGGCACGCTGGCGCTTGGTTCACTGGGCAACAGCGCGGTCGTCAAGGTCAATTCGTCGAGCGTCACGATCGATGGCGTCGTCATTGACGGCGACAATCCGGCGCTCACTTCCGGCGTCAATTTGAATGGCGCCAATCCGGATGCCGATTCGGGAATGTTCGTTTCCGGCAGTAACGGAACCTTGCAGAACATCGTGTTCCGCAATATCGGCGGGTCGGGCATTCTCGCGGACAACACTATCGGCAGCGCGAATACTCCCGGCGGAGACAATCTGATCCAGTTCAACCGCTTCACGAATATCACCTATCCCTCGACCTGGGGAATCGGTATCTACGCGGGCGACAATTTCTACGCCCAGATCAGCGACAACCTGATGGATCAGGTGCGTGTCGGCATCCAGACCGAGAACAACCAGGCTCCCGATCCGGGTGTACAGGCGCCGGCGGTATTGCGCAACGAGATCCATACCGCGCGCGTCGGTCTGTTCCACAATCTTTATTACCAGTCGGCGACACCCTATACGCTATCCGGCAACCACATCGTTGCCGCAAGCAGCGGGCAAACCGGGCAATGGCGCGGCATCCAGATCGAATCGATGCAGAGCGCGCAGACCGTAAACGTCAGCGGCAACGTCATCGACGGCAGCGCCGTGTTGGGCCAGCGCGCTACGGCGGGATACGTGCTGAACAATTGGGTCAGCAGCCTGAGTGCGACCACGGCGATCGACGGCGGCAGCGTCAGCAATACCGACGTGGGTGTGCTCGCCACCGATGCGACGAACTACACCGGACCGGTGGATGGCGCCTTGATCCAGAACATCGCCTTCAACAACATCGCACTCGGCGCGATCTACGTCGAGGACACCAACGAGCAGACCGGCTCGGTGGCGGTGACC
>Ga0134125_10004988_pt1 | contig 15109 bp, 18 predicted proteins | sample KB31751_FD_96464 | JGI IMG/M metagenome (GOLD analysis project Ga0134125, IMG submission 96464) | Terrestrial soil microbial communities with excess Nitrogen fertilizer from Kellogg Biological Station, Michigan, USA - KB3-175-1 | ecosystem: Environmental > Terrestrial > Soil > Unclassified ... | reverse complement strand
CTCATGCTCGGCAAGCGTGGCACTGTCGAGCGAGATGATGAGCCGGGAGAGACCGGCTTCAGCCAATGGCGCGATAAATCGCGGCAGGAACCAGCCATTGGTGATGATGGCGCAGGATATGCCACTCGCTGCCGTGTCGCGCACGAGCCGGACGATCTCGGGATGCACCAGCGGCTCGCCGCCTTGAAGCGTCACGTACCGGATCTCGCGCCGATGGAGCGTCGGGAGGGCGCGAGAAAATGCGCCTGCATCCGCGTAGCGTGCGGGGCCGGTCAGGGTTTTGTCGCGGGCGAAGCCGCAAAAGCCGCAGGCGGCGTTGCACACGTTCGTCACCGAAAAATCGCAAACCTCGGGGAGCTTGAAACCGGGCATGATCAAACCCTTTCCGCCCGCACAACTGCTAAAGGCAGTCATTCCGGCTAAATGCTCGTCGGACTCGGCAAACCTGCCATCGGGTAAATTGCCGAGGCCAAGTGCCCAGTTGCCGGATAGCGGATCGTCGCCCCCGGCGTTCAAACGATCGCCGAGACGAAGATGAGGCAGGCGACTGCGCCGAGCGCCGTGCGAGCGGCATGGAGGCGTCCCCATCTCGCCACGAGCACGCGCAGCGGGATCTCGGTTTTTTCGGGCAGATAGCTGGCGATCTGCCGGCCATGCGGCGTCACCCAGAGCGACGTGTAGGGCCAGTGGGCGAAGAGGATGATACCGCCGAGGAACCAGAGCCAGTCGCCGCGCTGCTGCCCTGCCACGATGCCGAGACCAAAGCCGATGATCGCGAGCGCGGCCTGCATGAAGGAGGCCCGCATCGACGAGGCCCGCCACTCCGCCAGCAGCGACACGTCGTCCAGGCGGAGCCGAGCAGGCTGCACGACCAGGCTGACGTAGAGCGCGACGCCGGTGAACAACGCTGCAACCAAAAGCGCCAAAACACCCGCCAGCATGCCTGTCTCTCTTCAGCGGCGATGCTTTTGCTTTGGCCGTCGCGCAGCCGAGGAAAACATCCGCATGATCGATGTGCGAAAAAACCGCGGCCAGCATGCATCCGATCCAAGATCGGTTGCATCGGGTGGAACCCCCGGAAGTTGCGCGTCGCCCGCCGCAAACCGACGGGTTCGGATAGGTCTGCGGCCTGGCTTGCGCGCTAAGGCGCTTTCCCGTCCCCTTCATGGTGATCGTCCGGCCTGGGCGGTCCGGTATCCGAACGGCCAGGTGGCTTCGCGACCGGAAGGCGCCAACCTCCACGAATGGCAAAGAGGCGAAGTCCGAAGCACAGGAGCGACCCCGCGACGGCGACGGCCGCCGACGGCAGCCCGAGCACGTTGCCGACGACCACCACCGCGGCACCGGCGAGCGCGGCGACGGCATAAAGATCGGCACGCAGGACCGTGGGGATTTCGGCGAGAAGCACGCCCCGGGCTATGCCGCCGCCAATGCCCGTCAGCATGCCGAGGAGCGCCGCCATGACCGGATCGAGCCCGTAATCGAGCGCCTTCTGTGCGCCGGAAACGGCGAAGAGCCCCAGCCCCGCGCCGTCGAACAGGAGCACGGGGCTCCACAGCCGGTCGACGGCAGAAGCCCACCAGAAGGTGATCAGGCCGGCAACCAGCGAGACCGCCAGATATCGCCAGTCGCTGATCGCCGCCGGCGGCACGGCGCCGATCAGCAAATCGCGGATGATGCCGCCCACATTGCCCGCCACGAACGCCAAGACGAGCACGCCGAAGAGATCGAGCCGGCGCTTCACCCCGGCCGCCGCTCCGCTCAGCGCGAAAACGAACGTGCCGACGAGATCGAGCACCAGCAAGAGCGTGTGCATCGCGCATTCCTTCGCGAGGGGCGGCCGGTCAGCTTATAGCGCGAGCGCCTTTTGCGCGCTTCCGCTGCAGGCCGGCCCTTGCGTCCTTCGACAGGCTCAGGATGAGGACGGTTCTTTGTGGCCCGCGGCAGGGGCCATTCTCGATCTTCCTCATGCTGAGCTTGTTCGAAGCACGCACTAGAGTTGTGCAGGTTCGGCTATGCTGGGCCGCGGCGTGCTTCAGGGCGCCGCGGGGAGCGCGCATGCAGGGCAGGCTTATCGCCGTCATGGGACCGTCGGGCGCGGGCAAGGACACGCTCATTGCCTATGCGCGGGCGAAGAGCGATCCGGCGCGGCTCATCGTCGCCCATCGCTACATCACCCGCCCGGCCGGCGCCGGCGGCGAGAACCATGTGGCGTTGAGCGCAGCGGAATTCGCCGCCCGCCGCGCCGCCGGTCTCTTCGCGCTTGCCTGGGAAAGCCATGGGCTCGCTTATGGCATCGGCATCGAGATCGATCTCTGGCTCGCGCGCGGCGTCACCGTGCTTACCAATATCGCGCGCGCCGCCTGGGAGGACGCGGCGCGGCGCTATCCCGCGCTTCTCGGCGTACTCGTCACCGCCGCGCCCGCCGTGCTGGCGGAGCGGCTGAAGCAGCGCGGGCGCGAGGATGCCGACGACATCGCCGAGCGCCTGGCGCGCGAGGTGGCGCTCGCCGAGCATCCGGCGCTGCACCGGCTCGACAATAGCGGGGCGCTCGAGGAGGCCGGCGCGGCGCTGCTGCGCCTTATTGCCGGCGACTAAGAATGGCCCGTGGGGTCAGCGGGGGGGGGGGATCTCTCGGTCCGGTCGCGCAGCTGCTCCAATAGGCGCCGGCTGCGCGAAACCGCCCAGCGGCTGTCGCGCAACCGCTCCTCGAGATCAAGGATGCGCTCCTGCGTCTGGGCACCCAGCGCCTCAGGGGAGAGCGGCGCCGGATGGGCGAGATCGACCCGGCGGGTGCCCTGCCACACCTCGACGCCCCCCACCACATCAGAGCAGGCGTCGCACAGCACGCCGGCAAGCTGCAGAGCGGCGCGGTCATCCTCTGCCTCGAGATCCTGGCGACCCAGGATGTCGTCCTTCCGCCCGCGGAAATAGATCCTGTAGGACGTGCCCATGGCCCTCCTCCTCACCAAGGGGGACGTTTGGTCCATCGGTCAGCAGCGCTACTCGCCGAGGTTGCGCTTGACGTCAACCCGAGTCGAGCGAAATCGGTTCAAGACCATCCTTATGCGCGGACTTAGCCCGCGCATCCGTGCCTTATTCGGGGGCAACCGTCAGGCGTGAATGGTCACCACAACGCCGGCCATGCTCAGCGCCGGAGCGCCTCGACGATGCGGGTGACGAAGCCGCTCTCGGCGGCGGGATCGAGCCAGCGCATCACCGCGACGATGCCGGTGGCGGGGTCGATCCAGGTGACGTTGCCACCGGCACCGATGGCGAAGAAGCTCTGCGGCGAAGCGGCGGGGTGGCGCGCCCCACCGGTATTGAGCCACCAGAGGAAGCCGTAGTCAGGCTTTACCGGGCAGGGCTCGGTCGAGAGCGCGACCCAGCGCTCGGCGAGGAGCCGCCGCCCGCCCCAGACTCCCCGGCGCAGCATCATGAGGCCGATGCGCGCCTGGTCCTCGGCATGGATGAAGACGCCGCCGCCCCAATGCCCGCCGCCCGAGACCGACGCCACGTCTGTGCCGCCGATCTCGACGACGGAATTGCGATAGCCGTGCCACTCCCAGAGCGGCGAGGCGCCGACCGGCTCCATGACGCGTGCGCGGAACACCTCGGGGAGCGCGCGGCCGAAGCGACGCAGGAGAGCGAGGCTGAAGCGGTTCACGCGGACGTCGTTATATTCCCAATAGCTGCCGGGCGGCGCGAGATCGCGATGCGTGCCCTTGGCCTTGCCGCGCCCCTCCAGGCCGATATTGCGGTTGCGATCGACAAGGTCGGGCTTGCCCCAGAGCGTCCCCTCCCATTCGGACGTCTGCTGCAGCATGTGCCGCCAGGTGATGGCGCCGTTATGCGTGCCGGCAAAGCCGCCATCCGCCACGCTCTCGCCGATCGGCTCGTCGAGATCGGGGATGAGCCCGTCCTCGACGGCAAGCCCGGCGAGGATCGAGAGATAGCTCTTGGCGACGCTGAAGGTCATGTCGACCTGGCGCGTATCGCCCCAGCTCGCGGCGATGCGGCCGTGGCGCAGCACGAGGCCGTTGGGCGCGCCGCGCGGCCGGGTCGGGCCGATGATCTCGGCGAGCGGCCCCTCCTCGAAATGGCCGCTGCGGATCACCTCGGCGAGGTCGCGGCCCCAGGGCGTCTCATGTGCCTCGGCAAAGGCCACCGCCGCGGCGAGCGCCGCGGCATCGAAGCCGAGATCGGCGGGCTGGGCGCGCTCCCAGGGCGTGCCGTCGGGGCCGGGGACATAGCGATCGTCGCGCATGCGCCGGCAGGAATGACAGGTGAGGCGGCGGGGCGCAAGCGTGGGGCGTCCAGGCGGGCGGGTTAAAGAGCGCCCCATTTGATCGGTCGAGGCGCAGCGCCCTGACACTTATGGGTCAATGACAGAACCTGGGCGCGCTTTGTACGCTGGTGCAGATTCAGGCGCCGATCGATAATGCATCACATATTGCTGGTCGAGGACGATCCCGACGTCGGGACGCTGCTGGAGTATACGCTGCTCGGGGCGGGATACCACGTGAGCAGGGTCGGGACCCTCGCCGCAGCCGAGCTGCTGCTCGATGATCGCTCGCACGATCTGCTGCTCGCCGATATGCGGCTGCCCGATGGCTGCGGCATCGATGTGGCGGACAAGGCCAAGGCGCGCGGCATCAAGACGCTGCTGCTCACCGGCGATGCCTTCCGGGCGGCGCCCGAGCGACTCGAAGCGCATCCCTATGTGCTGAAGCCGATCCGCCCGCGCGAATTGCTGGTGGTCATCGAGCGCGTACTGCGCGGCGTCGGGCCTTAGGGCAGCGCTATCGCTGCGCGGCGCTGGCCGGCGACAGGTCCAAGGCGGAGAGCGTCGCCATGTCGAGCTGCCCCGAGGGCGTCAGACCCTTGCTGCGCTGGAAGTTCTTCACCGCAGCCGAGGTGTGCGGACCCCAGTCTCCGTCGATGTTGTCGCGGACGTAGAATCCGAGATCATGCAACCGCTGCTGCACCTTGAGAACCATGTCCGACGACAGGCTTGCGCCCGCCTCCGTTCGCGCCGGGCTCGGCTCGGCTCGCGCGGGCGCTGCCGCGCGCATGCCCTGCAGCTCTTCCTGAGAGGCTGGAATCCATTGCCCGTCGGACTGGCGGCAGGCGGTGTTCTCGGTGCGCTGCGCCTCCCCGTTCACGACGGCGTCGGCGACGTATTTGCGGCAAGGCTCGCCACGGGGACCTCGCAGATCCGCCGTCGGCGTGACCCAATAGCTCGACCCGCTGTCGGGATTCCGCCAGGCGACCGATTGGCTGGTCGGCGTATGCTCCAGCGTTTCGCCGACGCAGCCCTGATCCGTCCGGTCCATCGAGCGTCCGACATAGCCGCCTGCCACGGCGCCGCCGAGGACGCCGACGATGGTCGAGAGAGTGTTGCCGCTCCCCTTGCCGATGTGGCTGCCGAGCAGGCCGCCGATCGCGCCGCCGGCGGCGCTGCCGAGAAGATTGCCCTTGGACGTGCTCAAAATCTGCGACAGCGCGCTATTGTTGCAGTAGCGCTGGTCGGTGCCGAAGGTATTGCCCTGCGCCCGGGCGGACGGAGCGATGAAAAGAGCGACGAGCAGCGCGCCGATGAGGGCGATTGCGCCCGCCAGTTCCGCGCCTCGATGCCGCCTTGCCCAAACCCGCATTTCTCCTGCTCCCTCACATACTTAATTCTGCAACGCATGGCCGTTCGGCGCGGGACGCATTAGCATGGCCGCCGCCACCATGCCAATGACCAGTCCGGGTGAATGGCGAGGGTGCGGTGTCACGCCGCGGCGGAGAAAGATACGACGATGAGAGATGGAAGCGATCGATATGATGAGCGCGCCGGCCTGCTGGATATGAGCCTGGCGTTGCTGTCCTTCGCTTCCGGCATCACGGATGCGACGGCGTTCCTGAAGCTCGGCACGGTCTTCACCTCGGCCATGACCGGCAACACCGTGCTGCTCGGCATCGCTCTAGGCCAAGGGCGGTTCGTCCAGGCAACGCGCGCCTTCGACGCGTTCTCGAGCTTTCTTCTGGGCGCGGCGCTCGCCGCCGTGCTGTGTCGCGGCCGCGCCCACAAAGATGGCATTCCGCCGGGCCTGGTGCCGGCCTTCGTGCTCGAGCTCCTCTGCCTCGTGGGATTCGTGGCGGTGTGGATGCTCGTCGGTATCGAGGGCGACAAGATCAGCTATGTCCTCATCACCCTATCGGCGCTCGCCATGGGCATACAGGGGATCGCCGCCCGGCACATCAACGCGCCGGGCATCAGCACCATCGTCTTCACCAGCACGATGCTCAACATCGTGATGTCGCTGACGCATGGCTTCCTGCGCCGAGAACCGGTGCCCTTCACCGCCAAGCGGCAGATCGGCATCCTGTTCGTCTATGGCATCGGCGCGGTGCTCGCCGGCGCTTTGATCGCGGCCGATATCAGCGTCTATGTCTGGCTGCCGCTGCTCGCCGTGGCGGGCGCCGGCGCGAGCTACGAAATGAGCCGATTGCAGTTGCGGCGCAGGCGGCGATGAAGCGCGCCGCGGCCGCCCTCCCTCTCGTCTTGAGCGTGATGGCGATGCTGGCCTGCTCGCGGGCCACGCCGGAAGCGATCTCGCTGTTCGACGGCAGGACGCTCGCCGGCTGGCATGTCTCGGCGGATTCCCCGCACAGCGCACCGAGCGGACATCAGAGCGGCGGCGATTGGCGGGTTGTGGACGGCGTCATCGTCGGGCGCCAGGATCCGCCGGGGAATGGCGGGCTCCTGGTCAGCGACCACAGCTTCGGCGATGTCGAGATCACGCTCGAGACCGCCGATGACTGGATGACCGATAGCGGGCTCTTCTTCCGCACCTCCGGGGACGGCACCGCCTATCAGGTGACGATCGACACTCATCCGGGCGGAAGCGTCGGCGGCGTCTGGGGCGAGCGGTTCCCGACCAAGCTCGATCGGCATCGCTTCGTCTTCGGCGCGAGCCCCGCGGGGACGCTGTGGCGGCCGGGCTGGAACGAGCTGCGCGCGCGCATCACCGGCAACCCGCCGCATATCACCACCTGGCTCAACGGGGTTCTGGTGGCCGATTTCACCGACACGGAACGCCGCTTGCCCGATCGCGGGCCGATCGCGCTGCAGCTCCACGACGGGATGCGCTACGCGCAGGGCGCCGTGCGCTTCCGCAACATCCGGGCTCTGCCGCTCGACTGAGCGGCTGGCGAACCGCGCGATTTCCGGTGCGCCTCACCCGATTGCCGGCATCCCAGCGAATTTTAGTGATTATCAAACGCCCCCGTGGCCATACTTCGGTATGCATACCGTGCTGGGATCGGAAGGGGCATCGCAGCCCGAGCTGTGGCACCCCGTTGTCCGCGGGGTCTACGAGTATTGGCTCTCCATCTGCCCGGCGAGCGGCGGCCTGCCTGGACGCCAGCATGTCGATCCCGCCGCCATGGCGCGGCTGCTGCCTCATGTCTTCCTGATCGATGTCGAACGGGCGCCGTTGCGCTTCCGCTACCGGCTCGTCGGCACGGCCTATATCGAGCTGATGGGCCGCGACCTCACCGGCTGCTATCTCGACGAGGTCCATCCGACCTTCGACGGCGAGGTGCGCGAGCATTATAGGGCGGTGGCCGAGCAGCGGCAGCCGGTCTATCGCCGCGGCCAGGTGATGTTCGCCGTCGAAGCGCGCCGCTTCCTCGGCATGGAGCGCATCATCACGCCGCTCGCCCGCGACGGCGCCACGGTGGATATGGTGCTGGGCGGCATCGTCTATATTCCGGTGGTGCCGGAGACGCTGAGCCGTTCGGCGCTGCCGCGCCGGCCGCTGCGCTGAGAGCGGCTCGCGCGGAGCTCCTGCCCCGCGCGCTCCGCCGTCGCCGAGCTACTTCTCGGTCACTTCGCCTTTGCTGTTCACCTCGATGTTGACGGGTTTGCCGTCCTTCGTCGCCGTCCCGACGTATTCATGCCCCGATGCGGCAGACGAGCCGGATTCCGTCGACGATCCGGATCCGGAGGTCGCGGTCTGCGGCTGCAGCTTGATGTCGCTGTAGCCTTGTTTCTCGAGCTTCTCCTTGAGCTGCGTCAAGCTCATCATTCCTTGCGTGGTCGCGGAGGGCGAGGTGGTGCTGGTCTGCGCGAGCACCGCGGCCGGCGCTGCAAGGAGAGCAACGGCGGCCGACATCGCAAGCAGTCGCTTCATGGCCTTTCTCCCGAAAAAACGCCTGCAGGAGAACGTCGCGCGCCGCGCAGAAAATCCGTCGCTTCGGCGACAAATTTGCGCCGCACCCAAAGCAAACCGGGAGGACGCAAAAGCGCCCTCCTGTTGCGCGTGGCGCTGTTCTCCGCGACGCGCGCGGTGAGGATGTGCGCGCGTTCCGGTCGCGACGCGCGCGCAGGAAGACCGCTGCGCGCGCGATCTTATCGATGACGAACTCGCTCCCCGGCCCGCCGTTTGCGCTGCAACGCAACTCTGGGCAGCGGGAGGGGTCATGGCACGCAGGCGCATGGAACAAGAGATGGAGCGTGAGAGCGCGCAGGGCGAGCAGGCGGCGCGCAAAGGCACCGAGCTCTGGCTCGGCAACCAGGTCATGCTGTTCGACTACATGAACGAAATGACGCAACGCTGGCTCGAGCGGCGCCGCGAAGCCTTCGACGCCGCCCGACAGTCGCTCGACGAAATGGGAAGTTGCGAGAACTGGGGCGAACTCCTGCGTGTCCAGCAGGAGTGGCTGCTCGGCTCGATGCGCCGCCTGACGGCGGATTTTTCCGAGTTCACCGCGGGTGCGCTCGGCCTGTCGCAACGCGCGGCCTCACGCTTCGGCAGCACGACCGAGGCGATGGCGCGGAATTGGGAACGCGCGGGACACGAAACGGTAACGACGCTGACCGCCGCCGGCTCCAAACCGCGCGCCGAAGCGGATCGGGAGCAAGAGGAGTAGGCGGCCGGTTGCCGCTGCAAGGTCGGGTACTGCAAGGTTGCGGTGCGTCCTTCGACAGGCTCAGGATGAGGAAGACAGAGAATGGCCCTTACGAGAAGCCATGAAGAAACCTCCTCATCCTGAGCGCGCGCGCAGCGCGCAGTCGAAGGACGCACCGGCAGGATTGCAGCGCTGAACCGCCCAGTTCATCGCTGCCGGTGCTTCGCCCGGTGGAGCAGCCGCTCGAGCTCAGGCTGCGAAATGCGATCGGCGGCCATCACCTGCCGGGTGACGGTGCCGCCGAGCAGCTCGGGGAGCGGCGTTGGCGAAAGATCAGCCGAGGCGCCGGCAAGCGACAGTCTCTCGACTCTCTCGGCGATCGCCTGCCACAGCGATGCCGCAGCCGGGTCCTGGCGTGCGACCCACTCCTCGGCGTGCCGATGCGCGACGGGCAGTGCGGCCTCGCCGTGTTTAGCGAGCAAAAGCTGGGCGGCGACCCACAAACTCCGGTCGTTCTCCATAGGGATTCAACTGCCGAGGCCGGCATGGAAATCCACAGGAAACCACATCGCGCGCAGCGGCGCACGCGTTCCACCGGCGGCGCGGAGCGGGTGCGTGCCGCGCGGACTTTCGGCGATGCACCGCGGATGACCGGTTTTGCTGTTGGACCTACCGTCCGAGCATCTGGGTGACGGCGCCGCCGACGGCGGTGCGCGCGCCGTCGATCACCCATTGCGCGCCGTTGACGTTGCGGGCGCGGTCGGAGCAGAGGAAGAGCACGATCTCCGCCACCTCTTCGGGCGTGGTGTAGCGGCCGGAGGGAATGCCGGACTGGTAGCGCTGGTGGATCGATTCCGGATTGGCGGGGTCGAGCTGGCTTGCGAGCGAGCGGATCATGCGCGTCTCGACCGGCCCGGGGCAGATGGCGTTGATGCGCACGCCCGAGCGCGCCACCTCGCCGGAAGCCGCCTTGGTGAGGCCGATCACCGCGTGCTTGGAGGCGACATAGGCGCACATGCCGGGCGTCCCCACCAGCCCCGCCACAGAGGCGGTGTTGACCACCGCGCCGCTCTTCTGCCGCAGCATCACCGGCAGCAGCTGGCGCAGTCCCAGGAACACGCCCTTGACGTTGACGGCGATGACGGCGTCGAAGCCCGCCTCGTCATACTCGGCGGTCGGCGCGACCTTGCCCTCGATGCCGGCATTGTTGTGGAAGCAGTCGATGCGGCCATAGGCGTCGAGCGCGGCCTGGACATACCCCGCGACATCGGCGGCACGGGTGACGTCGGCGGCGATGAAACGCACGATCGCGCCGGTGTCGCGCAGCTCGGCCGCGATCGCCTCCCCGGCGACTTTGTCGCGATCGACGAGCAGCAGCTGCGCGCCTTCGCGGGCGAAGGCCTTGGCCACGGCGTGGCCGATGCCGCCGGCCGCGCCGGTGATGAGGGCGGTCTTATCCTCGAACTCCATGGCGTCCTCCCGTTGTTTTCAACCTCAGTCTATACCGATGCCCTTTCCCGGCGCGCCAGGCTTTGCCACACTCTCTCGATGACCCGAGATCCCGACATTGCCGAGCTCGGCCGCATGATCGCCGAGGCGCGCCGCGCCGTGCTCTTCACCGGCGCCGGCATCAGCACCGAATCCGGCATTCCGGATTTCCGCAGCCCCGGCGGCATCTGGACGAAATACCGGCCGGTCGACTTCGACGCTTTTCTCGGCTCCGAGGAGGCGCGGCGCGAAGCCTGGCGGCGAAAGTTCGCCACCGATCAGACGATCCGCGACGCCAGGCCCAATCGCGGCCACCGCGCCGTGGCGGCGCTCATCCGCCAGGAGCGCGCCAGCGCGGTCATCACCCAGAACATCGACGGGCTGCACCAGGCCTCGGGCGTGCCGGAGAAGCAGGTGATCGAGCTGCATGGCAATACCACCTATGCGCTCTGCCTCGACTGCCGCGAGCGCTACGAGATCGAAGCGCTGCGCCTGGAATTCGAGCGCAGCGACGAGCCGCCCTACTGCGGCTCCTGCGGCGGGCTGGTCAAGACGGCGACGATCTCCTTTGGCCAACCCATGCCGGAAGGGGCGATGCGGCGCGCGCGGGCGGAGACGCTCGCCGCCGATCTCTTCGTGGTCGCGGGCTCTTCGCTGGTGGTCTATCCGGCGGCGGGTTTCCCCCAGCTCGCCAAGCGCAGCGGCGCGGTGCTCGTCATCATCAATCGCGAGCCGACCGCGCTCGACGAGATCGCCGATCTCGTGCTCAACCGCGGGCTGGGCGAGACGCTGGGCGAGGCGGTGGGGGTGGAATAGGGCGCTGCTTGCGCGTGCTGCAGAGCGACGGTGCGTCCTTCGACAGGGTCAGGATGAGGAAAAATCTTCGCGGCCGCTGGTAGGGGCCATGCCCGTTGCGCTTTATCCTGAGCCTGTCGAAGGACGCTCTGTGGACGTGCAGCCATGGCGACAAAGACCGTCTCCGATACCGCGGCCGAGCTCATTCCGGCGCATCCGACGCTCGAGGGGCTGCGCGCGCGGGCGCGGCGCTGCACCGCCTGCCCGCTGCACGAGCGGGCGACGCAGACCGTGTTCGGCGAAGGCCCGGCGCATGCGGCGCTGCTGCTGGTCGGCGAGACGCCGGGCGACCAGGAGGATCTGAGCGGGCGGCCCTTCGTCGGACCTGCCGGCAAGCTGCTCGACCGCTGCCTCGAAGCGGCGGGGATCGAGCGCAAGGCCGCCTACGTCACGAATGTGGTGAAGCACTTCAAATGGACGGCGCGCGGCAAGCGGCGGCTGCACGGCAAGCCCAACGCGATGGAGATCCGCGCCTGCCGGCCCTGGGTCGAGGCGGAGATCGGGCTCGTCGAGCCCAAGGTGATCGTCTGCCTGGGCGCCACGGCGGCGCAGGCGCTGATCGGTTCTGCCTTCCGCGTGACGCGCGAGCGCGGCAAGCTCGTGCCCTCGACGCTCGCGCCCGCTGTGCTGGCGACCGTCCATCCCTCGGCGCTGCTGCGCGCCGAGCCCGAGGACCGCGAGCGCGAGATCGACCGCTTCATCGCCGATCTGAAGGTCGCGGCGGCGGCGCTGAAGAAGGCCAGCAATCGATAAAATTCGCCGCAAATATCCAGCAATTGCCTGACAAAAGTAGGAATTTATCAAGCGAAATTGGCTATTTTGGGCGATGCCGACCGGCTTGCCGCTCGCGGAGGACATTGCGTTGAGCCAGACGTCCGAGGCCGCGCCCGAAGCGCCGCTGAGCCTGCCGCCCGATCATTACCGGACGTGTCGATCGGAAACGGCGCAGCGCCCGCTGGTGCGGCTGTCGCGGGCGCTCTCCGCCTATTTCGCGCGCCAGCCCTTGCTGCTCGTGCTCGCTATCTGGCTCGCCGCGGCGCTCATTCTGGCCGAGCTGCTGGCGCAGGGGGTCAATGCGCTGCTCGGATACTGGCAGGAGCCGCTCGCTGTCGCGGTGGTGACGCTGGTGGTGACGCCGCTGGTGTCCTGCCCGCTGGTGCTCTTCGGCATCGACGTCGTCTACCGGCTCGAGCGGGAGCTGAAGCGGCGCGGCGCGAGCGAGGCGCGGTTCCGCGACGGCGTCGACAGCATGGTCGATGGCTTCGTCATGGCCGACCGGCAGGGGCGGATCGTGCTGTGGAACCAGACCTTCGAGCGCATGTTCAAGCGGCTCAAGCCGCGCCTTGCCCCTCGCATGACGCTCGCCGCACTGTCGGCGCTCATGGCAGAGGCCTATGGTGGCTTCGGCGATGCCGCGTCGCGCGCGCGGCGCACCGAGGCGCTGATCGAGGGTTATGCGCGGCTCGACCAGCCGCGCGAGGAGGTGTTCGACGAACGCATCGTGATGATCTCGCATGCGCGCACCTCCGAAGGCGGCACTGTCTCGCTCTATCGCGACGTGACCGAGGCGCATCAGCGCGAGGCGGAGTTCGCCGCGGCCAAGGCGGAGGCAGAGCGGGCGAGTTCGGCGAAATCGCAATTCCTCGCCAGCATGAGCCACGAGCTGCGCACGCCGCTCAACGCCGTGATCGGCTACAGCGAGATGCTGATCGAGGATGCCGCGAGCGACGGCAGCGGCGCCGAGCGCGTGGCCGACATGCAGCGCATCCATACCGCGGGCCGCCACCTGCTGGCGCTGGTGAACGACGTGCTCGATCTCGCCAAAGTCGAAGCGGGACGCATGGATGTCGAGGCGGCGCCGGTCGAGATCGAGAGATTCATCGCCGAGGTGGTATCGACGGCGCAGCCGCTGGTGACGCGCAACGGCAACGTGCTCGAGGTCACGCGTCAAGGCGACCTCGGCAGCATCACCGGCGACGCCACCAAGCTGCGCCAGGTGCTTCTCAACCTGCTCAGCAATGCCGCCAAGTTCACCAGCGCCGGCAAGATCGCTCTCGCCGTGCGGCGCGAGCGGCGGCAGGACGGCGACTGGATCGCTTTTGCGGTCAGCGATACCGGCATCGGCATCGGCGGCGCGACGCTCGCCAAGCTCTTCACGGCCTTCACCCAGGCGGATGCCTCGACGCGCAGCGAATATGGCGGCACCGGGCTCGGCCTCGCGCTGAGCCAGCGGCTCTGCTGGCTGATGGGTGGCGACATCACGGTGGACAGCGAAGTGGGCCGTGGCTCCTGCTTCACCGTGCACGTACCGGCGGTGCTGGAGAACGCCTGAGCGGCGCCGCTCCGCGCGCGGCTCTCTCGCGTTGCCGAAGCATGATAGGATGGCGGCAATCGACCTTCGCACGGGTGTCGCCTATGGCTCCTCCCCGCGTTCCGCCAACCCGGTTCGGTCCTTCCGCCGCCCAGCCGGGCGGTCGGGCGGTCGCCCGCCGAGTCCCGCCGGCCCCGCCGCCGACCCGCTTCGGCCCGAGCACCGCGCTGCTGCGCAAGCTGGCGGGCTCGCCCTTCAGCCGAGGCGCCGGGGTGATCCAGCGCATGGAGAGCGGGCTGCTGAGCACGGGCAACAAAACGGAGACGGCCAAGAAGCCCTGCGCCAGCTGCACGATGGGCCAGGGCCTCACCGGCCAGCTCGATGAAGTGGTGCTGCACAGCTCCGGCTTCTCGAGCTGCGGGCCGATCATCATGTTCAATTCCGCGAGCCTGAGGGGCGGGCTGTTTCATTTCGCGGCCGGCAATCTCGAAGCGCAGGCTGCTCCGCTCCTGCAGATGTTCAATGAGGTCAAGCCCACTGAGCTCCATATTCCGAAACGCGATGAACTGACGCCCGGCACCTGGGACGGCATGATGGCGCGGGACGCGCACCGGGAGGAGTCCGATCAGCCGCCGGACGATGGCGAAGTGCTCGAAGAGTTCTTCAAGCAGCGCTTCAAAAAAGCGATGAAGACGGCGCCCCGCGGCGAGAGCTACTACGTAACCGCCAATGCCAGCGGCAGTCTCGTCATCAGTCCGGGCATGTCGCCGGAGCCGATGTGCGATACCGTCGACTACTCGAACACGAAATATCCGAAGATCCCGCCGGACGCCATGATCGGCATCGCGACCGTCGCCCTCTTCGGCAGGAACATGTACAGGTCCTGAAGCAGGTGAGGGCGTCGGCGGGGCCAAGCTGCACGCGCGCTCGTGCGTCCTTCGACAGGCTCAGGATGAGGAATTTTTCTTCGTGGCCCTGGTGAGGGCCATGCCCGGTCTACCTCATCCTCGGCCTGTCGAAGGACGCGACGCCGGAAATGCCGCTGGCTCAGCCCTTCTTCGCCTTCGCTTCCTCGATGGCGCGCCAGATGCGCTCGGGCGTGGCGGGCATGTCGATGTGGCGGATGCCGTAGGGGGCGAGCGCGTCGATGAGGGCGTTCATCACCGAAGGCAGCGAGCCGGCGCAGCCCGCCTCGCCGCAGCCCTTGACGCCGAGCGGGTTCGTCTTGGCCGGCACCGGGTGGCTCCGGAATTCGAACATCGGCGCACTGTCGGCGCGCGGCATGGCGTAATCCATGTAGCTGCCGGTGATGAGCTGACCCTCGCCGTCATAGACCGTGTGCTCCAGGAGCGCCTGGCCGATGCCCTGGACGATGCCGCCATGCGCCTGGCCCTCGGCGAGCAGCGGGTTCAGCAGCGTGCCGAAATCATTGACCATGGCGTAGCGCACCACGGCGACCGAGCCGGTGTCGGGATCGATCTCGACTTCGGCGATGTGGGTGCCGTTGGGATAGGTCGGCTGTTCCGGCGTCCAGGTGTCGTCGGCGGCGAGCTT